>Ga0214473_10000214_pt1 | contig 82903 bp, 68 predicted proteins | sample RVTome_7_FD_203509 | JGI IMG/M metagenome (GOLD analysis project Ga0214473, IMG submission 203509) | Soil microbial communities from uranium-contaminated site in the Upper Colorado River Basin, Wyoming, United States - RVT98D197 | ecosystem: Environmental > Terrestrial > Soil > Contaminated >... | reverse complement strand
AATACTAGGAAGCTATCTGGCGATGGAGAATTCCGTCAGCTTCGACTTGGTCTCCCGGCGGTCTTCCGTAAGGGCGGTGACCCTCCAGTAATGGGTCCCGCCCGGCACCATCTTCCGGGCGGTCTCGACGGGGAGGCCGGCCTCTGTTCCAGCCGTACGGCCGCTCCGCCAGATGAGGTTCATCGATCCGTCGAAGACTTCGATTGTATAAGAGGCCGCCCCGGCCAATCCTTTCCACCTGAAAACGACTCCGTCGCCAGCGGACACCCTCTCTTCGACCGGGGAGACGAGAACCACGCCCGCCTTGGCCGCCCCGCGCGTGCCAGATCGGCTCAAGAATCCCGGGACGAGCAGTATCGACGTCGCGAAGAGCAGGAGCCCTGCCGAGAGGGCCGCAACCGGGACGAATGCCGGACGCCTCCAAAACGCGGCCCGCGCCCGAGCCCTTTCCGCCTTCCTCCCGCCTGAAAGAGTCCGGAAATCGGCGGCCGCCCTTTCGGCTTCCGCGGATAACGAGAGCAAGCGCTTCAGCGCCGCCGCGCACGCAGAGCAGTCTGCGGCGTGCCCGACTATCTCATTTCTTTCACGTCGGGACATAGCGCCCAATGCGCACCGGGCGAGGCTCTCGGGATCGACGCAGGGCTCGCCGTTCGCTCCGCCCTTCGCGTATTCCTGATAGACCCTAGCGAGGTGGGCCAGATTGGTTTTCATAGCTGATCCCCTTTGCCTTCAATCTATATTTGAGCTCCTTGAGCCCGCGGTAGAAGACGCTGCAGGTCTTTCGATACGGCCATCGATTGAGCCGGGCGATCTCGCTGAGAGTGAATCCCTGGAGGCGAAGCTTGATCACTTCCTGTCTTGTCTTTTTTAGACGGCTGATCGAGACGATCAAGGCTTCCTTGACGATCTCATCGTCGCCCACGTCGATGCCGTTACGGCCGTTGCCTGGCCTCGACAACGCCCCGCAAACGTTCAGGGTCTCTTTCTCCCTGTTGATGCGGTTGATCTCGTCGATGAAGACCGAGTAGACGATCTTGTGGATATAGGCGTTGAGGTACTGGATCTCGTAATCGTTGTCTCTGATCGTCTTCCAGATCTTGATATAGACCTCTTGGAGCAGGTCCTCCCGCTCGATCCCGTGGTACCGGTATCCGAGCGATCCGAGGGCCGATGCGATATGAGAGGACAAGCCCTTGAGGATGTCCTCCATCCCTGCATTCGCCGCTATAGACATAGATATCAGCCCCAATAACTTTACATCCGCTGACCGCCCGTTTCAAGCCTGGAAAAGCGAATTATTTTCAAAATAAGTGAGAACATTCGGGCTTTTTTCCGGTCTTTATCCGTGAAGTTGGAGTCTATTCAGGCTGAACAAGGAGGCGTAAGGCATGCGTGACCACAACACCAAGGCCGACGGAGGACCTTTCGACGAAGCCACGACCGACGCCGTTTGGGAAAAGGGAACTCCCGAGAGCTTTTCCTTCTTCCGCAAGGATGCCTGCGGCGCGAGCATGTTCAGGGCGAGCTTCGGCAAACAGGAGCGGTGGGGCTGGGAGATCGACCATATAAAGCCCGTCTCGATGGGCGGGACCGACGACCTGAGTAATTTAAGGCCGCTGCAGTGGGAGAATAACAGGGCCAAAGGCGATAGCTATCCCGATTCCGAGTGGATGTGCGTGATTAGGTCATAGGCTAGAGCGTTAGCAGCGCCGATCCCGCGGGCGGTCCATCTCGTCCGCCATTTTACCACGACCGTCCGAAGGGGGAATTGACTTCGGTACCCCGTTCCACTATTCTCGACCAGAATGAACATGGCCGGATAAGAGGATTCCCATGAATAAGCCAGGGAAGAAGCGGTCTGGTCCGGAGCCGGTCCCCGGCGCGACCGATCGGTCGACCGGGAAGGTTCGGCCGAAGCGGTCGGGCCCGGGTGGTCCGGCCGCGGCTCCGCAGCACGATCCCGGCCTTCAGGCTGTCCTCGATATCCTGCGCGCCAAGGCCGGGCAGGATTTCAGCTGCTACAAGCCCAGCACCGTGGCCAGGCGGATCGAGAGACGGATGGCCTTGAGCAAGGTGGCGACGCCCGCCGATTATGCCCGGCTCCTGGAAGACAATCCGGATGAAGCCGGCCTTTTGCAGAAGGACCTGCTCATCGGCGTGACCGAGTTCTTCCGTCAGCCCCAGGCCTGGGAGGTCCTCAAGGACGACGTCATCGCCCCCCTCGTCGAAAGAGCCCCGGCCGGCTCGGAGATCCGGATCTGGGTCCCGGGTTGCTCGACGGGACAAGAGCCCTACAGCCTGGCGATCCTGCTGGCCGAGAGGATCGAGGCCTCCGGCAAGGAGGTCGGCTTCCAGATCTTCGCCACGGACAACGACCCGGACTCGCTGGCGGCGGCCCGCCTGGGGAGCTATTCCCTCGAGGCCATCGGCGACGGCATCTCTCCGGCGCGGATGAAGAAGTTCTTTGTCTGCCGGGAGGATTGTTGTCAGGTCATCAAGGAGATCCGTGGAAGAATCGTTTTCGCGCCGCAGAACCTGACCGCCGACCCCCCCTTCTCCAGGTTGGATATGATCAGCTGCCGCAACCTCCTGATCTATCTGGACCAGGACGTCCAACGGAAGATCATAACGCTGTTCCACTTCGCCCTGCGCGAGGGCGGCTTCCTGTTCCTGGGCTCGGCCGAGACCGTCGGCGACCGCGTCGATCTGTTCGAACCGGTCTCCCCTAAATGGCGGATCTATCGCCGGATCGGCGTCGGGCGGACCGCGGGCGTCGAGATCCCCTTCCGGCCGGCCGGCGAGATTTCGCCGCCCCGGACCGGCGCTGCCGTCACCGGACCGCTCCCCCCGGCCAGGCAAAGCTTGGCCTCGACGGCCCAACAGCTCATCCTGGACCGCTTCGCCCCCGCCTGCGTGGTCATTGACCGCAAGCTCCAGGTGCTTTACATTCACGGCCCGGTCGAGGAATTCCTGACGTTCCCTCCCGGCGAGCTGACCACCCGGGTCGTGGACATGGCCAGGGAAGGCCTGCGGGCCCGGCTGGGCGGGGCCATCGCCGAGTGTCTCGAAACCCGCCGCCCGGTCTCGGTCGAAGCCCGCGTCCGGCGCGGCGCGGTCTCCGTTCCCGTCGGCGCCACGGTCAGCCCCTTGAAATTCCCCCATGAGATCGATGGCTTGCTTCTGATCGCCTTCGAGGACTGCGTGCCTTCGGCGGCGAAGCCCCGCCACTCCGCCGAAGGGAAGAACGAGTTCCAGCAGCTCCAGGACGAATTGAAGGTCACCCGCGAGGAGCTCCAGAGCACGATCGCCCAGCTGGAGGGCTCCAATGACCAGCTCAAGGCCTCTAACGAGGAAGTCACGGCGGCCAACGAAGAGCTCCAGGCCGCCAACGAGGAGCTCGAAACCTCCAAGGAGGAGCTCCAGTCCCTGAACGAGGAGCTCAACACCATCAATGCCCGCCTGGAGGACAAAGTCGAGGAGCTCGAGGGCGTCAACAACGACCTGCTCAACCTGCTCGAGAGCACGGCCATCGCCACCGTGTTCCTGGACAAGGAGCTCAAGGTCAAGCGGTACACGCCGGCCAGCACCCGGCTTTTCAGCTTGATCCCAAGCGACCTGACCCGGCCCATCGCGGACATCCTCCGCCGGTTCGAGGACGAGACCCTGTTCAGCGACGCGGCCCGCGTCCTGGCCGACCTGGCCCCACTCGCCAAGGAGGTCCAGGCGGAGGACGGCCGCTGGTACATCCGGCGCATCACGCCTTATCGCACCACGGACGACCGGATCGAAGGGATCGTCATCACCTTTGTGGATGTCTGCGATATCAAGAGAACAGAGGAGGCGCTGCGCGAAGCGCGCCAGCAGGCCGAATGGCTGGCCAGGATGCCGGGGGAGAACCCCAACCCGGTCGCGCGCGCCTCGGCCGACGGATTCATCCTTTATGCCAACCCCGCGGCCTCGGAAACCCCCGGCTGGCGATTTCGGGTCGGCCGCCCCGTTCCCGAGCCGCTGCGGGCGATGATCATTCGGGCCACGGCCGAGGCGAAGCCCGTCGAGGAGGACGTGGAGCTCGGGGAGAGGCCTTTTGGCGTCACCGTCGTCCCCGTGCCCGACACCAAGTACGTCAACGTCTATGGACGCGATATCGCCGAACGGAAGAAAGCCGAGCAGGCCCTGCGCCGGAGCGAAGAAGAGTATCGCCTCATTTTCGAGACCGCGAGTGAAGGCATCTGGATCACCGACGGCGAGCAGAAAATCACTCTCGTCAACCGGAGAATGTCGGACCTGCTGGGTTATTCGCGGGAGGAGCTCTTGGGCCGGGAACCGGCTGAGTTCCTGAACCCGGATCAGAAATCCGTCCTGGAGAAGACGAGGCAGGCCATCACCGCGGGGTTACAGACCCAGCAGGAATTCAAGTTCCGGCGCAAGGACGGATCGGATCTCTGGGTCATCTCGGCCGTCTCGCCGCTGCTCGATCGGGACGGCCGGTTGATCAGGACCGTCTCAATGATGGCCGACGTCACCGAGCGCAAGCGGATGGAAGAGGAGCTGCGGGCCTCCAACGACGAACTGGAGATTTTCAACCGCGCGGCGGTCGGCCGGGAGCTGCGGATGATCGAGCTGAAGAGGGAGGTCAACGCCCTCGTCGCCCGGGCCGGCGAGCCGCCGCGCTACTCCGTGGAATCCGAGGATGGAACGTCTTGAGGGACCCATGAATCAAGTCTCTCCGAGATCCAAGATCGCGGCGGTCGTGCTCCTTGCGGCCGTCCTGCCGGGATTTGTCTGGCTCGCCGCGCGCTGGATCTTCGGAGACGCCCAATACGTCGCGGAGCCCCTGCATGAAGGGGTGGAGTTTGGGGGCGCCGCGATCGCGTTGAGCGTGGCCATGTTCATCCTGCTTCGCCTGCGCCATGAGGCCATGTCTTCCCACCTCTTTTGGGTCGTGATGGCGCTCGTCGTCATGGGCTTGATCGACAGCGTCCACGGCATGGCCCATTTCGGCCCGGCCTGGTCCTGGTTGAGGCACGCCTCCACGATGTTCGGCGGACTCCTCTTTGCCCTGGTCTGGCTTCCGGTGTCCGGGGCTTCTTCCCGCCGTCCGCGGCAGTTCGCGGCCGTCGCGGCCGGTTTCGCCCTGATCCTGTCGGCGGCCATCTGGTTGAGGCCGGGCTGGCTTCCCGCTCCCTGGGTCGCTGGCGGCTACAGTCTGGCCGTCCAGGCCGCCAACGCCCTGGGCGGGCTGGGGTTCCTGGCGGCGGCCGTGTTCTTCTTCCGGCGTTTTGCGCGCCGGCCTCAAAGCGAGGACCTGGTTTTCGCCGGCCAAACGACGCTCTTCGGGATCTCCAGCCTGATGTTCGGGTTCTCCAGCGTCTGGGCGGCCGACTGGTGGGTCTGGCACGGCGCGCGCATAGCGGCCTATGGCATTGTCCTCGTCGCGGCCTTCCGGTTCGTCAGCGCGCTTTACGATGAGAACATCCGGCACGGACAGGAATTGGCGGGCCTCGTTCAGGCCCGGACTGCGGAGCTCGCCCTGAGCGAGGAGAGGTTCCGGCTCGTCCTCAAGAACGCGCCCATCGTCATGGCCAACCTTGATCGCGATCTCCGGTATACCTGGATATTCAACCCCAAGGGCGGGCTCCGTCCGGAAGACGTAATCGGCCAAGAGGCCGGACAGACAACGGACCCCGAGTCCACCCAACGGATCCGCGCTTCCTTGCGAGACGTTCTGGCCAAGGGCGGTTCGCATCAATGGGAAGCGGCGTCGATAACGGAACAGGGGGAGATGATCTTCGAGTCCCATGCCGAACCGCTCCGGAACGCCGCGGGCGAGATCGTCGGCGTCACGCTCGTTTCGATCGACGTCACCGCGCGCAAGAAGGCGGAGGAGGAGCTCAAGGCCAGCGAGGCGCTCAGCCGGAACGCCAACGTCAGCCTCAGGGAGTCCCGCCGGGCCGCCCTGAACCTGATGGACGACGCCCTGGCCGCGCGCCGGCAGGCCGAGCAGACCAACGAGGAGCTGCGGCTGGAAGTCGTCGAGAGGAAGAAGGCCGAGGACGCCCTGCATAAGACGACCGGGGAGCTCCAGCGATTGGCCGGAACCTTGGAGCGACGAGTCCGCGAACGGACCGGGGAGCTGGAAGCCTCGAACGAGCGGCTGAGGTCGGAGATCGCCGAGCGCCTGCGCCTCGTTGCGGCCGTAGAACAGACGGGCGTGGGTATCGCCATCACGGACGCCGGGGGGCGCATCACCTACGTCAATCCCGCTTTCGAGAGAACCAGCGGCGCGGCGCGGGGCCAGCTCCAAGGAACAAGCTACTTCGAGCTCCTGGCCGGGGAAACCGGCGATGGGGCCCTGATCGAGAAGATCCGGGAGCTAGCGCGGCGCGGGGAGACCTGGAACGACCGCCAGAGCCGGAAGAACAGGGAAGGGCAGGGTTTCGAGCTCGACGTCACCTTTTCACCGCTCCGGGACCCCTCGGGCGCGATCACCAATTATCTGGCCGTTGAGCGGGATGTGACCCGGGAGGTGCGGGCCCAACAGCAGATGCGGCAGGGCCAGAAGATCGAAGCCCTCGGGACCCTCGCCGGCGGCATCGCCCACGATTTCAATAACATCCTGAACCCCATCTTCATCAATGCGGAGCTGATCCTCTTCGAACCCGGCCTGGATCCCGAGGCCCGCCGGAGCCTTGAGACCATCCTCAAGGCCGCGGAGCGCGGCCGGGACCTGGTCAAGCAGATCATCACTTTCAGCCGGCAGAAGGAAAAAGAGCGAAGGCCGGTCAAGGTCACTCCGGTGCTGAAAGAAGCGCTGAGGTTCCTCCGCTCCTCCCTGCCGAGCACCGTCGAGATCAAAGAGGACCTTCTCTCCGAAGAGGGCACCATCCTCTCCGACCCGGCCCAGATCCACCAGGTCGTCATGAACCTCTGCAACAACGCCGCCTTCGCCATGAGGGCCAGGGGCGGCGTGCTCACGGTCAGATTGGCCGGCGTGGACGCGGATGCCGATATGGCCGGCCACAATCCCGATCTCAAGCCGGGGCCCTACCTCCAGCTGACGGTCGCGGATACGGGGACCGGCATGACGAAGGAGGTGGCGGAACGCGCCTTCGACCCCTTCTTCACGACCAAGAGCCCGGGCGAAGGGTCGGGCCTGGGCCTGGCCGTGGTCCACGGCATCGTCAAGGACCAGGGCGGCGCCATCTCGGTCTATTCCGAGCTCGGCAAGGGGTCGGTCTTCAACGTCTTCTTCCCCGGGATCCCGGCCGAAGAGTCCGCCCCGGCCGCCGAGGTCGCCGCCCTGCAGACGGGCCACGGCCATATCCTCCTGGTCGACGACGAGAAGGTCCAAGTCGTCAGCGTCAAGAAGGCGCTCGAGCGTTTGGGCTATACGGTCACGACCGCGACGCTCGGCCAGGAGGCCCTGGACCTGTTCCGGCGGGACCCCGAGGCCTACGACTTGGTCATCACGGACCAGACCATGCCCCACATGACCGGCCTGGAATTGGCCAAGGAGATCATCCGGATCAAGCCGGGCCTGCCGATCGTCCTCAGCTCCGGATTCAGCGAGATCGTCGACGCGGAGGCGGCGAGGGAGGCGGGGATCCGCCGGTTCCAAATGAAGCCCTTCTCGCTCAGGGAGATGGCCGAAACCGTCCGCTCGGCCCTGAAGAAAGACCCGGAGGCGTGAGGGGTTCCCGTCATGGGCGGCCCGCCCGTTTGCTCGCGAAGCGGGCGGCGCCGTAAGTCGCCACGCAATACGGGACGAAGTATGTCAGGGCCAGCTTGATCCAGTCCGAAAGCCGCATGTCATGCCGGAAAAAAATGCGGTCGCCATAATTGATCAGGGCGAGGATCGTCCCGACGACCAAGGCGACCTTGATCGACGTGATGACGGTCCCCTTATCCGTCGCGGCCGAGAGAAAGGCGTTCATGACCCAGATCATATGGGATTCCGCGCCGGCTTTCAACGCCCGAATCCCCGGGCGGGGCCTCCTTGACACCCCCGCCTCACGAGGCTAACCTCTGGTCATGAGCGAAGACAAGACTTACCCTTACGTCACGCGTCTCGACATCAGGTACGGGCCGCTCGAGATCGTCGATATCCCGGCCCTGGCCGAGTCGTGCCGCGAGCGCTGGTACAATCAGACGCTCTGCCGGGTCAACGACTCCGTCGTGAGAGTCGGCATCGTTCAAGGAGAGTATCACTGGCACCGGCACGAGGCCGACGACGAGTTCTTCTTCGTCATCGAAGGCGGCCTCTTCGTCGACTTGGAAGAACGGTCGTTCGAGCTGCGCCCTGGGCAGGGCCTGGTGGTCCCATGCGGAACCACCCATCGGACCCGCGCCCCCGAGAGGACGATCATCCTTATGGTGGAGAATGCCGGGATCGTGCCGACGGGAGACGGTGTCGGAGGCGTACGCGTTTGACAGAGAGCGTCCTGCCCGGCAGGACGTCCTCGCCGCAAGCCAGGCCTTGAGGCCGGCCTGGCCTCCGGGCCGTGTCGGGAACGAAGGTCCGCTCTTTTCCCGCCTTGACGGCAAAGCCGGCGGCCCCATTTGGCACGAATCTTGTTCTCTGAGGGGTGTCCCGGGTCTGCTAGGGAGGGCCTGATGCGTCCCGGGAGAGATCGCGCCTCAAGAGGGGGGAAGTTATGAACAAGTCCATCGCGGTGCTTTTCGCTATTCTGATCCTGGCGTTTGGCGCCCTGCCGCCTGCGCAACCATCCACCGCCCAGACCATGCAGGCGTTCTTCAATGCGCCGGCTTGGAAGCTCGTGTACGAGGTTTCGTTTATGTGCCAAACCAATGGATCCCGCCCGGTGGCTCAGGGTTCCCTGACCTATACCGTGTCGATCGACCGCTCGTTTTCCGCGGTCTTGCCACTCGACATGCGGAACGGAGGTCCGAACCTCATGACCCTGCGACTGCTCACCGGCCCCGACGGCACGTCCGCACCTTCCGCTGAACAGCAGGCGGCCGCTTCGGCGCTGATCATGCGCGTCGATGATATCGCCAATTGGATGAACGCGGGTCCGACGATCGACGAGAACGCCTCGGCCGAGGCGCAGCAGGCGGCCATGCTGGCCTTCATGGAATCGGGCACGGCCCGCCTCGAGTACACGTTGGTCGAAACGGGGATCGATCTTGTCGACGAAATTGGTGGGAAGTTCAACCGGACAGTGCGCACCACGGCCAGGGGGGCCGGCAAGGTGATGGTTCCCACCAATCTGGTCTTTGAGATGGACACGAAGGCCAAGCGCTACCTGCTCATGCTGCCGGACTCGTTCAACGACCAATCGTCCTCATCGGTCAAGATGGACGTCTTCGAGCGCCTCCAGCCCAAGGACGGCGCCGCGAGCGAGTCGAATAAAACGAGCGAGACCAATATGTATTTGTTCCCGGGGCGCCTCATTATCGATGATCCGGCCATATTGACGGGTCAGGCGCCTATACTGGAGGGCGCCCTGGAACCGTCGCTCGGCAAGATCAGCGGCGAGCGCTCGGTTCCGGCCCATTACGAGGTCTCCGGCCTGACCTTCGGGGGGACCTTGACGTTCCGCTACACGCTGACGCCGCGCTGATGCGAGCGGAACGGCGGCCAGACGGCGAGGGGGAGCCGGGTCTGGCACGAATCTTGATTCCCCTTAGGAGAATGTTGGGCTGATATCTATATCAGAAGGAGGGAGCTATGTCGGAAGGACAGATCCGAGTCGACAAAACGAACCTGTTCAAGGCGGGGGTTGTTCCGGTCATCGCCGCGGCCGCCGGCGGGGCGCTGTGGCTGGTCGCTTCTCTTAGCGGCATTCCGGGGATCCTCATTTGGGCCCTGGCCGCGTTCGCCGGTATTTGGTACGCGGACAAGTCCCTCAAATCGGGCGCCAAGCCGGCGATCCTCGAAGTCGCCGTCAACGGCGCTATCCTGGGGGCGGTGGTCGGCCTGGTCTACGCCATCGTGAGCTGGATCGCCATCAGCATCCGCTTTAGCGGCCTGGGGGCGCTGATGTTTCGCTGGGATATCGGCGCCGTGCTCCGGCTGCTCCTGGAAGGCGCGATCGGCGGCGGGATCGGGGCGATCGTTTGGCACGCCTTCAAGTCCGGGATGATCAAGACCAAGTAAGAGCCTCGGGCTTATTTTTGCCGGTAAGTCAACTTTTTCCCGGTTTTGTGAGTATTACTATTAGAACCCAATAGTAATAAGGCGAAACCATGACCCTACTGACAAGGCTCGAAGAGGCCATCCTGATCGCCGTCCTCCGTCTGGACGCTGAGGCCTATGGAGTGTCCATCAACCGGGAGGTTTCAAGGATCTTCGGCAGATCCTATACCTTGGGCGCTCTCTACTTCGCCCTGGACCAGCTGGCACGAAAGGACTTTCTGGGAAAGCGGGAAGGCGAGCCTACTCCGCAGCGAGGCGGTCGGAGCCGGACGTTTTACCGGGTGACTCCGGAGGGCAAAGAGGCCTTGGCCGCCGTCCGCCGGCATCAGGAAAGGCTCTGGCAGGCCGCGCCCGCCTTCTTCGCCGGCTGGGGCGAGCGCTAGGCCATGGATAACCCGCGCCTTCCTCGAGTCGCTTCCCGGCTCCTGGCCTGGCTCTCGAGATCCGAAGACCGGCTATCCGTCCTCGGCGATTACGAAGAGGCCTTCGCAGAGGTCTCTCGCGACCGGGGCCACGCCGCGGGCCGGCGCTGGTATCGATCGCAAGTCTTGAGATCCCTTCCGATGCTGATCAAGAGCCGCATCTTCGGCGGCGCGTCCATGATCAAGAGCTATGCCACGATCGCCCGCCGCAACATCCTCAAGCACAAGAGCGACTCGATCATCAACATCCTCGGGCTTTCCCTCGGCCTGGCGGTGTGTTCGCTCATCGTCCTGTGGGTGAAGAGCGAGCTCGGCTACGACCGGTTCCACGACCATGGCGACCGGACCTACAGAACGCTGTGGGATGCCCGGTTCGGGAACAACGCGTGGAAGAGCCCCCTCGTCGATGTCCCGCTCGGCCCGGCCCTCCTCAGGGAATTCCCGGAGGTCGAGGAGGCCGTCCGCTTCCGGCAGCAGGGATTGACCTTCCGCTTCGAGGACAGCGACTTCCGGGAAAACCGCGTCTTCTTCGCCGACGAATCGTTCTTCCGGGTCTTCACGGTGGCCTTCATCTCGGGAGACCCGGACGCCGCGCTTCGGGATCCCGACGCGGTGGTCCTGACCGAGCCGACCGCGCGGCGGTATTTCCGCGACCGGGATCCCGTCGGTCGGACCCTTCTGACCGGCGACGGCCGGCTGCTTCGCGTCACCGGCGTTGTGAAGCCGTTCCCCGAGTCGTCCCACTTCCATTTCGACATGCTGGGGTCGCTCCGCTCGCTGCCGATCATCCAGCAGCGCGAGACGAACTGGGGCAGCGGCACCGTCTACACGTACCTGGTCCTGCGCCCCGGCGAGGAGCCCGCCGGCCTGGCGGCCAAGCTCCAAGCCTACATCGATACGAACGTCGCGGCGGGGGATTCCCGGGCCGCGGGCGATTATTGGCGCTATGAGCTGCAGCCCCTCCGGGACATCCATCTGCGCTCCCATCTTCCCTATGAGCTTGAGGCCAACGGGGCGACCGAATACGTCTATCTCTTCTCCGCCGTGGCCCTCCTCATCCTGCTCCTGGCCTGCGTCAATTACGTCAACCTGGCCACGGCCCGCTCCATGGCCCGGGCGCGCGAAGTGGGCATCCGCAAGGTCCTCGGCTCGGACAGGAGGCAGCTACTCCGGCAATTCCTGACCGAATCGTTCCTCCATGTCGTCGCCGCGGTCGTCCTCGCGGCCCTCCTGGCGCGCCTGGCGCTTCCCGTCTTCAACCGGATGGCCGGGCGCCCGATGAGCCCCGACCTTTTCCTTTCGCCGTTCGCCTTCGCCGCGCTGGCCGCGATGACCCTCCTGGTGACGCTCGCGGCCGGCGCCTATCCGGCCTTCTTCCTGGCCTCGCTCCCCGCGGCCCGCGTCCTCAAGGACCGCGCCGCGTCCCGGTCCGGGCGGGCCCGTCTTCGCCAGGTCCTGGTCATCGCGCAATTCTGCGTCTCGGTCGGCCTGATCGCCGGGACGCTCGTCATCCGCGGCCAGCTTCGCTATGTTCAGAGCACGCGGCTCGGCTTCGACAAGGAGCGGGTCGTCGTCGTCCACCGCGCCGGGGTCCTGGGCGAGCAGATCGGGGCCTTCCGGGACCGCCTGCGGTCCCTTCCCCGGATCGAAGAGGCCGCGTCCGCGCAGAATTTTCCCGGCCAGACGTTCGACTCGATGGGCTTCGAGATCGAACAGCCGGCCAACTATAGCCAGACATCGCTGAGCTACGCCATCGTGGACGAGTACTATGTGGACGCCCTCCGGCTGAACATCGTCAGCGGGCGCAACTTCCGGCCGGGGTCGGCCCCCGATTCGGCGGCCTACCTGATCAACCAGGCCGCGGCCAAGGCGCTGGGCTGGACCGAGCCCCTGGGCAAGCGCCTTTATATCGGGCGGGGCGAGTGGGGCCCGGTGATCGGCGTCGTCGAGGACTTCCACATCGAGTCGCTCCGCCACGCGGTCAAGCCGCTCGTCCTCATGATCGATCGCTGGCGGCCCTCCTATGTCGCCGTCCGCCTGGGGCCGGGCGATCTTCAGGAGGGCCTGTCCCTGGTCCGCAAAACATGGAACGAATTCGCCCCCCACCAACCCTTCGAGTACACTTTTCTCGATGACGACTATCAGGCGCTCTACCGGGGCGAGGAGCGCGTCGGCCGCCTGTTCATCGCCTTCTCGGCGCTGGCCATGGTCGTCGCCAGCCTGGGCCTCCTTGGCCTGGCCTCCATCGTCGCCGTTCAGAGAACGAAAGAGATCGGGCTGAGAAAGGTCCTCGGCGCCTCGGTCCCGGGCATCGTGGGGATGTTGACCAGGGACCTCGTGAAGCTCGTCCTGCTGGCCTCCTTCATCGCCTGGCCGATCGCGTATTTTCTCTTGGACCGCTGGCTGAGGGGCTTCGCTTATCACATCCTCGCGGCCTGGTGGATGTTCGTCATCCCCGCGGCCCTGGCGTTCGGCATCGCGCTTCTGACCGTCAGCGCCCAGTCGGTCAAGGCCGCCTTGGCCGATCCGGCCGCGACGCTTCGCTGGGAGTAGGGGACCGATATCGATCCTGGGCCCGACGGCCCCGGCCGCCTCGATCGCAGGAAAAGGGAGGATAGCTCATGAGCCAAATGACGCCCGTTGCCATCGTCTCGGCCTGTCTCCTCATCATCGGATCCGCCTCGTGCGGGCCCCGGAGAACGGTCGGTCCGTCCCCGGCGGCCGATTCCTTCTATGCGCCCGCGGAAAGGCCTTCGAGCCGGTATGTCATCGACGCCCGCGTGGATGTCGCCGGCGGCTCCGTCGAAGGACGGGAGACCGTCAGCTTGAAGAACACCGGCCGTCATCCCCTCGGCGTCGTCGCCTTCGATTGGGCCGTCGGCTCTCAATCGACGCTCGAGGTCTCTGCGGGAGAGTCAATGCTCTTTCCCCCGTCGACGACATCCGCCGAGCCACAGCCGCGGCCGATCATGGTCGCGCTGGCTGAGCCCCTCGCCCCGGGCGCCTCGGTCGATCTGAACGTTTCCTTCAGCCGGCGCGCCGGCGGCACGAAAGAACAGAAGGATTTCTTGAGCAGCGACTGGTATCCGCGCCTGTGGTGGGACGGCCTTGCGGGACACGACGCTTACTCCGTCAAGATCGATGTCCCCGCGGGGTTCGCCGTAGCCGCCAGCGGGCGTCTCGACCCGAAAACCGGGCGCTATGAGACCGCGGCCGCCGAGTCATTCGGGCTCTACCTGGCGTCCGGCCTGAAGTCGGCATCGCGGGAGGTCGAGGGCGTCCTGATCACGGCGTATTTCACGGACAAGGGCGCTCCGGCCGCCGCCGTCTGCTTAGAGACCGCCGCCGATGCCGTCCGCTTCTACAAGGACTGGCTGGGTTTCTACCCCTTCACGTTCCTGAACATCATCCCCGGCGGGACGGGACGCTGGGGCGGCTACCCCGTCGCGACCGGCATCGTGGCCATCCACGGCCTGGAGACCTACGTCGATGGCGAAGCGCCCCAGCACTGGCAGCACATCACCTCGCACGAGATCGGGCACGAATATTGGGGCGAGTGGGTCCTCGAGGCGGACGATCCCGCATGGGCTTGGATCGCCCTGGGCATCTTCGCCGACACCGAGTACATGACCGTCCGCGGCTTCGATCCGGACAGGGCCGCCAAATGGATCGGGAATTACATCAACGCCGTCCCGATGTACTATGACACCACTCTGGACGCCCCGCCCGGCCGGGAGGACGCCGTCCAATTCGACTACAACAATACGGTGGTCCACAGCAAGGGCCCGGCCGTCGTCTTTGCCCTCGACGACGTCCTGGGACGCGAGACCTTCCTGCGCGTCTACAAGCGATGCCTGCGCGACTATGGGGGCCGGCCCTTCGGTTGGCGGGAGCTGCGCGCCGTGGCCGAAGCCGAGAGCGGGCGGAGCCTGGCCTGGTTCTTCGATGCCTGGGTGCGCTCGAACCAGTACCTCTGCTACGCCGTGGAGCGGGACGACAGCCGGGCGGACGGCGAGGGCGGATTCACGACGGATGTCCGGCTGAAGCGCTTGGGCACGATGGCCATGCCGGTCTTGGCCGAGGCCTCGTTCGAGGACGGGACTATGCAGACGGTCCGGGCCGACCGGACGCTCGTAGTCACGGAGATCGAGCTCAAGAGCCGGGCGCCGCTTCGGGCGGTCGTCCTCGATCCCCGCAAGCGGCTGGCCTTGATCGGGGCGCCGGTGCCGCCCATCTCCAAGGCGGCGGCTGCCGCGCTGGGCTTCGGCTGGGAATCGGGCAATGTCCAGGCCGTCTACGCGGCTGTGAAGGGCGAGCCCATCGCCAACACGGACATCTGGTACCGGCTCGGAGTGGATCTCTACGGGGCCGGTCGCCTGGAGGAGGCCGCGGACTGCTTCGCCAAGGCCGACCGGCCCGACGCGCCGCCGGCCTGGCGGTTCGGGGCCCTGGGCTGGCTCGGGCTGCTCGACGATCTCAAGGGCCGTCGCGCCGACGCGCTGGCCCATTACCGGGCTGCCCTGGCCATCGCCCCGGACAGGCCGGTGCGGCACGACCAGTTCAGGATCACCATGAGCCGGACCTGGGTAGAGGAGCGGCTGAGAACGCCGTACGCGCCGGGGGTTCGGCTTCGGGTGCCGGAACGCCCGACCGCCGGGGACCTCGCCACCATCGTCGACGAAATGGGCTGGGAGAAAGAGGGTGAAGTCCCACTCCTCGTCTTTCGGAAGGCGGCGGGAATGACGATCGCGGAGAGGGGATTCTGGTTCAAGCTGGCGCTGCTTCTCTATGACAGCGGCGACGACAAGGAAAGCCTGACGGCCTTCGAAAGAACGGCCGCCCTGGAGAAAACGGGCATTTACGCTTTCGCCGCGCGCGCTTGGCAGGGGCATATGCACGACCTGCTCGGGAACCGCGAGGCGGCGCTCGCCTGTTACATGGAAGCGCTGAAGCTCGATCCCGGCACGGCCATGAAGCACAGCCAGTGGGGGATGACCATCGACCGGGCTTGGGTCGAGGCGCGCCTGGTCGAGCCGTTCGTCCGCTAGCCGCTTCGTCGTCCGGCCGGCTGATGGGGGAAGGCCTGGCCCCGGACCGATCGTCCCCTCCTGGTGGCGGCGGTGGGGGTAGGGGATTATGAAGCGCCGTTTTAGTGCGCGTCGATATAAGCGTCGAGCTGCCGATGCCACTCCTCAGGGTCGCAAACTCCGGGGATCGTCGTCTCGCCGAGAACGAGATCGGCCAGGAAATGTGGTTTCCTGCCGCCGATGTGGAGCGCCTTGACGCAGGAGACGCAATAGACGGCCACGTCATCGGCGGGCATGTCCGCGGCGCGCCTGGCCATCTGCTCTTTGACCTCGCTGACGGGGATGAGCCCAAAAAAGCTGTCGCCGCAGCAGACGCTCTTTGTCCGCGTCGCCGCGGGCTCAACCGGGACGATGCTCATCTTCTTCAGCACGGCCCGGACCGCCTCGTGGACCCTGTCCTGATCGCGGGTCGGGCAGGCGTCGAGGACCGCCATCCTGGCGCCGCCGTAATCGGGCCAGGGGAAGGACGGGTCGCCGGCCAGGACCTCCCACAGGGAGATCGTCGTGACTCCCTCGTACAGGGTCCTGAAGCGCTTGTCGCAGCCTGGACAGACGTTGACGACCTGGGTGCCCGCCGGAAGTCCCGGCTCATGCCGGCAGCACGTGAGATGCTCGTCGATCGGGCCGAGCCTCGATCCGAGGTACTCCCGCAGCCGCCTGGCCGCATCGGGCTTGTAGAGGACCAACGCGCACCCCGGCGCGAAGACCCGCTTCATCGGGCTTCGCGTTCGAGGAGCTTTATCTTGCGCTCGATGCCCCAACGGTAACCCCCGGGCCCCCCGTCGGCGCGCACGACCCGATGACAGGGGATGGCCACCGCGACCGGGTTCGAGGCGCAGGCCTGGGCAACGGCCCTGGCGGCTTTGGGGCGGCCGATGCAGGTCGCGATCTCCCCGTAAGTGGCCGTAGAGCCGGCGGGGATACTTGAGAGCGCCCGCCAGACCCGGCGCTGGAACGCCGTCCCCTGGATGTCGAGAGGCAGGGCGGGCCGGCGTTCCCGCGGTTCGTCCAAAAGGGACAGGACCCCTGCCACCGCCTCCCGCAATTCCGGATCGGGCCCCCGCAGCTTCGCTTTCGGGAACCGGGCCCGCAAGCGGTCTTTCAGGGCTTGGGCCGAAGGGCCGAATTCGATGGCGCAGATCCCCCGTTCGGTGGCCGCGACCAGGACCGGCCCGAGATAGGACCGGACGACCGCGAACCGGATGGGCTCGCCCGGCGCGCCGCTCCGATACTCCGACGGCCGCATGCCCAGGGTCGCGGCCGCGTTCTCATAAAAACGGCTGGTCGAGGAGAACCCCGCCTCATAGAGCGCCGCCGTGATGCCGCGCCCATCCCGCAACTGCCGCCGCAACCTGTTCGAGCGCTTCTCCATGGCGTACTGCTTGGGCGTGACCCCGACGACCGACTTGAAGAGCCGCTGGAAATGGAAGGGGCTGAGATCCGCGGCGGCGGCCAATTCCCCCAGGGAGGGCGGCGTTTCGGCGTCCTCGATCGAACGGCAGGCTTCGAGCGCGATCCGGAGCCTCGGGTCAGGGGCTTCCTTTGAATCCGGACGGCAACGCTTGCAGGACCGATAGCCCGCGCGCTCGGCCTCGGCCGGGGTCGCGAAATAGCGGACGTTGCGGGGGTTCGGCCGCCGCGAGGGGCAGCCCAGACGGCAGTAGATCCCTGTCGTGGCCACCCCGTAGAGGGGCTTCCTCTTCGCGGCCTTATCACGGTTCGGGTCCGACATCTTGTTCATCTCGACGACCATCATAGGACATGCGGGGCCCCCGGTCTATCCGGTTCTTGCGCCTCAATCGAGACCGGCGGAATTGACGCCTGACTCAGGCCGCGCTATCCTGGTTCAAAATGAGAAAAGCCCGAAGCGGGCGATCCGGAGAAAAGAGCATGGATCCAAAGAAGGTCGTCATCATCGGAGGCGGGATCGCCGGACTCTGCACCGGCGTTTACCTGAGAAAACAAGGCTTCGATACGGAGATCCTGGAGATGCAAACGGCCGCGGGCGGTTTGGCCACGGCCTGGACGAGGGGCGAGTTCACCTTCGAGAACTGCGTCCATTGGCTCGTCGGCTCCAAGGATGGCGGGTCGCTGAACGCGCTCTGGAAGGAAGTCTTCGATATCGGCCGGATCCGGTTCCACGAGGATGCCGTTTACATGGTCCTGGAGAGGGGCGATCGGACGATCACGATCTACCGCGACCCCGACCGCCTGGAACGGGAGCTCCTGGATAAGGCCCCGGAAGACGCCCAAGCCGTCAAGGAATTCACCCGGCTCGTCCGGAAGTTTTCGAGGATTCGCTTTCCCGAGGGGGATTCCAAGCCGGCCAACCTGTGGGCGCTCATCAAGATGATCCCCTATCTCCCGACCTTGTCGAAGTATGGAAAACTGACCATGGGGGATTTCGCGGAGAGATTCCGGGACCCGCTCATGAAAGGCTTTTTCAATTCCAACAAGGACCTCTCCGTGGTGGCCATCATCTTCTCCCTGGCCTGGATGGCGGACGGCAACGCCGGATATCCTCTCGGCGGCTCCCCCAGGCTCATCGGTCTGATCGAGGAGTCGTACAAGGATCTCGGCGGCCGCATCCGGTTCAAGGCCCTGGCCGAGCGCGTCTTGGTTGAGGGTGGCCGGGCCCGGGGCGTGAAGCTGGCCGGAGGGGAGACGGTCGCCGCGGATATCGTGGTTTCCGCGGCCGACGGCCATGCCACGATCTTCGAGATGCTCGAAGGGAAGTTCGTCGATGACAAGATCCGGAGCGTCTACGAGACCTACCGGCCGTTCCCTTCTTATGTCCAGGTTTCGCTCGGCGTCGGCGCCGATCTGGCAGGGGAGCCCGGCTTCCTGTCCGTTTTCCTCGATCAGGCCATCGAGGTGGACCCTCAAACGCGTGAGAGCTGGCTGGCATTCCGCGTCTTCAACTTCGACCCGGCTTTTTCTCCCGCGGGCAAGACGGCGGTCGTCGTATTCCTGGCCACGTACAATGACGCGTTTTGGCGGGACCTGCGAGAAACGGACCGGGCCCGTTACGAAGCCGAGAAACGGCGGGTCGCGGAGCAGGTGAGCCGAGTTCTGGAGAGGCGGTTTCCCCAGACCCGGGGGAAGATCGAGGTCGTCGACGTGGCCACGCCGTCAACCGTCTTCCGCTACACCGGCAATTGGCGGGGCAGCATGGAGGGCTGGCTGTTGACGCCGGCCACGGGATTCAAGGGGCTCTCGCCGGTCCTGCCCGGCCTCGAGGGCTTTTATATGGTCGGCCAGTGGACGAGCCCCGGCGGCGGTCTGCCCTCCGGATTGATGACCGGACGGGCCGTTTCGCGCCGGATCTGCAAGGACGCGGGGGTCCGCTGGCGGATGCCCTGACCGGTCGACCCGGCTATTTCTTGTTCTGCGCCTCTTTGAGCCTGTCGATGGTCCTTTGGGAATTCGCCTTGGCCTCTTCGGGAGCCGTCTCCAGCGCTTTCTCCGCGGCCTTGATCGCCTCCGGGTAGTTCTGCATCTTCTCGTAGACGAGACTGAGCGTGCCCCACAGGAAGTTGAGACCCGGCAGGAGCTCGACGGATCTCTTGGCCGCGGCGAGGGCATCGTCCAGGTTCTTGTTCTGTCTGGCCCAGAAGCCGGCGTACTGCCATAGCAAAGTCGCATCGTCCCAGCTCTTCTGGGCGAAGGCGTGGCCGTAGATGGCCAAGGCCTTGTCCTCTTTCCCGGTCTTGGCGTAGGCGGTGGCCGCCCGCAGAAGGATCGAGATATTGTCGGACTCGAGCTTGAGGGCGGTCTCGATCATGGCCAAGGCGCTCTCCAGGTTGGCGTTCTGCTCGATCCAGTAGTTGGCGTATGCGATGAGGCTGTACGCCAGCCCGCTCACACGCTCCTTCATGAACTCCGGGCCGTAGACCTCTTCGACCTTGGCCGTGTCGCCCTTGAGGGCGTAGGCCTGGGCGAGAAGCTGGTTGACGCTCGGGCTGGGATTGAAGTCCGTCATCTCTTCGATCTTCGCGGCCAGCTCCATCGCTTTGTCGATCGGCCCCTTGTCCCTGACGACCCGCGCGAGCCAGCCGTAGAGGACCATCGGATCGGCCGGGAACTTCGCGGCGTATTCGGCGAAGAACGCGGCCGCTTCGTCTTTAGAGCCCCGCGAGCCGTAGTAGCCCTCCATGAAATCGTAGGCTTGCTTTGTCAGGCGGCTCTGTGGGTGCTTGGCGAGGAAGGCCTTCATCAGGGCGGGATCGGGCTTCGGCCGGGCTTCGGCGGCCGTTCGGGCCATGGCGAACTCGGCGAATTCGGCATAGGGAGCCGTAACCTTGAGGCCCTCATGGGTGAATGTCCCCGCCCGGCCGTCCGGGTCGAGGGCCATGACTTCCCTGTACATCGCGTCGGCCTTGGCTGTGTCGAAGCGGTCGCCGTATTTGCGCGCCAGCTTGAAGACGGTCGCCACGTCTTTCGGGTCCTTCGCATAGATGGCCGAAAGCGATTGGAACGTGTCGGTCCCGCTCAGCATCCGGTCCAGGGCCTTCTGGACGTTCTCTCCGGGGGGCCGGTAGCCGACCGACCAGTCGACTTCCGCGCCGCCGCCGTCGAGGAGCATCATCGTCGGGGTGGCGTTGATCTTGAACTTGTCGAAGACCGCCCGGCCGGCAGGCTCCTGCAGGGTCGCCCGGAACATGACGAAGTTCTTGTCGAGGTAAGCCTGGAACTTGGGATTTTGGTAGAACTGCTGACCCAGCAGTTTACAGCTTCCTCACGTGTAGGAATAAAAATCCACCAGGACCAGCTTGCCCTCGGTCTTGGCTTTGGCCACGGCCTGGTCCAATGTGCCCTTGAACCAGATCTCGGCCGAAGCGGTCGAGACAAGCACGAGCAACAGTGTCAGGAAGACGGCTTTTTTCATGGGACCAGGATAGGCCCGGGCGCGGCCGAAGTCAACAGTCACTTGACGAAACGCAGGACCCTCTCGAAAACGCCGGCGGCCATCTTTTCGGCGAGCTTCTTAACCAATTTCACCTGGAGCTCTTCCTCGGCCCGGAGCCACCCTTCCCTGTCGAAAAGCTGGCGTTCGTCCCGGGACAGATCGAGGGCGGTGTAATTCCCGTCGTAGGTGGCCCGCCGGAATGGGGCGGAGACGCTGGCGACGACCGTTTCCTCCTCCACGATCCTTCTCGACGCGGCTTCGATGACCCGGTACATCACCTCGCCGGTCAGCTTGACGGTGTATCTTTTTTCTGTGTAGGCGACGGTCTTTGACTTGTCCCTGCGGAGAGTGGCTTGCCGCGCCGTTTCTTGAGGAACGCCGTCTTCCTGCACATAGGATTCGATCCAGCCGATCACGACGAAGTCCGCGTTCAAGGCCAGGCCGACCGTCTCCGCCGTCCGGACGGGGATCGCCCCGCTTCTGACGCGGAGCCGGGTCATCTCCCGGTGGATCTCCCCACGGTCGATAGGGCCGACGAACAGGACCGGGGCGGCCATGTACTCGTAAAGGAGGGTGTCGTAGAGGCTGCTCTCCATGCCCCGGGGCGGCCTGTCTCCGGTTCGCGGACGGGCCCAGAAGGGGAGGACGGCGACCGTCATGGTGCCAGCATCCAGGGCGGCCTTTTGGATCGTCCGGCCCTCCGCGCCCGCCTCGCTTTCGGGGCCGTAGATTTCCAGGGCATTCTGCGCGTGGCCGTAGGCCGCCCGGAAATATCCTCTCGCCATGTCCTGCTCGGCCCATTCGATGAGCGCCCGGGCCCGGGATTCATCCACCCGGATCCTTTGGTCCGACGCGAGAGGATAGGGGATCATCCGTTCGTACGTCCTAAGGGCCTCGGCCCAATTCCCCGCGTCCTCCAGGTCCTCGCCCTGCCGGAAAAGGGAAACGGCAGCGGCGTCGACCGTGTCGCGGCGAAAGTCCGCGTAATCGTCCGGCACGGAAAGCGGGACACCCACCTGTCCCGCACGGCCCCTTAGGCTGTCGATGCGGATGATCGCCGCGACGGCATTGTCATATAGGCCGTCCGACTCGTCCGCGCGGGCCCGCGCCAGGTACTCGTCGACCATGCGGGAGCCTACATCCGCCAGACTTTGCCGTGCGTCCTCCATGTTCGGATCCTTGGTCAGGACGGTGATGTAGCGCTGGGCCGCCTCTTCCAGCCGGCCCTTGGCCTCGAGCTCCTGGCCCTTCTTGTAGCGCTTTTCGACGCTGACACAGCCGGCGAGGACGATAAGAAGGAACACGGAAACGATGGCGATGGAAGGTCTTGGCCTCATGTTCATGCTCCCTCAGTAATCCTCTTTCCCGACGGCCTTGGCGATGATATCGATGACGCTTTGCACGTCCAGGGTCAGGCCGTAGACGAACGACGTCCGGGAATAGGGCTCCTCGACGTCCTCTTTGGCCGCGCGGAAGCCCGCGCCGGCGTAGATCTCCAGGCCTTTCAGCACCTTGTAGCTCAGTCCCGCGGAGTAGAGGATGGGGCTCATCGACGGAGCGACGCCTATGCCCAGGCCCAAGGGGAACCTGGACACCGGCCGGCTCGCGAGGGAGAGCTCCGACGCGCTGGCGCGGCCGCACCAGATGACCTTGATGTAATGTGCAGGCCTCCTCCCCTCGCCGGACGCGGCGGTCATGATCTGAAAGCGGATGGTCCCCTTGGAGACGAAACGCGGGCTCCGGTCGTGCGTCTCGGCCTTGAACTTGAAGCGGGCCGAGAAGAAGAGCTGCGGGCCGTCGTCCTTCGTCTGGATGACCCCGAAATGGATGCCCGGATTCGCGGGCAGCTGGCTGAGGATGGGGCCCAGGAGGGGGAACGCCCCGGTCAACACGCTGACCGCGTCATTCACGGACGTCTCGGCGGCCTCGAGCCCAGGCAGGTCTATGGATTTCTCGAAGCCGATATCTTTATTGATCTGCTTTTCCTCCAGCTGAGGCTGCGCGGCGGCCTCGACCAGCTTCAGCGTGAGGTCCTGGCGGGTGCGCATGCCCGGCCGGACCGGGACATATTGGGCTTCCATGACCGGGATGTACTTCTCGGGCTCGTTCTCGGCCCACGACGATCCGGCGCCGCCCCCGGTCATCTCCAGCCAATAATCTCCGCCCAGCTCCGGGACGCCCATCATCCGAGAGAAGGCGTAGGTGGGATGGTCCTTGAGCCTCAGAACGCCCTTTTCGTTCCCTTCCCCGTCGCGCAGATGGAGCGTCAGGTCCGGGAACTTCGACAGCCAATTCCCGGCGACCGGCGTCCCGTCGGGACCGACGAGGCGGATGGATCCCTCGACCCCGGTCACCGCCTTGAGCATGGCCCCGATCAATCTTTCTTCGGCATCCTCCTCGGCCGCGCCGGCGCTCGGCTTTTTGGGGTCGGCTTTCTTCCCGGAGTCGAAGGTCAGCGCCACGTCAGGGGACGACTCGCTGACCGTGGCGTTCCCGGGAAAAGCCACGCGGAGCCCGAAGTTCGGGCGGGTCTGCCCGTCTCCCTGCGAGAGCGCGCCGAGCATGGCCAGGAGATCGTCCACGACCTCTCTCCAGAGGACGGGATCCGTTTTATCGTCGGGCGCCAGGCCGAGGTTGCGGCGGATCGCCCCCCACCGCTCGGCCGGGTCCTTCCGGCCGAGCTCGATGGCCAGGTCCATGCCGATCTCCCAGATGTCTCCGGTCATCAGCGTGGTTCCGTCCGGCGGTTCGAACAGGACCCGTTCAAAAAGACCGGGTTTGACATCGGAGGGCGTCGTCGGCCCGAGCGTCAGGGTGACGAACCGCGCCGGAGCCGGAGCGGGAACCGGAGGACCTTCGTCCTGGGCCATGATGGGCAGGGATACAGAGAGCAGGAGCAGGATCCCGATCGGCAGGATCGTCCTGACGGAGAGACGGCTCATGATATTTCTCCTCGGGCGCCGCGGCGGCGGACCGCCTGATATCGAACCAGTGTTTAGTCGGGATGACGATACCTTTTGGCGGAAATTCTGTCAATGAAGGGACCCTCGGATCGGGGCCCGCCTTGGAGAAAGGGGGCCAGAAGTGAGATAATCGGGAAAACAGATCGAAGGAGCGTTCTTATGACAAACAACGTGCGCGTCCGGCCGACCCGGGCGGTGACCATCATGGGCCTGATTGTGGCTGTGGCCATGGTGTTCTTCGGGATCTTTTTTCTGAATATCGTGACGAAGGACAGCGGCGGCGAGTCCGGGCCGGCCACCGGCTTCATGATCCTGTGGTTCCTCGTCCTCGGCGTCATCATCGCCTACGGCATCTACAATCTCACCAGCCGCAAGGGTGTCGTCGAGATCGACATCGGACCCAAGACCCCGGACATCAAGGCCGGTCCCGACTTCGAAGAGAAGCTCCGGAAGCTCGAAAACCTGAAAAAGGACGGGCTGGTCACGGACGAGGAGTACCGCGTCAAGCGGAACGAGATCATGTCCGAGAAGTGGTGAGCCTCGCATGAGGATGCTCTCCCCGCTCCTGGCCCTTGCCGGGATGGCGCTTCTCTCGGCGTGTCCGTCGCCGATCAAACAGGAAGTTGCGGAGGCGGGCCCACCGTCGATCGCGGAGTCCAGCCGGAATGATCTGGCCCGGCGGCTCAAGGTCGACCCGAACCTCGTCGAGCTGGTCAGCGCCACGGCGGTCGATTGGCCCGACGCCGCGCTGGGCTTGAGCAAGCCCGGCGAGGCGGTCGCCCAGGTCCGGACGCCGGGACATCGCCTGGTCTTCGGAACGAAGCCGCAGGGCCGGGAATACCTCTATACCGCTGGAGAAAAGGCCTTCCGTTACGGCGGCCCCCTGGACCTCTGGACGGCATCCGCCCTCACCCGGGAAGGGGGGGAGGACGATCCTAACCTCAACGGCCGCTTGGTGCAGTACTCCTTGATCGGCACGAACCGGAAAGTGCTTCTCGAAAGGGTTGGAGATTTCTACCCGCAGGACGACGGCTCGCTCTTCGCGAAACGCCGCACCTCGCGTTCCGGGCATGATCTTCTTTTCGCTGCGCCCGATAAGACGAGCCAGGCGGCGGTCGTCGCCTCGAGCTTCGATTTCGTGGATGCCGTGGTCAGTCCCGGCCGGAAGCTCGGCGCGGCGATCGCCCGGACGGGACCGGAGCTCGCGTGGGAGCTCATCCTCCTCCACCTGCCGCCAGCGAGGGCGGACCTCCGGCGGGTGAAGATCCCCGAGGGACTGAGGCCAGAGACCCTCCGCTGGCGCTCTGACGCAGGAAGCGGGGCCGAACCCGTTTCCTCGGAGGGGGGGCAGCTCCTCGTTCTCATCGGAAGCCGGGACGGCAAGCCGGCCCGCTACGGGCTCTCCGGCCTCGACGCCTCTCACCATTGGGAGGGCCTGCCCGCCTATGTCGCTTCCGATGATTGGGATTTCGTGCTCAGCAAAAGCCATTCCCTATCGGTCTACGAGACCGAGCTGGAGGGCGGCCCGGCCGTCCGGGTGGAGTACGTGTGGTGGAACCGCCCGCCCGAGGAGATCGCGACGATCCGGGGCCTGAAATTGGACGGCTTCCAATGGGCCAGTGGCCGCGGGTTCGTCTTCATCACCGGCCGCGAGGACGACGGCCACGCAGCCATGGTCGTGGATATCCACAGCGGCGAGGTGCTGACCGCCGTCACCGGAGCCCATGAGCCCGTGAAGCTTTTCAAGGCGCCGCCTTACGCCTGGCCGCGGGTCGGGAAGACACAAGCAACCTTTTGATTCGCCAGGGAGTCTTTCAAGGCATGGGTATAAGAAAGCAAGCGATATTCGTGATACTGTTGCTGGCGCTTTCGGCCGCGTCCCGTGCTGACGACGGCGTCAAGATCGGCGACGCTCCGCCGCCACTCAGCGTGGAGGAATGGATTAAAGGCGAGCCGGTCGCCGGCTTTGAGCCGGGAAGGGTCTATCTCGTCGAGTTCTGGGGTACGTGGTGCGGGCCTTGTGTCAAGAACATCCCACACTTGTCGATGCTTCAGAAGGAATACGGGCCCCGGGGGCTCATCGTGATCGGCGTCGCTTCGCACGAATGGAATGGCCGCGAGGCCCTGACGGAGTTCATGAAGGCGCGAGGCGCGGAGATGGCCTACAGGGTCGCCTTCGATGCGGACCAGTCCATGGAGCGCGCCTGGGACACCGACGGCCGCGAGGGGACGGTGTTCCGCCTCCCGTTGAGCTTTGTCATCGACCGCGGTGGCCGCGTCAGCTTCGTCGGCCACCCGGAAGACAAGGGCATGGACGAAGCTGTGGCCGAGGCGATAGCCAAACGCTGAAAGGGGGCCGCTCAGCGCCGGGCCATGCTGAAATCGCCGCGTCCCAAGGCCGGAGCCTCCTTATTTACAGTAAGACCTCCAGGCCGCGAGGTGCTTCCAGCCGCGTTTCGCGAGGACGTCCGCGTTGTCCGCGATCTGGCGCGCCCAGATCTCGGCGAGCTTCGAGGGGCTGACATCCGTGTCGTCGGTGAAGGGATTCGAGTGGGCGACCTGGGCCAGCGCCGCGGGGTCCGGTGCGTATTCGGCGAGCGGGATGATCGTCGCCAGCCGGAAGGATTCGAGAGGGCCCGTCCAGACATAGCCGTCCGTATAGTCGACGAAGCGCAGCCCCGGATGGCCGAATCCGTAATAATCCCCCGGTTCGAAGGCGAGCGCGGCGAGAGGCGAATCGACGACGTCGAAGCCGATGGGACGCCCAGCCTTAGCCGCGGCGCAATCCAATCGGCCTCCGAAGGGCAGGCAGTACGTCGGTTTCTCCGGATCGCCGCACCAGATGGGCTTGTGAAGAGCGATCAGGAAGACCTTGTCTCCGAAGCGGCGGGAAAGGATGTTGCCCATCCGGTCCATATAACCCATGGCCCGGCCCGCGAGATCCAGCTCCGCCTGGTAGTAACGCGTGAAGGCGTGGTGCATTCCGCAGTAGACGACAATAGGCCGGCGTGTCCCGTCAATGTGCTTGGCGATGAGATCGGCCATGAACGAGTCGTAGGTCAGGCCGCGCGGCAGAAGGCTTTCCCGCCAATCCCGCGGCGGCCCCAGGGCCACGACGCTGATCCGCCGCTCGGCTTTTCGGTTGGCCGACCAGGCGGCCCGGAGGATATCCCGGTATTCCCGATAAGGCCAATCGGCCGCCCGCAGGACGGCGGTCGCTTCCCTCTCGTTCCATTCGGGAGCGGAGATAACGGCGTCGATCTGGGATTGTTCGGAGGCCGGGAACAGCTCGGACGCCAGGTCGATGGCGGCCTTCTGGAGATGGGGAACGAGCGCGGCCACGAGATCCGGGTCTTGTTTGAGCCAGTGCGCCTCGCCGATGATCGTGACGCGGTGCGATGCCGCCCTCGAGAGGACGTATTCGACCGGGCTTTGGGCGCGTTCGCCCAGGTACGAGGCGATGTCCGGACCGGTTTGAGTGCGGGTCGCGGCGACGGACGCCGCGATCACAAGGGCCGCGAGCAGGATCCGCCCCGGGGATCGCATCCACGGTGCCGGCCGGAAAGTCCGATCGTTCATGGTCGGCGCCTCCTTTCGTTCCAATATACCCGGATAGATCCTTCTTCCAGGCCGGTGACGACCAGATCCGGTTCCCCGTCGTCATTCAGGTCGGCGACGGCCAGGTTCCAGGGGCCCCGCGGGGCCGGGAAGGGTGAGCCCGGGGCCGCCGAGAACCGGCCTGTGCCGTCCCCCAGCCAAACGGCCAGGTGGTTGGCGGCCGTACCTGTGGCCAGATCGAGCCGGCCGTCGTGGTTGAAGTCCGCGAGGACGACTTCGCCGCCCCGTTCTCCGATATCCACCGGGGAGCCCGGTGAAGGACGAAACCGGCCCTGGCCGTCGTTGAGGAGCACTGTCAGGAGCGTGATGTCGTCGTGCGCCGAGACGATGTCAGGTTTCCGGTCGCCGTCGAGATCGCCCAACGCGACCGCGTACGGACGGAAGGCCACGCCGTACGGCGAGCCCGGCGCCGCGGAAAAACGGCCGGTGCCATCCCCCGACAGGACGGTGATGGTATTGCTCCTGACGTCCGGCGTGACGACGTCAAGCTTGCCGTCTCCGGTGACGTCGCCCAGGGCGAGCGGATAAGGCGCCCGCCCGACCCGGAACGGCGAACCGGGCGCCGCGCGGAAGCCGCCGCTCCCGTCCCCGAGCAATACCGAGACACTGTTGTCATTCTGGTTCGATGTGCCGATGTCGAGCACGCCGTCGGCGTTGACGTCAGCGAACACGAGACCATGATTGTGCGGCCGTCCCGCGCTCAGGGCGGCAACAGGCGAGCCCGGCGCGCGCGCGAACGAACCGTCGCCGCGGCCCAAGAAGACGTGAATATCGTGGCTGTCGTGCCCGGCGGTCGCGATGTCGAGCTTGCCGTCGCGGTTCACGTCGCCGAGCGCGATGAGATGGGGCATCGGACCGACGGCCGGCCGCGGACCGGGCGCGGGGCGGAAGCCGCCCCGGCCGTCGCCCAGCAGGATCGTCACGTCGTCGCTGCCGGGGTGTGCGATGACGATGTCCAGCCGGCGGTCGCTGTTCAGGTCGGCCGCGGCCACGTCTGACGGCTGCCGGCCGACCTCAATGCGAAGGCCCGGCCCGAACAGGGCTGCCGGGCGTTGACCCTGCAGGGACGACCCGGCGTCGGCGGCGGCCAGGAGGATGGCTGCGCATATCCGCGCCAACCGGAAGGCCGTCTCCCGTCCGATCGCCGAGCTCGAGCCCGTGATGAGGTTCCGTTGTCCGGCCATAGGTGCCTCTCCGTACCCGTCTATGTCAAGCAAGCTCCATGCCAAATTCGTCTGGATTTGGCCGCGCTCCCCGGCCCAGGCCGGCGTCGTGGCCGGGACCTTCGCAGGCCGCCGGATCCTCGACCGCATTCCCGAGAAGGCCTTTCGCCGGGCCGTCGGCGCCGTTGTCCTTTTGCTGGACCTGTATATGCTCTATCGGGCCTTCACTCTCTGACTGCCTTCTGGCTGGGCGAAGCCCGGCCGGCTGCGCCCTCATGTTGACATGAGAGCCGGCGATTTCTATAGTCATTGCGCCAGGTTCAGGTCGAGGCGTATCGCGCAGCTGGCGATCCTGGACGGCCGCCGCTATGAAAGCCTGCTCGGAAGCGTCCTGGATTCGGCCCTTCAGGGGTTGGGGGCCTGGTCGACGGGCTTTTCTCCGGACGAGCAACCGGAGCGCCGCCTGGCCTTCCGCGAGCTCGGACTGTCGATCGGGTTATCGGCGGTCGAAAGCTTAGGCGAAGCCGTCGAATCGGGGCCCGGGCTGCCCGGCCGCTCGCGCCGGCGGATCGAGGCTCTCCTGAAGTATCTGCCCGTCAGGGACGCGATCGAGAGGTTCTGGAAGGACGGCGGGAATCGAGGATCCTCGACCTGGGTCGAGCATCGCGAGATCAATATGGTCATGCTCGCCACGAGCTTGGCGCCGGACGGATTCCTGTCGATCTGATAGAATGGCCACGGGGGAAGGGTCATGACGACAAAGAACAAGTGGCACAAAATCGTCGCCGAAAACCAGCTTGAGGAAGGGTCGCCGTTCGGCGCTCGCGTCGGGACGCGGGCGGTGTTCCTGACCCGAAGCGAAGGCCGGATCTACGCCATGGGCGGGAAATGCAGCCATTATGGCGGGCCTCTCGAAAAAGGGCGGCTCCTGAACCATGTCATCACGTGTCCCTGGCACACCGCGCGGTTCGATGTCCGGTCGGGAGGCGTGCAAGCGCCCCCGGCGCTCGACGACCTGCCCCGCTACGAGACGAAAGTTGAAGCTGGTGACGTCTATATCAGGAAGGTCCCGGGGGAAATCCTGTCCGTCCCCCGCGGGAAGGATGATCGGACCTTTCTCATCCTCGGGGCGGGGGCCGGCGGCCTCAACGCGGCGCTGGGGCTGAGGAAGATCGGTTTCGCCGGGAGGGTTTTGATGGCCACCGCGGAGGCCGACCTGCCATACGACCGTCCCTCCCTCTCCAAGGGATTCATGGCCGGCGATACGGCGAGGGCCGGGCTGGCCCTCGAGCCTGAGCCCGTCTATCGGCAGCTCGGGATCGAGATCCTCAAGGAGTACCGCGCGACCGGCCTCGACCGAAAACAGAAGACGGTCGTGTTTTCCAACAGACGAAAGCTCCGCTACGATAAGCTGCTCCTGGCCACGGGCGGGACGCCGAGGAGGCCTGTCATCAAGGGCGCCCGGCTGCCGGGCTTCTTCGTTTTGAGGAGCCTTCGCGACGCCGACGCGATCACCGCCGCGCTCTCGGGGGCAAAGGCCGTGGCCGTCATCGGCGGCAGCTTCCTGGGGCTCGAGGTCGCGGCGTCGCTCCGTTCGCGGGGCCTCGAGGTCCACGTGGTCGCGCCCGAAACGGTCCTCATGGCCCGCGTCTTCGGGCCCGCGATGGGCGAGTTCCTCAAGCGCAAACACGAGGAGAAGGGCGTCGTCTTCCATCTCGGGAAAACGGCCGCGGAGATCTCGGGCGGCAGGAAGGTGAGCGGCCTGGTCCTTTCCGACGGGTCGCGGATCGCGGCCCAGGTCGTCGTCGCGGCGATCGGCGTCGTCCCCGTTACCGGATATCTCGAGAAGAGCGGTCTTGTCGTCAACGGCGTGGTCCCGGTCGACGCAGGGTTCCGGACCCGGGACCCGGACATCTTCGCCGTCGGGGACATCGCCCTCGTCCCGGACCCGCTGACAGGTGAGCCCCGGCGCGTGGAGCACTGGGTCGAAGCCGAGCGGCAAGGACGGCACGCGGCCCTGGGCCTGGCCGGCATCGAGGAGCCCTATCGAGAGATCCCCTTTTTCTGGACGAACCAGCACGACGTTTCCATAAAGTACGCGGGTTATGCGAACTCCTTTGATCGCGTCGTCCTGCGCGGCGACCTCGAAGCGCAGAAAGCCCTCGCCGGCTATTACCGCGAGGGAGCGCTGCGGGCGGTCGCGAGCCTGGGCCGGACAAAAGAGTTCCTGATCGCGCTGGAGATCCTCAAAACGGGGGGCGGCATCCCGCCGGCCCGGTTCGAGGACCCCCGCGCCGACTTGCTTTAGACCCGGGCGTCGCCGACCCTGCGCCAAGCGATGGCGTCACCCAATCACATTGACAACCCCGTCCTGCCCGAATACCATCGGGCCAGTTTGGAGGGCGCCGCAATGATCGCAAAATCCCCACGACGGGTCCGGCCGATCCTCTTCGTATTGATCCTCGTCCTAGCCGTAGCCGCGGCGGCCTGCTCTTCCGGCGGCCGGTCCCCCGCGACGGAGAGGAACGGTGTTCTGGCCGATTGGGAAGCCCTTCGCTTCGGCATGTTCATCCACTTCGGGATGTCCACCTTCACCGGCCAGGAGTTCGGCGCCGTGTCCGCTCAGGCGAAGGAATATGCTCCGACGGCCCTCGACGTCGACCAATGGATCAGGGTCGCCGGCGAGGGCGGCATGAAGTACGCGATCCTGACGACCAAGCACTGCTATGGCCACGCCCTTTGGGACTCCAAGCTCACGGCTTACGACGTCGAAGCCGGTCCGGACAAGACCGACGTCGTCCGGGCCTTCGTCGACGCCTGCCGCCGGCACGGGGTCAAGCCGGGATTCTATTACCTGCTGGGCTGGGACAAGGTCAACCAATGGGCGCGGACGCCCGAGGATTATGAGGCCTTCTGCCGCGGACAGATCGAGGAGCTCCTGACCAACTACGGTCCGATCACCGAGCTCTGGCTGGACATTCCCTGGGACATGGGGTCGGACACGGAAGGGGCCCTGGCCCGTCTCTACGACAAGATCAAATCCCTCCAGCCCGACTGCCTGGTCCTTCTCAACCAGGGTTTCGTCGACGGGAGCGCGGTCCGGGCCCTGGCCCCGACCTACGCCCACCGGGAATATAGCCTCCCGCCGGTCCCGCTCTGGCCGAAGGACATCAACAACGGCGAGGTCACCGGCCCTCCGCCCGCCGGCCACAACCCGATGATCTCCGTGCTGGGGAAGACCTATTATCTGCCGATGGAGACGTGCGACACGCTGGCCCATCATTGGTTCTGGGAGGCCGGGGACGCGCTCAAGTCTGTCCGGACCCTCGTCCGTCTCTACCGTTCGACGGTGGATAAGGGCGCCAATCTCCTGCTCGACCTGGCCCCGGACAGGACGGGACGCATCCCGGAGGCGACGGCGCAGCGCCTCAGGGAGATGAAGGCGGCCCTGGCCGACCCTTCTCTGATCAAGTCCTCTCTGACCCTGGGCGCGGCGGCGACGGCATCGAACGTCTATCGAAACGAGAAGGAATACCAGCCCGCGGGGGCCATCGACGACGATTCTAATACCCGCTGGGCGACCGACGATGCCGAGAGCGAGTGCTGGCTCGAGGTCGATCTCGGGGCCGTCCGCGAATTCGACAGCGTCTATCTCAGCGAGGGCTGGGACCGGGTGCGGTCGTTCGTGCTCGAATCCCGCGATGACCCCGGGAAGGGGTGGCGGCCTTTCTACCGGGGCACGACGATCGGGACCGCGGGCCTCACGGCCTCATTCCCGACGGCCAAAGGCCGGCATGTCCGGCTTCACGTCCTCGAAGCAGCGGGCGGCCCGTCGATCTGGGACTTCGAGCTCTACGCTCCCGGGAACAGAGGAGAGATCCAGCGATAAAGGCCGAACGCCACCCTCGGGCCTCCTGGCCGTACATAGGTCGAAGGAGACCCTCATGCGAAGAGCCGCCCTAACCGGAGCGTCGCCGGGAAGATCACGCTGGCCCAGCTCCTTAGCCACACCAGCGGCCTCGGGGACGGGCTGATCCCCGAGGTCCAGCGGGCCGACACGAGAGCCCGAACTCGAGTATCTGTCCCGGCGGAAATGAGCTCGGTCAGGACGCCGGCGACGTCACTGTGCCCAGCGGGCCCGGCAGCACTTGAGCAGTTTGAAGCCATCCTCGTCTTCCACGAAGAAATACGCTTTGCCGTCTCGCCAGAGCTGGATGTCGTGAACGATGGGGACCCTGGCGATGTAACGCCCTTCGGTATCAAAAACGTCCCAATAGAACTCCTTCTTCGCCTGTCCTTTTTCATAGGTTCTCACCAGAAGACGTCCATCCTCGGCGAAGACGAAGTTGGCGAAAGGAGGGTAGACATCTGGAAATTGGATCATATCCTTGACGTTGACTCCCGGGACTGTCGAAATGGCCTTCATCATTTCGTCCTTGTCCGCTTGTGTGATGACGACCGGCTCGTATTCCCGGCCGATCGTCTTGAGGAGCTTGCCTTCGGCGGAAACGACCTTGATCTCATAGCCCCTGGCGCTGCCGAGATAGAGGAAGCCTTTTCGGTCGAACGCATAAAGGAGGTTCATCGCCGAGAACGGGTTGATCTTAGTCTGCGCGGAGATCGAAAGCTCGAACGTGGCGAGTGTGACTTTCGGGTTGAACTCCTCATCATAGGTCTTGACGTCCATGGACATCTTACCGCCTTCGCCCAAACCCATGGAGCGGCCCACGATCAGACCCCGGCCGTTCATCTGAATTCCGGACATCCCAAGGTTTTTCGCCGTGGAAATGTGCTTCTTGAACGTTCCATCGAGGGCGAAAACCGCCAGCCGCCGATTGAGGGCGTCTTCGATGAGGACTTCATTCTCCGGAGTAATGAAGATCCCCACGGGCTGGTTCAATTCTCCCGGGCCCTGGCCCGCCCGGCCGAAGGCCCGCAGGAATTTGCCCCCGGCGTCGAAGACCTTGACCCTGCTGTCCTTGGTATCGACGACGTAAACCGTGCCGTCCTGGAGGACGTCCAGAGCCGAGACCGCGACAAACGATGCGTCTGGCGAATCGCCGCCGCCGATCGTATAGACCTCGTCGAAGACGAGCTTTGCCGGCGCGCCCTTCGGCGGGAAGGGCTTCTTGCCGTTCGTGACGACCGTGACCCCGTTTTCCGTCTTGATCTTGTACTGGCCGGAGAGATTCAGGACAATGACGGCCAGGGAAGCCAGAACGGCAAGGACCGCCCTTCTTTTTTGCATGCTCATTGATGACCTCTCGTGCCCCCTTTCCTTACCCGAGCATAATAATCCCGGCCTTGGAGCGGCGTCAAACTTTATTCGTACCCAAAGGGCGAATGCCGGAAGCGGAGTCAAGCCCGCTGTATCCATTTTCGGGGGTGGCTGCAGTGGGCCTGGGTTCGTTGACAACATGCTGCGGTCGGGAATAACATGATTTCATTCGGGGAAGGAGGCCATCACGAGATCATATAAAATCCTTCCTCTTCTCCGCAGGAGGAGCCAAATGAAAAGATCGGTCGGGCCGATCGGGGCGATCCTGATCCTTCCCATGCTCTGTTTGTCCCAGACTCAGGTCGAAACCGAACCCGTCAAGGAGTTGCGTCCCACAAGCTCCCTTGGGACCTGCCGATATAAACCTACGGCGGGCGAGCTGGCCTTCTATCAAAAGCTGGCTCCCGATGAGCGCCTCACCGGCTCCATCATCTCGGATTATGATATTCATCCAAAGGAAGGCTTTGTGAGCTGGTACGGGATCGTGCGCGGGATCTCCAAGGTCAAGGACAACCAGTGGAGCCTCCTCCTGGAGCACAAGTTCTTTGATGGTATGACGGACTGCCACATCATGCTCGTCGACATCGGCGGCTCAGGGGATTTTCGCGCCGATTTCGAGGCCGCCGACGTGACGATCCCGGCCCTGGCTCTTGTTCGGGTTTACGGGACGATCAGGGGGGAGGAGGAGGGGACGCCTGTCCTGGCTGCTGAATTTGTCCGGGTTTGGCCCTGGATGACGTTTACTTTCTCCAACCTCATGTCCAAAGACCGGACCAACCCCAAGTGGAAGGACCTCCGTTCCGTCGGTCGTGGCCGGATCTATAATCCCTGGCCGGACGAAGGCTATTATCGCGCCATCCTTGGCGATCCAAAGGACGCCGGGCTATCGCTCAAGGATAAGCGATAAAACAGGGTTCACTCGACCCATAGAGCCCTATCTTAAGAGGGGAGGAACCAAAGTCCGGCTCCCGACGTCTATATCAACAGAATCTCTTTATCTATTGGAGGAATCCATGCCGATCTCCCGCCGTCCCCTTCTGACGTCCGCTGTCCTGTCCCTGCTCCTCATGACCGTCCTGGCCGGAGCCCTTCCGCTCGCGGCCCAGGACCATCCGCTCTGGCTGAGGTATCCGGCCGTCTCGCCCGACGGCGGGACGATCCTGTTCTGCTATCAGGGCGACATCTACAAGGTCCCGGCCGCGGGCGGCCAGGCCTTGCCCCTGACGATCAGCGAGGCCTATGATGTCGCCCCCGTCTGGAGTCACGACGGGAGATCGATCGCCTTCGCCTCCGACCGCTTCGGCAATTTCGATGTCTTCATCATGCCGGCCGAGGGCGGGGAAGCCCGCCGCCTGACCTATCACTCCTCTTCGGACGGCCCGAGCAGCTTCACCGCGGACGACAAGAGCGTCCTCTTCGGCTCGGCCCGCCAGGACACCGCGGCCAACGTCCAGTATCCCATGGGGCTCTTTTTAGAGCTCTACAGCGTCCCGGTCTCCGGCGGCGAGGCCTCCCTCGTCCTGACCCAGCCGGCCATCGCGGCCACGGTCGATCCGTCCGGGACGAAGATCATCTACCACGACCAGAAGGGCTACGAGAGCGACTGGCGCAAGCACCACACCTCGGCCGTGACCCGCGACATCTGGGTCTACGATCTGAAGACGAAAAAGAACACCATGCTGACAACGTTCAAGGGCGAGGACCGCAATCCCGTCTTCGACGCGAACGGCGACGATTTCTATTATCTGAGCGAGCAGGGCGGTTCCTTCAACGTCACCAAGAGCTCGATCAGCAAGCCGGCGGTCTCGACGGCCGTGACCGACTTCACCAAGAACCCGGTCCGTTTCCTGACCCGGGCCAAGAACGGGCTGCTCTGCTTCGGCTACGACGGCGAGATCTATACCAAGGCCGGCCCGGCGGCGCCCAGGAAGATCGACATCCGCATCGCCCAGGACGGCCGTCAGGTGCTGGAGCGGACGCTGCCCATCTCCGGCGGCATCACCGAGATGCGGCTCTCGCCCAACGGCAAAGAAATGGCCTATGTCTTCCGCGGCGAGATCTTCGCCGGGAGCGTGGAGGGCGGCCTGACCAAGCGCGTGACCAATACCCCCGGCCAGGAGCGAAGCGTCAGCTTCAGCCCCGACGGCCGCTCGCTCGTCTACGCCGCCGAGCGCGACAACAACTGGAACGTCTACACGGCCTCGATCACGCGCAAGGAAGAGCCCTATTTCTTCGCCTCGACCGTCCTCAAGGAGGAGCCGGTCGTGGCCACGGCGGCCGAGGAATTCCAGCCGGAATTCTCGCCCGACGGCAAGGAGGTCGCCTACCTCGAGAACCGCGTCGTCCTCAAGGTCGTCAACCTGGCCTCCAAGCAGACCCGGCTGATCCTGCCCGCCGAGGTCAACTATTCCTACGCCGACGGAGACCAGTCGTACAGATGGAGCCCCGACGGCAAATGGTTCCTGGTCCAGTTCGCTTTCGTTCGCCTGTTCTCCCCTCAGGTCGGGCTCGTTTCGAGCGACGGCAAGGGCAAGGTCGTCGACCTGACCAAGAACGGCTTCGGCGTCTTCCTGGCCCGCTGGGGGATGGACGGGACGATGATGACTTACGCCAATCCCAGGGAGGGCGCCGTCAACACCGACGGCTCGTCCAGGGAATACGACGTCTTCGGCATGTTCTTCACCCGGGCCGCCTACGACCGGTTCCGCCTGTCCAAGGAGGATCTCGCCCTGGTCAAGGAGCAGGAGGACAAGGCCAAGGAGGACAAGGACAAGGCCGAAAAGGACAAGCCCAAAGCCAAGGACGCGGCGGTCAAGCCGGAGGAGCCCAAGAAGGACCTCGTTTTCGAGCTCGACGGCATCGACCGGCGCAAGGTCCGCCTGACCATCCACTCCGCCGACATGGCCGACATGGCCCTGACCAAGAACGGCGAGAAGCTCTTCTACCTGGCCCGCTTCGAGAAGGGCTACGACCTGTGGATGACCGAGACCCGGACGCGCGACACCAAGCTCTTCTCCAAGCTGGGCGCGAACCAGACCGGGATGGAGCTCTCGGCCGACGGCAAGGCGCTCTTCGTCTTCGCCGACGGGAAGATCATGAAGATCGACCCCGAGAGCGGCAAGTCCGAGCCCGTGGCCGTCGGCGGCGAGATGGTCCTCGACCAGACCGCCGAGAAGGCCTACATGTACGACCACATGTGGCGGCAGATGAAGCAGAAGATGCTCGTCGCCGACCTCTACGGGGCCGATTGGGACTCGTACTTCGGCATCTACCGGAAGTTCCTGCCCTACATCGCCAACAACTACGATTACGCCGAGATGGTCAGCGAGCTCCTGGGCGAGATGAACGTCTCGCACACGGGCTGCTACTATTCGCCGCAGCGGGTGCCGACCGCGGATGCGACGGCCTCGCTCGGCCTCTTCATGGACTACGAATTCGCCGGGCCCGGCCTCAAAGTGGCCGAGGTCATCTCCGGCGGACCGCTGGACAAGGCCCACCTGAAGATCCGGGCCGGTCATGTCATCGAGAAGATCGACGGCCAGGCCCTGGACCGGATGGTCGACCACTACAAGCTCCTCAACCGCAAGGCCGGCCAGCTCGTCCTCCTGTCCGCGCTCGACCCGGCCTCCGGGACGCGCTGGGATGAATCGGTCAAGCCGGTCTCCCTCGGCGAGGAGAACGGCCTGCTCTACCGGCGCTGGGTCCGCAACCGCCGCGCCGAGGTCGACCGCCTGTCCGGCGGGCGCCTGGGCTACGTCCACGTCCAGAGCATGAACGACGCCAGCTACCGGACGATCATCGAGGAGGTCCTCGGGCTGAGCGCGGACAAGGACGCCCTCATCGTCGACACCCGCTTCAACGGCGGCGGCAACCTCCACGATACCCTGGCCGACTTCCTGAGCGGGAAGAAGGTCTTCGACATCCTGCCCCGCGGCCAGCTCGTCGGGGTCGAGCCGTACAATAAGTGGATCAAGCCGTCCATCGTCCTGATGGGCGAGTGCAACTATTCCGACGCGCATCTCTTCCCGGTCGAATACAAGATCCGCGGGCTCGGCCAGACCCTGGGCATGCCCGTTCCCGGCACTGGGACGTTCGTCTGGTGGGAATCGCAGATCGATCCGACCCTGCGCTTCGGCATCCCCCAGGGCGGCTGGCGGACGCCCGACGGCAAGCTCTGCGAGAACAACCAGCTCGAGCCCGACATCCTGGTCAAGAACGACCCCGATGTCATGTCGGCCGGCCGCGACCTGCAGATCGAGGCCGCGGTCAAGGAGCTGCTGAAAAAGAAATGAGGACACGCCGCCGCGGGCTCGTCCGATGGGCGGGCCCGCGGCATTGACATCCGAACGGCCGTTCCGCTATGGTGTTTTTTATGGAGGCGCCGTGAAGGATTTTGGCCCGCAGATCCCCAAACAGGTCCTGGACTGGAAGGCCTCCGGCCAGGACGCGGTCTATGACCGGCGGACGCTCTACGATTACATGGACGGGGGCGCGGAGGTCTACCTGGCCTTCGATTTCCGGGAGGTCTTCGTCCGCAAGTACGCCGACGCCGCGGAGAACGAGCTCGTCCTGGACATCTACGACATGGGCTCTCCGGCCGAGGCCTTCGGCATGTTCTCGTGCGACCGGCAGGATCCGGAGGCCGGGATCGGCCAGGGCTCCGAGTACGGCCCGGGGCTCCTCCGGTTCTGGAGGGGCCGCTACTTCGTTTCGATCACGGTCTCGGGGAACGAGGACAAGGCGGAGATGGCCGTTCTCGAGCTCGGGAAGGCGGTCGCCCCCCTGCTCGGCCCGGACGGCACCCTGCCGGAGATGCTCAAGCTCCTTCCCTCCGCGGGGCTCCGGCCGGAAAGGACGGCGTATTTCCACAACCACATCCACCTCAGCAACCGTTACTTCGTCGCCTCCGATAACATCCTTAACCTGGATGAAAAGACCGTCTGCCTGTTCGCCGAGTATGGCTCCGAGAAAGGCGAATCCGCATTACTTCTCGTCGTCCGGTATCCCGGCGCCGCGCTGGCCAGGGCCGCCGTCTCATCATTCCTGAGATCGTTCCTGCCGGGGGCGGACGCCGAGGGCGCCGCCCTGACCGAAAACGGGAAATGGTCGATGATCAAGACGCGGGAGGACGTCCTGGCTATCGTTTTTGAAGGAACGTCGAAGGACTACGCCGGGCGGCTCGCGGTAGCGGCCCTCCGCCCGCCCCAATGAGGTGACCATGACATCCCGCATGTCCCGCCGCGATTTCATCCGAGGCACGGCCGTTGCCGTTTTGGGAGCGTCCGCCGCGTTCGGCCGAACCTCGGCCGCGCCGGCGAAAAAGGCCCGGGTGGTGCTCGTCCGCCATCCGGAGGCGCTCGACGCCGACTCCGCGTTCAACGAGCCGGTCATTCAGCAAATGCTGGACGAGGCCGTTTCGAAGCTCCTCGACCAAAGCGATCCGGTCGCGGCCTTCAAGCAGCTTGTCAAACCCGAGGACATCGTCGGGATCAAGACCAACGTCTGGTCCTTCCTGCCGACGCCCGCCCCGGTCGAGAAGGCCATCAAGCGGCGCGTCCTGGACGCCGGGGTCGAGGAAAAGAATATCGGCCTGGATGATCACACCGTGCGGACGAACCCCCTGTTCGTCAAAGCCACGGCCCTGATCAACGTCCGTCCCGTCCGGACGCACTACCTGGCCGGAATGTCAGGCTGCTTGAAGAACTACATCATGTTCGCCGAGTCCCAGCCGGCCCACCACCCCGACAGCTGCGCGTCGCTGGGATCGCTCTTCCTCCTGCCCCAGGTCAAGGGGAAGACCCGGCTCAACGTCCTCTGCGCCCTGACCCCCCAATTCCACGGCCGCGGCCCCCATAATTTCAGCCGGCGGTACGTCTGGAATTACAGGGGACTCATCGTCGGATTGGATCCCGTGGCCGTCGATTCTGTTGGCCTCCGGCTGATCATGGCCAAACGGCGCCAGGAATTGGGACCGGCCCTGGAGATCCCCCCGGTCCCCAAGCATATCCAGATCGCCGACACGAAATACGGGATCGGCACGGCCGATCCCGCGAAGATCGAGCTCGTCAAGCTGGGCTGGCTCGACGATGTCCTGATCTAGCCCGGACTATTCATGTGAATAATCCAGGCTAGCCGCCGGAACGGAGGCGAACATGCTGAGATCGAGATCTGGCGCGCGGATCCTGACGGCCCTGACGGTGTTTGCGGCCGCCGCGCTGGCCTGCGGCCGCCCGGAAGACAGATCGCTGACATTTCTCGGCTCGTCCCTCTGGACGAAAGCCCACGACGTCGAGATCCGGGGCGAGCGGGCTTATTGCGCCTTCCTGGACGGCTTGATGATCCTCGATCTTTCCGATCCCCGGAACCCGGAAACGCTTTCCACGCTCCATCTCGGCGGGGGATACGCCGTCGCGCTAACCGGGAACCTCGCCCTGGTCGCCGCGGCCGACAAGGGGCTGGCCGTCGTCGACGTCGCCGATCCGAAAGCCCCCGTTCTGAAGAGCGTCCTGGACACTCCCGGCGAAGCCCGCGATGTCGCGGTCACCGGTTCCATCGCCCTGGTCGCCGACGGACCCGGGGGACTCCTGGCCGTCGATATCGCGAACCCCGCGGCTCCGAAGATCGCCGGCTCCTGGGATTCTCCGGGCGAGGCGACCGGGACATTCCTCAGGGGAAGGTCCCTCTTCCTGGCCGACGGCAGCGCCGGCCTGCGGATCGTCGACGTCGCCGATCCGTCCCGGCTGGCGCCGCTGGGGGCCCTCGACACCGACGGGACCGCCGAGAGCGTCGCGCTGTCCGGGAACACCGCGTACATTGCCGACGGCTCCGGAGGGATCAAGGTCGTGGACGTCGCCTCGCCGGAGGCGCCGAGACTGACCGCTTCCCTGGTCGCGTCCGGCTATGCCCGCAGCGTCGCGGCGAACGATAAGCTCCTCTGCGTGGGCAGCCTCTATGACGGAGGACTGCAGGTCTTCGACATCTCCAAGCCGGATTCCCCGGCCCTCCTCGCGACCCACAAGTACACGATGTATAACGAGGCCTGGCGCGTCGTCCTGTCGGGAGATCGGGGGGTTGTCGTCGATTATTTCTCGGGCATCTTCTTCATGGACTTGGCCGATCCCCGGAAGCCGGCGGCCTCGGGCTTCTTCCCGGCCCCGAGCTCCATCGTCGCCGTTTGCGGCCTGGACCGCCACGCGTTCGCGGTCGGCGAGCTCTCCGGGCTGCTGGTCGTGGACGCGGCCGATCCGGCCCGGCCCGAGCTTGTCGGCGCGACGAATATCTTCCGCGGCGTCCAGAACATCGCCGTCAACGGGAATTTCGTCTATGTCACGGACCGCTGGTCGATCCGGGTCTACGATACGACCGACCCGGCCAAGCCCAAGCCGGGGAAGCCTCTGACGTTCGCCGAGGGGATCCCGCGAACTCTGGTCGTCCGGGGGAGTTCCGCATATCTCACGGCCGATAACTTCGGCTTCTACACCCTCGATGTCACCAACCCGGCCGCCCCGAAAGTCGTCGGTTCGTTCCGGCTTCCCGGGTTCACGTACGGGCTGGCGGTGTCCGGGGATCGCGCTTACCTGGCCAACAGCGACACCGGGCTCCACATCCTCGACATCCGGAAACCTGACGCGCTGGCCGAGATCGGAGCCGTCAAGCTCGCCGGGGAGCCGAGCGGAGTCGCCGTCCGCGGCGATATCGCCTATGTGGCATCCGGGGCGGACGGCTTGATCCTCGTCGACATCGGCCGGCCGGAGGCTCCGAAAGTGCTTGGCGCCGCCGCCTCCGACGATTACGCGAGTGCCGTCGTCCTTGACGGGAGCTTCGCCTATCTCGCCGACGGGCTGGCGGGCGTCAAGAGGATCGACATCTCCGACCCGGCTTCCCCGCGCCTCGTATCGTCCTATGACACCCCTGGCGAAGCCCAGAATCTCTGCGTCCTGGGAAAGACCGTCCTGGTCGCCGACACGTATTCGCTGATCCTTCTGAAATAGAAACCCGGATTGGGAGGTTGACATGAGACGAATCCCGATGGTCCTTGGCGTCTTGCTGGTCATCTTCGGCGCGATCTGGTTCTTCCAGGGGATCAATGTCCTTCCCGGGAGCTTCATGACCGGGCAGAGCCGCTGGGCGGTCAACGGGGGGATCGCCGCCGGCGCGGGTATCGTGCTGATCGTATTGGGCCTGGTCATGAAAAAAAAGAGGAAAGTCCCTCCGTCGGCCGCGTGACGAGGGGAGGTCCTCATGTCCTGCCCCTGGCGGACCCGCCGGGCAAGGTGGCATAAATCTTGCTAATTAATCCTGTGGCTTATTATCGAGGAGGGGTCATGAAAAAGATTCTCATGCTTTGCGGCGCGCTTTCCATCGTCTTGCTCTCGGGCGCGTGGGCGGACCAGAAGAGTCTGGCGGTCATGAAGTTCACGACGACCGCGGGCGGAGGCTCCAGCTTCTGGTACAACGCCAGCTGGGACATCGGGGAGGGCATGGCCGAGATGCTCGCGACCGCCCTGGTCGAAACGGGCAAGTTCAAGGTCTTGGAGAGGCAGCAGATCAACGACGTGCTCGGGGAACAGGACCTCGGGGCCAGCGGCAGGGTCGATGCCGCGACGGCCGCGAAGCTCGGCATGATCCTGGGCGCCCGGTACCTCATCTACGGCACCGTCAACGAATTCGAATACTCGAAGAGCGGAGCCGGCGGGGGTGTGCGCCTCGGACGCATACGGGTCGGGGCGAGCGAGGCGAAGGCGCGCGTCGGCATGGATGTGAGGATCGTCGACGCCGTGACGAGCGAGATCCTCTTTTCGACCCGCTCCGTCGCGGACGCGAACAGGACCGGTTTCAAGGTGGGCTACTCGGGGGCCGATTTTGGCGCCGATGTGGGGGCCTTCCAGAAAACCCCGCTCGGCGAGGCGACCCGGAAGGCCATCGGTGACGCCGTGGCCAAGATGGTCAGCCAATTCGGGACGGAGGCCGCCCCCGAGCCGGCCGCGGCCTGGTCGGGGACTCTCCTCGTGGCCGACGACGGTTCCCTTGTGATCAAGGCCGGGACCGGCGCCGGGCTCAAAACAGGGGACGTCTTTACGGTCTTCAGGCCGAAGACGACGAAGGTCGGCAATGAGGTGCTGACGGTCGGAGAGGACAAGATCGGGAAGATCCGGTTGACCTCCGTCGGCGAGGCCGCCTCGACCGCCGAGATCGTTGAGGGCGGGGGGTTCAAAACCGGCGACATCATCAAGAGCGGCGGCCGTCCGTGAACTTGAAGAAGGCACTCGCAGCCGTGCTGCTGCTCGGCATGGCCGCCTTGGCTTGTGCCCGTCAAGGCCCCAAGCTCGACGGGGTCGCCGCGATCCTCTTCAAGAACGTCAAAACGAAGCTCACTATGGCGGATAAGAACGCCGTCGCGGCCAAGACGGGCTTTGTCCTGTCGGGGGACAAGGTCCTGCCGTTCGCCTCCGACAAAGACAGCAAGGAATATCCGTTCGGGGCCGTGGTCCTGCCGACGGATATGAACGAGGACGGTCAAGAAGAGATCTTCATCTCCTTCGGCAACACATACACGTCCGGCATGGCCGGCTCCAGCATCGCCCTGTTCATCAAAGACCCAAAAGACCCCAAAGGCGTTTATGCGGACCAGCTCGGCTTTCCCGGCCTCGTGCCGGATGCGCTCGATTCGATCGGCAAAGGCTATCCGGACCTGTTGATCGGCGGCCCCGGCTTCGAATATCCGGTGTGGAGCTGGAACGGCAAGGCCTACGTGTTCAGCCGGACCGTCAAAGACGCGGATTACAGCAGGCTGAAAAAGCTGAGCGTGGAAGAGATCAGCAAGGCTTACCAGCAGACGATCAAGGAATAGCGGCCCGCGCTTACCTGACGAATTCCTTATCGAGTCGGCTCTGGAACGCGTTCGAGTTGAAAGACGTCCGGTTGACTATGATGACCGAGGCCAGGCCTTGGGCCGGATACATGCGCATCTCGCAGTGGAAGCCGGCCCCTCCGCCTTCCTTGAAATAGTACGGCCGCCCTTCGATCCGGCCGATATGCCAGCCCAGGGTCATGCCGACCGGCCGCCCGGAGCTCGAACGGGCGGGCTCGAAGAGAAGCGCCTTCGACGCCTTCGACAGCACGACCGGATCTTCCTTGAGGAGGTCCCTCAGGAAGAGGCTGAACGCCTGGGCCGAACCGATGGCTCCGCCGAAAGACGCGCCGTCGGGATAGACATCGCGGATCCGAAGCCAGGCTCCCTCGTAGCCTCCCCAGACATTGCGATCGAGCAGGAGGCGCTTGAGAGCGTTCATGATCGAGAAAGCGGCCAGGTAGCCTTTGGCGTGGTTTCGGGGTTCGGCAATGGCAAAGCCGATATCTTGGGGTCGCAGGCCCAGGGGATCGAAAACGTGAGCCCGCATGAAAGCGGCATAGTCCTGCCTGGAAGCGGCCTCGATGATCTCCCCGAGGAGCCAGTAGCCGATATTCGAATAGAGATACCGGTCCCCGGGCCTTGATCTCTGGCGGCCGTTCTTGGCCAGGACCTGGGCCAGAGCCGCGCGGCTGTCAAAGCCGGCATGGGCGTCCGCGGTGTGGACCCAACGCAAGGGGATTGGGTTCGGAATGCCCGACGTGTGGGTGATGAGCTGGCGGACGGTGATCCCGGGATCATAGGGGTGCGCGACGAATTTGCGGGCCTCGTCGTCAAGTCGGAGGGCGCCCGCCTCCGCGAGCTGCAGCACGGCGACCGCGGTCAGGGTCTTGGTCATCGAAAAGGCGGCCATGGTCGTGGTCAGGGCCAGGGGGATGCGGCCGGCGATGTCCGCCAGACCGCAGGCGCGTTCGAAGATCGCGCCGGAGACGCCGGCCATGATATAAGCCATACCCGGGCCGCCGGATTTCAGCCCGCTTTCCATGGTCCCGATGACCCGCCGGTGATCGATCATTGAGACGATCGTCCCGCTCGCCGCATGCCCTGAACGGTGGCCTCGTCCAGCTCGAGCACGATAGACGTATCACTCACGATCAAAGACACGATCGCTTCGCGCGGGCCCGTCTTCCACTCGTCGCTGCCGTAGAACGCATCCTGGCTCCGGACGCGGTCGGCGAGGCTCTCGTACCGGCGGATCAGGAAATAGGAGTCCTTGTCGTGCGGAGAGGGGCCGAACGCCACGACGTCGACGTTCCAACGCTCGAGCATCGGCATAGACCGCTCCAGCACGAGCCGGTGGAACTCGTCTCGGGTGCCGGGCTTGAGATTGTACGAGCGGATCTCGACGCAGTGCTTCATGGGACACCTCATCAAGGGCTGTGCATATTGTAGCATGAGGCGCGCCGTGTCCTGGGGATCGTCTCGCGGGACCGGACTCTTGCGGACGCGGCCCGGGGCCTGCGGGCCCCGCGACGGGTCCCCCCTGGAAAACAAACCCGGCCGGGGCGCCCGGGTTGGCACATTTCTTGGATAGCTCTGAAGGGAGAAAGCCGATGGAACAAAAGATCATCCCGAATTTGTGGTTCGACCGCCAGGCCGAAGAGGCGGCGGGTTTCTACGCGTCGCTCTTCAAGAATTCCCGGATCGGCCATCTGATGCGCGCCACCAAGGCGGGGTTCGAGACCACCGGCGTGCCGGAGGGCTCGGTCATAACGGTCGAATTCGAGCTCGAGGGGCAGAGCTTCGTCGGCATCAACGGCGGTCCGCTCTTCAAGTTCACGCCGGCCGTGTCGTTCCTTGTCGCCTGCGCGACTAAGGAAGAGGTCGACGCGCTGTGGGCACGGCTTTCGGAAAGCGGGGCGGCGCTCATGGAGCTCGGCGCCTACCCCTTCAGCGAGAGATACGGCTGGACCCAGGACAAGTACGGCCTATCATGGCAGGTCATGGCCATGGGAGACCGCCCCATCAAACAGAAGATCATACCGACGTTGATGTTCGTCGGCGAGCAGTGCGGGAAGGCGGAAGAAGCGATCAAGCTGTACACCTCGTTGTTCGAAAAGGCGGGGATCGGCGCCATCCTTCGTTACGGCAAGGGGGAAGAGCCTGACAAGGAAGGGACGATCCGGCACGCCGGCTTTACGCTCGAAGGCCAGGAGTTCGCGGCCATGGACAGCGCCTATGACCATCATTTCACCTTCAACGAAGCGATCTCTTTCCTGAGGCCCTGCGAGACCCAGGAAGAGATCGATCGTTATTGGGGGAAGCTCACCGCGGACGGAGGGCAGGAGAGCATGTGCGGCTGGCTCAAGGACAAGTTCGGCGTGTCCTGGCAGATCGCCCCTTCCATCCTGGAGAAGATGCTGCGGGACCCCGACATCAAGAAGGTGGAGCGCGTCACCGAGGCCTTCCTGAAGATGCAAAAGCTCGTCATCGCCGAGCTCGAGAAAGCCTACCGGGGCTGAGAGGCCCGGATCGAAATTCCCGTTAAAGAAGGAGACCCATGATGGCAAAACTCAACATCTATCTCAATTTCGCGGGCAACGCGGAAGAGGCGTTCAATTATTACAAGACCGTTTTCGGCGGCGAGTTCAGCGCCGTCGTCCGCTTCAAGGATATGCCGATGCCCGGCGAGCACCTCCGCAAGGAGGACGAGACCAAGATCATGCACATCGGCTTGCCGATCGGCAAGGGCGGCGATGTGCTCATGGCCAGCGATACCCTCGAATCGCTGGGCCAGAAGCTCGTTCTGGGCAACAGCGTTTACATCTCCATCCACCCGGACAGCAAGGAAGAGGCCGACAGGATCTTCAAGGCCCTCGCCGCCGGCGGCTCGATCGAGATGCCCATCGCCGACCAGCCCTGGGGCGATTACTACGGCAGCCTCAAGGACAAGTTCGGCATCCTGTGGATGGTGAATCATTCCCATCCGAAGTGACCTTCCCGCGGCGTGATGGCTTGACGCTCGTCGGCCCCGCGGATATCATGGCACCGTCATGGCCTCCGGAAGCGCCGCGGTCGAAAACTTCGCGCGGAACGATCCCTATGTCACGGCCGGCTTGATCGTGGAGTGGTCCGTGCGGCCCTGGACGGTCGCCAAAGGGGGCGATCGCGCATGAGCCCGCTATCACGCCGGGGATTCCTGGGGGCTGTCGCGGCCGGCGGCGCGGCAGCATGTTGGGGATCGGCCTTGAGGGCTCAGGACCGGGGAAGCGCTCCTGCCGCGCCCAAATACGCCCTCATCCACGCGACCGATCTTTTCCGCCCTCACGCCGACCCCGATGACCATTTCGACCTGGCCACGGTCTTCGCCCTGGCGGCCCAAGGGAGGTTCGAGCTCCTGGCCGTCATGATCGATCATCCCCCCGAGGGCATGGCCGCTGACCCCGATATCCTCGCCGTGGCCCAGCTCAGCCGGATCTCGGGCTTGGCCATGCCGGTCCTGACGGGGACCCCGAAACGGCTTGACCCGGCCGAGGCTTCCCGCCCCGAGAACCAAGCGGGGATAGCCGGGGTAAGGGCCCTGCTGAAGATCATGCGCGCGTCGCCGTTGCCGGTCCTGATCTCGGTCGTGGGCTCCTGCCGCGACGTGGCCTTGGCGGGACGGCTGGATCCGAAGCTTTTCGCCGCGAAGTGCGCCGGCGTCTACCTCAATGCCGGCTCCGGCACGCCGGAGCCGGCGAAGGCGGCCCGGCTCGAATACAACGTCAACCTGGACCCCGCCTCCTATGCGGCCATCTTCGATCTGCCCTGTCCCGTGTATTGGCTGCCGTGTTTCGAGGTCGCCCCGGGTGAGGGCGTGCCCTTCGCCGCGGGGGATTACGGCACCTTCTACCGCTTCCTTCAGAAAGACGTCCTATCGCGCCTGTCCCCGCGGCTGCAGAACTACTTCGCGTTCATGCTCAAGCAAGGGGATTCGGACCGGGCCCGGCAATCCGAGGCGGACGCCCTTCGACCGAGCTGGCTGCGGACCTTGGAGGGCCCGGCGGACCAAGCGCTCCTCGATCGTCAGGGCGAACGTTTCCGGAACATGTGGTGTACCGCCGGGTTCTTCCATATGGCCGGGCTGAGCGTCGCGGGGAACGGGCTTGTCGGAGGGCGCGACGACGCGCAGACCCGCCCGGTCTATACGTTCGACCCGGTCCGCGTCCGGTGCGGCGCCGACGGCGTGACCCTGTGGTCGCCGGACCCGCGCGCGCAAGACCGGTTTCTTTTCCACGTCCGCGATCAAGAGAAGTACCCCGCGGCCATGACGGCCGCCCTCGGAGCGCTTCTCGGTTCCCTGAAATGAATATCGCCATGGGATCGAAGAATGCCTTCACGTTGACGGCGGCGGTCGTCCTTTGCGCCTCCGCCTGCGTCTCCGAGCGATCGACGCCGCCCCCGGCCGTTTCCTGGATCGTCCAGGAGAGCGGCTCGGACGCGAGCCTCCGGGGCGTTTCGGTCGTGGACGACCGGACGGCCTGGGCCAGCGGATCGAAAGGCACAGTCCTGAGGACCCTTGATGGAGGCGCGACCTGGAGCCTCCTTCCCGTTCCGGGAGAGGAGACGACGGATTTCCGCGACATCGAGGCCTTCGGTCCCGACGAAGCGGTCGTCATGGGCATCGGCCGCCCGGCGAAGATCTTCAAGACGACGGACGGGGGAAAGACCTGGACGCGGACATTCGCCGACGACTCGCCGGGGATGTTCCTGGACGGCCTCGCCTTTTTCGACGAGAAGAACGGATTGGCGGTCGGCGATCCGATAGACGGGCGGTTCTACCTCATAGCCACGACGGATGGAGGGGCCACTTGGGCGCCCTTGCCTCCGGGGTCGCGTCCCGCGGCGCTCGATGGAGAAGCGGCCTTCGCCGCCTCCGGGACAAGCCTGGCCGTCATGAAGGACGGCAGGATCTGGCTCAGCACCGGCGGTTCCGCCTCGCGCGTTTGGCGGTCGGTCGACCGGGGGCGCCATTGGGAACCCGTTCCTTCCGCCCTATTGGAAGGGGCCTCGTCGGCGGGCGGGTTCTCGGTCGCCTATCTCGACGCGCGGACGGGCATCGCCGTCGGCGGCGATTATAAAGCTGAAGCCGCGGCTGTCGGGAACGCCGCTGTATCCGCCGACGGCGGAAGAACATGGACGCCGGTTACGGACAGGCGGCCTGGCGGCTTCCGGGAGGCCGTGGCCTTCGTTCCGGGCACGAGGCCGCCACTCGCCATTACGGTCGGGCCTTCCGGCTCGGACCTATCCCTCGATCGGGGCAGAACGTGGACGCCGATCGTCACCCCGGCAGGATTCCATGCCCTCGGGTTTGCCAAGAAGGGGAGGGCGGGCTGGGCGGTCGGCCGGGGCGGCCTGATCGCCAAGATCTCCGGCCTTCCTGAGAGGTAGCTCCGAGCGACGATTTGACTTTGCCAGGGGAGGAGCCATGTGCCGGAACATCAAGACGCTCTGCAATTTCAAACCGCCGGCGACAAAAGGGGAGATCCGGGCCGCGGCGCTCTAGTATGTGAGGAAGATCAGCGGGTTCGCGAAACCATCTGAGGCGAACGAGATAGCCTACGGTCGTGCCGTCGACGAAGTCGCCAAGGCTTCGTCGACCCTTCTGCGCTCGCTCGTGACCTCCGCCTCTCCCAGGGACCGCGAGGCCGAAGCCGCCAAGGCCCACGCGCGGGCCATTCGCCGGTTCGGATCGTAGGACGCGCCTTTCTTTTTCTGATTTTCGGGGGCTTCCGCTATAATTGGACAATACCGATCCGGAGGAACTCACAATGAAGAACCAACGCTACCGTTCGATGCCCCCCGAAAACGCCGTCGGCCGCCGGGATTTTCTGAAGGCCGGAGGGGCGATCGGCGCCGGGCTGGTCCTGACCAGCCGCAGCCTTCTCGTCGCCCAGCAGACCCAGGGACAGCAGCCCCCGGCCAAGCCGGCCGCGCGGCCCCCCAAGCCCAAGACCAACATCGAGGACGCCCTCAAGGTCCCCAAGACCAAGTGGAGCCTGCCCGGACCGTTCCCCGGCCGGGTCGTCGAGGTCCACGATGCCGCGGCCATGCCCGACGGCCAGGTCAACGCGGCCGTAGTCAAGGCCATGTTCGAGAAGGGCATCCGGGGGCTGACCGGAAAGAGCCTCAAGAAGAGCTTCGGGCTTTTCTTCACCAAGAAGGACATCGTCGGCCTCAAGGTCAACCCGGTCGGGCCCGGCCTCATCAGCACGCGGCTCGAGGTCGTGGACGCCGTTATCGACTGGATGACGTCCTCCGGCCTGCCGCGCAAGAACATCGTCATCTGGGACCGCTTCGATTATATGCTCAAGGACGCGGGCTACACGTCCGAGCGCTTCCCGGGCATCGCCATCGAGGGCCTGCAAACGATGGACGAGGCGGCCGCCGAGGGCAAGAGCGCGGACAACAGCAAGTGGCTGAACGCCGACGGCACCCACGTCAGCGTCCCCAATTTCGACCAGAAGGTCTTTTACTGGGCCGATGTCGAGGGGCCCAAGGACCTGCCGTACCTCAACCAGCACGTCTTCAACGGCAAGCACTCCTACTTCGGGAAGCTCCTGACCGAGAAGCTGACCAAGATCATCAACTTGCCCGTGTTCAAGAACACCGGCAACGCCATCTCCATGGCCACGAAAAACATCGGATACGGCGCCGTCTGCAACACGAACCGGCTGCACGCGCCCCTGTTCCTGGACGTCTGCGTCGAGGTGCCGGCCTTCTGGCCCGTGCGCGACAAGATGGTCCTCAACATCACCGACGGCCTGCGGTCGCAGTACGACGGCGGCCCGGACAAGAACGCCAAGTTCGCTTACATCGATAACCGGCTATATTTCGCCTCCGACCCGTTCGCGCTGGACATGGTCTGCCACACCAGGATCGTGGCCAAGCGCAAGGAGATGGGTGTCGCGGTCAACGAGAACCCCCGTTTCACCGACTACCTGCGCTACGCCGAGAAGCTGGGGCTGGGGATCGCCGATCCGGCCAAGATCGCGCATGTCAAGGTCTGACGAGTTGGGGCAAAGGGAGAAAGCGGCAAGGGCCGCCGCCCTGGCCGCCATAGCCATTATCCTCGTTTGTGCGGTGCCGGCTCCCATGCCGGCTGGCGGATCGTCCACCGCTCGCCAGACGACCGCGGGGCTTCCCGCGATCCCGGAACCGGGGTTCGCCCCCGGGTGGACCAAAGCCGGACCGCTCCGGACCTTCACCGGCCAGGACCTCTTCAACCAGATCGACGGCGGGGCGGAGCTCTTCCTCGAGTTCGGGTTCGCCAAGCTCCGTCTCCAGGCTTACGCCAGGGACAAAGCCGAGTTGACGCTCAACGCCTATGAGATGGAGAGCGCCGCGTCGGCCCTGGGCGTCTACTTGATGAAGATGGGGCGGGAGACGCCGTTCCCAGAGATCGGCGCACGCAACTCCTGCGAAGAGATCCAGCTGACGATCCTCAAGGGCCGGTATTTCATCCAGGTCGACAACCTCGGGGAGGTCCCCGCTTGGACGACCGAGGCCGTCGCGCTCGCCAACGCCTTCCTGGCCGGGGTTGCCGAGGAGAAGGCGGTGAGCCCGATCGGCACGCTCCCCGCGGAAGGCAAATTGGCCGGCTCCGAGCGGCTGATCCGGGGACCCTACGGTCTTCAGCCCTACTTCACTTTTGGGGAAGGGGACACCCTGTCGCTCGGGGGCCTGACCTATGGGGCCCTGGCCGCTTACCGGATGCCCGGCGGGGCGTCTTTCACGCGGCTCGTCGTCCCTTATCCTGATCCCGATACGGCTGCCGCGGCACTGGCCCATCTCAAAGCCAACCTCGATGCGTATATAAAAGTCGCGGCCGATCGGGCCGACGGGTTCGATTTCGTCGATTTCCAGGCCAAGAAGGGCGCCGTCGTCCGATCCGGCGCCGTCCTGGATATCCGGTTCGGCATCACGGACTAGGGCTCCGGGCCCGACTCGGAGATGTGCGGACACGGGGACCGATACAAAGGAGGAGGGTCCATGTTTAGTAAAAGAGGCGACTCAGTCTGCAGAACGGTCAAGCCGGGCGTGGATTTCCGGACTCTGGCCTTTGGGGAACGGACGCATCTCACGGAATTCCGCCTGGCCAAAGGAAGCGTCATCCCCCAACATCAGCACCCGCACGAACAGACGGGCTATCTTGTGTCAGGCCGGATGACCTTTGTCATCGCCGGGGAGTCGTTCGAGACCCGGCCCGGCGACGGCTGGAACATCCCGGGCGGCGTCAGTCACAGCGTCGATGTCCTCGAGGATTGCGTCGTCGTCGAGGTGTTCTCGCCTGTCCGGGAGGACTATCTCCCTTAAGCCGGAAAACCTTCAATGCGTGGGGCTGCGATCGCGCCGATAGGAGAGGATGTCCATGAACCATCATAGAAAATACGTCCTGGCGTTGATGGTCCTGGCTGGGCTATTCGGATCGTGGAGCTGCCGCGGCGACAAGGCATCCGGAGCCGCGGACGGCGGGACGCTCGAAGGACTCGCCAGGCCCCAGGAGGGGCGTTCCATGCGGGCGACCTCGACCATGCGGGTGGGCGAGCTGCGCCGCGGCCCCGATGGCGACCGCAACGCCGGCGAACGCAGGTACGATCCCACGGCTGTTCCGCGGGGGGACGCCGACGTCAAGAGCAATTGGGACAACTTCAACATTCCCCCCGGCGGCACCCACGTCCTGCTCGACGAGAAGGGCCCGGGAGCGATCACCCATATGTGGATCACCTTTCTCGGCCCGGAGCCCCAGGGCTGGGCGTCCCAGGGCTCGGCCGATCACCAGGAGCTCATGCTGAGGATATTCTGGGACGGCGATACCCGGCCGGCGGTGGAAGCGCCGGTGGGCGATTTCTTCGCCAACTGCTTCGGCCGGCGCAGCGAGGTCATCAGCGTTCCGGTCGTCGTCGAGGGCGGTGACTCCTACAACGCCTTCTGGCGGATGCCCTTTCGCAAATCCGCCCGGATCGAGATCGAAAACCAGAGCACGAAGCCCCTCAGCCTCCTCTATTACGGCATCGACTGGGTCCGGCTGGAGGACTTGGCGGAGGACACGCCCTATTTCTACGCGCAGTACCGTCAGGAATACCCCGTCCGCAAGAGCGAGGATTATCTCCTCCTCGATACGAAGGGCAAGGGCCATTTCGTCGGCGCCGTCCTGGGCGTCCGGATGCGGAGCCCGGCCTGGTTCGGCGAGGGCGACGAGAAGATCTACATCGACGGGGAAACGACGCCTTCCATCTGGGGCACGGGGACCGAGGATTATTTCCTTGCGGCCTGGGGCCTTGAGACCTCGCGCACGCCCTACTTCGGCGTCCCGTTCTTCGATTACCGGACGATCGGCGGGCACGTCAGCTCTTACCGCTGGCATCTGCACGACCCCGTCGTCTTCAATACCGGCATCAAGGTCACGCTGGAGCACATGGGCTGGATGTCCGAGGACGAGAATCCCGAGTACAAGGCCACGAGCTGGAATGAGCGAGAGGACGACTACGCCAGCGTGGCTTTCTGGTATCAGACCGGAACGCCCACCTTCGCTTCTCGGGCCCCGAGGGCGGCCGAGCGGCGCCTGCCCAGCCTGGCGAGGACGGACGTGCGGGCGTGGGATCCCGCCGTGCCCAGACGGCACGGGGAAGGCGAGGTCGTGAAAACGGTCGACGACCTCGACGGGGGCGACATCCTCGTCTATCGGCCGGCCCGGCAAACGGGGGCCTGGCTGGAGATCCCGATCGCGGTCGCGGCCAAGGAGCCTCTCCGGCTGGAGCTCGCGGCGATGCGGTCGCCGGACGGCGGCCTCTACCAGGCCACGCTCGACGGCGTAAAAATAGGAAGGCCGATCGACTTTTGCGCGGACTCCCGTTCCGGATCCGTATTTCCCCTGCTCGACTTCTGGCCGGAGCCGGGCCCCCACGTCCTCCGGCTCGCCTGCGTCGGCAAGAGCGCGCGGAGCTCGGGCTATGCCTGCGGGCTCGAGTCCGCGCGGCTCCTCGAGCGCCGCCCCCGTGTCGCCGAGTACGGGCACGACAGGGACAAGGATTGGAAAAAGGACCCGACGCTCTATTATTAGAACCGGGACCGATCCCGGCCGGCCTACCAAACCCTCAGGGAGATAGGTCCTGAGCCCGGATGCTCGAATGGCCCGGGTGCCGGATTCGACCCGCTCCTCTTAGCGCCGAAGAAATCGACGTCGATGAGGATGGCCTTTCCGTCGGCCAGCTCATACGGCAGGTCCGGGATGGCCGCCTTGCCGAGAAGCGCTGTGGTCACGATCCGGCGCGCGCCGGCGCCTAAGACTTTTTCCCAAACCAACTCGAGATAGAATCCATCAGGCTTCTTGACGACCTTGAGCCCCGGTTCGAACGCCGGCCTCACGACAGGAGCGCGCTCATGCCTGGAGGGTTTGGCTCCGGCCAGGAACACGTTCCCCTCCATCCGCACGGGCAGGGGCGCCTTGTCGTAAACGCTGAGATCGGCGCGGCCGGCGAAGACGTTGTTGAAAAACTTGTCGTCCCCGAACGGGTTATCGTGCATCCCGGCCAGCTCGGTCGAGTGGGGCTTGTGGAAGGGCGTCTGCCTGGCGTCGTAGGCGTTCACGCGGATCTCGCCGGCCATGAGGTTGTGGACGTACGCCCCGCCTTGCGAGACATTGAGCACCGACCTCGGCGACAGGAAGACGTTGTTATCCACGAGGAACGGCCCGTGGTCGACCTCCATGAACAGGTCCTCGGCCGGGTTGTCGTGGAAGAGGTTCCCGGTGACGCGCGTCCCCTGGGCCATCCAGTCGAGCCAGAGCCCGCGAACCGTCCGGTAGATGTGGTTGCGGCCGATGACGACATCGATCGCGGCATGGAGCTTGATGCCCGCCATCTCCGCGCCGGTGAACAGCTGCCGGACGTGGATGTCGTGGATGGTGTTGCCGGTGATCGTGCTGAACGCCGCGCCCATGCTGCCCACGATCCCGGTCTGCTCGCAATGGGAGATGGCGTTGTCGCGGACGATGTGACCCCCGATATGGTCTTTGCTCCAGCCCCGGGCCAGGGCCCGTTCGATCGTCTTGACGTAGCCCTCCGCGGTGTCCTTGGAGGTGTTGTCGAACTCGTCGCCGTGCTTGCCCAGGGCGATCCCCGAGCAGGTCGAATGGCTGAAGATGTTCTTCTCGATGACCCAGCCCATGCTCCAATTCGTGCCGATGAGGCCGACCTGCTCGGCCGTCGGCGGGGCCCAGTTCGTCGCGGCGTGGCGCATGATGAAGCCCCGCACGGTGATGTAATCGACTCCGGACTTCTCGGGATAGAAAACGGTCTTGCGGACATTGATCTCGGTCAGGTGCTCGTTCGGATTTTCATGCCGGAATTCCGCCCAGATCGTCGTCCTGTCCTTGTCCACCTTGGCGAACCACAGTGGATCCGGCCCGCCCGGCTTCATCAGGTCCTCGAACTTGGCCGCCTCGGCGAGCCATTCCCCATCGAGATAGACCGCGCCCGTGTGATGCTCCCGTCCCTTGGGCTCGAACCAGTCGCCGCGGATGAGGTCGCTAAAGGGATTGAAGGCGCCGAATAGGGAATTCGGCACGGTCACCTTCCAGAGCCCGGGCTCGACCATGACCCAGTTCTTGACGACTTCCGACCCTTTGATCTCGACTTTCTCCCCCGAGGCGGCCTGATAGGTGATGCGCCTGGCGTCGGACTCGCCGCCGCGAGGCGGGTTGATCCGCTCGCGATAGACCCCCGCATGCACCGTGACGACATCTCCCGGCTGGGCCATCTCGGCGGCGCGTTGGATCGTGCGAAGGGGCGCGGCCGGAGTCCCGGCATTGGAGTCCATTCCGCTCAACGCGACATGGATCTCTGCGGCCCGGACCCCGACGGCCGCGAACACGACGAATGCAACCAAGGCGACGACGGCCTTTCGCATGATCCTCTCCTTTTTTTTAAACCGGCCGGCCCGGCCGGCGGGTTAGAGCTCCTGGTCTTTCCAGGCCCCGTCGTAGGTCGCGGAGCCTTTGCATTCCTGGAGGACGAGGTGACAGATCCTCATGCCCGGCATGAGCTTGATTTTGTTCCGTCCGGCGTTGAAGATCTCCAGGATCTGCCTGTTCGAGATCCCCGGGGCCAGGAACGGGGCCGCGATATGGCTCATGAGCCCGATCCGGGCGAACCTCGAGCGCGAATTCAGCCAGCCGCAGATGTCCCCGGGGAGGGTGATCCTCTCCTTCGTGATCCCCAGCACGAGCTCCCCCGGCTCGAGGAGATAGCCGTCGGCGATGTCCCGGAGCTCCGCGAGCGTCCGGTAATCGATGTCCGCGCGGGTGATGTGCTGGTCGGTGTTGAAGACCCGCAGCTTGTCGTCCAAGGTCAGATCGATCGAGGCGGGGCCGATGGCGCTCTCGTCGTAGGGCTCGATCTTTATCCTGCCGGCCTGGATCTGCCGGAGGATCTCGGGTTTGGCCAGGATCATATTGGACTCCGGACCCCAGATTAATTCAGCCGGCGCCATTTGGCAAGGCTTTGCCTGGCAAGAATGGCCCGTATCTTGCATCCCACTACCGGGGGAGGTCCCTATGATCACACTCCGATCGGCCTTGATCATCATGGCGACGGTCTTGATGTCCGCGGCTTGCTCCGCCCAGCCCGCGCCCGACGGCAACACGGGCGCCGCTGTCGTCATCGCCGGAGGCCTCGATACCCCCTGGGGGCTCGCCTTTCTCCCGGACGGCGGGATCCTCGTGACCGAGCGAAAGGGGACCGTGAGGTTGATCGCCGCCGGAGGGCAGCTGCAGGCAGAGCCTGTCGCGACCGTCAGCGCAGCTGTCGAGACAGGGGAAGGAGGCCTGCTCGGGATCGCGTTGCACCCAAATTTTTCCTCTAACCATCTCGTCTATCTTTATTACACATACAATGCCTCCGGTCAGACGCTGAACCGGGTCGCGCGAATGACCTATTCAGGCGGCCGGCTGACCGGCGAAGAGGTCGTCCTCGGCGGGATCCCCGGAGCGTCGATCCATGACGGAGGCCGGATCAAGTTCGGACCCGACGGATTCCTTTATATCGGGACGGGGGACGCGGGGGTGTCCTCCCGTGCCCAGGATACGGGCAGCCTGGCCGGGAAGATCTTGCGCGTGATCGATGCCGGACAGCCCGCGCCCGGCAATCCTTTCGGAAGCGAGGTCTACTCTTACGGACACCGGAATGTCGAGGGCCTGGCCTGGGGCCTGAACGGGGCTCTCTATGCGACGGAACACGGAAGCTCCGCGACGGACGAGATCAACAGGATCGAGGCCGGGAAGAATTACGGCTGGCCGGAGATCCGGGGTGACGAGACGATCCCCGGAATGGAGACGCCGCTCCGGCATTCGGGCTCCGTGACTTGGGCGCCGTCCGGCGCCGCTTTTCTCAACGGTTCCCTGTTCTTCGGCGGCCTGGCGGGCCAGGCGCTCTATGAAGCGGTCATCCAGGGGAACGTCGTGACCGAAGTGAAAGAGCATTTCAAAGGGCAGTTCGGCCGGGTTCGGGATGTCGTCGCGGGACCGGACAATCGGCTTTACATCACGACCAGCAACCGCGATGGAAGAGGGAATCCCGGGTCGAACGACGATCGGATCATCCGGATCGATCCCTCGAATCTCCAAAACGCCAGGAGGCTCTTATGAGCGAAGAAAAAAAGATCACTCCCGCCGAGCTCGCCAAATACAACGGGAAGAGCGGAAATCGGGCCTACGTCGCGGTCAAGGGCAAGGTGTATGATGTTACGGACAGCCCCCTCTGGCAAGGCGGAGACCACCAGGGCGCTCACCAGCCCGGCGCCGACCTCACGGCCGAGCTCGAGCTGGCCCCCCATGGGACGGAGAACCTCGACAGGGTGACGCTCGTCGGCGTGCTCGTGCCCTAGCGCCCTCGTCCCCGAAGGACGATCGTCCCCGCCCGCGGCCAGCCAGGTCGGATGACAAAGGATCCGGCGCGTGCTAGACTTTCCGGGGCGAGCGGATCAGCCGGAAAAGGGAGAGACAGACCGATGGACATACTCGGCGCGATCGGGAACACGTCGCTCGTCCGGCTCCGGAAGGTCGTGCCTTCCGGGAGCGCGGCGATCTTCGCCAAGCTCGAATGGGAGAACCCCTCGGGCAGCGTCAAGGATCGGATGGCCTCCGCCGTGATCGCCCGCGCCGAGGCGGACGGGCGGTTGAAGCCCGGGGGCCACGTCGTCGAATACACGGGCGGGAGCACGGGAGCGTCGCTCGCCCTCGTCTGCGCCGCCAAGGGCTACCGCATCCGTATCGTCACCTCCGACGCGTTCAGCCGGGAGAAGCTCGATCAGATGGCGGCGCTCGGCGCGGAGCTCACCCTCGTCCCGAGCGAGGGTGGCCTGACCACCAAGAAGCTCATCCTGGACATGATCGAGGCCGCCCGCGGGTTGAGCCGCGAGCCGGGCGCCTTTTGGACCGACCAGCTCAACAACCGCGACGCAATAGCGGGGTATTATCCGCTCGGAGAGGAGATCTGGAGCCAGACGGAGGGGGAGATCGACGCTTTTGTCCACTCGGTGGGCACGGCGGCCTCCCTGCGCGGGGTGGCCGCCGTTCTGAAGCGCCACAAACCGGGGATCAGGATCGTCGCCGTCGAGCCCGCCGAATCGTCGGTGCTGCTGGGCGGCGAGGCAGGGCCTCACAACATCGAGGGCGTCGGCATCGGCTACGCCCCGCCGCTCTGGGACCCGGCCGTCGTGGATGACATCATCGCCGTCAAGACGGCCGACGCGAAGGAGATGGCCAGACGCCTCGCGCTTGAGGAGGCCCTCTTTGCCGGGACGTCCTCCGGAGCGAACGTCGTCGCGGCGATCCGGGTCGCGGAGCGTCTCGGGCCGGGGGCCAAGGTGGTCACACTGATGGTCGATTCCGGCCTGAAGTACCTCCACACGGACGTTTATAGGACGAGATAGCCGGACGTCATTTTGGACCGGAGGAACATAATGGAAAAGACCCTCAACCTGGCCGATGAGCTTCTCCTGCTGGCCATGAACGAAAAGAAAGGAACGGTGTCAAGAAGGACCTCCTGGCCCGCCTGGTCCAAAAGGGGGTTCTTAGTCTGAGGGGATGACCAGCCTGAAAACGCGAGCGGCCATGATAGCCAGGATGATGACTGTGGTGCTTCTGGCCGGCCTCATGTGCCTGCCCGCCGTCCCAGACCAAGACCCAGACGTCAAGGGACTCATCGAGAACATCAAGAAGACCGACTACGGCCGGGACTTCCTGCGGAGCTATTCCGAAACCAACCTGGAAAAGATGATCCTCTTCAGCCGCGATCCGGTGAAGTTCTTCCCCGATATCCAAGACATCAAGGATTGGTGCTCTTATCTCGGCCTTTATGACCGATACATGCGCGTGGAATTGAAGAGCTCGTATTCCCTCATGTTCTCCTGGGCCCGCGACAAATTCATTAAAGCCGATGATGATTCGGCCGCCATTTTGGCGTTCCTTCTGCTGAACGATAGCGCCTGCGGCCACTGGGGAGAGGAGCTGGCTGACTGGTACACGATATTGTTCAAGGTGGATCCCGCCCCCTTTGTGAAAGACCTGGAAAAGAGGGCTAACTGGAGGTCCGTTGTCGATTCCCTCCAGTCCGCAATTTGGGGTGATTTATGGGACGGGGGCGCGAAACTCGGGGATTCAATGTTCGAGAGAGAGTTGAGAAGTTATCTGACATTCGTGGGCAGATCTCCCGAAATCCCCGACAAAATCATCCAATCGGCTTACACGGAGTCGGCCGTCAAGAACGTCCTGACCGCCGTCAACCCGAGGGTTTTTCCAGGGTATTGGTCGGTGTGCGCGGACGGGCAGGGATTCGGCTACGGCTACACCTATCCGTCGCTCGACGGCCACCAGATGACCGACGCCCTCCTCTGGCTCGGCCAGATCGATGTCATCAAGGCCAACTGGGACTATGTTCGCTCGTTCCAGCGCGCCGACGGGTCTCTGCCGATCGCGATCCTTCCGGATCTCGCCGGGAAACAGGCCGGGGAGGGGGACCATCTAGCCCAGGTAGCCGGGAACGGCGGCCTTTACACCCACTGGGTCCCTGGGAATCCTCTGCAGGCGCTGGCCGACCCCACCTTCATACAAAATGCCGGTGACATCTTTTGCATGACGCTCGACCGGGAATGGCTCAAGGCCCAGCTCCCGGCGGTCAATCTTTCTGCCGAGCATCTGGCGTCTCTCGTTACGGATGAGGGGCGGGTGAAGGGAGCGGGCTACTACATCGAGATGCCGGCCCGGGTCGAATCCGACGGCGTGGCCCAATGCCATGCCATCGACGCGCTCCGTCGGGCGGCGGCCCTTAACCGGGTCGCCGGCGACGAGACGACAACGAAGCGATTCGAAACCCTGGCCGAGCGCGTCCGGGGCTATTTCGTGAGCCGGTTCTGGATCGCGGAGAAAGGACAATTCGCCGAATACTGGCATCCGGAGAAAGGTTTCATCTCGACGCACGGCCTGACGGACACGGATTGGGCGGCCATCGCCCTGGACATTGCGACTCCCGAGCAGGCCGTCGTTCTCTGGCCCAAGCTCGTCGACGAGCCGCGCTTCCATTATGGCGGAATGCCCACGGGCATCTCGACGCGCCCGGAAACTTACGAGGATTGGGAATTCACCCATCCGAGGCGGCATGACCTCGCGGCCATGGGCCGCGTTTGGTATCTCGAAGCCCAAGCGAGGGCGCAGATGGGAGACGCGCGAGGTCTCCTCGAAGGCCTGCAAAAGGTCGCCGAGGTCGGACGGACCAACGGATTCCATTGGCGCGAAAGATATCAGCCCGATGGCAAGGGCGGCGTCCTCGCGGCCGGCCCCAACACCTATTGCGAGTATCCGGCCAACCTCATCCGCATCGTCCAGCGCTTCCTCCTCGGCGTCGAGCTCGGGCTCGACGGCTCGGTCACCCTCGCGCCCGCCGTGATCGGGGACTGGTGGCTGGAGGGATTCGGCCAGACCTTGAGCTGGCGCGGCAGGAACTTGGATTATTATATGAGAGCCAATTGGATCGACGGGACATATAATGGTGACGGCCCGCAAACCCTGCGCGTCCGGCTTCCGGGCTTGGCCGTGACCGATAAGATCCGGGCTGAGATCAACTTCCGGCCCGCAGAAGCCAAGCTCGAGGATGGGTTCATTGTCATCGATCTGGCGAAGGCCTCGCCCTGGAACCCCTGCAGTTTCGAGATCGTCCGGACGGCTGCTAAATAGCTCAAATAGAGAGGTGTGAAATGAAACCGGCTCGTCCGAAGTTCAAGACGATCGACGAGTACATCGCCACGTTCCCGAAGAGTATCCAGGAGATCCTGGAGAAGCTCCGGGGCGTCATCAAGGCATCGGCCCCCGGGGCCGAGGAGGCGATCGCCTACGGGATCCCCACGTTCAGGCTCAACGGCAATCTGGTCCATTTCGCGGCGTTCAAAGACCACATCAGCTTCTTTCCGACGTCTTCGCCGATCCCGGCCTTCAAAAAGGAGCTGGCCCCGTACTTACAGTCCAAGGGGACGATCCGATTCCCCCTCGGCAAGCCGATCCCGTTCGGCCTGGTGAAGAAGATCGTGAAATACCGCGTCGCCGAGACCCTTCAAGGCCCGATAAGCCCCGTCCCCGGCCTAAGGCCGAATTGAGAACCGGCACAGTCCTGCCGGGCAGGATGAAAGGTACTCCGGGGACCGGCCCCCAGGCTTATTCACCGGTCCTCCAGGCCCGGCGGGATGGCATAGAGTTTGCATTAAGAGGAGATGGGAGAATCGCCATGAAACGCATGCCTTCAAAGCTGTTTGGACGTTTTATCGCGCCGGTCGCCGCCGGCGTTCTTGCCCTCTTCATCGTCTCGTTTTCCGGCTGCTCCCGGGAAGCCCCGGCGGAGGTTTTCGTCCATCTGACCAGCGCCCCCAGCACTATGACGATCAACCAATCGGTGAGCCTCATCGCCAGCGTCGGCAACGATCCTTCGGCCGCCGGGGTCGACTGGTCGTGCAGCGGCGCGGCCTGCGGCGCATTTTCCTTGTCCCACACCCCGAGCGGCGCAGCGACGGTCTTCACGGCGCCCGCGTCCCCCGGCACCATGACCGTCACGGCGACCTCGACGGCTGATGCCACTGCCGAGGCCAGCATCGCCATCACCGTCGTGCCGATCGGCTCGAACGCCATGCTCAACGGCAGATATGTCTTTTTCGTCCAGGGCGTTGACGGCGCCGGGGCCTACGCTGCCGCCGGTGCGATCGTCGCGGACGGCGACGGCCACATCACCGCGGGCGAACAGGACTACGCGAACGAATCGATCCAGGCCGGGCCCGACGCCCTCACCGGCACCTATGCCATCGGGCCGGACGGCCGCGGCAGCATCACGCTCAATGTGAACAACCCGAACCTGCCCCTGAACGGCATCGAGACGTTCAGCATCGCCCTCACCTCGACCACCCACGCGCTCATCATCCAGTTCGACGGGTCCGCCAATTCGAGCGGGAACCTCGATCTTCAGGCGGCCAGCGCTCTCGACCCCGGGGCGATCGGCGGCGCCTTCGCCTTCACCTCACAGGGCGTGCAGATCCTGGACCAGGTGCCGATCACTTTCGGCGGCGTCCTCATCATGAGCGCTTCTTCCGGGGCCATCACGAGCGGAACGTATTTCGAGAACAACGGCGGCGTGACCTTCCAGTCGGCGACCACCGGGTCGCTCACCACTCCGGACGCATTCGGCCGCGGGACGCTCGCGCTCAGCGTCGGCGTGGACTTCGCCTATTACGCCGTCCAGGGACAGGTCCTGAGGCTCATCCAAACGGACGTTCCCTCCTTCATGACCGGGGGCAGCATGTTCGGGCAGGGGGACGCGGGCCTGACTGCGACCTTCTCGAACGCGTCGCTCGCCGGGAGCTACGCCTTCTCCCATGCCGGGGGGACGGGGTTCGGGCCGTTGGCCATGGCCGGCCAATTTGCGGCGGACGGGGCCGGCAATTTTTCGGCCGGCGCCTCCGACCTCAACAACGCGGGGCTGGCGAGCTTCGCCTCCATCGCCGGCGCGAGCCGCTATACGATCTCCGGCAACGGAGTCGGGACCCTGCGCCTTCCGCCCATCGTGGACCAGCGGGGGAGCGTCTCCGACCTGCTGATCTTTGCCGTCGCTCCGGACATCAACCTGTTCGACCCGACGAGCGCCGTCGGGGGCGGCGGGGCTCTGATCATGGATATTGACCCAGGGGCTGTCGCTTCCGGCTATATTGTCCCCCAGACGGCGGGCGTTTTTAACGGCAACTACGCCGTCAACCTGCAGTACGTGGGGGCTGCCGGAGAGGTCGACTTCGTCGGACAATCGGTGGCCGCCGGGGGAGCGCTGACCGGGACCGTGGATATCAACGAGGCGGGCCTGACGTCGGCCGGACTGTCCCTGACCGGCACCTTCATGGCCGACGCGGTCAACGCGGGCCGGTTGTCGGGTACGTTCATTGTGAACGGCCGCACGCATCAGATCGTCTTTTACCAGGTGAGCGGCACGCTCCTCGTCATCGTGGATGTTGACGGCGCCGATATCGGGATCGGGATCATGGAGAAGGAATAGTCAGAAAGGAGTCGCCATGAAACGCGTTCGCATCCGGGTCCGGCCGCTTTCTTTCCTGGCCCTGTTCCTCACGGCCTTGCTCCTCGCCTCGATCCCGGCGCTCGTCGCCCAAGACCAGGACAAGGACCTGGCCAAGAAGCTCCAGGGATTCGACGCTTATATGGCCAAGATCCTCAAGGACTGGAACGCGCCGGGGATCGGCGTCGGCATCGTCTCCGGCGGCCGGCTCGTTTTCGCCAAGGGGTACGGCTATCGCGATTACGAGAAGAAGCTTCCCTATACGCCCAAGACGCTTCACCAGATCGCCTCCAATACGAAGCTCTTCACCGCCGTGGCGGCCGGACTGCTCGTCGATGAAGGGAAGTTGACCTGGGACAAGCCCGTCCGCGAGTCGGTCCCGACCATCGACTTCTATGACGACCAGCTCAACGCCACAGTCACGCTGCGGGACATGCTGGCCCACAGGACCGGGGTCACCCGCCACGACTCGATCTGGTTCAAGTCCGATTTCTCGCGGCTCGAGCTGTTCGAGCGCCTCAAGTACCTGGAGCCCTCCGCGCCCCTGAGGCAGACGTTCCTTTACAACAACCTCATGTATGCCGCCGCCGGCTATCTGATCGAGCTGCAGTCCGGCAAGACCTGGGAGGAGTTTCTGCGGCAGCGCCTCTTCGGGCCCCTGAAAATGACGAGCACGTCGTTCTCCATCGCGGACATGCTCAAGCAGCCCGAGCCCGGCGTCCCCTTCACGGAGAAGCGGGATTCCTTCGAGCTCTACCGGATCCCGTATTATGAGGACATCGGCGGGGTCGCCCCGTGCGGGGCGATCGTCTCCAACATCGAGGACATGTCCCACTGGCTCATCGCCCTCATGAACGAAGGAAAGTACGAAGGCCGGCAGATCATCCCGGCCGACGTGCTGAAGGCCACGCTGGCCCCGGCCATCGCTCTCCCGAACACGGCCGCGGAGACGCGCGGCTTTTGGGAGATCCTCAATTCCGCCTACGGAATGGGCCGTTGGACGGCCTCCTATCGGGGCCGCTTTCTGGCCTACCATGGCGGCGACCTGCCGGGATTCCATTCCCAGGTCTCCATGATGCCCAAGGAAGGGGTCGGCGTCATCGTCTTCGTCATCGGGGACCATTGCGCCGGGCTGTACAACATCGTCAGCTACAATGTTTACGAGCGCCTGCTCGGTATGGACCAGACGCCCTGGAGCGCGCGCCAGCTCGAGATGCGGCTGAAGGGCAAGGCGGCGGGCACCGAAGCGCGGGGGAGGGCCGGCGCCGACCGCGTGCCGGGTACCAAACCCTCGCATGCGCTGGCCGATTTCGCCGGCGCATACGAGCACCCCGCCTACGGGGTCATCAAGATCGACCTCAAGGACGGCGGGCTCCGGTTCGATTTCCACAAGATCGTCCTTCCCCTCGCCCACGTCCATTATGACCGATTCGACACGCCCGACGACGAGCAATTCGGCAAGACGTCCCTCAATTTCCAGACGAATCCCCAGGGCGACGTCGACAAAGTGGTCACTTCGCTCGACGAGGCCGAGGCGGTGTTCGTCCGCAAACCCGAGACGCCCGCGGCGGACCTTCTCCAGAAGCTGGCCGGGACCTATGAAACCCCCACCGGCATCAAGTTCCAGGTCGTGCTTAAGGAGGACGGCGGTCTGTACCTGCGGTTCGCGGGCCAGGCCGACCAGAAGCTCGTCCCCTACAAGGGGCTCAAGTTCCGCGACAAGGACTTCTCGGACGTCGTCTTCGAGTTCACGGTCGAGGACGGGGTTGTCAAGGCGCTCAAGCAGGTCGATCCTTCCGGGGTGACGATCTTCCCGAGGAAATAGCCGCCGCCGGCCTATTCGTACCGGAGGGCGTCGGTGGGATTCGCCCGGGCCGCCCGGACCGATTGGAAGCCGACCGAGAGCCAACCGGCCGCTAGCACGGCCAGCCCGGCGGCGACGAACGGCCCGATCCCGATGGCCGTCCGGTAGGCGAAGCTCTCGAGCCAGCGGCCCATCAGCCAGACGACGATAGGCAGGGCGGCGAGATAGCCGATGGCGATGAGCCGGGTGAAATCCTTCGAGAGCAGGACGACGATGCTGCGGGCCGAGGCGCCGACGGACTTGCGGATGCCGATCTCCTTGGTCCTCTTCCCGGCGGCATAGGCGGCCAGGCCGAAAAGGCCGAGGCAGGCCACCAGGACCGCCAGCCCCGCGACGGACAGCAGGAGCGTGCCGGTGCGGCGCTCACGCTCGTAGAGCCGGGCGAAGCGCTCGTCGAGAAACGAGTAGGCAAAAGGGTGGGCCGGGTCGAGCTCGCGCCATTTGCGCTCCAGCCCGGCCAGGGTCGCCGGGACTTCGGTCGCGCGGATCCGGAGGGAAACGACGGTCATCATCTCGGGCGTCGCCACGAGGACCATGATCGGGCCGATCTTCTCGCGGAGCGACCGGAAGTGGAAATCCCTGATGACCCCGATAACGGGGGAGGGGCCGCGCTTGAGGACCGGCACGGCCATCGTCCGGCCGAGGGGATCGGCCCAGCCGAGCTGGCGGGCCGCCTCCTCGTTGATCATGACGGCGGCCGTGGCGTCGGTCGGATGGTCGAGGGCGAAGCCCCGGCCCGCCGCCAGCTCGAGCTTGTAGGTGGCCACGAAGTCCTGGTCGACGAGGAGCTGGCGCATGGGGGGAAGGCGCTCGGGCGAAAAGCCCTCCGCTTCATACGGAACGCCCCAATCGCTGCCCCCGGGCAGGTTCCCCGAGGCCGAGACGCTGATGACGCCCGGAACGCCCCTGAGCTCGCGCTTGACCGCCTCATATCCCGACCGCATGCCGTCCTCGCGGAGGGGGACAACGATCAGGTGCTCGATGTCGAAGCCAAGGCGCTTGCCCTGGACATAGTGGAGCTGATCGCGGACGATGCCGGTCGCGACGAGCAGGAAGGCCGAGGCGGCGAACTGAAAGACGACCAGGCCCTTGCGGAGCATATCGCCGCGGATCCCTCGCGCCTGTCCCCGGAGCGCGTCGGACGGCTGGAAAGCGGAGAGCACGAACGCCGGATAGGTGCCCGCGGCGAGGCCGACGGCCAGGGCCAAGCCGGCCATGGCCGCGAGAAAGCCGATCTGGGACGCGCCGAAGAGGACGAGCGACCGTCCGGCCAGCGGCCTGAACACGGGAAGAAGGAGGGCCGCCAGCCCTAGCGAGGCCGCATAGGCCGAAGCGCTCATGAACACGGATTCGCCGAGGAACTGCCGGGCGAGCTGGCGGCGGGACGCCCCGACGGCCTTCCTCACGCCGACCTCCTTGGCCCGGGCCAGGGCGCGCGCCGTCGTCAGGTTCATGAAGTTGATGCCGGCAATGGCCAGGACCAGCAGGGCGATGGCCGAAAAGATATAGACGTTGGCGATGTCCGAGTTCGGCTGGATCTCGCGGAAGAGGTGCGAGCGGAGGTGGATATCGGTGAGCCGTTGCAGGCGAGGGGTGTAATCGGACGCCTCCGCGGGCGGCATGTGCCGGCCGAGGAGCCCGGGGATCTTCTCGAGAACGGCCCCGGGCGCGGCGCCGTCCTCGAGGAGAAAATACGTGTAGAACTGGTTCCATCTCCAATCCTCACGCATGGGGTTGGCGTAGGTCTCTATGGAAACGAGGAAATCGAAGGAGAAGTGCGATTGGGCGGGAACGTCCCGGATGATCCCGGTGACGAGATAGTCGTTCTTCGTATCGAACGTCAGCGTCCCGCCGACCGGGTCCGCGGCGCCGAAGAACTTGCGGGCGAAGCTTTCGGTGAGGACCACCGTGCCCGGCCGCGCGAGCGCCGTCGCCGGGTCCCCCCGGAGAAGGGGGAAGCTGAAAACGTCGAATACGGACGGATCGGCGTACATGCCGCCGCTTTCGTACGAACGGACCTCGCCGCGGCCGACGAGGATCTCGTTCATCAGGACGAAGCGGGCCGCCCGCTCGATCCCCGGGATCTCTTTGAGCGCCGCGAGGCCCCACGGGCCGGGGACCTTGGCGATGGCTTCGTACGCGCCGCCCCTGACGCCTGTCGCGAGCCGGTAGATCCGGTCGTTGCGGACGTGATAGCGGTCGAAGCCGAGCTCGTGGCGGACGTAGAGCGCCGTCAGGATCGCGCAGGCCAGCCCGACCGCGAGGCCGACGAGGTTGATCGCGGCGTAGGCCTTTTCCCGCTTGGCCTTGCGCCAGGCGGTCTTGACGTAGTTGCCGGCCAGGGAGGGCAGCACGCTATTTCTCCAGCCAGCCGTCGAGAAGGCGGATCGTCCGCTTGCCGCACGCGGCGTTCTTCTCGGAGTGGGTGACCTGGACGATCGTCGTTCCGGCGGCGTTGAGCTCCCGGAAGGTCTCCATGATCTCGGCGCCCTCTTTGGAGCTGAGGTTCCCCGTCGGCTCGTCGGCCAGGATGAGCCGCGGCTCGGCGATGACCGCCCGGGCCACGGCGACGCGCTGCTGCTGCCCGCCGGAAAGCTGGTTCGGGAAGAGGCCCTTCTTGCCGACGATGCGGAAGCGGTCGAGCATGTCGCAGACGCGGGCCTTCCTCTCGGAGGCCTTGACCTTCTTGTAGAGCAGGGGCGTCTCGAGGTTCTCGAAGACCGTGAGCTCATCGATGAGGTGGTAGCTCTGGAAGACAAAGCCGATGTCGTTCTTGTGGATCCCGGTGAGCTCCCTCTCGGTCAGCCCGTGGACGTCCCGGCCGCCGAACCGGTATCGGCCTTCCGACGGCGAATCGAGCATGCCGAGGATGTGGAGGAGTGTCGATTTGCCGGCCCCCGAAGGGCCCATGACCGTCAGGAATTCACCTTCTTCGACGTCGAGATCGATATCGCGGAGGACGAACGTCCGCGTAGCCCCGGACGAATACCATTTCGTCACGCCGCGCGTCTCGATGATCCGCATGGGAGGCTCTCCGCGCCCGGGTCCCGCGCCGGGCGTCAGGGCTTGCAGCCCTTCTGGAAGTTCTCGGAAACGATCTGCCCGTCGAAGAGGTGGATGACGCGCTGGGCGTACTCGGCGTAGGCCGGGGCGTGGGTGACCATGATAATGGCCGTCCCGCTCTCGTGGAGCCCCGAGAGGAGCTTCATGACCTCCTCGCCGTGCACGGAATCCAGGTTCCCCGTCGGCTCGTCGGCCAGGATGAGCTTGGGCCGGGCGACGACGGCCCGGGCCACGGCGACTCGCTGCTGCTGGCCGCCCGAGAGCTGCTGGGGGAAATGGCCCTTCCGGGGCATCAAGGCCATGTTCTCGAGGACCTCGGTGACCCGCTTCCGGCGCTCGGCCGGGGAGAACCCCAGGTAGAGGAGCGGCAGCTCGACGTTCTCGTAAACGGTCAGCTCGTCGATGAGGTTGAAGCTCTGGAAAACGAAGCCGATGTTGCGCTTGCGCAGGCCGGCCCGCTTCCGCTCCGAGTACTTCGAGATCTCCTGGCCGAGGAAGTGATATTCCCCGCCAGAGGGCTGGTCGATCAGCCCCAGGACGTTGAGGAGGGTCGACTTGCCGCAGCCCGAGGGCCCCATGATGGCGACGTATTCGCCCTCCCGGATCTCGAGGCTGACGTCGTTGAGGGCGGTCGTCTCGACGTCCTCGGTCGTGTAGACCTTCTTCAGGTTCACGGTCTTGATCATGTTCAGCTCCTTTGAACGGTCGCCGTCCCGGTCACTTGAAGACCAGGCGGCCGATATCCCCGAAACTCTCGTAGGACGAGGTCACGACCTCGTCGCCCGGCTCGAGGCCTTCGAGGACTTCGAAGGCGTCGGTGTTGTAGCGGCCGAGCTTGACCGGCCGCTTGACGGCGGCCTTGCCCCCGGCTTCGACGAGAAAGACCCAATTGCCGCCGGTCGATGTATAGAAACCGCCTCGCGGCAGCAGGACGGCTTCGGACATCTCGCTCAGATTGAGGTCGATATGGAGCGTTTGGCCGCGGGTGATGCCGGCCGGCTCGGGGCCGGAGAACTCGAGGTCGACCTCGAAGCGGCCCTCCAGGACCTCGGGATAGATCTTCTTGATGGCCAGGCCGAACGTCTGGCCGGCCAGGGTGAACGAGCCGGTCCGGTCGACGGCCGTCCGCGGCAGGTAATGCTCGTCGATCTGGGCCCGGACCTTGAAGCCCTCCAGGATGTCGAGCTGGCCCAGGCTTTGTCCCATCGTCTTGGACTCGCCGATCTCGGCGCTGAGCGCGGTGAGGAGTCCGGAGACGGGGGCCCGGACGATGAGGTTCTCAAGCCGCTTCCTGGCCGCTGTCAGGCTGGCGTCGAGCCGCCGGACGGATTCTTCGATCCCGTCGAGCTGGGCCTGGCGGATCGCCGTGTTGTTCTTCTGGCTCTCCAGGGTGATCGCCTTCTTTTTGACCAGGTAGTCGTACTGGTCCATGGCCAGCTCGTATTCCTGCTGCGAGATGAGCTGGGCCTTATAGAGCTCGATGGTCCGGTCGTGCCTCCGCGTCTCCTGCTGGAGCTCGTTCTCGACTTCGTTGATCTCGTTGCGAAGCTGGAGCTGGAATTGCTCCATGGACAGGCGCGTCGCCCTCAAGTTGTTGGTGGCCGTGAAGAAGTCCGATTCGCGCCACATGATGTCGAGGGCCAGAGTGGCGTTGCTCAGCCTGAGGAGCGGATCGCCCTTCTTGACCATCGTTCCCGCCCGGACGATGACATCCTCGACCCGGCCCCCCTCCTCGGCGCTCAGGAAGTGGGTCTGGCGGGGGATGACGTTCCCCATGACGGCGATGTACTCCTGGAAGGGCCCCCGGGCCACCATCGAGATCGTCAGCCGGTCCTTCTCGACGTTGAGCGAGGACGTCCGGGAGCGGAGGGCGAAGACGTAGACCGCGAAGGCGACAAAGAGGACGCCGCCGGCGACGGCCGCGATGCGGCGAGGCGGCCACTTCTTCTTCTCGATCTGCCGGTCCATGCCCATATTGAACTCCGTTTCGCCGGCTTATTATGCACGGAGCGTGCCAACAGCCGCGATCATCATTGCCGCCGGATGAAGGAGGGGAGACGGGCGCCACCCCCGGCCCAGGTGTCCGTCCCCAGACAGGAACTGTCCGGAAGCGGACACTGGCGGCCTCCGCCGCGGCCCCAGGCCGGGTGGGCCGGAGCGCCGCAGCCGCGGCACGGAACTTGCATCGGCTCGAAGGCGAGGAGGATTCTGATATAATGCCCCTGGAAATGCGCCCCTCCTGAAACGACCGATCGTGGAAAAGAACGACGCCAAGGTCCTGCTGGTCGATGACGACGATGACATCCTCCAGGCCGGCCGTCTCTTCCTGAAGCAGCACGTTTCCCTCGTCCGGACGACCTCGGACCCGGAGACCCTGCCCGGGATCCTCGAGGCCGAAACCTTCGACGTCATCTTCCTCGACATGAACTTCGCCCCCGGCGCGACGGACGGCCGTGAGGGATTCCGCTGGCTGGAGAAGATCCTCGGCCTCGAGCCCGCGGCGATCGTCATCCTGATTACGGCCTACGGCGACATCGAGCTGGCCGTGCGCGGCATCAAGGAAGGCGCCACCGACTTCATCCTCAAGCCGTGGCGGAACGAAAAGCTCCTGGCCACGCTCGCCGCGGCCCTGCGCCTCCGCGATACCCGCCGCGAGGCCGACTGTCTCCGCTCGCGGCAGGAAAGCCTGAGCGCCGACCTGGACCGGCCCTTCCACGACTTCATCGGCCGCAGCCCGGCCATGCGGGCGGTCTTCGGCACGATCGAGAAGCTGGCCTCGACCGACGCCAACGTCCTCGTCCTGGGCGAGAACGGAACAGGCAAGGAGCTCGTCGCGCGCGAGCTCCACCGCCGCTCTCCCCGCGCCCGCGAGGTCTTCCTGTCCGTGGACGTCGCCGCTCTGAGCGAAACGCTCTTCGAAAGCGAGCTCTTCGGGCACGTCAAGGGCGCCTTCACCGACGCCCGGGAGGCCCGGCCCGGCCGCTTCGAAGTCGCCTCCGGCGGGACGCTTTTCCTCGACGAGATCGCCAACCTTCCCCTGGCCCTGCAGTCGAAGCTCCTCCGGGTCATCGAATCCCGAACGGTGACCCGGCTCGGCTCCAATACGCCCCAGGCGATCGACGTCCGTCTCGTCTGCGCGACCAATCAGCCGATCTATGAGATGGTCGCGGAGAAGACGTTCCGTCAGGATCTCCTGTACCGGATCAACACCGTCGAGATCCGCCTGCCGCCTCTCCGGGAGCGGGCCGGCGACATCCCGCTCCTGGCCGAGCACTTCCTCGGTCTCTACCGCCGCAAGTACCAGAAGCCGGCCAAGCGGCTGGGCGAGGACACCCTCCGCAAGCTCGAGGGCTATCGCTGGCCGGGGAACGTCCGGGAGCTCCAGCACGCCATCGAACGCGCGGTCATCCTCAGCGACGAGCCCCTCCTCCGGCCGGCGGATTTCCTTCTCGCCGAGCCCGGGCCCTGCGAGGCGGATCAGACGCTCGACGGCGTCAACCTCGAGGAAGCCGAGAAGATCCTCATCCGCCGGACGCTCAGCCGTGTCGGCGGCAATATCAGCCGGGCGGCCAAGGAGCTGGGCCTGTCCCGCAGCGCCCTCTACCGCCGGCTGGAGAAGCATGGTCTTTAAGCGTTTTCGTATCGCCTGCGCCGTCCGCGTCCTCCTGCTGGCCCTGACGATCCTGGGGGCTGTGCTACTCGCCCCGGGGCGTCCGGGCGGGGCGGCGGCCCTCGCGGCGGTGGCGGTCTACCAGGCCTACGCGCTCTTCCGCTATGTCGAGCGGATCAACCGCGACCTGGCCCGCTTCTTCCTGTCGGTCCATTACGCCGATTCCGGGCAGAGCTTCAAGGACGAGGGGCTTGGCCGTTCGTTCCGCGACGTGAGGGGCGCCATGGCCGGGGTCATGGACACGCTGCGCCGGGTCCGGAGCGAGCGGGAGGAGCAGGCCCAGTACCTCGAGACACTCGTCCAGCACGTCGGGATCGGCCTCCTCGTCTTCCAGCCGGACGGCCGGGTCGAGCTCATCAACAATGCCGCCAAGCGGCTCCTCCGCGTCCCCTGGCTCAAGAACGTCGAGGCCCTGCGGGCCTTCAGCCCGGAGCTCGTCGAGACCCTGCTTCGCCTGCCCGCGCAGGAAAAGGGATTCGTCCGCATCGCCGGCGAGAAAGAGACCCTGACCCTCGCCCTCTCGGCGACCGAGTTCCGGCTTCGGGGCCGGGATTACCGGCTCGTCTCCCTCCAGAACATCCAGCGCGAGCTCGAGGAAAAGGAGATGGAGGCCTGGCAGAAGCTCATCCGCGTCATCACGCATGAGATCATGAACTCGGTCACGCCCATCTCGACGCTGGCCTCGACGATCGGAGGATTGGCGGCCGGGACGGAGCCGGGCGGGCCGCTCGCCGGTCCCCGCGGCGAAGAAGCCCGGAAGGACATCCTCGAGGGCGCCCGGACGATCGAAAAGCGCAGCCTGGGCCTGCTCCACTTCGTCGAGGCCTTTCGTTCGCTGACTCTGCTTCCCAAGCCCGAGATACGGCCCGTTCCCCTTGAGGACCTCTTCGCCCGGGTCGGCCGGTTGATGACCGCGCATATCTCCGGCAAGGGCGTCGCTTTCTCATCGACGATCGATCCGGCCCACCTCATCCTGCAAGCCGATCCGGAGCTCGTCGAGCAGGTCCTCATCAACCTCCTGCTCAACGCCCTTCAGGCCGTCGAGGGACGCCCGGCATCGGCGGTCTCGCTCCGGGCCTTTCTCGATGACCGGGGGAGGATCCTTGTCCAGGTCGCCGACAACGGACCCGGCATCCCGCCCGAGAACCTGGAAAAGGTCTTCGTCCCATTTTTTTCGACCAAAACCGGCGGGTCCGGCATCGGTTTGAGCCTCTCGCGCCAGATCATGCGTCTCCACGGCGGGACGCTCCACGTCCACTCCGAGCCTGGCGTTCAGACCGTGTTCACGCTCGGGTTCTAGCGGCGGGACGGCCGCGTCCTACTCGTAGCGAATGGCCTTGACGGGATCGGACAAGACGGCCTTGAGCGTCTGATAGCTGATGGTGAGCAGGGCTATGACGAGCGCCGCTCCCGCCGACAATATGAAGATCCAGGGGCCCATTTCGACGCGGTAGGCGAAGTTCTGGAGCCAGCGGCGCATGAGGAGGTAGGCCGCCGGCCAGGCCGCGGCGTTCGCCAGCAGGACGAGCAGCGCGAATTCCCGCGTGAGCAGCACGGCGATCTTCCCCACCGAAGCGCCGAGGACCCTGCGGATGCCGATCTCCTTCGTCCGCGCCTCGACGGTGAACAGGGCCAGCCCGAAGAGCCCCAGCGAGGCGATGACAATGGCCAGACCGGCCGCGAGGCTGAAGATCCGCCCGAGCCGCTCCTCGCCCCGGTAGACGGCGTCAAAGGTCTCGTCCATGAACGTGTATTCGAACGGATGGGCCGGGTCGTATTCCTTCCATTTTCGTTCGAGATAGGCCAGCGTGTCCGGAATGTTGTCGGGACGCATCCTGACGGCCACGTTCCACGCGTAGATCGGAGCGATGTGAAAGACGAGCGGCTGGATCTCCTGGCGCAACGACTGGTACTGGAAGTCCCGAACGACCCCGATGACCTTCCCCGCCATCTCGTTCCATTCCAGGCGCGTTTCCAGCGGGTTCGTGAGGCCGAGCACCCTCACGGCGGCCTCGTTGACCAGAAAGGCCTCCTTAGCGTCGGTCGCCATCTGTCGCGAAAAGTCGCGGCCCTCGAGGATCTCCATGCCCATCGTCCGGACGTAATCGTGGTCGCAATAGATCATGGCCACCGAGACCCGCTTTTTCCCCTCGTTCGTGACCAGGTCCAGGGAGTCCCCCGCGAGCTGTCCGCCGGGAACGCCGTTGGCGAGCGTCGCGGCGAGGACGGCCGGATTCCTCTTGAGGTCCTCCTTGACCGCTTCGATGTTCGTCCGAACGGAGGCCTCCCTGACCGGGATGACGGCCACGTGTTCCTTGTCGAACCCCAGCTTCCTGTTCCGCAGAAAGTCCAGCTGGTCGAGGACTACGGCCGTCGCGATGATCAGGACGATCGAGACGCCGAACTGCCCGACGACGAGGACCTTTCGCAGGAGGGATTTCCGGGAGGACGCCTTGCCCGTTCCCTTGAGGACGCCGGCCGGCTGCAAGGCCGAAATGAACAGCGCCGGGTAGCTCCCCGAGAGGAAGCCGACCACGAGCAGGAGGGCCAGAAGGGACCCGGCCGTGCCGGCGTTCAGCAGGTCCCGGGGCGAGAGGGACTTGCCGGCGAGGCCGTTGAAGGCGGGCAAGGCGATGACGACGACGAGGACGGCCAGGGCCAGGGCGAAAGCCGTGAAAAGGAACGATTCGCCGAGGAACTGCCTGACGAGCTGGGCTCGGCTCGCTCCGACGACCTTGCGGAGCCCGACTTCCTTGAGGCGCGCCGCCGACCTCGCCGTGGCCAGGTTCATGAAGTTGACGCAGGCGATGAGCAGGATGAAGGCCGCGATGATCGAAAAGACCGTGACGTATCTGATGTCGCCGTTGGCGGCGAGCTCCAGCTGGAGATGGGAGCGGAGGTGGATCGACGTCAGGGGCTGGAGCCGCGAAGACAGCTTGGCGCCGGCGACCTCCTTGACCGAGGCCGAGGCGTGCTTCTCGATGAAGGCCGGAAGCTGGGCCTCGACGTCCGCGGCCGCCGCCGCGTCCTTCAGAAGGAGATAGGTGTAAAATTCGTGCCTGACCCAATTCTCGAAGAACCGTTCCCGCATGCCGGGGACCTGTTCGAAGGTCTTCAAGGAGCCGAGCATGTCGGCGCTGAAATGGGACTGCCGCGGCCAGTTGGCCATGACGCCCGTCACGAGATGATCGCGATCGTTGATCCTCAAGGTCTTGTTGAGCGGGTCCTCGCGGCCGAAGTACTTCGAGGCGATGCGCTCGGAAACGACCAGGGTATTCGGCTCGGCCAGGGCCGTGGCCGGGTCGCCTTTGACCAGCGGATGCGTGAAGATCCCGAACACGGAGGCGTCGGCAAAGAACACGTTGTTCTCGTACGATTTTTTTTCGCCGTAGGTCACCATGGCCCCGCGCCGCGGGAAGAACCGGACGGCGTCTTCGACCTGGGGGAACTCCCGCTTCATGGCCGGCGCGAACGGGGCCGAGGAGAGGGCGAAAAATTGGTCCTTGTCCCCTTCGACGTCGAAGCCATCAACAAGCCGGAAGATCCTATCGGCCTTTTGGTGGTAGCGATCGAAGACGAGTTCGTCGCGCACGAACAGGGAGATCAGGAGACAGCAGGCCATGCCGACGGCCAGGCCGGTGATATTGATGAAGGAGTAGGCCTTGTGCTTCCGGACGTGCCGGAGGGCGATCTTGAGATAGTTGCGGAACATGCTCTCCCCCCTACTCGTATCGGATCGCTTTGACGGGATCGGACAAGGCGGCTTTGACCGATTGCACGCTGACCGTCGCCAAAGCGATCAGCAGGGCCATCCCGGCCGATAGGATCAGAGGCCCCGCGCCGATCGTGATCCTGTAGGCGAAATGGCCGAGCCAGCTTTTCATGACATATAAAGCGACCGGCCAAGCGATCAAGTTGGCCGCGATAACCCATTTAAGGAATTCCCTCGAGAACAGGAAAACCAGTCCTGTCACCGACGCGCCCAGCACCCTGCGGATGCCGATCTCCTTGGTCCGCTGTTCCGAGGCATAGGACGCCAGGCCGAATAGTCCGAGGCCGGCGATCAGGATCGCCAGGCCCGAAAACAGGCCGACCGTCTTCATCAGCCGCTGCTCCGCGGCATAGAGGCGGGCGAAGCGCTCGTCCAGGAAAAAATACCCGAACGGATCGCGCGGCTCGAACTTCTCCCAGGTCTCTCTCAAGAAGCCGATCGTGGTCGGAACGTCCCGGGTGTCGATTCGAAGCGCGAGGAGCGAGTGGCGGGGAGCGAAATACAGCAGGACCGGCTCGACGGGGAAGTGGAGCGATTTCATGTGGAAATCCCCGATCACGCCGATGACCAGGCCGTCCTCGACCTCGCCCGGGACGGACAGTTTCTTGCCGACCGGGTCTTCCCAGCCCAGGCTCCGTGCCAGGGCCTCGTTGATGACCACGCCGTGGGAGGCGTCGGTCGGATGGTCGGCGGAGAAATAGCGGCCCGCGGCCATCTTCATGCCGAACGTCCGTAAAAGGCCCGTGTCATCGACCCTGATCGTCGCGACGGTCCAATCCTCGGTTTCGGGCTTTCCCTCAGGGCGGATCCCGAAGCTCATCATGTCCTGGCTCGGCACGCTATTCGTTCCCGCCGCCGCCAGGATGTGCGGGCTCCGCAGGAGCGCGGTCTTGAATGCTTCGAAACGGGTCGAGATCCCGGTATCACCGATCGGCAGGACCACGATCTGATCTTTGTCGAAGCCGAGGTCCTTGTTCCGGGTGAAAGCCATCTGGCGGTAGATCACGATGGTCCCGGCCACTAGAGCGATCGCAATGGCGAACTGGGACGTCACCAGCATCTTCCGCAGGAGGCCTGAGCCGGATCCCCTGGTCCATGTCGTTTTCAGGGCCGAGGCGGCCTCGAACTTCGAGAGGACCAGGGCCGGGTAGCTTCCTGAAACGAGGCCCGTGAGAAGCCAGAGGAGCAGCCACCCGAGATAAAGCCCGGGATCGCGCCCGGGATCCAGAGCGAGGCTCTTCCCGGCAAACGCGTTGAAAGCCGGCAAGGCCAGGGCGACCAGGACGAGGGCCAGGACCATCGCCGCCAGGCTGAAGAGGAGTGATTCGCCGAGGAACTGCCGGGCCAGGCGCCCCCGGCCCGCCCCGAGAACCTTGCGCACGCCGATCTCCTTGGCCCGCCGGGCAGCCCGGGCCGTCGAGAGATTCATGAAATTCACGCAAGCGATCAGGAGAATGAACGCGGCCACCGCCGAGAAGATATAAACAGAGGTGGCGCTGCCCAGGCGGAGACTCCGGGAGAAGAGGATATTCCCCGATCTCAGATAGATTTCGGTCAAGGGCTGTAAGTAGAGGTGGTATTGGGTGGCCTTTTCCGCGAAGTGGCGTTGCATGAAATCGGGGAGCTTTCGCTCGAGAGAGACCGCGTCGGCCCCGGGCCTGAGCATCACGTACGTATAGGTGGCCTGGGTCAGCCAGTTGTTCAGCCAGGACATGTTCAACGGCCCCACTCCCGGGACCGTCGAAGACCAGGATATCACGGCGTTCGCGCGTAGATGGGAGTTCGGCGGAAATTCGGCCATGATCCCCGTGACCGTGTAGAGCTCGTCCCTGAGGCCTTGGACGACCTTCCCCAGCGGCTCCTCCGCGCCGAAGACGTTGAGCGCCGTCCGTTCTGTCAGGACGATCGATAGAGGCTTCTCCAGCGCCGTTTTCGGGTCGCCTTGGAGAAGCTTGAAATCGAAGACCTCGAAGAGGTTGGAGTCGGCAATCGCTACGTCGGCCACCTTCAGCGCTTTATCCTCCCGGCTCAGGCGAACCTCGTCGAACCATGGCAGAAAGCGGACGCAGTTCTCGACCTCCGGAAAGTCGGTGACCATCGTCGGACCCATCAGCCCGGAAGAGATGGCATGGAGCTCCGTGCCCCCGGTCTGAGGAGTGAAGATCTTGTTCAGACGGTAGAGACGGCCGGCGTGGCGATGGAAACGGTCGAAAGAGATTTCATCCCGGACGAACAGGAAGATCAGCAGGCAGCAGGCCAGGCCAACGGCCAGGCCCAAAAGGTTGATGAGGGCGAATCCCTTGTGCCGGCGAACCGAGCGGATGGCGACTTTAAGATGCTGCGCGATCATGACATCCTCCTATTCGTACCGGATGGCCTTGACGGGATCGGACAAGGCGGCTTTCACCCCCAGCCCCCCGGCCGTGAGCAGGGCGACGGCCAGGGAAACGACCCCCGCGGCCAGGAAGAACCAAGGGCCGATGGCGATCCGATAGTGGTATCCGCCGAGAACACGCTTCATGACGACATAGGCCACGGGCCAGGCGACGAGATTGGCCGCCGCGACGAGAAGAACGAGCTCCCGTCCGACGAGGGCGACGATCTGGGCGACCCTCGCGCCCAGCACTTTGCGGATGCCGATCTCCTTGAACCGGCGGCGGACGGCGAGGAGGGTCAGGCCGAAGATGCCCATGCCGGCGATGACGACCGCGAACAGGGAGGAGAGACGGACGATCCCGTTCCAGCGGGCCTCCGAGGCGTACTGGGAGGCCAGGTCGTCCTCGAGGAAGGTATAGGCGAAGGGGTGGTCGGGGACGATCTCGCGCCAGACCGCCTCGAGGCCCCGGATCGTCCCTGCGACCCCGTCCGCACGGACCCGGACGAGCATGTTCCACATTCCCCATTTGGGCTCCATCTGGAGCAGGAGAGGCTGGAGGCCGCGCTTGAAAGACAGGACGTTGAAGTCCGCGACGACCCCGATGACGCGGAGGTTGTTCGGATAATCCCCGTCGTCGCCGTCCGCGAACTCGCCGATCGTCCGGCCGACCGGGTCCTCGATCCCCAGGATGCGGCAGAGTTCGCGGTTGACGATCGTGACCCCCGTTTCCAGGGGCTCGAAATCGCGGCCGGCGGTAAGCTTCAGTCCCATGACCGTCACGTATCGGGGGTCCACCCGGAACTGATAGACCGGGATCTTGCTCTCGCCCTTGAGGATCCGCGTCGAGGAGGTGTTCCGACCGAGGGCCATGTTGGCGGCGCTGACGCCGACGACCCCCGGCAGGCCCCGGACGCGGTTCCGGAAGAGGTCGACGATAGGCTGGTTGTCCTCCGCCGAAGTCGCGGGGAGGCGGACGTGGAGAAGGCCCTGCCGCGAGTACCCGGGGTCCTTCTTGGACAGGAACCGGATCTGGCCGCTCAGGACGAGCGTCGAGATGATGAGGAACACCGACAGGGCGAATTGGACCGCGACCAGGACCCGGGTCACCGTCCGGCGTCCGCCGATCCCCGTCCGGCCCCGGAAGGCCTGCGCCGGCGGGATGGCCGACATGACCAACGCGGGATACAGGCCGGCGAAGACGGCCACGGCCAGAAGCAAGGCCGCCATGGCCGCCAGGCTGCCGGGCCGGACGAGATCCGCGGGGGTGAAGACCTTGCCGGCCACGCCGTTGAGCGCAGGAAGCGCCAGCACCGCCAGGACGGCGGCGGACGCGAGAGCGGCCCCGACGAGGACCAGCGATTCGCACCAGAATTGCTGGAAGAGCTGCCGGCGGCCGGCCCCGATGACCTTGCGCAGTCCGACCTCGGCGAGGCGGACGGTCGAGCGGCCGAGAGACAGGTTCACGAAATTGATCCCGGCGATGATGAGGACGATGAGGCCGATCCCGCCCAGGATGAAGAGGATCGAGGGGTCCGCGCCGTCCTCAGACGAGGTGTCGAAGTGCATGTCCCTCATCTTCTGGAGGTCCAGGGTCACGGGCAGGCTTTTCCCCTTGGCCGGGTCGTAGCCCCAGCGGGCGAACTCGGCGGCGAAGGCCCGGCCCATGAACTCGTCCAACCGGGCGGCCACCGACGCGACGGTCCCGTCCTTGACCTTGATGAAGAGGGGATAGGAGAAATCGCCGAGGTTGGTCAGGGCCCGATCATAGCTGGCCCAGTCGAGGTTTTCGGCCCGTATGAGCGCCTTGAACTGTATGGTCGAGTTCCTGGGAGGATCCTCGGCGATCCCGGTGATCTTGAAATCCCGCGTGGCCGCCCCGAACGTCAGCGTCGCCGTCCGGCCGACCGGGTCGAGGTCCCCGAAGTACTTGGCGGCCAGGGAACGGGTCAGAACGAGCGAGCTCCTATCGACCAGGACAGTGGCCGGATCTCCCTGGAGAAGCGGGAAGGAAAAGACCGTGAACAGACCCGGGTCGGTGAAGGTCACGACCTCATTGGCCAGGACTTCCCCCGCCCTGACCGCTCCCTGGGCCGAGGCGAAGCGGACGACGTGCTCGATCTCGGGAAGATAGTCGTAGAAGAGCGGGGCCGCGGCCGCGGGCATCGACGACGTCCGGGACTCGACGCTCCCGTCCTCTTTATGGAAGCTGGCCATGACCCGCCGGATGGAGTCCTCCCGGACATGGAAGCTGTCATAGGAGAGCTCGTCGGCGACGTAGAGGAAGATGAGGATGCACCCGGCCAGGCCGACAGCCAGGCCGAGGATGTTGATGACGGAGTGGGTCTTATGACGCTTGAGGCCGCGCAGGGCCGCCTTGAAGTAGTTTCGGAACATGATGGGACTCCTCGGTCCCATTAAGCAAAAACCATGCCAGCTCTCCTCCCGAATGGAGCGATCAGGCTGTCCGCTATCGGACGGAGGCTATTCCTTTTCCGGACACCCGCGCCCCGAGGTCCCCCCTATTCGTGCCGGAGGCTGTCGGCCGGGTTGGCCAGGGCGGCCCGGACCGTCTGGACGCTCGTCGTCAGCAGGGCCAGGCCGATAAGCGCGACCGCGCTCAGCACGAACGTTCCGGCGCCGAGCGTCGTCCGGCTGGCGAAGCCCTTCAGCCAGCGTTGGATGAAGAGATAGACGGCCGGCCAGGAGAGGAGGCTGGCCACAAATACCCAGATCGCGAACTGTCTCGACAGGAGGCCGACGATCCGCGAGGACGAGGCCCCGAGGATCTTGCGGATGCCGATCTCTCGGGTCCGGCTCGAGGCCGTGAACGAGGCCAGCCCGGACAGGCCGAGACAGGCGATGAAGAGGCCCAGGAGCATGAAGATCCCGAAGATGCGGCCGACGCGCTCGTCGGCCCGGTACTGACGGTCGAAATCGTCGTCCAGGAAGAAGCTCTCGAACGGCCTTTCGGGGAATGTCTCCTTCCACGTCCTTTCGACATGAGCGAGCGCGGACCGGGCGCCGGCGGCTTCGACCTGCAAGGTCAGATAGGCCAGCATGCCGGGATTGAACTCCATGGCCAGGGGCTCGACGGGCGCCTGGAGGCCGCGATAATGGAAATCCTTGGTCACCCCGATGATCGTCAGAACCCGGCCGCCGTTCCCGGTCCGGAGACGCTTGCCGAGCGCCTCTTCGGGCCGGCTCCAGCCGAACGCCTTGACGGCGGCTTCGTTGATCAGAAAGGCCTGCGAGACGTCCGTGGCCATGTCTTTCTGAAACGCCCGCCCGGCGGCCATGGTGATGCCGTAGAGGGGGATGAAGTTCTCGTCGAAGTATAAGTGGAACATGGACTGGTTCTTGTTGTCCGCCTCACCCACGAGCTCGATGGCATAGTTGGAGACCCCCCGGCCGGGGACCGTCGAGGACAGCGCGGCCCCCTGGATGGCGGCCTCGCCGCCGAGGAACGCGTTCCTCACGGAGGCGTAGGTGTCCCTGGCCGAGATCGCGCCGCGCAGGGGGACGACGAGCTTCTGGGCCTTATCGAAGCCGAGGCTCTGGCGCTTCATGAAGCGGACCTGATCGTTCATGAAGAGAGTCCCCAGGATGAGGGCCGAGGAAACGGAGAATTGGAGGACAACGAGGACCGTTCGGAGGACGAGCCCGGCCCGGCCACGGCCGAGCGCGCCCTGAAGGGCCGCGACCGGCCGGAACGACGACAGGACGAGCGCCGGATAGATCCCGGCGGCGAGGCCGACCAAAATCGCTCCGCCGGCGAGAAGGCCGAGCACCGCGGGGGAGAGGAGCCAGGTCCAATGCAGTCCGGCCCCTGTCACCCGGTTCAAGAACGGCATCGATAGCCTGACGATCAGCACCGACAGGGCCATGGCGAAAAATGCGAGAAGAAGCGCCTCGCCGAGGAACTGGCCGACGAGCTGGCCCTTCCCGGCGCCGACGACCTTGCGCAGCCCGACCTCACGGGCCCGATTGGCCGAGCGGGCGGTGGCCAGGTTCATGAAGTTCAGGCAGGCGATGAGAAGAGTGAACAGGCCGACGATGGACAGGATGGTCAACGAAACGGGGTTTGCCGGCGGCTCGATCTCATAGCGAAGGGGCGAAGCCAGGTGGAGGCCCCGGACGGGCTGGAGGAAATAGTTGTAGGTCGTTCCCCAGCCGTCGAGCTGGGTCTTGACATATCGATCGGCCAGGGATCCGATGAGCTTCCCGAACTCGGCGGCGTCGACGCCCGGCATGAGCTTGAGATAGGTGTAGAACATCGTCGAATGCCAGTTGTTCATGTAGCGGGCGCCCTGGACCGTCGCCATCGAGGCGATTAGGCCGTAGCGGAGATGCGTATTCTCCGGCGAGTCGGCCGCCACGGCCGTCACCTCGAAGTCCCGGCCGTTGATGTTCAGGGCCCGGCCCATAGGGTCGGTCTGGCCGAAGTATTTCCGGGCCATGCTCTCGGATACGACCAAGGTCGCGGGCCGGACGAGCGCCGTCGCGGGGTCGCCCTGGACGAAGGGGATGGTCAGAACGTCAAACAGGGAGCTGTCCGCGAACATGAACAGGTCCTCGTAGCTCACATAAGCGTCCCGCTTGACCAGGCGGCCCGTCTGAGGCCAGACGCGGGCGGACGCTTCGACCTGGGGATAGTCGGCCTTCAAGGCCGGGCCGGCCGTGTCCGAGATCGGGGCGAAAAGGCGGTTGGCCGTCTTCGTCCGGATGTCCATGCTGATCCGGAAGACGCGATCGCCGTCCTGGTGATAGTCGTCGAAGCTTCGCTCATGGCGGACATAGACGAGGATGACGACGCAGCAGGCCATGCCCATGGCGAAGCCGACCAGGTTGACGACCGTATGGCCCTTGTGCTTCCAGAGGCTCCGCCAGGCGGTCTTGAGGTAGCTTCGGAACATGATCGGCCTCTCTTTCCCGGGGCCCGCCCGGGCCATCCGGAGGATGCGGACTCGTACACGCTATCGTCTTAATAGACTCCCCCGGACCGGAAAAGGTTGACGCCGCGCGGCCGCCAAGTCAATTTTCGCAGTCCGGACGGGGGTACAGTTTCACCAGGGGC
>Ga0214473_10000213_pt1 | contig 83016 bp, 69 predicted proteins | sample RVTome_7_FD_203509 | JGI IMG/M metagenome (GOLD analysis project Ga0214473, IMG submission 203509) | Soil microbial communities from uranium-contaminated site in the Upper Colorado River Basin, Wyoming, United States - RVT98D197 | ecosystem: Environmental > Terrestrial > Soil > Contaminated >... | reverse complement strand
GTCGAGACCCTGTGGCGAACGGGCGATCGCGGGCACCAACCGGGAGCGGGACACTCAAGTCCAGAGCGACAGCGGAGACAGAGAAGGAATGGCTTCGCCGGATGAATTAGTCGGACAGGCTCCTAGGCGTCCTTTCCCTTGCGCTGTTGGCGCCGTATGAAGACACCATGGATTCGGGGTGGCTCTTATCACCTGGGATCATCTCACGTACGTTGTTCTCTCGGCCTCCAAAGCCGTCACGCTCGGTCCAGCAGCCTCTATTATGTCGCGACGGAGGCAAACAGGGCAAATCCGAAATCCGGCCTTCAGCCGCAACCACATTTGCACGCGGAGACGCGGAGGCGCAGAGAAGAACCGGACCGAAACGTATTCTGAACTCTGCGTCCCTGCGTCTCTGCGCGAGACATAATTCCTTGGCTTTCCAGGACTTATATCATGTGCATTAGGCGATCTTTGCGCGAAGTCGAGATTTGAACAGGCAGCAGTATGAATCCCTATTGGAAATCCGTGTCTATCCGCGTAAATCTGTGTCCTACAAGGGTTTAGGACCGGCAGGAATCTTTGCAGTGTCGGGGTTTTCTATTGACACAGAAGCGGTGCCAGTGTATGATAACTATCCAACGATTGAGATAGCGTCACAACTGAATATCGCGTGCGGATGGCAGCTCGGAGGGCCTGGCCGTGACGGCTGAAGCACCATTCATCGTCAGTCGGCGGAGCGAAGAGGCACTTGCAGGTTTCCGTGCGCCCGACTGTGCGAAACAAAGCCAATCTGTCCTGCCGGACAAGCGGTGGGCATGACCTACCCTACAGGATGGCGTAGCCCCGGCCATACGAAACAAAGCCAATTCGCGGAAGAAGACAAGGCCGAGACGGGCTCGCCACGAGCGGCCAATTGTGCGAAACAAAGCCAATTTGGAGGCATGGTTCAAGACCGGGTAACACTCTTGCCTGGTCGAAGCCATGTCAGAACGCGTGTAAACTGTTGTGGTGAAACGTTTTACCACAATCATGTTCCTTGTTGTGAGTCGTACGAGTGTTACCCTGGCTCAGGCGATGTTGAACCAGGCCAATTTGGAGTGAGTCGGATGAGCGCTAATTGCCGTCCGGAAAAGGGGTTAGGAGAGAAACAGCGGACCGGGGCGTCGCGAAAAACAAAGCCAATTTTGCTGCTGGTGGATGGCGGGCGTGGCCCGGCTTCGGGCTGAGGAGTCGGCGCGCCAAACAAAGCCAAATGTGTCGCGGGCATCTTGCCGCAGTCCAAAGGCGAGACGCCTTCGACACGGGGCCTGTCATGCAAAACAAAGCCAATTTGCTGGGCGCCTGTAATGTGCCCGCAAGGGTATTGAGAGGAACGCCTTACGGCGTCACTACAAGCAGGGTCTATTGTGCGAAACAAAGCCAATTCGCAGGCAAGCTACGCTTGACGGCCTGTGCTCTTCCCAAGGCACGAATCACCCAGGCAGTCGTCGGCACAGTCGCTACGGAGTTGCGCTCCGGCAGATTGGTTACAGGCCATACTTTCGACACAGCCGTTCATGCCAACGCTCTTTTGGGACAGCCACGCGCGTTAAGATAGGAAAAGAATGTAGAATGGCCTTCTCCGGCAGCCTGGTATTTGGTAAAATAGGCACTATTGTTCAGGGGTTCATCCTACTGGTTATTAGAGAAGTTTTCCGGAGGAGAGTGCGATGGACGAGGCCAGTCTGGAAGGCGTACTGAATGAGTTGCTCAGGCAATTCGGAGAAACCACCGATCCGGGCCACCAGAAGCTGGCCGATCTGGCCAAACAGGCGGAGGTCAATCGCAAGCAGCTTCAAAAGAGCATAAGCACCCTGCAGGAGCTGCTGGACTACCTGCGGGTCTGCATCAAGTACCAGACGTTCGACCTGGAGGCGACTCGCCGGGAGAACCAGTACCTCCGAAAGCTGCTCGAAGACAACGGCGGCAGCGAGAACAAGGACCCCGGGATATAGGGCGTGACCGCTCCATGCCGAGGCCAATGCGGGGTCTTGGCAGGACTTCATATTCGTGCACGACCGCTGGTCCGAAACACCGGCCGTCCTGCTTTGCCCGCAAATCTTATGCATATCTGGGGAGATTCGGCGATCCGGGTCGTTCCGGATGCCAACCTGCGCCAATGAACGGGTGTTTGCGTGTCTGCCGGCCGTCCATGGTGTTACCAGCTTGAGGAAAGTTCTGCGCCGATTTTGCCGATACGGTAAGTGATTATTCGGGAAGGCGCCCTGCAGGAAACGAACATGGAAGCCCTTTGTGTCATATAATTATGGGTCACGTAAGGCGGCCGCTCTGTTGTGTTATTGTGCACACCAGAGGACAGGTGTATCTAAAACAGTTGACAACATGACGGAAAGGCAATAGCTTAACGCTGACCAGAGAATCTGGAGAGTTTCTCAGCCGTAGCAACTGTTGAATGCAGGCATTGTTTTTGGAGCAGGTTGTATAGAAATGTTTGAACGCTTTACAGATCGAGCACGCAAAGTGATGGCGCTGGCCAACCAGGAGGCCCAGCGCTTCAACCACGAATACATCGGGACCGAGCATATCCTGTTGGGTCTGGTCAAGGAAGGCAGCGGTGTCGGCGCCACGGTTCTCAAGAACCTGGAAGTGGACATCAAGAAGCTGCGCCTCGAGATCGAGAAGCTGGTCAAGAGTGGGCCGGACATGGTCACGATGGGCAAGCTTCCGCAGACCCCGCGAGCCAAGAAGGTGATCGAGTACGCGATCGAAGAGGCCCGGGCCCTCAACCATAACTACGTGGGCACCGAGCACATCCTGCTCGGCCTGCTCCGTGAGAGCGAGGGCATCGCCGCACAGGTCCTGATGAACCTTGGCCTGAAACTCGAAGACGTGCGCCAGGAGGTCCTGAACCTGCTGGGCGCCGGCGTCGAGGATGCGCCGAGCGATCTTGGCATGAAGATGGGAGGCCCGGCCGCCGGACGCAAGCCCAAGAGCAAGACTCCCGCGCTGGACAGTTTCGGCAGAGACCTGACGCAACTGGCCGCCGGCGGGGAGCTGGACCCGGTCATCGGGCGGAAGCGCGAGATCGAGCGGTTGATCCAGATTCTCTGCCGCCGCACGAAGAACAACCCGGTGCTGCTTGGCGAGGCGGGCGTCGGAAAGACGGCCATCGTCGAGGGCTTGAGCCAGCAGATCATCAACAAGCAGGTGCCCGAGATCCTCAAGGATAAGCGGATTGTCGTGCTTGACCTTGCCATGATGGTGGCCGGGACCAAGTACCGCGGGCAGTTCGAAGAGCGCATCAAGGCGGTCATCAACGAGGTACGCCGGGCGGGAAACGTCATTCTGTTCGTCGATGAGCTGCACACGCTGGTCGGCGCCGGCGGCGCCGAGGGCGCGATCGACGCGTCGAACGTCCTGAAGCCCGCGCTGGCCCGTGGCGAGGTGCAGTGCATCGGCGCTACCACTCTCGATGAGTACCGCAAGTACATCGAAAAAGACGGCGCCCTGGAGCGCCGGTTCCAGACGATTATCGTGGAGCCGCCGTCGAAAGACGAGACGGTAGATATCCTCAGGGGTCTTCAGGATCGCTATGAGGCGCACCACAGGGTGCGGTTCACCCCCGAGGCGCTGTTCCAGGCGGTCGAGCTTTCGACCCGGTACATCACGGGCCGTTGTCTGCCGGATAAGGCCATCGACGTGGTCGATGAGGCCGGCGCACGCGTCCGGCTCAAGAACATGACGCCCCCCCCGGACCTGACCAAGATCGAGTCCAGGATCGAGCAACTGCAGCGGGATAAGGACGAAGCCGTCCGCAACGCGGATTACGAGCGTGCCGCCTCCTTGCGGGATGAAGCGCAGCAGCTTCTCGAAGAGAAAGCCCAGCTTCACAAGAAATGGTACGAGCAGAATAAAGAGGCTACCGGCGTGGTCGATGCGGAAATCATCGCCGAGGTCGTCAGCAACATGACGGGCGTGCCGCTGACCAGGCTCGAAAAGAAAGAGACTCAGAGACTGTTGGAGCTCGAAAACGAGCTGCACAAGACCGTCGTGTCGCAGCATGACGCGATCACGGCGGTGGCGAAGGCCGTGCGGCGAAGCCGTAGCGGCATGAAGGACCCGAACCGGCCGATGGGCTGCTTCATCTTCCTCGGACCCAGCGGCGTCGGCAAGACGCTGCTCGCCCAGGCGCTGGCGGAGTTCATGTTCAGCGACCGCAACGCGCTGGTCCGGCTCGACATGAGCGAGTTCATGGAAAAGCACAACGTCAGCCGGCTCGTCGGCGCCCCTCCGGGCTACATCGGCTACGAGGAAGGCGGGCAGTTGACCGAGCGCATCCGGCGCCGGCCCTACGCCGTCCTCCTGCTCGACGAAATCGAGAAGGCCCATCCCGACGTCTACAATATGCTGTTGCAGATCATGGATGAAGGCCGCCTGACCGACAGCTTCGGCCGAGGCATCGACTTCAAGAACGTGGTCATGATCATGACCAGCAACATCGGCGCCGAGCTGATCAAGAACCAGGGCGGTTTCGGGTTCGGCAAGAAGTCGCCCGAGCACAGCTATGAGAAGATGAAGGAAATTCTGTCGAAGGAAGTGGAGCGCCACTTCCGGCCGGAATTCCTCAACCGCGTCGATGATACGATCGTCTTCCACCCGCTCACGCGTGAAGACCTGCAGACCATCGTCGATTACGAGTTGGCCAAGGTCTTCAAACGCCTGACCGAGCACGGGCTCAAGCTCGAGCTCACCCAGGCAACCAAGGAGTTCCTCATCGAGAAGGGCTACAATCCGGAATTTGGCGCCCGACCTCTGCGGCGGGCCATCGAGCACTACATCGAGGACCCGCTCTCCGAGGCGGTCCTGTCCGGCAAGTTCAAGGGCAAGAACCTCATCCGGATCGACGTCCAGGACGAGGAGCACCTGAAGTTCGAAGGCGAAGAGATCCCCGAGCCTCAGAAGGAGAAAGTGAAAGAAGCCGTCGCGTAATCCGAATAAACCCGGAACCACGCGACCTTCCCTGAAACAACAAAAGGCCGTGCAGTAATCGCTTACCGCACGGCCCTTTCTTTTGCCTTTATCTGTAGGGTGTGCATTGCACACCATTCCGCTACGTCTTTGTCTTTGCTCCGCGTCTCTTGGGCAGCAGCGGAATCAGACAGCGCAGAGCTTTGTTCACCGATTTCGAGTCTGGAAAATGGGCTTGGACATCGGGCTCCAGAAGAACCGCATTTCTTTTCGGCATCACGTCCTTGACGACCATCGTGCCGCCCGCGTTATGCACAGTAACTGTATATCCGGCCTGCATGGCTCTGCAATGTTTTCCTCGCATGCCGCGTGAAAAATCGTACTCAGCACGCACGTCCTTATCCTTCACTCGCCTCTTTCTATTCGTTGCCTTCTTCATGAGGCTCGCGCACTCTTCCTTTTGCGCGGGGACCTCGGCGGAAACGAGACGAGGCGTTCTGGATGCTGCTGTTCCTGCTTCCGCAAGTCAGCAGCGATGGCACGCAAATCATAGTTGAACCGCTTCGCATACTCTTGACGCGCCCGCCATACCTTTTCAATAATTAGGTCCGGCAACGTGGCTAATCCTCCCTCATTTCCTCGAGTTACCTCCCCCAGATCATCGAGCCTGATCCTGTATCTGGGTCGGTGTCTTCATGCCGATTCGGCGTGAAACACGCCGAGCAGCTTCGCCTGCACAGATTCCATGATCGTGTCGCGAAGAAACGAACTGGCTTTCAGTATCTCAATGCCGATCAATTCGCCCTTATCGTTCAACTCCGCCGTGATATTGGGGCTCAGCTCGACGCTCTGTGCCTCAGGCTCCTCAGAGAGCACCAGGTGCAGAATGTCCTCCCGCTCGAAATAGACCAATCGCGGCTTATTCATGGATGAACCTCCCGGTCTTGACGCGGAACCCAATTTGTTGCCGCGCGGTGGCGTGTATGGTTATTGGGGTCAATACACCCTCGCTTATCTCATAAGGGATCAATACGAGCGTCTTTCCGCAGCGTCCCACGACGACTGAACGATTTGTTGCCGCATCGATGTAGCGTTCTTTTGAGGACTTCACGATCTGCTCGATCCTACTCAACTCGAACCCTCGAAGCGCTGCTCTGTACTTCAGGTATTCGGTCCAGACCACTTCCATTGGGTCATTATTCCTTCCCGTACGAGGCAATTGAGTACCCTATTGGCTTGAGTATAAGCAGCCATCAAGAGGATGTCAATCGGTACAGCCAAGGAACGATGCGGGGCAACGGGCGCCGCCTTCCGCGAAGTCGTCGAGTATTTCACATTCGTGCTGATCGTCCCGTGCGTTAGAGCCTCGAAGGCAATCCTCACCAGCACTCCATCAAATCGCCCTCCGTCTGCGCAACCAGTTAACCAATCCCACGCCGATGCCACCCAGCACGATTGCACCAGGCGCAGGAACGGCCGGATTCACGGTGATGGACCAGTTGTCAATACCTGCGATTATCGTGTACCCACCACCGGCTGAGCCGTTGCTTCGGAAGAAACCGAAGACAATGGGATCTCCCAGCGAAGAGAAGTCGGGGTGCTCCGATCCCATCCATACTGGCCCCGAGAGATAGAAGCTATCTGCTGGCAGTGAGGTCAGTGTCTGATGCGTCCACGATAACTGGTTACTCATCAGGTAGTGAGGCGGCAGAGGCAAGAAGCCGTAGAATATCTTCCCATCCTGCATGAGCGCCGGTCCCGTCGCTTGGCCCTCGCCGTATCCACAAAACATAATCGAATCTTCCGAGTATGAGATGGAGTCAATAGCTCCTTGCGTTTGGGGGTCGTACGTGGCACTTATCTTCTCATGAAATCCGAAGATAGTTGAACCAGCCGGGCCATAGACTGTGTTCGTGATGTATCGATACTCACCAAGATTGCCGCCAGATGACTGTTGGGAGGCAACCACAGTGCCGCCGCCGCCATGCGGCTCAAGAATCAGTTGCCAATCAGCATCGGCAAAGGTCCCGTCTGAAAACGCTACGGGACCCGCATGCAACTTCAGTGAGCAACCACAGATTATGCCGACGCACCAGACCACCGCCTTTATCCAAGTCTTTCGCTCTTGTTTGTTCGTCCACATTCGACCACTCCTTCCCTACATTTTCTGCGGGTTTTTGTGTGTGAGAGATCCACATCCGCCTTCGTACAAAGAACCTATAAACAGAGTTCACACCTCTGCATAGGCATCTCTGATCGAACAAATGTAAACCGACTATGTTAATCTACAATCGCCCATGTACAACCGTGGCGTTGAAGGTTCAGGTGGAGGGCGGCTCAGGAGAGAGGATGTAATGTATGTATGTATGTATGTATGTATGTATGTATGTAGAAACGACTTGCGCGGCTTCAGGTCCGTGCTCCATGCAAGTCATTCCCTGAGGGTGCATGGGGGACGTTGGGCGATGGAGGCGTGATTGTGGGGACAGAAAGGAACCGGCAGGCCATGCTTTGCCTTTTCGTGCCATCCGAAGACCCTCTCCGTAGTGTCGTCCCAATGCGACCCATCCTCCGTGACACAAGGCCGAACCTCCGAATTCGACCGTCCAACCGAGAGCGGCAATACTACCGTTGCCTCGTGGCCCGTGTCAGTACGTAGAAATACGTATTTTGCGGGCGAGTGACATCGTTTTTCGAGTCGAGAACGGGCCTGTGTTGAAAAATGTTGCGGAATCTTGAGGTGCAAAGAACGTCGGATCGCCAAGCAACTGGAAAAGCACGAACAGGAAAGTTGCCGCTGGACTCGAATCTACTCTTCGGGGATGTTCGGCTCTGTAAGGGCTCGCTGGGTGGCGAAGAGGGTGGTGAATTGTTTCGTGGGCAGCCACTCGACGGTGCCGTCCAGGCGCAGGACTACGTAGCCGTCTTTCAAAAAAGAGGATGGGAGGCGCTTCTGGGAGTAGGCTAAGATGGTGTCATTGGGGGCGTCCAGGCCGATCCATCGGGCGCGATAGTTGACATTGCCCATGCGAACGGCGCCTTCCACGTCGCCCTTGATGCTGTCCACGAACGACTGCGGCGGCAGCGAGCCGTGCTGTCTGCGGTACTCCAGGACGCGATCGCCAAGCTGGGTCATCGCTCGCATGGCCTCGGAGCGGTTGACGTAGTCCTTGAGTTGCACCATGCCGATGACCGCCGCCATCGTGGCGATCAGCACAAACAGCGATTCGGTCAACAATGCTCTCTGGCGTTTGTTCATAAAAGGAAAGGACCAAAACGACCTCAAGGACTTAAGGGACGAAAAGGTCGCTGCCACAGCAAATCATTTAGGTCCCTTTCGTCCTTTTTGTCCCTTTCCGGAGACTCTCTGCTATCGCACAGATTGGCCCGCTGTCTGCAAGACTCTCGCGCGGTTGCCTTCGACCTGGAGCCTGCCCTCGGCGAACCAGCGGATCGCCTGCGGGTAGGCGATGCACTCCTGCTCGAAGACTCGCTCCGCCAGCGTGTCGGGCGTGTCGTCGTCGGCCACCGGGCAGGTCCGCTGCACGATGATCGGCCCCCTGTCGTATTCGTTCGTGCAGAAGTGGACCGTGCAGCCGCTGACCTTGCAGCCGGCGGCGAGCACCGCCTCGTGCACGTGATGGCCCCACATACCCTTGCCCCCGAAGCTCGGCAGCAGTGCCGGGTGGATGTTCATAACGCGGCTCTCATACTGCGGCGGGATCTTCCACAGGCACAACCAGCCGCCCTGCACGACCAGATCCACCTTCGCCGCATCGAGCTCTTTCGCGATCTGCTCGCTGAACGCATCGACCTCGGGATAGTCCTTCCGCCGGATGACTTTCACGGGCAGCCCCGCGTTACGCGCCTTGTTGACGCCCGCGACGGTCGAGAGCGAGCTGATGACGACGGCGATCTCGGCGTTGAGCTCGCGGCACTTGATGCAGTCGAGGATGTTCATCATCGTCCTGCCTCCGCCGCTGATGAGCACACCCAGCCGAATCTTTTTCTGTGGCTTTGCTGCCCCCTCCTCGATGTCCCGACCGGCGTCGAGCGCCTCGTTCACGAGCCGATCCGCCTCCTTGTTCTGCTCGCGCATGATGTGCCGGATACTGAAGCAGTCGAACTGCTCCCGCAAGTCGTTCACCTGCTCGTACAGCGGCCGGATCAAGTCGCTCTTGACCTTGTACAGGCCGGTAAGCTGCCTGACAAGAAGCTCGCTGTCGCTGAAGACGGCTACATCCATCGCACCGAGTGCATTGGCCGCCTCCAAAGCGCGGAGCAGGGCCGTGTACTCGGCGACGTTGTTCGTGGTCTTGCCCAGCACGAATGCCTTGGCCGCCAGTCGGTTGCCGGCCGCGTCATCGAGAACAAACGCCGCCGCCGCCGGGCCCGGATTGCCCCGGCTGCCACCATCGATATGCACAGTCACTTTCATCTTCTGCCACCAATGGATTATGGATGATTGATCATTGATGATTGAAAGAGGAGGTTGGACGTTCCTTTCACCAACATCCATCATCCATTATCAATCATCAATTCCGCAGACCGGCTCCGGAATCTTGGGAATTCAAGAAGAAGAACCACAATCGACGAAGCCGCTCATGCGGTCCGGCCCCCGCGCGGCGCCGTACACCCTCTTGCAGTCCCTGCGTCTCAGTACTCCTGCGACGGATTGAGCACCAGGATTCGCGTGCAGTTGGAGCAGCGGATGATATCGTCCTTGGTCATCAGCAGGTTGACGCTCTCGGCGGGCACGCCCATATAGCAGCCGCCGCAGCTATACGCGGCGGTCCTGCCCTCCTGCTGCTCGATGATGGCGACCGCCTCGCCGTCGTAGGTATCGGCAACGCGATTGAAGACATCCAGGGCCTTGCGCGGGACCGCCTTGGCGGCCTCATTCCACTCGGCCTGGATCGCCGCGATCTCCGCCTCATGCTCGGCCGCGGAACTGTCCACTTTCTTTCGCGTCTGCTCGAGCTCCTGCTTCTGCTCCTCAATCTGCTTGCGGATGTTCCCGCACTCTCCCTCGTCCACCTCGACCGCCTTCATCAGCTCCAGGATCTGGCTTTCGATCTTGGAGTTGTCGGCCCGGGTGGTGTTGAGCTGAGTCAGCACCGCGGCATACTCCTTGTTGGTCTTGGCGGCGTTGAGGGAGGCTCGAAGCTTGCTTACCTCCTGGTCCCGGGTCTTGAGCTCCAGTTCCAGGCGGTCGGACTGCATCTTGGTCAACTGGCATTCCTCTTTTTTGGCTTCGAGGGCGTTTTGGAGGCTTCGGACTTGATTTTCCTGAATGGTAACGCTTCTTCTACTGCGGGCCAGCTTCGCTTGGGCGGCCCGGAGGCGATTTTCCACACTCTGAAGTTTTATTAACCCGTTTAGTACAGGTCCCATTTAAGCTCCTCATGGCTGGCCGAAGCTCACAGCAGCGAGGATCGGCACTGCAATCATTGAGCACATTATTATGTCCGGCCGTCAAGCCTTCCGCAACCAAAAAATCATACGCCGGCCGTCAGATTTTTCACTCCGGCCCCGGAATGCGTAAATCCTGATATGACAAACACTTGAGCCTGGCTGCCCAATCGGCCGGATGAACCACTTTCTGCCGGCGGCAGCAGGACTTTGCATGGTTGATTCGCCAAAACACAAGGATATAATCGCCGTGCCATGAAGAATCTGCTCAGACAACTGATTCGCGCCGACTCGACGGCGGGCAAAGGGGAAGCGGCGGCGGCCGAAGTGGTCGCACGCTGGTTCACCAGGCACGGCATCGACTGCCATATAGACCGGTGGGATGGAAACCGCGCGAATGTGATCGCACAGGTGAAGACCACACATAAACGCCCGGGACTGCTGTTCGTGTGCCATCTCGACGTGGTCGGTCCCGGCGAGGAGACCTGGGATCACTCGCCATTCGGGGCCGTCGAGGACGAGGGCAGGATTTACGGCCGGGGTGCAGCGGACATGAAGGGCGGAATCGCCGCCGTCGTAGCCGCCATCTGCAACATGGTGGATTCACGGGCGGCGCTGCAGGGCGACATCGTCTTTGTCGCCACCGCGGGCGAGGAGACCGAAAGCTCCGGCGTCCAGCGGTTCATGCAGCATCGCGGCCGTCTGCCCGAGTTGGCCGGCGTGGTGGTTCCGGAGCCGACGGACCTCAGCGTCGTCACAGCCCACCGCGGCTTGTTCTGGCTGAAGATCACCACGAGGGGCAAGGCGGCCCACAGCTCCATGCCCGAGCGGGGCATCAACGCCATCACGTCCATGAAGCGAGTGCTCGACGCGCTGGAGCAGTACCGGATTCCGTTCGAGCCGCACCGCCTGCTCGGCAACAGCTCACTCAGCGTCAACATGATCGACGGCGGCGAGGCGATGAATATCATCCCGGATCGATGCACCATCGGCGTGGACATCCGCACGCTCCCGGGGCAGGACCATGAGGCCCTGCGCTACGACATCGAGCGAATCCTCGCGCAGCTCAACACCACAACGCCGCAGTTCGACGCCGAGCTTGCCATCGAGCGCTCCGTCAAAGCGATGGAGACCGACCCCGAGTGCGATTTCATCAAACGGTTCTGCTCGGCCGTGGACGTCGATCTGACAAACGCAATCGGCTTCACCACCGACGCCCCGTACGTCGTGCCGCTCGGCGCCCCCATCGTCATCTACGGCCCCGGCAAACCGAAGCTCTGCCACCAGGCCGACGAGTACATCGATATCGCCGATCTCGAACGAGCCGCCGATCTGTTCGGGAACGTGATCCGGACGTTCCTGCTCTGATCGCGATGCGCGTGCTCGAAACTTTCCGGTGATTTTCTCCATACTTCTTCTTGACAAGGCTTGGCGGCCCTTGTAGGATCGAAGTGCAATCGTTTCGAGTGAGAGTATCTCCATGGTTGTTCAGATTAGGGAAAACACGCAGAAGCCTCTGACGCGTCACGCCGTGACGAGGGTGCTCGTGCGCGCCGCCCTGCCGGCCTCCACGATCAAGGTGTCCGCCGTGATCATGATGGTAGGCCGAAGAAAGGAGGCGGCTCCCTAAAAGGACCAGTAGTATACCGTAGAGTTCAAAAGCCTTTCAGGGAGCATAAGACCCTGAAAGGCTTTTTTCATTTCCACGGGACCGGCAAAACAAGTGGTTTTGCGAGGATGTGGGAGGTTTGTCAAATGAGAGGGATCAGAGAGATGGGCATCGACTTTTATCTGGATTACGTGAACGCGGTCAACGAGGCGCGGGGCCCCGCGTGGCGGTACGACGAGATGAAAGCCTGTGGGGCGGACTTCAACAGCTTCTTCGTGGCCAGGGGTTACGACAAGTACCACCAGACGTTCCGAGACTATCGTCGGGAAGCCGAGCAGATCGTCGCGTCGCTCGGATTGGACAGCTCCGCGGCCGTGCTCGACATGGGCTGCGGCACCGGCGCCTTCGCGGTCCACGCGGCGCCGCACTATCGGAAGGTCTATGCCGTCGATGTCGCGAAGGCCATGCTGGGCCGCGCCCGCCGAAAGGCGAAGAAGGCAGGCCTGACCAACATCGAGTTCCGTCGCGGCGGATTCCTGACCTATGAGCATACGGATGATCCGGTCGATGCAATTGTTTCGATCGTTGCGCTGCATCATCTGCCGGATTTCTGGAAGCTCGTAGGCTTGCACCGCCTGGCGTCGATGTTGAAGCCGGACGGCCGCCTCTATTTGTCCGACGTAGTCTTCTCCTTCGATGTCGGCCGCTACGAGCCATGCGTCGAGCGATTCATTGAGAAGATGAGCGTCCACACGGCGCCGGACGGCCGCAGGGCGGCCGAGACACACGTACGCCAAGAGTACAGCACCTGTGGCTGGATCATGGAGGGTCTGCTCGAACGAGCCGGCTTCCGGATAGATGATGCGAATTACATAGACGATTGCCTGGCCGCGCACCTGTGCACGAAGAAGGCCGAGGCGACGCCTGTGAAAAGCTTGACCGCGGCCGCCCGGCAGTTACCCTGATTCATGTTGCACCGGCCTGCCGTACCGCACAACCGAGAAGTGATGGAGATCAAGCCGTGACAAAAGAAGACCAACTGAGCATCAGGACGTTCCGCGACGCAGATGCGATGTGTCTGAAATCGATGATCCACAGAACCATCGCCGTGTGCTATCCAGGGCACTACTGCATGGAGGCGGTCCGCTTTTTCATGAACTATCACGATGAACAGGCGATCCGCCAGGATGCGCGAGCCGGCTGCACGGTCGTGCTGGGCAGAGCCGACCGGGCAATTGGCACCGGCACCCTCGTCGGCGACGAAATCAAACGGGTCTTCGTGGACCCAATGGCCCAGAGGCAGGGCGCGGGCCGGCGGATTATGCGGCACCTGGAAGAGAAGGCCCGCTCATTGGGGATCGCGACCGTGCGGCTGGATGCGTCGCTGCCCTCCAAGGCGTTCTACGATAAGCTGGGCTATGTCACTATGGAAAAGACGTTCCTGCCGCTGGAGAACGACCGGCGCCTGGACTTCTTCAAAATGCAGAGGAGCTTGCTATGAGAGCGATCCCCGTCCATATCGTTGATGTCTTTGCCGAGCAGAAGTACGCGGGCACCTGGGGCCAGGAACTTGTGGGGTGCGTTGCCTTACGACAGATCGGCGAAGGAGTCTGCGAGATGAAGCGGCTGTTCGTGCGTCCAGCGTTTCGTGGCAAGGGCATCGGGCGGGCACTGGCTCGGGCCATCCTTGAGCAAGCCCGGCGAATCGGGTATAAGCGTATGCGGCTGGACACGGTGCTCGAGCCCGCCAAGAGCCTTTACAGATCGCTTGGCTTTCGCGAAATCCCGCCGTACCAGCACGTGCCCATCGAGGGCGTCGTATTCATGGAGTTGGAGCTTTAGGTCCTTTGGGTCCCTTATGTCTTTTCCGGAGCAATTGAAAATGCCCATAGATTTCAGGAAATACCACGGTCTCGGCAACGATTATCTCGTCATCGACCCGAGCGTGCACGATGTCGCCATGACGGAGCCAAACATCCGCCTGATCTGCGACCGCAATTTCGGCGTCGGCTCCGACGGCATCCTCTACGGGCCCGCGTTTGAAGGCGACATGCCCTCCCTGCGGATTTTCAACCCTGACGGCAGCGAGGCGGAAAAGAGCGGCAACGGGCTTCGCATTTTCGCCAAATACCTTTTTGAAAAGAAGTACGTCCGCGGCAAGAGCTTCAAGATCAAGACCCTCGGCGGCATCGTGGACGTGCAGGTCAAGGACGAAACCGCCAACCTGATCCGCATCGACATGGGCAAAGTGACATTCGTCAGCAACGAGATTCCCGTAGCCGGCCCGAAGCGCGAGGTCGTCAACGAGCCCCTCGACATCAAGGACACCGAGTACAAAGTGACCTGCCTGTCCATCGGCAATCCGCATTGCGTGATCCCGATGCAGCAGGTCAGTGAGGAAACCGCCCGGGCGTTGGGGCCGCACGTCGAGAACCACAGGATGTTCCCGAACCGCATCAACATGCAGATCGTGCAGGTGATCGACCGGGCGAACATCGACATTCGCATCTGGGAGCGCGGGGCGGGCTACACGCTGGCGTCGGGCAGCAGTTCCTGTGCCGCCGCCGCCGCAACGCATCGGCTCGGCCTGGTCGATAACGACGTCACCGTCCACATGCCCGGCGGCGAGCTCCAGATCGAGATCGCCCCTGACAGCCAGATTCGCATGACCGGTCCCGTGGAAGGGACATTTGAAGGCTCCTTCCATCCGGACCTGGCCAAGAGGCTCTCCAAATAGAGGCAATCGCATGTGCGAACCCGGATGGCCGAGATTGAGACGGGCGACGAACGCCGACTGTGAGCAGGTGCGAAACCTGGTCTTCACGGTTCTCGGCGAATACCATCTCAAGCCCGACCCCGCCTGCACCGATGCCGACCTTCGCGACATCGAGCAATCCTACTTCCATCGCGGCGGAGTCTTCTACTCGCTCGAAGAGAAAGACGGCTCCATCATCGGCTCCTACGGCCTGTATCCGATTGCGGATTGTGGATTGCGGATCGCGGATTCGGATCGCGGGGCGAGTACACAATCCAGCGCCCCTGTCCTGGATCGTCCCCGGCCAGGCCCTAAGCCACAAAACCCCGACGCAGGATCAGCCACCTGCGAGCTGCGAAAGATGTACCTGCGCCGGGACCATCGCGGCAAGGGGCTCGGCAAGCGGCTGCTCGAACACGCACTGGCCGAAGCGCGTCGTCTCGGCTTCAAACGAGTCACCCTCGAAACCGCCTCCGTCCTCAAAGAAGCCATCCGCCTCTACGAGTCCTACGGCTTCCAGCCCTACGTCCCCACCCACCTGTCCTGTCGCTGCGACCAGGCCTACCTGCTCGAACTGTGGTAGTCTTGCCACCCTTTGGCTCTATTCACACTCGACCTGCTCCCACCGCAGCCGGGGATAGTCCTTGCCATCGCAGATCGACCAGGTGTTCGTGAAGTCCCACCCGGCCTGCTTGTAGGTCTGGCCCTTTTGCATTACGGCGGTCGGCAAGCCGGTGCCGAAACTGCTGACCTGGATGCCGCTGGTCTGGGCGTCCCAGAAGCAGGATTTGGGCGTCGAGCCATGCGCGACGAAGCCTTGGATATCCTCACTCCCCTCGCCCACGCAGATCGCCCCTCGGCTGTAGCAGTACTCAATCGGTCCTCCCATGGTGGCTCCCCCGTAGGGATTGGCCACCAAGCCCGCGATGTAACGGGCCTTCACGCCCGTCGTGATGTCCACTCCGGCGTAGCAGTTGCGAATCGTCACCTCATAGGCGACGCCGGCAAGGCCCCCGAGACTGGCTGCTTCCTGGCCTGCGCTTATGCTTCCGAGCGTGAAGCAACGGCTGATTGCCCCAATGCACATACAGCCCGCCACGCCGCCTGCACCCCAGAATCTGTCGCCCCCGGCAATCGTTGCCGAGGCACAACAATCACTGTACGCGGTGGCGTCGGACCACCCCACAAGTCCTCCTACATACCCGCCGCCCGCCATTGGGACAGGTACCCGGATAATCGACACGACAGCCGTACAACGCGACACGTTCAGAGGGCCGAAGCAGACCCCGGCGAGGCCCCCGAGACATTTGTTCCCCCGAACCCTTCCCTGAACATGGCAATTGGTGATGTCCCCCTGGTTCACGCCGGCAAGGATTCCCATCGCGTAGTCCTCTTCCATTCCCGTGATATTGGCGTCCACGACGGTCAGGTCTCTTATGGAGGCACTGCTGTGAACGACCCCGAACAGGCCGCCGTAACAGGGATGTGTCAGTGAGAGGCCGGTGATGCTGTGGCCCCCGCCATCAAAGTGGCCTACAAGCAAAGGGATCGGCGGGCAGTTCTGCCGCGCCCCGCCGAGGTCGAGGTCCGCGTCGAGGCGGTAGCAGGCGGATGGATGGCGCGACATCGCGCAGAAGTCCGCAATGGACCGGATCAAGTAGGGCGAGTCCGAAGTGCCTCTGCCCTCCAATTCCGGCAGCAGGTCTGTCTTCAGCGCACTGGGCAATGGGTAAGGCGCTCCGTCCGGGAGCGACCATGTGTTGGCGATTCCATCGGAGGTCCGCTCAATGAAGTCCCATCCGACGAAGTTGTCCGCCACAGCCATCTGTGCGGCAGAGAGGTACTGCCCCAAACCGTTGTCCGGCCCGCCGCCTTCGTTCGGATCCAGGAAACAGCAGTGGCTGGTCGTGGCCTGGGAGCTATCCCCTATCCAGAAGTCACCCCCTATGAGTCCTCCCACGTGGCCCTCCCCTGCCACCACGGGACCGGCGGCGAGGCAATATGCCACTCGACCAGCGTTTGGCCGAGCAGCCCTCCAGTGTACGACGCGCCGGTAACGGAACCACTACTGCAGCAGTAGGCAACCCAAGCGACATCGTACCACGTCGAGCGATTTGGGTGGTGCCGTCCGATCAGGCCTCCCACACAATCGGAGTCCTTCGGTCCTACGACAGGACCAGCGGCGTGGCAGCCAACAACGATTCCTGAGATATTATTGCCGATCAGGCCGCCCAGGCAGTAGGACTTGCCGATGCCGGTCAGCGCCACATCCGTCCGACAGGCATAGACCGCTCCGCCATTTTTGCCTACCAGTCCGCCCACATGGCTGGTGCCGGTGATTCGCCCAGCCGCACTGCAATTGAGGATCCGACCGTGATTGATACAGGCCAGAGCGCCCACGTACCATGGACTGCCTGTACCCACGATCTCAACGTCCTCCATGCTAAGATCGTGGACCTCCGCCTGTTTCAGGACGAATCCCAGCAGTCCGCCCGATCCGGTCGTGCTCAAAACGGCGTGGGATATCTTGTGACCGGCTCCGTCGAACGTGCCGGAAAACCATGGGACGACCGTGCCGGGCCATATGATGCCGGAACAGTCGATGTCGCTGATCAGCCGATAGTGTGCATCGGGATGTTGCGAGATCAGGCCCAGGTCCTGCACGGACCCGACCAGATACGGCTCGGCCTCTGTCCCCTGCCCGGCCAGATCAAAGGGCCGTTCATCGGCCAGGACCGGATAGCCGCCGTCCTGCGGCATGACCCAGGCATCGCCAGTCCCGTCCTCCACGCCGCCGGCGAAATCGAATCCGACGAAACTCGCCTGCTGGCGCATCTGGGAATCGGTCAACCCGATGCCGTATCCATCCGCAGGGTCCGGCAACGTCGGATCGCGCAAGTAGTAGCAGCCATTGGCCGCATAGCCGCCAGCGGCACCGCCTGTGGAGGTCCTCTCGCCACATACAATCGCGACAGAGTAGCAGCTTGCCACCACGCCGCCATTCGCACCTGTGATGCCTCCCATGGCTGCGGAGTATTGCGAGCCTGTCACGGAGCCTTTGGCGCGACAATTTGTGATGACTCCGTCGTTTGTTCCGACAAGGACGCCCAACTCATGCGGAGCGTTTGCGCTAAGGGCCGTGGCCCCGTCACGGACCGGTATGGGCTCCAAGGTTGTAGCCACAAGGTTCTGACCCGTCGTTGCGGCCGGATCAGCAAAAAAGAGTGTGGCCTCAGCCGTGCTCCGGGTCACAAAACCCCGATTGGTGCCGACCAGCCCTCCCACGCAAGTGGTATAGTTGGCATATGAGATTTCCCCCTTAGCGTGGCAGTCTCGTATCTCACCCTGGCTCTCACCGCAGAGCAGCGCGCTGTTCTGCAGACCGCCGGAGTGGTTGATGCGCGCGTTCTCAAGACGGAGGCGCGAGACCTTGCCCCCAGCGGCCACACAACCGAACAAGCCCACATAGCTGACAGTGTAGGTCGGGTTCGGTGAAGTGATCGTCAAGTTGGAGATCGTGTGCATGCCGCCGTCGAAGCGTCCCGAGAATGGCGTTCCACTGAACTCCTCGATCTGGCCTTTTGCGTTCGGCGCAATGGGCGCCTGCTGGAAGACGAGATCGCCCAGGTCAAGATCGCACGTGAGCATGAAGCACTTGCCGTACAGCTCGGGATGCTGTCCGATCTCCAGGAAATGGATGCGGGTTTGGATCTGATAAGGATTGGATGGGGAGCCGTCCCCGGGGTTCTCCTCCCAGCGGTACGGACCCGTGCTCACCACCACTTGGACGACACTGCCCTTGGGCAGCGCGCCATGAGGTGTGATGTCCAGGACCCGGCCACGGGCCATCTCTCTATTGTAGTCCTCCGTAATCTCGCCGACCGTCAACGCTGCGGACTCGATCAGAGCCAATGCCTGATTCAGTTCGATCCCGCCGAGGCTCGGCAGGTGGACCAGACCGGTGATTTCCGTCTGGCTGGTCAGGACCGGATAAGAGTCCTCCGGCATGAACCAGGGATCGTCCTCGCCATCGGCAGCGTCACCGAAGAAATCCCACCCCATGTAGCTGTCGCGCTGGCACATTTGCGCGCTGGTCAAGGGCGTGCCGATCTTGTTATCCGGGCCGCCGCCATCGTTCGGATCCAGGAAGAAACACCCCTGAAGCCCCCTGGAATACATATAACCTGCAAGCCCGCCTATCCAGCGACTCCCTTCGCCGACAACGATCCGTGTGGCTGCATAGCAGCATATCGTTGATCCGGCCAATTCTCCTGCGAGTCCCCCAATGTAACTGCTCGAAGGGCCCGCAGTGATGCTGCCGGCGGCATAGCAGTCCCGCAGTCCGCAACCGAAGGGGGGCTCACGGCCGGAGGAGGGCTTCCAGCAATAACCGATCAAGCCCCCCAAGTAGCGTCCGGAGACAAGGTTATCGGATAGGGCCTGAAGGCGCGAGTCGGGCGAAGTCGCCCCGGAGTTGGGTATTGTGGGCGTTGTGATATCCACAGCGGCCCAGCAATGGGTTACCCGGTCCCAAGCCTCCCCAATGAGCCCGCCAACGTTTTGAGTCCCGGTTATGCTGCCGCGTGCCGAGGAGTGTGTGACTGAGCCCTTCTCGTGACATCCTATCAATCCGCCCAGCCGATAGCTCCCTGTAACCACGACATCAGCGTGGCAGTAGGCGAGAGACCCCCTGTTGACCGCCATCAGGCCCGCGACGGTAGATGCGCCGCTTACTATGCCTCTGACGCAGCAGTTGAGGATGGCCCCCTGGTTTTCGACCGCCAAAGCCGCGACGCCGTCACCGCCCACAACTTCCACGTCGCGGAGATTCAGGTTGGACACGGACCCCTCTGGCGATATTGTCTTGAACAGCCCGGCATAAGACTTTATCAGCCTGCGGGTGTCTCCGGATGTATCTGCGCTTATGCTGATTGAGCGAACCGACATCAAGCGTTGACCGATGATGTGCAGATTGGCGATGGTCCTGCCGCGGCCGTCGAAGGACCCGGAAAAGCCGGTGGCATCCGCGCCAATGACCGGCTGGTCAAAGACCCGCCCACCGGGCAGGTTCGGGTCCAGGTCGATGTCCGCCACGAGCACGAAGTGCTTGTTCAGCAGGTTTGGGTCGGAGCCGATGGCAATGAGCTGCTCGGCGGTGGCGATCTGGTAGGGATTGTTCGGCTCCCCCGTGCCGCCGTTGAATTCGACGGCCCCTGCAGTTGTGCAAAGCCCCAGCACAACAGCGATTAGAGAGATTGCATTCGCCCCCGGGTAATTCCTGAATGATGCCATTTGTGTTCCCTCCAATGTACGAAACCATATGATGACCAGGCACACGGCGTGCCTTCATTCGCTTCCTGCGGCGACGTTCGTACCTGTGACTCTCTGAAGACGGGCCTGATATGATAGGATCGGTCAAGTATGATGGCGGACAAGTATAATGGCAATTCCCGGCCGCGCCTTTCTGCACATCATTATAGCACAGGGGAGGCCGGCTGCAATGGGAAAGTCGGGGAAATCGTGCCGGGTGGAGCGATCTGTCATGCCGACGACTCGGGCTGGGTTTCCGACGCGTTCTCCTTTGCCGGGGGTTGTTTGTGCTTGAGGAGGTCTTCGGGCGAGACGATGCCGCCGGAGATGATCATCCGGAAGCCCTCCTCAATCGTCAGGTTGGTGATGAACATCCGCTCGAGGGGGAAGAGTTCGAGAAAGCCCGTGGTCGGGTTGGGCGTCGTGGGGATCAGGACCTTGGCGAACTTGCGCCCGGCGCCGTCCTCGACGTAGCCCGTCAGGAACCCGATGGCTTTGGCATCCGGATAGGGGAAATCCACCACGACGACGGATTTGAAGGCGGATCCCTCCGGATGGGACAAGGCCTCGGTGACTTGTTTTGTCGCCCCGTAGATCGTTCGGGCCAGCGGGATCTTCAGCCAGATGCTCTCCCACGCCGTGATCAGCCGACGCCCGACGATGAATTGGCCGAGGACACCGATCAGGTACAGCAGGAACAGCAACAGCAGGATCGTGAGCAGATAGACATAGAAGTTCACCCACCACTCCGGCTGGGCAGCGATCCACTGCGATTTCTCCAGGCCTGACGTGATGGACTGCACAACGGGACGAAGCTGCTTGGCGCCCCACTTGAACAGCCACCGCATCACCAGCAGCGTCACGCCGACAGGCACGAGCACCAGCATGCCCGACGCCATTCGTCGGCTGACTTTCTTCTTGAACCTGGCCCAGAAACTCATCTTCTTCACGGTTTCGTTATCTCCGCTGAACGAACCCTTCCAGTTGTAACCACAAATGTGGTATTCTGCAAGCGGCACATGCAAGATAAGTGATTTCTCTGCGGGCCGCCGATGATCCTGATGTCCTCGCTTTAGAACGTGAACTGGTCTCGGAAGACCGCCGTGAAGTCGTAGACACTGTTGAAGTCGTCGATCGTGTCGGTGGACTGGGCGCTCATCCACTCGTGATTGATGAGGGTATAGACGATCTCGCCGAAGTCACGAGTGCACTTGATGCCCCAGGAGTGGAGAACGAGCAAGGCGAGCCGGCCGTACTTCTTGAGAGCGACCTGCCGCAGGCCCTCGCAGAGCATCTGGCCGCTGATGTGGCGGGGCTCGCTGGCCACGTTGCGGATCGTGTAGCCCAGTCCGTCATAGACGAACTTGAAGGCGGCAGAATCGTATCGCCCATCCTCTTTGGCAATCTCTTCGAGGTTCTTCTTCATCGCATTTCTGATGCTGGTTGTTCGTTGTTGGACCGAGCGACCAGAAAGCGCCTGCCAACAACCAGAAACCAGCAACCATGAAACAACCGTTTCAGGAGACTTTCTGTCCCGGGCTGGCGCCTGGATCGACGCCGAGCAGGAAGACGTCCTTACCGCCGGAGCCGGAGGCGAGAATCATGCCTTCGGAGAGGCCGAATTTCATCTGTCGCGGCTTGAGATTGGCAAAGTACACCACCAGGCGGCCGACCAGGTCCTCGGGCTTATAGGCCTGGGCGATGCCTGCCATCACCGTCTTCTGGACCGTGCCGACATCGAGCATCAGCCGCAGCAGCTTGTCGGCTCCCTGGACGCGCTCGGCCGAGATGACTCGGGCGATGCGCAGGTCGAGTTTGGCGAAATCATCGATCGTGCATTCCGGCTTGAAGGCCTCTTGTGGCGGCGCTGTCGGCGGTGCAGCCGGCGGTTGCGGGGCCTGGCCCTCTTTGCTTTCCTCAATCATGGCGTTTACCTGCTCCTCGTCAATTCTCTCGAACAATCGCTCAAACGTACCGATTTCACGATTCTCCAGCGTGCGCTCCACATCCGCGAAGCTCAGATCGCCCACGTTCAGAAACTTCTCGACCTTCTGGGCGAACTTCGGCAGGATGGGCTTGAGATAAGTGGTCAGAATCTTCATGGCGTTCAGGACGGCCGTCAGCGTGGTCCGTGTCTGCTCGGCGTCGATCTTGATCGTCGCCCAGGGCTGCTTCTGCTCGACATAGCGGTTCGCCTCATCGGCCAGCGTGCTGATCGTGCGAACGACCGTGGCGTAGTTGAGCCCTTCGTAGTCGCGGATGATCTGGTCCTTGGCCCCAGCGAGTTTCTCCACGAGCTGCCTGCCCTCGGCGTCGAGGGTGCCAAGCCGACCGCCGAGCTGGCGGGTGAGCATCGGCCCCGAGCGCGACGCCAGATTGGCGTACTTGCCCACCAGGTCGCCGTTGGTCTTGCCGATGAAATCCTGGATGGCCAGGTCGATGTCCTCCACGGTGTCGGTCAGCTTGCTCGCGTAGTAGTATCGCAGGAACTCCGGGTCCAGATGGTCGGCATACGTGCTGGCCCGGATGAAGGTCCCGCGGGACTTGCTCATCTTCTCGCCGTTGACGGTGAGGAACCCGTGGACGAACAGCTTGTTGGCGGTCTTGAATCCCGAGCCGATGAGCATGGCCGGCCAGAAGAGGGCATGGAAGTACATGATGTCCTTGCCGATGAAGTGGTACAGCTCGTTGGCCGGGCTGTTCCAGAGCTCGTCGAAGCTCAGGCCGTGCCGGTCGCAGTAGTTCTTCGCCGAGGCCATGTAGCAGATGGGGGCATCGAGCCACACGTAGAAGTACTTGTCCTGCTCGCCTGGGATCTTGAAGCCGAAGTACGGCCCGTCGCGGGAGATGTCCCAATCCTTCAGACCCGCCTCGAACCACTCCTCAAGCTTGTTGGCCACCGATTGTTGCGTGTAGCCCGCCGCAAACAAGTCCTTGAGCTGCTTCTCGTAGTCGGCCACCCGGAAGAAGTAGTGCTGGGAGACCCGGATCACCGGTGGGGTCCCGCAGACCGAGCAACGCGGATTGATCAGATCCGTCGTCCGATACGTCGCGCCGCAGACCTCGCAGGAGTCCCCGTACTGGTCCGCGCTGCCGCAGCGGGGACAGGTGCCTCGCACGTACCGGTCGGGCAGCGACATCTGGTCCTTCTCGCAGTAGGTCTGCTCGACGTCCCGCTTGACGATGGAGCCGGCCTGGTTGAGCCGCTCGAAGATCGTCTCGCTGAACGCCTTGTTCTCCGGCGAGTGCGTCGTATAATAGTTGTCGAATTCGATGTGGAAACGCGCGAAATCCGCCGTATGCTCGCGATGCACCTGCTCGATCAACTGCTCGGGCGTGATGCCGGCCTTGCGGGCGCTGATCATGATCGGCGTGCCGTGGGTATCGTCCGCGCAAAAGTAATAGCACCGATCGCCGCAGATTTTGTGGAACCGGACCCAGATATCCGTCTGGATGTACTCCACGAGGTGTCCGATGTGGATGGGGCCGTTGGCGTACGGCAAGGCGGATGTCACCACGATGGTACGGGGCATAGGCTTGCTTTACTCCTCTTCCGGCTCCTCGGCGTCAAGGTCTTTCTCATCGTCGTCAGTCCGGGTCTCGGCGACCTGCCGCGGCGCCGGCTCAGGAGACGGAGTCGCTTCCTGAGGCTGGCTCCTCCTCGCGGGCGGATACGGCAGAATCGTGATCTCGTCAAGAGGGAAGGCCATCTGCTCGCCGTTCTCGAGCTCCACGGCGACCAGTTGCGTCAGGATATGGCCATCGACCACCTTTCCCTGACCCTTTTTCGTCTTGACCCATGTGTTCTTCTTGGGCAGGTTCCTCTTGAGATCGGTGTAGGTCTGGTCCTCGTAGCGCAGGCAGCACTTGAGCCGGCCGCAGTAACCCGAGATCTTGGACGGGTCGAGCGTGGCCTTCTGCATCTTGGCCATCCGCATGTTCACGGGCTTGAGCAACTGGAGGAACCGGATGCAGCAGCAGACCTGCCCGCAGCTTTCGACGTCGCCGAGCAGCTTGGCCTCGTCGCGCGATCCGATCTGTCGCATCTCGATGCGGGTCTGGTACTCCTGGGCGAGCTTGCGGACGAGCTCGCGGAAATCGACGCGGCCGTCGGCCATGAAGTAGAAGACGATGCGTTCGCCGCCGAAAATGTGCTCGGCATCGACGATCTTCATTCTCAGGTTGAGTTCCTGGGCGAACCGCTCGCAGGTCGCGATCTCCTCGGCGGTGATCTTCGTCAGATGCTGCTCTTCGCTGATATCGTCCGGCGTCGCGAACCGGATCACCTTGCCGGCCGTCTCGCTCGGGAAGTTGATCTCGCTGCCGGTGAAATAGCCGCAAATCTGCTCCTCGGTGAATCGGAATCGTCCCTCGCGGTAGGCGATCGGCTGGCCCACCACGTAGCCAAGCTCCAGGCCTTTGTCGGTTTTCACCACGACGCGGGCGGGGACCTTCGGGATTTGCGACTCATTGTGCTCGAAGAGGCCAAGATTGTTCATGCGGCCGTAACGAACCAGCATGTACTTCCTGCCTTTGATCAGCTTGGGCTTTGGCCCTGGCGTTTCCGTCATTTTGGTTATCCCGAGGGGACGCTCGCTGCGCCATGCAATGCGCAGTGAACCCCCGTAATTCGCATGATTGAGCTACACTACCACGCAGGGCCCATTATAACAGAGGGGGCCAGACGCAACAACAAGCGATCGAAAATTAGCTTTTCATTGACGCTGGCCTCGATCCAGCGGAGCATCTCGTAACCGTCGCTGATTCCCCGGCCGGCCTGCTCGGGGTCGAACCGGCCGGCCAAATCCGCGATCTGCCTGGCTTGGTCCGCGTTGATCAGCCGCCGGTCGCCGGCAAGCGGCAGCATCATGGCATCGTGCAGAGCGGCGATGAGCATCTGGACAACCGTCTTTTGAGCCCGGCGATTCAGATCGCTCTTGCTGGTAGCCTTGTTGAGGTCCGCCCAGCCCGAGGCGATTTGCCTGGCAGAGCCCAGAATCTGCTCGGCCACATCCAGCGCGTCGATCAGTTCAAGCCTTGCCAGGGATGCAATGATGGTCTTCTTGGTCTCGAAGAGCCCCACGCCGGCGAGTTCGAGCTGGGCCCACTGGCAGGCCAATCCCAGGCTGCCCTGCGCCAGGCGGGCGAAGAATACCGCCTGCTCACGGCCCAGGCCCATTCCGGTCAAGTGAGAGAGGATTCGGCCCTCCTCGACAGGCCCGAAGCGAATGGTCTGACATCGGGACTTGATCGTCGGCAACAGCTTCTCCAGACGAGTGCACAGCAGAATGATGGTGCAGTACTGTGGCGGCTCCTCCAGCACCTTCAGCAGAGCGTTCTGCGAATTTGCGTTCAGCCTCTCCGCTTCGCTGACGACAAAGACTTTCCTCGCCGACAGCGACGGACGGATCGAGACCTGCTGAATGAGGAACTCACGGATGACATCGATTGACAGATCCACCGGATTCTTGCGGTCCTTACCGTTCTCCGTGAACTCCAGGAGCTCCTTGTATATGTGCGCGTAGTCCGAATGCGAGTCGGCTTCCACGAGCAAGCAGGACTCGCAGGACCCGCAACTATCGGCAAACGGCTGCGATCCGCCCTGCTCCATCTTCGGACTCTTGCACAGCAGAAGCCTGGCCCACTCCCGGGCGGCCTTGTACTTGCCCACGCCTTCGGACCCGGCAAAGACATAGGCATGGGCCGACTTGCCCGCCGCAAGCCCCCGCTGCAGAATCCCTATGGCTCTATCCTGGCAGAAAACGTCTTTAAGCGACATAAACGACCGCAGTCATGTAATCACGAATTCACGACAGGTGCATCCAGTTAGCACCCTGCCTCCAACTCCTTCTGTACGGCTCGAATGACCTCTTTGTGCACGGCGTCCATGCCGGTCGTGGCATCGACGACTACGAAGCCCGCCCGGCCTTGAGCGAGCTTCAGGAACCCTTCGCGGACCCGGCTGTGATAGCCGTCGCCCTTTCGCTCCATCCGGTCCAACTCGCGATGGAGCCGCTGTGCAGCCGTCTTCAAGTCGACATCAAGCACGATCGTCAAGTCCGGCCAGACTCGTTCGAGTGAGTCGCGAGCAATTCCAATCACCTTCTCCATGCCGAAACCGCCGGCATGGCCCTGGTAGGCACAGGTGCTCGACAGCCAGCGGTCCACGACCACGCATTTGCCCTCCTTCAGGGCCGGGGCAATGCCCTCCGCCCAGAGCTGGGCCCGGGCGGCCATATACAACAGGACCTCCGTCGGCGTAGTCATGGCCTCGTGGGCGGTGCTCAGCAGGACCTCGCGAATCTTCTCGCCGATCACCGTCGCGCCGGGATCGCGAAAACCGGCGGCGGCCACGCCCTGTCCCTGCAGCCACTCTATCAGCTTCCGCGCCTGGGTACTCTTGCCGCACCCATCCGGCCCATCCAGCACAATGAACCGCCCGGCGAAATCACTATCTGTCCTGCCTCTGCCAACGTCCATCTACTGAGCCTGCCTCTCGACCTCTGCAAAAAGCTCCTCAAGCGTGTCAGCCACACCCAACTCTTGTGCCCATCGCCGCAGGTACTCTCTGTCTAAACGCTCGTACTGTACCTGAAGCACTCCAAGCACATCCTGCATCTGCTGCTGTGAGCCACTGTCCTTGGCCCATGCCAGCTTGCTCAAGATGACATCTTCAGGCGACGCCACCCAAACGTCAACACCGAGCACGACGGCTCTTTGCCTCCGATCGAACTCCTCCACACTGAACGGCTTTGTGTCTCGAATCCACAAATCCGCTTTCCATTGGGTTTCTATGTCGATGATATTGAACGCGGACTTCCGGTGGAATGCCGACCACGCGGCTTCTTTGCTCACATAATAATCCGGGCCAAGATCGTCGAGGAATCTGCCGAAATGCAACTCCGTGGGGGCAATCACCATGTCCACGTCGTTCGTCGCCCTCGGGCGGCCATGGAAGCTGCTGCTCAGCGAGCCGGCAAGCATATAGGGTATGCCTGCCTTGCCCAGCAGGTCGGTCACTCTTCCCAGGAATTCGCGTTGTTCACTCATCCTGTGGGCCTGCTATTTCCAAACGCCTCGTTGAACAGGTGGTCGCCAAGGACGATACGCAGCACCTCTCGTCTCACTTGGGCTTCGTCCCAATCCGGATGCCGGTGCCGGACGCCGTCCTTCACGATCTGGCGAAGGTTGTCGCTCAGCTCGAAGGTCATTGCCGCTCGTCCGCTGAGGCCGAGGCGGCGCAGCCCTTTGATATGCTCCCGCAGAGCCTCGTCTGTCGTATCGAATGCGTTACGCATCATCACTTCATCAATCGGGCCTGCTCAGACAGTTCCACGCCGGCGGGCTCGAAGTACAACAGGAATTCCGCCTTGGCGAGATTGATCCCAAGGATATCGCCGAGTTCCTGGGCCCGGACCGTGGAGTCCACCGCGAAGGAGTAGACGTCGCCCTCTTCCACGGAGCGGGTCTCCACTAGTTTGCCGCTCCTCTTCTCCATGAGATAGATGGTCCCTGCCTCCGGGGCCTTCCACCCGATGGTCAGACCGCCGCCGACCAGGTACTGCTCGCCCGGCAGGCCGGCCACGCGCAAATCGTCATCCGATGCACACCCTGCAAGCAGCCCGGCGGCAAGAATCACCGCCACACCCATGCTCCTGCTCATGCCTGTCCAACTTTGACTCCACATACGAACCCCCGGTAAGTTAATTCTCGTAACTTAAATGTCAGTAATCGACTCTGCAATCCACTGTTTGAGGCGTAAAGCGACCCCAACACATCGGTCACACACAGCTCGATCCGGCTCAAAATCCGGCAATGCACTCCCAAGAGGATACTTGGAGGGCAAATAGATCGAGTCGAGCAAATCCACTTCCTCATCGGTCACGGGAACCTTCATCTTCGCGTGCGCCAGTGTCGCCACCAGTTCACCGATGCTATGTGTTCTTATGACCTTGATGCCTGTTTCTATCAACAGGGCCTTGAGCATCTTCTCCACAGACTGCTGCGCATTCTGAAGACAGGGGTTGAACAAACTGTGATCGAGCAAAATTTGGGCCGACGCCAGATTCTCGTTGGCATACTCGATCCAGACCTTTGCCTCATCTCTCATAGATGATTCGACCTTGCTCTATCTCCGCCAGAAACGACCCATTCTTCACACCTGCTTTCAAGGGGATGATATCCAGAGGTATCCTGCGCGCGATCTCACGCGTCTTTCTGCGGTATTTCATCGCTAGCGGCAGGTACTTCTCATCGCTGTCCTGGAAAATAGCTACATCCATATCATGTGGATCGTCCGAATACCAGAACGAGCCAAAGACGACGACCCGGCAGACCTCGTTCTCGCCCGACAGAGCCTCAACGAGCTTCCGCGTCAACAACTGCTTTTCCTCGGTACTGAGCATGTGCGCACACAAGACTACTTCGTAACTCGATCCTCACTACTTCTTCACCACACCAGAGAGTATACCCCACTCCCCTGTCCACGGTCAATCCGACAACTATTGCACGAGTAGTGCTCCAAGCACGCCACCCAAGAAACTGACGATCAGCCAGACCCAGTGATCCTTGTACTCTCGAAACCAAAAGCCGCTTCGGTCAAACCAGGAATTGTACTTCCTCCCGAGGTCGCGCCCCTCAAGCGTCATGGTTACGGTGTAAAAGCCAGTACCATTTTCACGAACGTTGACCAGGTGACGATCCTGGAGCATCTTGTTCGCAACTTCAACCGCCTCTTTTCCAGCAAGCCACTCCATCGGTTTCACGTTCGCCGCAGAACCCGGACTCGTGTCCACACCGGGCGGCGATCCATGATCTGCGTCACGCGCAGCTTTCAGATCTCTCGCATTTTTCGTGACTTGCTCGGCTCGCCACAAAGGCACCCTGCATGAATACGTGGCAAACCATGCGAGTTCATCGAGTTTGAAGATTGTTCCTTCTGAAGCCAACCTCGAAATACAGACATCATAAGCCATGAGCAGGTGTCTCTCTTGTCGTGGCAACCACATGTTCGTTCTCCCTCAGATCGTCTCCGCAGGACCCCTGAAACCAACGGGCGTCCTATTCCTATTTGGCCAGTGCGAAATTCTCATCGCCCACAAGTTGTCTCATCTTGCGGCAGAAATCCACATCCGGATTGACCGACAAGTCCCTGCCGGCCGTCGCATAGATTTTGCCCTTGTCTGTTTTGATTACGATCTGGAACGGCCGGTCGCCCTTATGATATTGGCAGATGCTGCGGATTTGCTGGACCGTCTCTTTCGTCACCGTCTGAGCATCCAGCTTGATGTGCACGCCCCTGGCCAGCTTTTCCCTGGCCCTGTCCAGCGGGATCAGCTCCGAGGCGATGATGTTGGCGCGTTCCCGGCGGTAGTCGGCCTTGCCCCGGACGAAGACGACGGTATCCTCCACGAGCAGCGAGGCGTACTCGTTGAGCGTGTCGGGGAACAGGACGACCTCGATCTGGCCCTGCAGGTCTTCGAGGACGACGACCGCCATCTTGGAGCCGACGTTGCGGCCGGTCTTGGTCAGGTTGTACCGGATCTTCGCGATCATCCCGCCGACGACGACCTGTTTCTCGCCGTTGCCCTGCCCACTGCTCTGGGCAAGGTGCGCGGTGTTCGTCGTCGAGTAATCGTTGATCGCCTCGGCGTGCTGGCTCAGCGGGTTGTTCGTGACGTAGAAGCCGAGGACCTCTTTCTCATACGCGAGCATCTGCAATTCCGGCCAGGGCGCCACGTCGGGCAGCCGCTTGTGGTCCTCTGCATAATCCACCTCCGTGGCAGCCTGCCCGAACAGACTCATCTGGCCGCTGATCTTGTCGCTCTGAACGCCGGCCCCGACTTCCATCGCTTTTTCCAGCCCTTCCAGCATCTGGCGGCGGTTGCCGCCCAGCCGATCGAACGCGCCGGCCTTGATCAGCGCCTCGATTACCTGCTTGTTCACCGCACGCAGGTCCACGTTCTCGCAGAAATGGAACAGGCTCTTGAATCGCCCGAGCTTTTGGCGGGCCTCGATGATATGCTCGACCGCCTTTTCTCCGACGCCCTTGACCGCCGCCAGGCCGAAACGGATCACGCCCTTGCTGCCCTGGCCGGTCTCCTTGTACAGCGGGGTAAAATCGACGTCGCTGTCGTTGATATCCGGCGCCATCACCTCGACGCCCATCTCCCGGCACTCGCCGATGTACTCGACGATCTTGTCCGTGTCGCCCATTTCATAGGTCAGCAGCGCCGCCATGAACTCCACCGGCCAGTGGGCCTTCATGTACGCCGTCTGGTAGGCGATGAACGCGTATCGCGTGGAGTGGCTCTTGTTGAAGCCGTAGCCCGCGAATCGCTCGATCAACTCGAAGATCTGCTCCGCGTCATTCTTCTTCAGGCCCTTGCTGACGCAGCCGCCGAGGAATCGCTCCTTCTCCTTGGCAATGATGCCGGCCTTCTTCTTGCTGATCGCCTTGATCAGCGTGTACGCTTCTCGCAGTGGGATGTCCCCCAGGCGGTTACACACCTGCATAACCTGTTCCTGGTAGCAGTTCTTCACGACAATGCCGTTGGCGACAAGGTTATGATGGTCAGCCACCGACATCCCGTAGAACTGTTGGTCGTGGACCCGCTCGATCTTCGCGATGCGATAGTAACGGACGCCGCCAAGATCGATCCCCGCTTTGAAGGCAGTGATTGATTTCACAAACGGAAAGTCATGCTTCATGCCGGCGCGCATGATGCCGGTGCGTTCGGAGAACGCGCGGAGTGATTCGCCGACGGGGACGGCTTCGAGCAGGCGCGACCGTGGAATCCAGCCGACAGACCGGCCCCAGGTCAGCTTTCCAGCAAACCGCCGCACGAGAAGACAGGGCTCAATGAGGCGTGACAACGTCTGCAAGTCCCAGAATTGGATACGGTTCGGTCGAATCGTAGTGGGGATGCCTTCCATCTGGCAGAGACGACGAACATCCTCAAGCAGCGTTCGTGAACAGGACGAGAGGAAACAGACTGCCGCGTTCTTCGTACCTACAGCGGTACATCCATCCGCATCCAGCAACCCCGCAAGAAACGCCGCCCGCACCTTCTTATTGCAGCGAAAAACGACCTCCGGAACATGCTTGCGCCGGGCCGACACTTTCATCCCTAGCGTCTCCAGCAACTGATGAAGTCGCGTCTTGCGGTTGCCTTGCGCCGGATCGTTGAGCAACTGGGGATGGGACAGACTCAGGTACCAGGATCGCCCGTGGAAATACTCGTGAGCACGCAATGATGGCAGTCGCTCGTGAATCCAGGCGAGAAGCTTTCGATGGTCCTCCTCCCGGCCCGTAGCCAACGAGATACCTTTGCCAGTCATCGCGCCGTCACCAATAAGCGAGCCAAGCAAGTATGCCACATCTTCGTCAGCACCGAGCCATGGCGCCAGATGCCTCGCCGTCGCCTGAGCCTGTGGCAAGTGTCGCCCGACAGCAACCAGATCACTGGCCGGGTCGAGTCTGCCGGCCTCTTTCATGCCGGCAAACGTATAGACCTCGTGATCGTCGGTAAGCGTGACCGAGAAGCCGTTTTCCAGCGTTATCTTCACGCCGTCGCCACGGCGAGTCGGGCCGCATCCGTGGCATTGTTTGACTTCAAATTGTGATGTCGCCCTGTTCAGCGAGTGGACATAATCGCCTGCCCGCACATCCCGAATCGGCTTCTCGCTGCCGTCGGCCATGGCGATTCGAGTATCCTCGTGGATGCACATGATCCCATAGGTTTCCTCCAGGACCTCGGTCATGATGGGGTGCGGGAGGGACCATTTGGCGCCGTGCTTGCGGTCGATGTAGTCGGGGATCAGGATCATCGGGCCGGGACGGTACAGGGCGTTGGCCGCGATCAGGTCTTCGACGCGGTCCGGCTTCATCTTCATCAGCAGGTCTTGCATCCCGCCCGATTCGAACTGGAAGATGCCCTTCGTCCGGCCCGCCGCGAAGACTCCGAAGACCTCCTGGTCGGTCAGGTCGAGCTTCTCCAGGTCGATGTCGATGTTGTGCTTGCGATTGACCAGCTCGCGGGCTCGTTCGAGAACGCTGAGCGTTTTAAGGCCCAGAAAGTCCATTTTTAGCAGGCCGACCTTCTCCACCATCGGGCCTTCGAACTGCGTGATGATGTCGTCGGAGCCCGGGGCCTTGTAGAGCGGGATGAAGTTCGTCAAGGGCTCATCCGCGACGACCACGCCGGCGGCGTGGACCGAGGCGTGTCGCGCGAGCCCCTCGAGCTTGCGCCCGATGTCGATCACGCGGCGGGTCTGCTCGCTGCTGTCGTACGCCTGCTTGAGCTCGGGCTCGGTCTCCAGGGCCTTGTCGAGCGTCATATCGAGCGAGAACGGCACGAGCTTAGCCAGCCGGTCCGCCTCCACCAGCGGGACGCCGAGGACCCGACAGATGTCGCGAATCACGGCCTTGGCCTTCATCGTCCCGAAGGTGATGATCTGCGCGACGTGGCCGTACTTCTTGCGAACGTAGTCAATCACTTCCTGGCGGTGGACCTGGCAGATGTCGATATCGATATCGGGCATCTCATTCCGCGCCGGGTCCATGAACCGCTCGAAGAGCAGATCATACTTGATCGGGTCCACGTCGCACAGGCCGAGGCTGTAGCCGACGAGCGTGCCGACGCCGCTGCCCCTGGCGCCCAGCGGAATGTGCCGCTCGCGCGCGTAGTTGCAGAAATCCCACACGATCAGGAAGTAACTGGAAAAGCCCTTGGATTGGATCACTCCCAACTCGCGGTCGAGCCGCTCCCTCACCTGGGGCGCGATCTCGCCGTAGCGTTTTTTCGTCCCCTCTTCGCACAGGCGGGCGAGATAGTTCTCCGGCGTCGAACCGTCCGACGGCCGGAACCGCGGCGCGTGTTGCGTCTTGAGGTCCAGCTCCACGTTGCACCGCTCGGCGATGGCCAGCGTGTTGTCGCAGGCCTGCGGCGCCTCCGGAAACATCTCGCGCATCTCGTCACTGCTCTTGAGATACACATCCGGCGGGTAGATCATCCGGTCCGGATCGGTGGCCAGCTTGCCCGTGCTGATCGCACAGAGGCAGTTGTGCGCCTCGTGGTCCTCCCGTTCGAGAAAGTGTACGTCGTTGGTCGCGATGAGCCCTATACCCAACTCATCCGCAAGGTCGATCAGCCCCTGGCGAACGTGAGGCTGGTCGCCCTGGTGACTCTGGATTTCGATGAAGAACCGCTCCGGCCCGAAGATCTTCAAATAGCTCCCAGCCGCCTGCTTCGCCGCTTTCATGTCCTCCGCCAGCACCGCCGCGGTCACCTCGCCCTTGAGACAGGCCGTCGCGCAAATCAGTCCCTCATTGCACTGGGCCAGGACCTCCTTATCGATTCGCGGCCGGTAGTAGAAACCATCGACGTAACCAGTACTGGCGAGCTTGAGCAGATTCCGATAGCCGTCATTGTTCTCCGCCAGCAGAATCAGGTGAAAGGCGGCATCGGAGATAGATGTCTTGGTCCTGTCGAACCGACTCCCCGGTGCAACATAGGCTTCAATCCCGATGATCGGCTTGATCTGGGCCGCCTTGGCCTTCGTGTAGAACTCCACCGCGCCGAACATATTGCCGTGATCCGTGACAGCCACGGCGTTCATCCCCAGCTTCTTGCACCGCTCGAACAATCCCTCAAACGAGATCGCCCCATCGAGCAACGAATACTGGCTGTGCAAATGGAGGTGTGTAAATCCTTTATCCAACATAGACTCCTGAGTCCTTGGCCAAACGGCTTTTCAGCATATCATCATTGGGTATTGTGTCTATTCAAGCGACGCCGGGCCTCAATGGCCCGTTGCGTAGTCACGATCTCCTGTCGGAGCGTCTCGGGATCGGGAAGAACCGTCAGGTAGCGGGATGCGAAAACCTTGGCCTTGATCCCGCCCATAGCGTAGTGGACCACGGCGTCATCCTTGGCGCTGCACAGGATCAGCCCGACCGGATCGTTTTCCCCCGGTTCCATCATGTGCTCGCGCGTATAGTTGAGGTACAGATTCATCTGGCCCGCATCGGCGTGGGTGAACTTGCCGATCTTCAGGTCGATCACCACCAGACACCGAAGCCGCCGATGGAACAGGAGCAGGTCAACGCGATACCACTCGTCGCCGATCCGAATCCGCTTCTGTCGGGCGACGAAGGTGAATCCCGCGCCCAGTTCCAGGAGGAACGTCTCCAAGTGCCGAACGAGCGTCTCCTCCAACTCGCTCTCGCTGTACTCATCCTTCAGGTTCAAGAACTCCAGCAGGTACGGATCGCGCACCTCGTCTTGTAGAGAGACGGCGTCCTCCGGCCTCGCCCGCTGACCCCGTGATAACATGGTCGCCTGCTGCTTCGATTGAGTTGTCCGCTCGAAGAATTGCGTGCTGATCTGACGATCCAATTGGCGCACCGACCAGCCACCTCGGATTGCCTCCGATTCGTAAAATGCACGGGCTTGCGGTTTATCCACAGAGATCAACCGCACGTAATGCGACCAGGAAAGCGGAAACGTGACGGGAGTCAAGCCGTTTGTCAAACGCGCAGACACTGTCTGCGCTATCTCTGATTTTCCAGACGGCGTCTGGATTCTTGTACTACCTGATTCGCTCGACAGCGCTGAGCAAATGACCCTGGCCTCAAATTGCGCAGACGGTGTCTGCGCAATTTCCCAGCCCAGGTAAAAGGCCCGCATCTGCTCCAGGTTTCTCTTTGAGAATCCACGGCCGTGCTTGGCCGTCAGGTCCTGAGACAGCCGCTCGACCAGTTGCCCTCCATACCTGGCCCGCCTTCTTCCGTGCTGCTCATGCTCCACGATCCGGCGTCCGATCTGCCAGTAAGCGGACGTCAGAACGGCGTTGAGGGTCCGAGCGGCCGTGCGCCGCGCCTGCTCCAAAAGACCGGATATGTCCGCCAGAAGCCGACTGTACTGGCTGTGCAGGTGTGTAAATCCTTTATCCGACATAACTTATGAATCCTATCATAACCCTCTATCTGCACCATGATAGGCGGTAGAACTGCCGATGTCAAGCACGTTCCGTTTAACCGCAGAGGAGAGGGCCAAGTAGAGGGGCAGTTTGGAAGAGGGGCCACCAGAAAAAGGGGAGGCGTCAGGCAGTAGAGCAGGTTGCTATCCTGGTACTGTCTGACTTCCCTCGGCCAGTTGGCCTGAAGAAGCTGGGCACAGATTCGACTTGGGTTCCGGGTCGGGCAGGTCGGTCAGCGACACCGATCGTCTGCCCTTATGATCGTCCGTACTAACAGGCTTCATCCGTGACCAAACGCCCCCCTATCATAACCTGGCCTACGGTCGTGAGGAATCTCCCAATCGCAGTCATGTTGTACCCTTTCTCGTGCTGAGCACGCAAAGGGTTGGTTGTGATAGAAAGGCACAGCGCCTCCCTAATTCTGCTCATTGACATTCCAAGGCAATCACATTTCTTGTCATGCTTGGCGCAGTATACGCTTTGACAGTCACGGAGTCAGATGGACAAGCGTAAGGTAAAGGGGTGCGGCACTACTTGCGGATAAGATCACTGCTGGAGAGCATCGAGAATCATTCTGTCCGGCGGGTCCGTGAGCTGCCTCTTCACTTCTGTTCGCCATCTTTGAGGCATGGCATTGAATACCGTTCTCAGGAGGTCTCCCTCGCCTTGGTCAACGAGAGCCTGGAGGATTCTGGTGGCCGCTTCTTTGTCTTTTGCCTGCTTTTCAGGCGTGGGCCTTCGGCTAAGGATGAGGAGCTTGTGCAACGCGAAGTTGGCCGGGTGAGGTAGTGTCACCTCAATGTCATCAAGCTTAGCCGTGATCGTATTCTGAGCGAGGAAATCGAGGAATCTCAGGGCCTGAGCATTCAGCCCCAGGTTGGGCAAAGGGTAAGGCTTATCGGATGGTCTGCCTCGTTCGGGCACCAGGAATTCTACGATTAGCTGCGGGTGCTCCAACCGGATGTAGCCCTCGCGGCCGGCGAAGCCGACGACGAAGCCAAGGTCTTTCAATAAGTCCGCCACGTCTGTCCGTGAGTCAAGCATCCAGGGTCTCGGAATAAGCAAGTCGATGTCGCGCGTCTTGAGCGATGGAGCATATGCGTGCGAGGAGAAATACCCCCGATACAGGAGAGTACACCAACTGCCGACCAGAACGATGTGTTTTAGAACACCCGCCCGATCAAGGCGGCGCAGGACCTCGATACAGAGTTCATACTGGCTCTTTTCCACGCAACGTGGTCCTCAGAAACCTGATTTGTTTCTTAACCTCCGATAGAAGTCTTCGGTACTTGGCCCTGTACTGTTTGGCTTGCTCGTACTTCTCGACTTCATCGTTCGTGAGCTTGCCCTTGTATACGAAGCGAACTTTTCCCTTGTCGCGGACCTGGAGGTAGTAGTACTCGTGTCCCTTGATCGTCTTGCGGACGAGGCTGCCCTTGGGCAACTTGGCCAGTTCCCGCTCATAGCTCTTCTTCATGGCCAGGGAGTTGGCAAGCTCTTCCTTCAAAACGCTCTTTATCACTCTCATACGAATGTCTCACGAAGAACAAGAGTTACCATACAATCTTCACTTCATCCTATGCAGTATGGTAACTCAAGTCAAGGGTTACCATACAATACTGGTATTTCGGCAGCGTACATGGTAATTGAATGCCTCTGAGAAAACGCGGACACCTCGATTCGAGTTACATGTGGTCGCTTTGAGCGTAGAGGTCGTAGAGGTCGCGGAGGCAGGCACGGAGGTTGCCGTGGTGACGGCTGTGAAGGTCATCGAGAAGGGCCCGAGAGGTTGTAGCGGTCTGGGAGGTTAGGTCATGTACGATCTCTTGGAGCAGGGCGGGGGTGGTGGAGCATTGGATCAGCGTCGGGAGCAGGCCGGGGCGGTGGGAGGTGACGATCAGGCCGGCGGCGTGGGTAATCGTGTGACGGCGGAACAGCGACCAGGAGGAGCGACGGATCGCGTCGGCGCCGTCGAGGAGCACCAGATCTTGCGAGACAAGCTCCGAGAGGAATCGGCGGCACTGGGCCTCGGGCAGCGGTGAGGCGTCGTTGACGAAGAGGAGCTTCGTTCGCAGGCCCTTGCGTTCGAGAGCTTGACGCAGGTCCTCCAGAAGCGTGGTTTTTCCGGAGCCTTCGGGACCGGTGATGGCGGCGCGATAGTTCATCTCCTCAAGGCGGATTAACAGGTCATCAAGCGAGGTCCCGGCAAAGCGATAGCGGATGCGCTCGATGCGGTCGGCGGCGAAGGGGTTGTCACGCGCCCGCATAAGGCACACCCAGGATGCGTCTGAGAAATGGCCCTGCCCCTGTCTCTGTCCGGCCACGCTCGCCAGCAGGATTTCGCGGCCTGTGGGGGAGACGACGATTTCCTTGCGGACCGTTTCCTCGCCGGGGGTACAGGTCAGCTCCAGCGCCCAGATCAGCGAGATCAGCTTGCCGGAGAAGCTGTAGGGTCCGGCGGGCAGGGTGAAGCTGAATTTGTCCGAGCCGAAAGCACCGGGGTTATCGATCTTATGCGTGTACAACACGCGGGCGTCCCGCGTCCCTTTGCCGCTGGTGTACCACAGGAGCGAAAGCTCCAGGGCCCTGGGATTCGAATCGAGGCCCCATTCGATTCGCCCTTCGACCTGTTCTCCCGGAGCGAACGCGTCCTTGCCGCCACTCAATTCGATGTTGAGCCTACCCATGCCGCTCTTGTCTCCCATACGCCGCCGGCGTCACCTCGATCTCAAACGATTCGTGCACATCCGGCCAGCTCTTGATATCGCCACGCACGTCGAGCTTCCAGACAATATTATTATTGTCGGCTTTGAACGAATGCATCGTATCTTGCGGCAGGAGGAAGCCGACCTGCCCGGAAGCGATCTCGGCGAGGCTGCCGGTCCTGTGGAGCTCCTGCTCGTAGAACGTGCTCTCATCCGTGTACGTGCTCGTGCCTTTGCGATACGTGGCCCGTTCGATGCCGCGAAGCGTCACCGTGAGCTCGCGGATCCGGCTGGTCTGCCCGGTGAAGCTCCATCGCAGCTCCGCCGCTCCGCCGAGTGCGATCGTCTGCGGATTCAATTGCAGCGTTGGGCGAGGATTGAACAAGGCCAGGAACTGGTAGACGACGAGCCCAATCAGCCCGACGCCAATCGCAATAAAGGGCAACAGGAAGATCATCATGAACAGACCGGCGCCGGCCACGAAGACCGAAACGATCCCGTTCCAGAACATCGCAACCAGAATGGCCCCCACGAGCTTGCCTCGTGTTGAGAACTTGGGCTTGAGCACCGGCAGCCCGGTCTCGACCGGCCGCAATAGCGATAGAGGGTCAGACGCGCGAGCCGGCGCCCGCGCGTTCACAGTCCCGGAAAATGAAGCGTTGTCTTTCTTGCCCCGCAGCGCATGGACCACGCCGCCTATCCCAACCAGCAGGAACGGCAGCGGGAACAGGGCCAGCAGCAGCTTCGCGTGGAAGCCCCGCTTGAGCACGGCCTCGGAAGGGTCCTTCGGGTTGACGTAACAGACCGGGTTTGCGGCCGTCCGGTACCGCTCGACGACGCGGGCCTTGCCCTCATAGCCGCTGGATGAGCCGCCGAGGAAGTCGTACCGGTCGCACTTATACGTCTGACCGTTGAACTCGTACTGGTAGAGGATGTACGCGCTATAGGTCGTACCATCGTCGCTGTCGTGGTCGCGGACTTCCGCCCGGAGCACCTTGCAGGGCATCGGCAGCCAGTTCTTGGCGTCGATAATCTTGGCAATCGGCCGGATCCCGAGCGGATAGAGCATCGCGCCGCCGGCCACGGCAAACAGGGCAAAGAAAGCCGCCATGGCATACTTGCTCCTGCCCTTCGTGCGAGGGGCGATGGGGGCAATCGGTTTCGCCTCGGCAGGCGGGGATTTGCGCCAGATGAAGTAAACTCCCCCGGCCCCGATAGCGACGAAGATCAGTGGAAACAGGGCCACCAAGCCGATGAGCAGGCTATTCCGTTTCAGGACCGCCTCAGCCGGATTGTTTGGGTTCACATAGCAGACAGTGGTCCGGCCGACGGGGTATCTCTGCACGATTTTCTGGGCGCCGGAGTACGTGTCGGAAGCCGAGTAGCCTCGCTTATAGGCCGAGCCGCTGTGCCGTTGCCCGCCATACTCATATTGATAGCTGACCGCGGCCACATAAGGCGATTCGCCGCCAACCTCCCGCACCTCGCTGGCCACAAGCGTGCACGGCACCGGCTTCCAGGATCGCTGTCCCACCGCCCGGCCGAACTCGCGCAGGATGAGTACCTCAAAGAGCGATCCCATCGCAAAAAAGACCAGAAAGAACAGCGATAAGGCGGACCTGCCAAGAATTGACGCAGGTTTGCTCGCGTTATCACCGGACCCGCCAATGTTTATTCTCACCATGGCATATTTCCTGCAAGACCAAGCACGGCCGTGGTTCTACGGCCGCCTTATGAATATCGGCCATGCACAAACCCTCGTCCACCCTTTTTGCGTATAGCACCCCAGAACAGTGAAAACACAGTTTTTTCCGGAAACAACTTGCCCCGGCCGGGAAGATATGGTATTATGACCATATGTTCGATGAACGTACACAACTTCGAATGCAGAGCGAGTCCGACGCGTCGCTTGTCGATACAGAGAGGAACTCATGAATCCAGTCCACACGATCAAGTTTCCGACGCGCTGTCCCACGGACCGGCAATCCGAGCCGGTCCCCATCGGCGTAGCCGTCGCCGAGGCATACGCGGCCATCACGGCCCGCAGCCGCAAAGCCGCCCGACACCCACATACCCAGACCGGCCAAGCCCTGCGCAAAGCCCGCGCCACGGGATAATAGAAGCCGCCCTTTACGCGTAGCCCAGTGTCATCCAGCCAGTGGAAACCCCAGGCACAGAATGGATAGCCTGCCCCGCGCACCGGCCGAAATAGGCAGGGAATCTACAAGAAACGTCCGCGCGAATAATTGCTAATTGCAGACCTGACCCTCTTGACTCATTGGGCGAGGACTCATTGGGCGAGGTAGGCGGCGATGTGGGGCAGGAGCCGCCGGCCTAACGCGGCGGAGGGGTCCATCCAGCCTGCCCAGACGATTTCGCGGCCGGTGATGCGCAGGACAGGCGGCTGGTCCAGCGAGACCTCCCAGATGTCGATGGTGTCCAGGCGGGACTCGAACTGCACGCAGCCGTGCCAGGCGTGGCGCAGAGCCTGGGCCGGCAGATCGAGGCCGATTTCTTCGAGCAGCTCGCGGCGTGCGGCCTGCTCCGGCGGCTCGCCGCGACGGACGAAGCCGCCCGGCAGCGAATAGCAATCCCGATAGCTTGCGCGGACCATCAGGACCTTGCCCTCATGCCACAAGGCAACCGCCGCCCCGTGCGTGTGCGGCCGGCGCACGAACCACCAGAGGCGAAGCACCAGGTACGCCCACCGGTAACCCAGCCGTATCGCCCCATCCAAGCCCGCACGCATCCATCGCGTCATGTCGAGTATCCTCAAGGACAAACACTTCCACACAGAGTACAGGCAAGCCACGCCCGACACAAGCCTGTCAACGATTCTCACGCGTGATGAGGTTCTTCTGAATATCTTCGCTTTTGTCGGACTTTCTTCAGGGCACGCCTCTGCCAACTTGCACGTACGTCAAGTGTCAAGAGTTGACCCCCAAAACTTGCATTCATACTAAACTGCCACGCTCTCTTTGTCAACCACAAAATGTCCCCTGCCCCCTCGCCGTAACTCCTTACGTCACAAGGGGTAAAGACATTCTTTGGAAAATCTTGATCTGCCGCAGAGGGCACGAAGACCACAGAGATTCACACTTATGAAACCAAGTGAAACCCGTACAGCGACTCTGTCATTCCTGCGAAGAGCCTGCCCTTGACCTGATCAGGGGCAGGAATCCAGGTCTCTTCACCACGAAGAGCACGAAATCCACGAAGAAGATTCATGTAGGGTGTGCACCGCACACCGATCCCTTCTCAGCGGCGAACCACGCAAATGAGGACGAGATCATCCGCAGATTGCCCAGCCCGGCCTTCGGCCGGAACCAAGACCAGCGCGCGCAGAGACGCCGGGGCGCAGAGAACTGTTGGATCAGCAAGACCTCCCAAGACTCAGCGACTCTGCGCCTCTGCGCGAGACATAATTCTTCGTGCTGTCAGCATTTATGCCAGTACTGCTGTAATGATCTGGAAAGGATTTTCAGTTGCTGCGAGCTTGTAACCCAGATTTCACAGATTAGAACCAAAACATCTGCGTAAATCGGCGAAATCTGTGGATACTTCTTCTTGAACCACGAAGAGCACGAAGGACACGAAGGCATGAAAAGATAGGAAGAGAAGAATGTGATTGACGGCCTCTTACGTTTTCCTCTTCGTGCTCTTCATGTCCTTCGTGGTTTCGACTTCAAAATGCTTGGTGAGAGGACAAGATGTTGCACGTGTGTAGCGCAGGGGCTGGGGTGGGCAGAGGTGTCAGGGCTTGCGCTCGAATGGCAGGAATCTCATGAGGCAAACTCGAACACCTCTTCATCGGCCAGAAACGCCGCGTAGCTCAGTGCCTCCTGGATATCTCCCGCCTCCAGGTATGGATAGGCTTTCAAGATGGACTCGCGAGTCTCCCCCGAGGCCAATAGCCCCAGCAGCCGCGAAACGGGAAAGCGCAGCCCACGAATGGTGGGTTTGCCCCCGCAAACTTTCGGGTCTACCGTAATGCGTTGAAACGTCATGAGCGATACCTCCTATCACGATCCACGGCTATTATACCACAATCGAGCCCGTGCCAGGCACTCCAATCTGCCCGGCCCACAAATCATGTACTCGCGAACGAAACGCGGCCATTCGCCGACGAATGCAGATTCACTCTTCCTGAACCTGTCAAATGGCCAAGAAGTCGGTGCGTAGGCGTCATGATCGAGCCAGAAATTAGTGAGACGCCCCCGGAACTCCGAATCTCATGCGGCGTCTTGGAGAGCGGTTGACCTGTGGAACGGTTCGTGTATACTCTCAAAGCGAGTTGAGTCTGGCGGGCAGATAAGGCAGGGGTCCTTGGATGTGGTTACAATATAACCTACAGACAGGCGGTGAACTGAAGTATGCGAGAGCTTTGACAATCCTTGTCTGGGTAGCTATCGGTATTGCTCTGCTCTCATGCGTGATATCGCAGTTGTTACAGCCGTCTTATCGCTGGATGCTTGCATTGGGTGTTGCACTTGTCTTCACGGGTTCTGCCATTCCGCAAGTACTTCCCAAGTGTAGAGGACATAGCTGGTGGAAATGGATACGGGCCGTGTGTGTATGTACCATTATCACGAGTGGCGCTTTTGTCAGTACTTACGGCTGGAATGTGCGCAGTGGGCACCTCCGTGATCGTGCTATGCTTACCGCTGTGGCTGCTGAACTGGACCTTAATCAGATGCGCATTGAATTGCTGTCTTTAGCCCATCAGACATACGAGGTCACGGGGAACCCTGATGCAATGACTGCACTCCCGTTACCAACCACGAATCATATTGGACAGGCGGTGCTTGCTTCGAGCATCTATGCGAGAGATTCTGAGTTCGCGAATGCGGTTTTGATTTATGTTCTTGCCGCTGATTCCCTTGCTGCGCAACTTAAGAAGATCGACTTGGTCTGTTCAAGCCATATAATATCACCAGAGATGGCGAAACCGATAATCGACTCCGCATTTGGGGACAAGCGTGCGTTTAGGGGTTTTTGGGATCAGCACAAACGCTTCGCAGGACAACTTGTTGGGAAGTACGACTGGTGTTTTGGGCAGGGAAAGAATAGAATGCACAAGCCTGTGCTGGACGATTTCTATCGGAACGTCGTTCTGCCCAAGCAGATGCAGCTTACCGCCCTCGACCATCAACAGCGGATGAAGCGGTCTATAGATGATCTCAAGGCGAAGGGGCGCTTGATTCCCTTTCCGAGCGACAGTACAAATCGGAAATCTGGAGAAGATCCCAATAGATGAGTAGGTGCCTTTTGTTCTGGGCCAGGAATCTCAGGAATCTGGGGACACCATAGAATGGCGGTCCGTTAAGCGGACGGCCACATACAAAAACGCTGTTTCTGACGCGGAAATGCGGATCAGGACAGCAGGAATGATCTTAACGGACCGCCATTCTAAGCTGTCCCCCGAATTCATCAACGCATTCTCCCTCAGAAAACAGTATGATGTCCCGGAATTCATAAGGAGGTTCCAATGAAGCAGAGCAGCATCCTGGTCGTGGACGATACGCCGGCCACTCTACATCTGCTGCACGACATGCTCACCAAGGCGGGCTACAAGTCAACGCCCCTTTCCAACGGGGAGCTGGCGCTCCGAGCGGCGGAGATCGAGCAGCCGGACCTGATTCTTCTCGGCATTGACCTGCCCGACATGGATGGCTGTGAACTATGCCGAAGGCTAAAAGCGAATGAGAAGCTGCGGAGCATCCCCGTCATCTTTATCAGTGCTCTCGCCGAGATGATCGATAAGCTGAAGGCTTTTCAGGTCGGCGCTGTGGACTATCTGACGACGCCGTTTTGTTTCGAAGAGGTCGTGGCCCGCATTGAAACCCATCTCAATCTCCGGCGACTCCAGAGTGAACTGGAACTGCGAAATCGCCTCTTGGAGGAATACGGCGAAAAGCTTCGCGAACTCGAGACGCTGAGGGATAGCCTTACACACATGATTGTGCATGACATGCGCTCCCCTTTATGCGGGATCAGTGGGAGCCTGGAGTTGCTGGGCACCTGTGAAAACAGAGAATTGAGCGATGAAGGGCAGGAAAACCTAATGTCCGCAACGAATGCAACCGGAATTCTTCTAGAGATGGTTTCTTCGCTGCTCGACGTGCATAAGCTGGAGGCGGGTAAGATGCAGCTTCAGCTTGCCCAGCATGACTTGCGGGACATAGTCCATTCGGCGATCGGCCTCCTTGGGAAGCGATCGGAATTCAGGGTGAAGATCCATGTCCCCCCTGTCCCCGTAACGGTTCGCTGCGATGGTGGATTGATTCGGCGTGTTGTACTCAATCTCGTGGGTAACGCGCTCCGGTTCACCCCGACCACTGGACGGGTCGACGTGCATGTCGCATCTAGAGGTAGGTCGGCAAGTGTGGACGTAGCAGACACAGGATACGGTATTCCGGCTCAGTATCACAAGCAGATTTTCGAGAAATTTGGGCAGGTTGAGATCCGCGAGGAAGGACACATCTATTCTACTGGGTTAGGTTTGACATTCTGCAAGCTGGTGGTGGAAGCGCACGGGGGGAGCATCAGCATCGAAAGCGAGGTGGGCAAAGGAAGCACTTTCAGGTTCGACCTGCCGGACTTCCCCACCATGCCACAACGGGACGCTGGACCGTCAGAGGATGAGGGGCCACATCTTTAGTTATATAGTTAGGGATCCAGGAGTCCGCATGGGCGACGAGTTGCCCATCCTACCGGACGGCGGCCCACATTTTTCACAGCCATGAGAAATTTTCGCTTGACATCGGTTCGTGCACGAACTATATTGGGCTCTGATTCGATTGGATGATAGTTTGGGTGGTTCTATGGTTGATATCGGCGGCATCGCGGGGCAGATCGGCAGGATCAGGGAGAAGGCCAATGCCCTGATCGAGAGGGAGTTGAAGGACCGGGGGATCAAGGGGATTGTGCCGGCGCATGGGGCCGTGCTGTCGTTTCTCTTGCAGCAGAGTCAGCCTGTTGCGATCAAGGCCGTGGTGGAGAACGTCCGACGGGTCAAGTCGACGGTAACCGTTATGATCGATACGCTGGTCAAACATGGCTATATTCGCAAGCTGCCCTGCGAGACGGACAGCCGCGTAACCTACGTGGAACTGACCCCCAAGGGGCGCAGGCTCCGGAAGGACTTTGAGGAGATTTCCAAGGCGCTGCTGAGCAAGCTCTATGGCGATATGAGCGAAAAGGACCGCGAGCGTCTGGTCAGACAATTGGAGAGTATCGAAAAGAACTTGAGTGAGTAGTTTTTTTGAGGTGATAGTTCGTGCACGAACCATTGTTCGGAAAGGAGCTAAATCATGAGCGCAACAATTCTGGTCACGGGTGCAACAGGAAACGTGGGACGCGATACGGTCCAGGCACTGTCCCGAGCGGGCAATATTGTCAGAGCCGCGTCACGAACAATCAAGCCGGCGACAACAGACGAAAACGTTCAGGCTTTCCGTCTGGATTACACCGAGCCCGGAACCTATGCCGCCGCCCTGAAGGGAGCCGCGGGTCTATTTCTGGTCGCGCCGCCCCTGGACGCTCAGGCGCCGGCCAAGCTTGCCCCCTTCATCAAAGCGGCCAAGGCATCAGGCGTCCGGCACGTGGTGCTTGTCTCCGCTTTGGGAGTCAATCTGAATGAGCAGGCCCCTTTGCGGGTTCTGGAGCATGCCGTGATGGATAGCGGAATCGGCTATACGATTCTGCGTGCCAATTTCTTCATGGAGAACTTCTCGACCGGCTTCATCGCCCCAACGATTCGGCATCAAAGAGGGATCTTCCTAGCCGCCGGGGAAGGCAAAACGAGTTTCATTTCCACAAAGGATATCGCCGCCGTAGCCGCAAAGGTCTTTGCCGCAGGACCGCAGGGAAGAGAATACAACTTGACCGGTCCTGAAGCCCTGGATCACACGCAGGTGGCAGCGATTGTCAGTCGTATGATCGGCCAGGAAGTCCGTTACCATGCCTTGTCCGAGGACGCCATGCTCCAAGGAGCCCGCGACCAGGGTCTGCCTGAGGATATAGTTCAATACTTGGGAGCGTTATACGCAGTGGTCCGAGCCGGGTACATGGCTACCGTGACGAATGATGTCGAATCGGTCACGGGCACCAAACCCGTCCGCTTCGAGGCTTTCGCAAGGAGCAGCAGTTCCTTCTGGAAATAGTTGTCCGGGCGAAGCGTTCCTTGCCGCGTGGGTTGAGAACCCACCCTACATAGGGAGCGAGGCGCGCATTGGCCCGAACAATAGGCTATTCGGGTTGAGGGGGGCGTGGTAGGATGTGGGAAGACATAGGTCCAGCATCTTCATTCGGATGATAGTGAAGGAGGTAGATTATGAGAAATGGCGTGGCGAGTCCGATGCTTGTTGCGGTTGTGGCTTTGGCGGTGGCGGCTCAGGGGGCGGATTGCCCGCGGTTTCGCGGGCCGGCGGGGGACGGGGTGTTCCCGGAGACCGGATTGCTCAAGAAATGGCCGGAGGGCGGGCCGAAGCTGGCTTGGACGGTCAAGGGACTGGGGCAGGGGTATTCCTCGGCCACGGTGGCCAACGGCACGATCTACGTGACTGGCATGGATGAGCAGAAGCAAGGGTACCTGTTCGCGTTCGGGCTGGATGGGGCGCCGAAGTGGAAGGTGGCGTATGGGCCGGAGTTGGACAAACGCGGTCCGGCCGCGGCCGGCACTCGTGCCACGCCGACCGCGGACGGCGATAAGGTGTATCTCGTGACCGGGCTTGGCAAGCTCGTCACCTTCGATGCGGCCAAGGGGCAAGTGCTCAAGACGGTGGACCTGTTGGAACAGTTCAAGGCCGGGCAGGCGAAATTTGGGTTCGCCGAGTCTGTGCTTGTGGACGGGCAGAAGGTGGTCTGCACCGTGGGCGGACCGGATGCGTCGCTCGTGGCCTTGGACAAGAACACGGGCGAGGTTCTCTGGCAGACGAAGGGGCTCAGTCAGGGCCCGGGCTGTTGCTCGGCCCGGCTCGTCAACCATAACGGTCGGCAGCTTATCCTCACCATGCTGGCGCAGGGCGTTGTCGCGGTCGATCCGGGTACGGGCGAGGTCGTTTGGCAGCATGAGTACCCGCATCGGGCCGGGGTGCAGCCCAATCCGCCGCTCTATGATGGCGGCATGGTCTTCATTTCATCGGGAATGGGAACAGGCAGCGCGATGTTGTCTCTGGCGGAGAGCAGCCCGAGTGCAGCGCCGAAATGGGCGGAGAAGACGCTCGATTGTCAGATGCAGGGCATGGTTCTGATCGACGGCTACATCTATTCGACGGCCCAGAGCGGCAACAAGGGCCTTGTCTGCCTGGAATGGAAGACAGGCAAGGCGATGTGGAACGCTCCGGCGGTCAAGCAGGGCGTGGTGATCGCCGCCGATGGCATGTTGTACGTCTACGGGCAGGATGGGACGATGTATCTGGCCAAGCCGAACCCGGCGGCATTCGAGCCGGTGAGCCAGTTCGCCATCACAGAGGGAACGAACGAGCATTGGGCCCACCCGACGATTGCCGGCGGCCGGCTGTACGTCCGCCATGGCGATGCCCTGATCGCATACGACATCAAAGATTGAACTATGGGGGCGAAGATCGGGTATAATCGGGGGCTGCGACGAAGGTAAGGGCCGGATACGGGTGGGTTTGAAACCCGCCCCTACGGGTGGCCTCCTTGTGGATGAGCCCTGTGGGTCGTCGCACGATCCCGGTCCCACACAGGCTCCCTGGTAACATAGGGCAAATGCGTCATGACGGTAGCTGAAACGGCAAAAGGGCCGCGAATGGTGCTCTGTGGGTGCGCCTATTACGAGATTATCCCGCGGGCCTCAAGAGAGCTGATTCTTGCCGGCCTGCGGCAAAACGGCGTGACGCTGGAGGTGGTTTCGGACCTGTGCGGGCTGGCCGCCAATCGCGATCCGCGACTGAAGGTCTGGGTCGATGGTGCCCCCCTGACGATTGTGGCGTGCTTTCCGCGGGCCATTCGATGGTTGTTCCACGCGGCGGGGGTCCCCCTGAACGGGCAGGTCCGGGTCTTCAATATGAGAACGCAATCGCCGGAAGAAATCATCCGTCAGATTGCGGATTGCGGATTGCGGATTGCGGATTCGGGTCGCGGCGCTAATCCGCAATCCGAAATCATCGATCCGCAATCGGATTGGGTGCCCTGGTTCCCCGTGATCGATTACGACCGGTGCCACAACTGTAAACAATGCCTCGACTTCTGTCTCTTCGGCGTGTACGCGCTGTCGGACGAGGGCCGGGTCGAGGTGCGAAAGCCGGCCGGCTGCAAGACCAATTGTCCGGCCTGTGCCCGAATGTGCCCGCACAAGGCGATCATCTTCCCGAAGTACGCTGATCCGCACATCAATGGCGACGAAGTCAGCTCTGTGATTGCGGATTCAAGTCGCGGCGCTAATCCGCAATCGAACGACATCCTTGAGACGATTCGCCGGCGCAGCGCCGGACACAAGCGATTCGCAAAGCAGACGGACGGACAATCGGCCGCTCGGTCTTGCCCTATGCTGGAGAACCTGCGACGCGAGCTGGGCATCCCGGAGGACGTGCTGACCTCTCTCTCGCCCGCCGAAGTTCGGCGGATCACCGCGAAATCACAGGGGAATTCAGGAGAATCGTCGAGCCGGACCGCCGATGCCGACAGGAAGGACAGGGACCACGATGCGTGAAGAATCCCTGCGGCCTTCCGTCATCCTTGTCGCAGACAGGACACTCAGTGCAAACTACCGGATCCTGTTCGAGGGCATGTTCGCGACCATGCAGACGACCCATCTGCCGGAGGTGTTCATGCGCCGCTTCCTGGCGCCGCGCGTACCGACGGATGCTTGCGGGCGGGCCCATGTCGCCCCCCTTGGCTTGCGGCGGGTCGAGTCGGCCCTGCTGAAGTACACGGCCCTGGGCAGGGAGGATGTCATCTGCACAACGCCGGAGCGACTGGCCGATCTGATGGGCCACTGGGTCAAGCTCGTCGCGTTCAGCTCCAGCGACCCGCTGGGCATGGGCATGTCCAATACCACCACGGCGAGTTTCTGGTCCGGCGAGCTCTACACGAAGTACTGGACCCGACAAACGCTCGAGCAACTCACGGCGTTCAAACGCAAGTACGGTTTCAAGATCGTCGTGGGCGGGGCCGGCGCCTGGCAATGGCTCTCGCACCATGACAAAATGCCCGATGTCGATATCGATGTGGTCTTTCAGGGCTACTTCGAATCTGCCGGCCCGCAACTCTTCTCTGATATGCTGAACGGGCGTTCCAGCGGCGTCACTGTGATTGAATCCGACACTGGCGGCGACTGCATCCAGCCGATCCAGGGGCCGTCGCTGCTGGGAATCATTGAGCTATCTCGCGGCTGCGGTCGCGGGTGCAAATTCTGCGCGATGGCCCGCCAGAAGATGGCGCATCTGGATGAGGAGATGATTCTCGCCGATCTGCAAACGAACGTGGCGGGCGGTTTGAGGGCGGTCGTCAGCGGCAGCGAGGATTTCTTCCGCTACGGCGCCCAGGGGGTGCGGCCGGACTTCGATAGGCTCCACGGCCTGCTGTCGCGAATGCGGGAGATCAAGGGCCTCTCCTTCATGCAGATCGACCACGCGAACATATCTTCCGTCCTCCAACTAACCGACGAGCAGCTCAAGGAGCTCCGGCGCCTGTTGACATGGGAGCGAAAAAGCGACTACCTGTGGGTCAACATGGGCGCCGAGAGCGCCAACGGCCGTCTGGTGGCGGCCAACAGCCCCGGCAAGATCGCGCCGTTCGACCCTGAGAACTGGGGCCAGATGATTCGCGAGGCGGCCGACCGCATGAACCGCTGCGGGTTCTTCCCGGTCTTCAGCATCATCCTGGGCTTGCCCGGGGAGACGCCGGAAGACGTCACGGCCACGCTGGAGCTTGTGAATGACCTGCGTCGTAAACGTGCGGTCGTCTTCCCTGTATTCTATGAGCCCGTGTCACAGGAGGAGATCACAGCCGGCCGCAGGTTCTCTCTCGACAGCATGACACCGGAGCACTTAGAGTTATACCGAACATGCTACGAGCTGAATTTCGAGATGGTGCCGCGGCTGTTCTGGGACAATGAGCGGGCCGGCGGCGTGCCCTGGATCAAGCGGGCGATCATGCAGACCCTGGGCAAGGGTGAGATCGTCACTTGGCGGCGGGCCTTCAAGAGGTTGGGTAGACAATTGGCACAATCCGCCGGCACTGTGGTTGAGGAGAAGCAAGCGTATGCCTGATGACCGTGTGATGACGGCCAAGCCGTTGAGGCCGCCTCAGGACAATATCCCGCAGAGCAAACAGACGCGCGACAAGCTGCTTGAGGCCGTCCGCGCGTACGTAGAGCAGGAGCGGCCTGTCCCGCCATTGACCCTGGACGAGCTGCGGGCCCACACGCGAGTCGTGCTGGACAAGGCGGGCATGGACCCCAAGTACACGGATTTCGCCGCCGTCCTCGTCAACAACGAAGTCTGGCGCGAAACCGTGGCGGCCATTCCCTATGAGAGGCGACTACTGCTGCTATCCAAATGTCTGCGCAGCGTCGATGGCTGTCCCGCGAGTTTCGACGAGATCGGCCTGCTGTGCGAGCACTGCGGCCGGTGCGTGATCAGCGACCTCAAGGAGCAGGCGGAGCGGCTCGGGTACGCCGTGCTGGTCGCGGAGGGCTCGCCGGTAGTGATGTCCCTCATCGAGACCGGCAGGATCCAGGGCGTCGTCGGCGTGAGTTGCCTGTCCGTCCTCGAAAGAGTGTTCCCGTACATGGAAGCCGGGGCGGTCCCCGGCATTGCGATTCCGCTGCTTCAGGACGGCTGTGCCAATACGAGCGTGGACCTCGATTGGGTCTGGGAGGCCATCTATCAGACCACCGACGATCAGACGCGCCGCCTCGACCTTGACGCGCTGCACCAGCAGGTGGACACATGGTTCACCCGCGACGCTCTCGCCTCGTTGCTCGGTAGGGTGTGCACCGCACACCAACCGCCTGTCCGCGAGGAAAAGGTGTGCGATGCACACCCTACGAACAGCACGGAACAGGTGGCGTTGGACTGGATGGCGAGAGCGGGAAAACGGTGGCGACCTTTCCTCACTGTCTGCACGTACAGAGCCTTCTGCACGGACGATTCCAAGGTGGCCGAGGACGACCTTCGCAAAGTGGCGGTTGCCGTCGAGTGCTTCCACAAAGCATCCCTGATTCACGACGATATCGAGGATGGGGACGCGGAGCGGTACGGCCAGAGGACACTCCACGCGGAGTACGGCGTGCCGATCGCTCTGAACGTGGGCGACCTGTTGCTCGGCGAAGGGTACAGGCTCCTGGCCGAGGTGAATGCGCCGGATGCAAAGAAAGTCAAGCTCCTCGATGCCGCCGCCCGGGGACATCGCAGTCTGTGCCTGGGCCAGGGCAGCGAGCTGGCCTGGATGCGCACGCCCGGGCCGCTGACGGTCAAGGAGGTCCTCGACATCTTCCGGATGAAGACGGCGCCGGCGTTTGAAGTGGCGCTGAACCTCGGCGCGATCCTTGCCGGCTGTGACGAGCAGATTGCCGGCGTGCTGAGGCAGTACAGCGAGTCGCTTGGCATCGCCTATCAGATTCATGATGATCTCGACGACCTCCGCTCGCCGCACAGCGAGGAGATCTTCACCGGCAAGCGTCCCTCGATTCTCCTGGCCCTCGCCTATGAGAACGCCAACGAGCGGGACAAGAGACAGATCGAGCGTCTCTGGGACCGCTCGGCGACGCATGCGGACCTCGTCAGTGCGCGGCAAATGATCGCCTCTGCCCAGATCGAGGCTTCCGCGTGGTGCCTGATGGAGGCGTACAAATCGCAGGCCATCGCAAGCTGCATCGCGTTGAAGAACGCCGGCCTCAAGGGGCTGCTGCGGCGCGTGATCGGCAAGATGTTCAACGATTTCGAGATCATGGGCTGCTGCAATGACCCGGTCTCACAGGGGCAAAGTCCGGCTCGACACAACCCGAGTCGGGAGTAAGGCAGCAGACGTGGGCAACGAGAATCATGACATGGGCGGGCAAGCGAAGGCATCTGTGGATCCGCAGTCCTCGCAGTCGAAGGGAATTCCATTCCTGCTGCGTGCCCTTCGACACCGGAACTACCAACTGTTCTTTGCAGGGCAGTTCATCTCACTCACCGGCACGTGGATGCAGGGCGCGGCACAATCCTGGCTGGTATACAGGTTGACGGGCTCGGCGCGGCTCCTGGGATTCGTCGCATTTTCCAGTCAGATTCCGGTTCTCCTGCTGAGCCTGATCGGGGGTTCCACCGCGGATCGACATAATCGCCGCTGCATCGTCATTGGCACGCAGATCGCGGCTATGGTCCTCGCCTTTACTCTGGCGGCTCTCACGCTCACGGGCCATGTGCAGGTCTGGCACGTATTCGGACTCGCCGGCCTCCTTGGCGTAGTCAACGCATTTGACATTCCGACCCGCCAGGCATTTGTCATGGACATGGTGGGCAGAGAGGACCTCATCAACGCCATCGCCCTGAATTCGTTGATGATCAATGGCGCACGCATGGTCGGGCCGGCGGTGGCGGGTGTCCTGGTCGCAAGCATCGGTGAAGGCTGGTGCTTCCTCGCCAATGGTGTCAGCTTTCTCGCCGTGATTGCCGGGCTCCTGATGATGACCGGGATCGCCCAAACGCGCGCCTCGCGTGCCGGCTCGACCCTTGGCAGCATCGTCGAAGGGTTCCGCTACATCCAACGGACGAGACCGGTTCGCGCCTTGCTGTTGCTGGTCGGGCTCGTCAGCCTCTTGGGAGTGCCTTACGCCGTGCTCATGCCGATCTTCGCCGATCAGATTCTGCACGGCGGCTCGCGGGGGTATGGAATCCTGATGGGGGCATCGGGATTCGGCGCGCTGATGGGAGCCCTGGTGCTGGCGGCAAAGAAGAACATTCAAGGCCTGGGCCACTGGATGGCATTTGCGGCGACAGGTTTCGGGGTAAGCTTGATCCTGTTCTCATGCTCTCGCTCGTTCTGGTTATCTGCCGCCCTGCTTTTGCCCGCTGGATTCTCCATGATGATCGGGCTGGCCTCGGCGAACACGCTGATCCAGTCCCTTGTTCCGGACCACCTGCGGGGGCGGGTGATGGCAGTGTACTCGATGATGTTCCTGGGCATGGTGCCCTTCGGCTCGCTCCTGGCCGGCACACTGGCCGATCACTTCGGTGCGCCGGCGACGGTTGCCATTGGCGGCACAGCCTGCATCACGGCAGCACTGCTGTTCGGGCTGCGTCTGCCGGTCTTGCAGCGTGAGGCCAGTCAGATCATCGTCGCTCTGCAGGTGGCCGGCGGTGAGCCGGAAGAAATGACGGGACAGACGAGCATCCCTGCACCACAGGCACCGTCCAACGGTACGGCACAGATTTGACGCGGGAATGGCTGCGATGACGATCAGGCTGGACATGCGTCGGGCTGCGAGTAGAGCGAGGGACGCTCTCGACGAATCCGCAGACGCGGTGAGGGACTTTCTCCGCCGGCAGCTTGCCCCGGATGGCGGCTTTCAAGGCAGGGACGGGCGAAGCGACCTGTACTACACCGTCTTCGGATTGGAAGCATCGCTGGCGCTGGACGCTGGCATCCCCTGCGAGCGCGTCGCCGATTACCTGGATCGCTTCGGCACGGGCGAGTCCCTGGACTTCGTGCATCTCGCCTGCCTGGCTCGCTGTAGAGCGAACGTATCCGAGGTTCGTGGCGAGGCCGTGGACGCCCGGACACACCGGCACATGGCGGAGCATTTGCAGTTGTACAGAGCCCGGGATGGCGGATTCAACGCGGCCGCCCATGTGGAGCGAGGCAGCGCGTACGGCAGTTTTCTCGCTCTCGGGGCCTGTCAAGACCTCGGTGTTAGCTGCCCTGAACCGGATGGCGTGGTCGCATCCATCCAGTCTCTGCAAATGCCCGATGGCGGCTACGCGAACGAGGCCACGATGACCGCGAGCGCCACAGCCGCGACCGCCGCCGCGATCTGTATTCTCCATTACCTGGATCGACCCATCCCCGAATCCGCCGTCCGCTGGCTGCAGGGACAGACGCACCCGCAGGGTGGCTTCGCGGCGATCCGTCTGCCCGCGGGTCCCATGATCCCCGACCTGCTCTCGACCGCCACCGCACTGCACGCGCTGTCTCTGATCGGCGCACTGGCGGACGACACAAGGGAAAAGCACCTGGATTATCTCGACACCTTGTGGACCTCGCAGGGTGGATTTCGAGGCCACTGGGCCGACGATGTGGTGGACTGCGAATACACGTACTACGGCCTGCTCTCCTTGGGCTGCCTTGCCAAATGACTTCGCCAATCGACAACGATGCTCTGCAAACCACAATCGCCGCCTTGCGAGAGAGGCTGCTCGCCGCGAGGAATCCGCAGGGCTTCTGGGAAGGACATCTATCAAGCAGCGCATTATCGACAGCGACAGCGGTCTTCGCCCTGGCCACCGTCGATAGTGAGAAATACATGTCTCTCATCGAGCGTGGCCTGCGCTGGCTGTGCGATCATCAGAACACCGACGGCGGCTGGGGCGACACCGTGCAGAGCCCGAGCAATCTCAGCACGACGCTGTTGTGCTATTCCGCCCTGGCCGTTGATTGTGGACTGAGGACTTCAGTGGGTGGCAGCGTCAAGGCCGAAGGCCTTGGCGATGGTTCTGCCGCATTCGTGGGAAGCCATCGCCAAGCTGCGCTTGACGCTGCCACCCCCCGCAATCCGCAATGGATCGACGCAGTTCACAGGGCCAAATCGTGGCTACGCTGCGCAGTTGGCACTCTCGAGCCGCAGGCTGTGGCCAAGGCTGTGGAGCAGCAGTACGGCAAGGACCGGACGTTCTCCGTTCCGATCCTGACCATGGCCGCGCTGGCGGGCCGGCTGGGGAGCGGCCGTGACGCATGGCGGCTGGTCCGGCCGCTGCCCTTCGAGCTGGCCGTGCTTCCGCATCGCCTCTACAAGTGGCTCCGGCTGCCCGTCGTCAGCTACGCGTTGCCTGCCCTGATCGCCATCGGTCAGGCTCGATACGAGCATCTCCAGCCGGGCAATCCGCTCACAAGATTCGTTCGATATCTTTCCCGCGAGAAGAGTCTCAGGGTCCTTACAAAGCTTCAACCCGAGAACGGCGGATTCCTCGAAGCGGCGCCGCTGACATCGTTCGTCGTCATGAGCCTGGCCGCCTCCGGGCGCACGGACCATGACGTGACGCGGAAAGGCGTGGAGTTCCTGGCCGCTTCGATTCGCGAGGATGGAAGCTGGCCCATCGACACGAACCTCGCCACGTGGGTCACGACGCTATCGATCAACGCACTCTCCGAGAATCTGAAATCTGAGATTTCAGATGCACATTTGGGAGCCTTGGCGACCTGGCTCCTGTCCTGCCAACATCAAGCGGTACATGCCTACACGCACGCCGACCCGGGAGGCTGGGCATGGTCGAATCTGCCCGGAGCCGTTCCGGATGGGGACGATACCGCCGGGGCCCTGATCGCTTTGCACACGCTTCTCCACAATTTCAAATTTCAAATTTCAAATTCCGAATTTCCCGGCGCCGCCGTCCATGCCGGCGTCGAGTGGCTCCTGGGATTGCAGAACGGTGACGGCGGCGTCCCGACCTTCTGTCGAGGCTGGACCAAGCTGCCGTTCGATAAGAGCACGCCCGATATCACCGCTCACGCCATCGCCGCCATGAGTGTTTGGCTGGACGCACTGCCGGCGCCACTGCACAGCCGGACCCATGGGTCAATATCGAGAGCCCTGCGGTATATGCGTGACGCTCAACGGCCCGACGGCTCCTGGGCGCCCCTGTGGTTCGGCAATCAGCTCGCGCCGGGCCAGGAGAACCCGACATACGGGACGAGCCGGGCGCTGAGCCACCTTTCGAAGTGCGGAATCCGGAATGCGGAATCCGGAGTGGATTTGCAGCGTGCGGCTCAGTGGCTCCTGAATGCACAGAATGCCGACGGCGGATGGGGCGGCGCTGCCTCCGTTTCCTCGTCAATCGAAGAGACAGCCTTGGCAGTCGATGCCCTTGCCACAGCTCTGCTGTATTCCGCACTCCGCACTCCGCATTCCGCACTTGAAGCGGTCCGGCGCGGCGCCGCCTGGCTCATCACCAACACAAAGCAGGGCCAGTCCACGCCCGCTTCGCCCATCGGCCTGTACTTCGCCCGGCTCTGGTACTTCGAAGAGCTGTATCCGCTCATCTTCACTCTCTCCGCGCTCAGCAAGGTGCAGAAGCTCTCTGAGAGCCCGTGAAGAAGCGCGACGGCCGAATAATCACTCTCCATGTCATTCCCGCGAAGCCTGGAATCCAGGAACCTTTGGATGGCCCCCCGCCTTCGCCGGAGTGACAGGCCGACGGCTGCCCCCTGCTTGCTGAGCCTCGGATACTCAACGCGTGAATCTCTGGACTCCGGGTGGCAGCGTCAAGCGCAGCTTGGCGATGGCTTACTCATAGGCGCGAATAACCATCGGCAAGCTGCCGCTTGCCGCTGCCACCCGGAGAATACATAGCTCCTCACACACTTTCTAAGACCGATGATGGCAGGAGCAGAGGCCGGATCGTATGGCTTTTTCCGTGAACTTGATGATCTCGTTCATCATTTGCACGGATTCATAGGGGAAGCGGCCGACGGCGCTCTCGGCGGAGAGCATGACGAAGTCCGTGCCGTCGCAGATGGCGTTGGCCACGTCGGTGACTTCCGCCCGCGTAGGCCGGCTGTGCTCAGTCATGTGCTCGAGCATCTGCGTGGCCGTGATGACGAATTTGCCCGCGGCGTTGCACTTTTTGATGATCTGCTTCTGCACGATGGGGACCTCGTAGATCGGGATTGCGACGCCCATGTCCCCGCGCGCGATCATGATGCCGTCGGCGGCAGCGATGATGGCATTGATGTTGCGGATCGCCTGGCGGCTCTCGACCTTCGCCACAATTTGGCACTTCGGCAGGCTCGGCTTGATCAGCCCGGCGGCCTCCCGCACGTCCCTGGCATCGCGCACGAACGACAAGGCGACGTAGTCCACCTTGTGCTCGATGCCGAACTGGATGTCCGCCTTGTCCTTCTCGGTCAGCCCGTCGAAATCGAGGTCCGCCCCGGGCATATTGATGCCTTTTCTCTCCTTGAGGATGCCGCCTTCGAGCACGACGGCCTTGAGGCTGCCCCCGCCGACCTCCTTGACGCGCAGGGCGAAGTTCCCATCGTCGATGTATACCATCTGCCCCGGCTTGATCCGGTTCAGGTCCCCGTGGTAGTCGAAGGGGATCGTCTTCGGGCCATCCACTGTCGCTTCATTCGTCAGCCAGACGGTGGAATGCTCCTTCATCTCTCGCGTCTCGGAGCCTTTGAACCGCCCGACACGGATTCGAAAACCCTCGAGGTCCTGCATGATCTTGATCGCCCGCCGATACTTCTTGTTGATGCGGCGAATCAGCCTGATTCTCTCGACATGCTCGTCGCGACTTCCGTGCGAGAAATTCAGCCGCACGACATCGAGGCCGGCAGTCACCATCTTGCGCAACACCGTGTAGCTGCTGCTGGCAGGCCCCAGCGTGGCAACAATTCTCGTTCTGGGCATGATGTACCTCTCGTCACACACACTGTCATGTCATTCCCGCGGAGGCGGGAATCCAGCCAATGCCACCCCGCCAGTCTACACCTCCGAACCCAAAGTGCAAAACACGAAATGCGCGACAACTCCAAAGCCGATGCCCCCAGGTCTCAGCCACCTGGTACCTTTGATCCAATCGCCGGCGCAGCGGACCGGCCGTGGTTGTCCCGCAGTACCCGAAATCTCGTGATGGACTTTTTTTCTGAATATCATGTAATGGATTAGACACAATCGACAATACACTGGTGACATGACAGACAGGCAGAATATCAAGCAGATGACCGTTGATTGGACTCGAGCCGAGCCCTCGATAGACCGCTTCGTACACAGCTTCATACGGGATTCTGTGGAAGCCGAAGATGTCCTCCAGGAAGTAGCTTTGGTGATTGTCGATCGCTATTCATCCTACGATTCAACGCAACCATTCCTCGGGTGGGCCCTGGGAATTGCCCGGCGAGTCGTGTGGGCTCACCTGCGAAAGAAGTATCGCGATCGGGATCTGATCCTCAACGATGCGACCACTCATGTGTCGGGTGCGTTTGAAAAGCTCGATTCTCAGGTTCAGGACATGAAGGACGCACTAGCCCACTGCATGGGAAAGGTCGGTGGCGAGGGGCGACAAGCCCTGTTGCTGCGTTACGAAGAGGGACTGGAACTGAAACAGATCGCCCACCGGCTGGGGAAATCTGTGACTGCTGCCGGTGTGCTGCTGTATCGCGTTCGTTGCGCTTTACGGGAGTGTATTGATCGTCGTTTGCGTGCGGAGACAGCCCGATGAAAGATCGAAGTCGACAAATCGATCGGTATCTCGATGGGAGTCTTGAAGCCGACGAAATCGCAGACTTGTTCGCCTGGCTGGCTGAGTCTCCGCAGAACGCGGAGGTCTTTGCAAGGCAGAGTCTCTTGGACCAGCACCTCGCCGAGTTGCTCGATGGCGGCTTGGCGGAACCGTCGGAGAAATCAAGACAGCCGGAAACGGTTCACGTCAACGTACGATCTTCACGCAGGTCCCAATGGCTGATGTGGGCCGGTGGCTTCGCTGCGGCATTGTTGATTGTTTGCTCGTTGGTGATTGCCTTGATCCAATCCAAGAAAGAAGTCGCGGACTTACGGTATGAGCTGGGGTTGGCCAAGCGCGATGCGGCTACTGCTGGAACCGAGGAAACGGCCATTATCAACTTCTATGCCAGAGAACACCAGGAGGTTGTCGCTCGGCATGCAGCGCTACGTCCGACCCAGCCGGAGCCGATGCAAGTGCGGGTGAGCCAGAACGACATTCTGTACTATGAGCTTCTTGATGACCTCCCGGAAACCACACGTCCCGGCATGATCGTCAGAGGCCCTTTGTCTCAAGGTCCGGCCACCTCGCCCACGGCACCGGTACTCTCCAATGGCCACTCGTTGTCTCTCTCACAAGCCAAGGAAGCCACCACTTTTGATCTCGTGGCGCCGGCGTGGCTTGATCCCGGCTTTGCACTCGACGAGATCAGAAATATCGAGGGACGTGATGCCATGCAATTGCTATACACCAACGGTATCGCTTCCGTGTCCTTGTTCGAGCAACCTCTGGATGGACCGCGCGGACTATCAACGCAGGAGTTCAGGGAATATGCCGTATATAGCAAGGCCGAGGGAGGCGGGGGAACCATTCTTGCGTGGAGGGATGCTGTTCGTTCGTATGTCTTGATCGGCAAGGTCGAGCTGTCACAACTCATGGATATGGCGCAATCAATCAGCAACGGACAATAGGAGGACACACAATGAATAACGGAAGATACATCCCATCCTGGACGGTAGCTGTAATCCTGTGGATTTGTGCTGTGTCGTTTGCAGGGAGCGAATCCGTGACAAGCACAGAGGCCCAACGACACTTCGAAAAGGCGAACGAGCTTCGTAAGCTCGAAGACTACACCGGCGCCATAGCGGAATACCAGAAAGTGCTGAGTCTGTCACCTGACGACACCACCGCGAGGAATGCCCACTACTGGATCGGGCAAGCGCACTTCGAGGCGAGACAGCTCGATGCGGCATTATCCGCCTTTCAGGGGCTTCTCGACAAGTATCCCGCCAGTTCTATCGGCCCGGCAACGAGGGAGATGATCGAGCGCGTTCAACAAGCACAGAAGAACAAAGCGCTGTTTGAGGCGGTGAAGAAGACGGATGTCGAACACGTCAGGTTGCTCCTCGCCAGGGGCGCCGAGGTCGATGCCAAGTGGGGGGATACCCAAGAGAAAGCGAACACCGCGGACGACACTCCACTGTGCTATGCCGTCGATGCCAACAGCATGGACCTGGTGAAGCTGCTTGTCGAAGCAGGCGCCGGCGTCAATGCGGGAAAATGGCCTCCATTGTGTCGGGCAGTTGACAAAAACAATACGGCCATAGCGGAATACCTGATTGACCACGGAGCAAACGTAAACGTAGAGGTTCCGCGGGGTTGGACCGCTTTATGTGAAACAATAAACGTCAGCAACAGCAGCAAGATGGCCGGATTGCTGATCACAAGGGGGGCTGATATCAATGCCGGATACTGGCCTCCTATTACTAGTTCGGTTCGCGAAAAACGCATAGACCTACTGAAGTTTCTGATTCAGCGTGGTGCTGATGTAAATAATACAGACAACTGGGGATACACGCCATTGTACTTTGCAGTTCACAATGACGACTTGGATTATCTCAAGGCTCTGATTGCCCATGGCGCTGAGTTGGATACCAAGCACCCGGGCGGAGAGACAGCCTTAATGTCTGGAGCTTTTACAGGTAGAACGGAAGCTGTGAAGTTACTGTTAGAAGCAGGCGCCGATATCAATGCCAAGAATGATAGAGGTCAGACTGCCCTGCATGTACCCCTGGATATCAGAACCTCCAACTCCGATTGCCTCCAATACCAACTGCCGACGGATACGATTGAGCTGCTTTTGGCCAAGGGGGCGGATGTGAACTTGAAAGACGAAGATGGCCGGACACCGTTGCATTTGGCTGCCGAGTCGGCTGATGGGGATATTGTCAAACTCCTTCTGGACAAAGGCGCCAAGATCGATGAGAAGGATGATGAGTCCGGATTTACCGCCCTTCACTATGCTGCACGGCTTGGCAACAAGGATGCAGCAGAGTTGCTCATCGCCAGGGGCGCGGACGTCAATGCCAAAGACAAACAGGGTCACACGCCTTTATGCGTCGCAGACAATCATGACTATAAAGTCGCCGAACTGCTTATAAACAAAGGTGCCGATAGCGCTATTCGAACAGAGTCGCACCGAACTCTCCTGCAGTTGGCCCAAGAAAGGAAACAAATCGAGTCAACAGTCCCGGACCTGAGATTTGATGGAGATCCGAACAGTCGTTTCGGCGAGTCAATTGTCCGTGGCGATGTCGATGGAGATGGATATGACGATATACTTATAGGAGCGCCGAGATACAATAACGAGCGAGGCCGGGTTCACTTATTCTATGGTGGACCGGACATGGACACAACTTCCGGTTTTATTTTCGAAGGACAGAATGCCGGAGATGCGTTCGGCGCCAGTATTGCCTGCGGCGATATCGACCATGATGGTTATGAGGATATCATCGTTGGAGCATGCCGGTACAGCACCAATCAAGGTCGTGCCTATCTCTTTTGGGGCAGTGACCGTAATTCTATGGACGCCGATCCGGATAAGGTCTTTACCGGAGAGGAAAAGAAAGGCTCATCCTTCGGAGCCGGTCTTCCTGCTGTCTATGATATAGACAATGACGGCTATGATGATATTATCCTGACTGCATCAAATCGGGGTTACCTCTACTATGGGAACACAAAAGAATTGATGGATGCGTCCGCTGACCTAATACTCAAGCAGGAAGACCCAGGATATTCCTTCGGCTATACCATTAGCTGTGGTGACGTTGATAACGACGGCTTCGGAGATATAGTTGTTGGACCTTGGTGGTCCCGGCAGGGTCGGGCCTATCTCTTTTATGGCGGCGGTAGATTGAATATGGATGCGAAAGCCGATGTTATCTTCAAAGCGCAATCGGAAGGTGATGATTACTTTGGCCAGGGCATAGTATGTGTTGACCAGAATAGGGACGGCTATGACGATATCATTATGGGCGCAGCAGGTTACAATGATATGCAAGGTCGTTCCTATCTCTTCTACGGCAGCTCGAAAAGGAGTCTGGATACTGACCCGGACATGACTTTTAATGGCGAGGTTGAAGGTGGTCTCTACGGTGGTCGACCCGTCTGCTATGGCGATATCGACGGTGACAAGGTCAACGATATAGTCATTGGAGCCTACCTCTACCGACAACAGATTGGCAGAGTCTATGTCTATTGGGGTAAGGACCTCTCCGCTCCTAATCCAAAACCAGGCAGGATTCTTACAGGAGAAAATCCCGGGGATTGTTTTGGCGTTGGATTAGCCTGTGGTGATGTCAACAACGACGGCTTCGATGATCTCGTTATTGGAGCCCACTTTTACAGAGCCGGGGCAAAACAAGGGCCCACCTACCAACTCCGACCGATCGGCAATCCCCCCCGCTACCGTGTCGAATACAAAGGCGGGCCAACACCACAAGGGCGTGTCTACCTATACTACGGCGGACCTCGGAAGAAATGAGGCCCAGGCGTGTTACTACCTGGAGCGTAGATCTCAACCCTGTGACGCACCGTGCCTCACTCTGCTGTGGTGCGTGCTGAGCGAACGTCGGTTCCGACGTGTTCTCGGACCGGGGGGACGCGCCCCAGCTTTGGAAACCCTACGCTGGCATCGCCTTTCATGCGGCGGATGCGGCTTCGACTTCGTCGAGGGCCCTGGGGATCGGCCGGCCGAGGACGCGGCAGCCGTCGGCGGTCACGACGATGTTGTCTTCAATTCGCACGCCGTGGAAGTCGCGATAGGACGCGACTTTGTCGTAATTGATGAACTGGCTGCACCTGCTCTCGGCATGCCACTGATCGATGAGCTGCGGGATAAAGTAGATTCCCGGCTCGACCGTGATGACGAAGCCCGGCTCGATGGCTTTGGCCAGCCGCAGATAGCGCCAGCCGAACTCCGGATTGCGCCGGATCGCGTCCGTATAGCCGACGTAGTCCTCGCCGAGCGCCTCCATGTCGTGCACGTCGAGTCCCATCATGTGGCCGACGCCGCAGGGGAAGAACAACGTATGCGCCCCCGCCGCCACCGCCTCCTGCGGGTCGCCTTTAATCAATCCAAGTCCCTTGAGGCCTTCCATTAGTGCAACGGCGGTCAGTCGGTGGACCTCGCGCCACTCGACCCCCGGCTTTGCCAGGCCGAGGGCCTCTTCTTGCGCTGCAAGCACGATGGAATAGATCTCTCTCTGCCGTTGCGAGAACCGGCCGCCGATGGGAATGGTCCGGGTGATGTCGCTGGCGTAGCGCAGCGGCGACTCAGCCCCGGAATCGTTGACGACGATGTCGCCGACCTTCAGAACGTTGTCATAGTAAGGATTGTGCATCGTCTCGCCATGGGTGGAGAAGATGGCTGAATACGCCAGTCGCACGCCGTGGGACAGTGCGATGCCTTCCATCGCCCCCGCCACTTCTCGCTCGACCATACCCGGCCGGGCCATCTGCATCGCCGTGATGTGCATCAGCCGGGAGATTTCCAGAGCCGCCTCGATCTGCTTGATCTCCTCCGGCGACTTGACCGATCTTTGTTGAACGACAGCTCGAATCAGTCTCGCAGAGGGCACCGCGGCACTGAGGAACGGATCGAGCTTCATGGCGTTCTCCGCACGATATTGCGGAAGAGAGTGGATCGCTCTTCCCTCTCGGGCGGCCCTATTCAGGATCTCCCCCAGCCTGTCACATGGTGATGTTTCCCTTACGCCGACACGCTCACACCTGTCGCGCAGCAGCGGCACAGGTCCCGTCCACACGATCTCCTCGACGGTCGGATCGTCGCCGAAGACACATTCCGTGCCCTCCTCGGTATCGATCACAGCGGTCAGGCTGGGCTGGTCCAACCCGAAGAAGTACAGGAACGTGCTGTCCTGCCGGAACGGATACGTGTTCGCCGCATAGTTCATCGGCGACTCGTCGTTGCCCAGCAGGAGAATGAGCCCGGAATCGACCTGGGTCTTCAGCCGCTGTCTTCTTCGGATGTAGATGTCTCTATCGAACATGCACTATTGCTTCTTCGGCGTCATCAGGCTGCCGAGGATCAGAGCGAGCACGGAGATCGTAATTGCCGGCAATACAGCATCGAAGCCGGCTACATATTGCGGCAGAACTCCTTCAGACTGTAGCTCGGACCAGATCAATGCCGTCACAGTCCCTCCGACGATGGATGCGATGGCGCCGGTCGTTGTCGCTCGCTTCCAGAACAGGGCGGCTACCAGGCAAGGCGTGATCGCCGCGCCATAGATCGTGTACGCGTACATGGCTCTCTCAAATATCGTGGTCGAATGGGCGAACGACAGCGAAACGGCGTAAGCAACCACGCCGAGGAATAACACCAGCAGACGACTGAGGAGCACGGTCCTTTTATCCGACGCCTTCGGATTGATGTGGTTCAGATAGACATCGCGGATGAGACAGGTCGCCGGGATCAGGAGAAACGAGTCCGCCGTTGAGATGATGATGCCGACGATGGTGACCATGAAGAGCAAGCCGAGGACCATCGGCATGTAATCCTTCGCGGCGTAGATCAGCACGTACTTGCCGACGGCGGCGTCCGGCATCAGGCTGGAGGCAATCCAGGCCTCCAGGATGATCAGGCTCTCGATCAGCAGCACGGCAAAGATCATGAACGTCACGGCGCTCTTGGCGCCCTTGGCGGTCTTGCTCGCGAAGAACCGCTGATACTGATTCGCGTCGCCCATGATCAGCAGAAAGACCGGCAGCGTGTAGTTGATGATCTGGGCGGGACTGAAGACGCCCCAGAGCTTCATGTGCTCCGGCTTGCCCATGGCCGCGAAGTGAGCCTCCATACCGCTCCAGCCGCCCGCCTGGCCCCACAAGACCGGAAAGGCAAGGAGGAGCGAGACGGTGATGATGATCCCCGTCACGATATCCGTGTAGGCAAGGCTCAGGAGTCCGGCGAGGATTGTATAGGTGATGATGAATACCGCCGCGATAATGGTCCCGATTCTCTCGGAGATAAGTGGATTGCCGGCCTTGTCGGTCAAGATTGCGTTGAGGACAGCCCCGAGCGCGTTGAACTGATAGCTGACGATGACCATATACGCGAGCACGAGGGCCAGCACGGCCAGCAGCCGGGCGGTCTGGCCATAGCGCGAGCCGATGATCTCCGGGACGGAGTAGACCTCGTAGTTGCGGGCCCGCGGGGCGACCCGGGTCAGCAGCATCATGCCGATGACGCTGCCGATGGGCAGGATCAGAGCGGCCAAGCCGGTCTGATAGGTCATGCCGGCATTGCCCACGATCGAGCCGGTGCCGATCCAGGCCGCAAGCATCGTGCAGACCAGGATCCACGGCGACAACGTCCGGCCCGCCACCGAAAAATCCGCCTGCGTCTTCACCTGGCGTGACTTGTAGATTCCAATCCCGGTCAGGACGAGAAGATAGGCGAGAATCGCAATCAGATAGACCATTCACGCACACCATCGTGAGCCACAGAGGACACAGAGATCACAGAGCAGAGGGAACAGGAAGGCAGGAGGGTCAGGACGTAAGAAGGTAGGAATGGGGCAAAGCATCTCGACCTTCTTACCATCTTCACCTCTTACCTCCATCCACACTCTGTGTCCTCTGTGCCCTCTGTGGCTAATTCATTGGATGAACTGCTCGACGAAATACTTTGGCGACAGCGGCCGGCCGGTGGCCCGGACGATCATCTCGTTCCAGGGATAGCGGGCGCCGGGGCCGAACACATTCTCGCGCAGGTACCGACCCACGCGCTGGTCGCCAACATAGCTGAGACCCTCGTCCGATTCAAGTCCTAATACCTTGTGGACGAGGTGGTCGTACAGTTGGGAGGCCAGAAGCTCGCCGAGCATGTAGTTGTGGTAATAGCACGGGGCAGTCGTGAAGTGCAGCTTGGAGAGCCAGCCGGCGTCGGCCGGACTTGGCGGACGCCTGATGAGCTGATACTTCTCCACGAGGTCCCACCACAGGCCATTCAAGTCCTGGTCCGGATCGGCGTACAGGGCCTTCTCGAAGTGGTACATGACCAACGCCCAGCGGACGAACAGGACCTGCTGGAAGCGTAGGTATCGGTCGCTGACTTGCTTGATCTTCACTGTCTCTTCATCGGACAAATTGAGCATCTGCTGCATCCACGCCGCGTTGCGGCTGAGCCGGCCGAAGAACATGGCAATCGCCTCCGTGGCAAACGCATGTGCCGGCTCGCGCAGCAACCACGGCTCGTTCGGATCGTGATACCTGTCGTACACCGCATGGCCCAGCTCGTGCAGGAGCGTCTCCATCCATCGCTCCGTGTCCTGCAGATTGGCCAGGACACGGACATCGCCGCTGCGATCCACGTCGTGACTGAACGCGTGTGGGAACTTGCCCTCGCGGTCATACAAGTCGCTGCGGGCCAGGATGTCGTCGATGGGCAGGCCGACGCTCGCGTAGTATCGCCGGGAAAGCTCCTTCACGTCCCGTCCCTTGTAGTACCGGTCGAGGTCCAGCTCATAGACGAGCGGCGTCCGCTGAAAGAAGGGGTCATGGTAATGCCACAGCATGAGCTCTTCCGGCGTGATGCCGTAGCTCTTGGCCAGAATCCCATCGAGTTCCTTCTTCATCGCAACGAAGAGCTTGCGGGTCAACCGATCCAGTTCGTCGAAGATGCGGTCAAGCTCTTTCACATTCTGCTCACCGGCAATGATGGTCATCGTGTGAAAGTTGTCGAAGCCGAGCCGCCGGGACGCCTGGTTCCTCAGCCTGACCAGCTTCAGGAAATCCTCGACGATCACATTGCCGACCTGTCTGCTGGCCCGCCACGCCGCCTCGCGCTTGCCGCAATCCGTCTCCGTCGTCAGGACCGTGTAGATGTCGCTCATCGTAACCTTGCGACCATCCATCGTGGCCCGATAGTTGTTGTACGCCTCCTGCACCTGTGTATCGAGCTCCACGATCTGCTTGAGCAGATCAGGCTCGATCTGGTTCTGAAGGTACGCGTAGTAGAGCTTGTCCACCTCCCGGGCCAGCCGGGGGTCACGAATGCCGGACTTCCGCAGCGCCTTGACCCGCGCAAAATCATTCGGCTCACCATAGATCCGCCGAATCTGCAATTGAAGCTGCGCAAACTCCTCGAACTTCTCTGCCCTGCCCGTAGTGGCCGCCTCCCAATACGCCAGATTCGCCCGCCTCGCCACCGGCTCGACCCTCGCCACACGCGTTTCGACGAACTGAGCAACCTGATCCTGCCCGGGCCGCGAGGCACAACCCAGAGTAAGAATCACCGCAAACGCTGCAAACCACAAGGCTGATCGTTTTCCCATAGGACATTTCCCATTGGCAATCCGAGAATCCTGATGCACTAGCGACCTGTGATTGTAACACACAGTCACACCTTAAGGAAGTCTCGGCAATTCCCACGCGGCACCCACAGAACCAAGTCGGTACTCATCTGCCAAACAGATATGGCAAACCACCTTGACGTGGGCTGCCCGGCCAGCTTATGATGACAACGTAGAACTGAAAGGACGATGCTGTGGAGTTCAACTTCCAATGGGACCCAAAGAAGGCCAAATCCAACAAGCAGAAGCATCGCGTCAGTTTTGAACAGGCTGCCACTGTGTTCCGTGATCCAAAGGCTGCTTCCATCTACGATGGAGGACACAGCGAGCCAGAGGATCGATGGATTATGCTCGGGTGCTCCGAGGGTGGCGGAGTGTTAGTGGTCTGTCATACGTTCAAACAGATCGATCCTACTACAGCTCAGATTCGTATCATCTCAAGCCGTAAGGCTACACGACGTGAAATCAGGCAGTATATGGAGCCGACGAGCGAATGAAACGCGAATATGATTTCTCGAAAGCGAAGCGGGGTAAGTTCTACAGGCCTGACGCCAAGTTCAATCTGCCGGTATACCTGGATTCGGAAGTCCGCCGCTTTGTGGAAGACGTGGCGAAGAAGAAACGATCCGATGTATCCACAGTCGTCAATCGCATGCTGAAGTCCGACATGCGACGCGCAACGGGCTGATAGAAGATACCCTCTCGGCTCACCGACATAGCCTGTAAGGTGCTCCCGAAGCCGGCGAAGCTTACGCGAGATAACGAGGGCTGAACTGCCCGGCAGTGTTCGTCAGCAGACCGCTTATTTGTCGCGAGATCACAGCTTCCACTGCGACCAACTACGGCGCCAGCGAATCAGCACCAATTGGTTCTTGGCCAGTGCCATTCATCCAGACGCCATCTACACAGCGGCCGGCGAGGCAATTGGGCGGCTTTCCAGATACAATGTATCGTAGCTCAGATCGAGCCCGCCGGGCCATTCCACCGAGCCGGCTACCACCCGCGCCGCTTGAAAGACGGCACGGTTTTGCAGGCGGACGAAAACGCCTCGCTGGAGATAAGGCTTTGCATCGAACACCCGCCGTTCGCCGTTCTCAAAAACCACCTCTAATTGGTAGTCGTCCAGTGGACGAACATCTTTGACATAAGGATTCATAACATCTTCACTTCAATGGTTCGATCTTGAACACTTCTTCGCCATTCACTGCCAGTTCCCAATCCGCCAGGAGTTCTTCGTGGTGGATTTCGATCCATGCCTGCACCAGGCGAGCTTTGCCGGGCGGCAGTTCGCCCGCCAGTACCGCCCCATCGGCGAGACTGAACACCGACCGTTGCCCGGCGTACTCGGCGTGCAAGTGGGGGACATGATGCTGCTTGTCATCATAGAAATACATGCGAATCACGATGCCATAAAACATGGATAGAATCGGCATGATTCTCTCTTCTCCACAAGCGGTAACAGGCGGTTCAATGTGCCTGACTTCAGCTCATACCGTATGCCCAGTTCCGGGTTCTGCTTCCAGATAACAGTCCATTCCCATTACTGTACCAATCATAGTGCCTGATGTCGACCAAGTCAATCGGGCCGCCAACACAAAAACTGCATTTCGGGTCTCTGAGTCTCCGGTGCTCTCTGTGGCCAACTGCTCTCAGAACGCCTTCTGTTCAGTGCGGGCGATGATCTCGTTTTGGAGGGCTTGGCTGCAATCGACGAAGTAGTCGCTGTAGCCGGCGACGCGGACGATCAGGTTCTGATACTCCTCGGGTTTGGCCTGGGCCTTGCGCAGGGTCTCGGCGTCCACGACGTTGAACTGGATGTGGTGGCCGTCGAGGCGGAAGTAGGCCCGGATCAGGTCTTTGAGATTGTCGAGGCCCTCGTCGCCTTCGAGGACCTGGGGATTGAATTTCATGTTGAGCAGTGTGCCACCGGTGCGCGCGTGGTCCATCTTGGCGGCGGATTTGAGGACGGCGGTCGGACCCTGGCGGTCGGCGCCCTGGACCGGCGAGATGCCCTCAGACAGGGGCACACCCGCTTTGCGGCCGTCGGGCGTTGCGCCCATGACGGAGCCGAAGTACACATGGACCGTGGTCGGCAGCAGGTTGATGCGGTATTGGCCGCCTCTCATCGTGGGCCGGCCGTCTATCGCCTGGAAATACGTCTCGAAGGCCGACCGCATCACGTCGTCCGCGTAATCGTCGTCGTTGCCGTACTTGGGCGTCCTCTGCCGCAGCGTCTGATGGAGCCCCTCATGTCCCTCGAAGTTCGCTCGCAAAGCGGCCAGCAGTTGGGCCATTGAAATCGTCTTCTTGCCGAAGACATGGTACTTGATGGCGGTCAGTGCATCTGCGATCGTGCCCAGGCCGACGCCCTGGATGTAGTTGGTGTTGTAGCGGGCGCCGCCGTCGTGGTAATCCCGGCCCTGAGCAATGCAATCGTCGATCAGGACCGACAGGAATGGGGCGGGCATGCAGGTCGCGTACAGACGCTCGATGACGTTGTTGCCTCGCATCTTCACGTCGATCAGATAGTTGAGCTGCCGGCGATAGGCCTGGAAGAGCTGCTCGAAGGTCCCGAACTGCGTGGGCTCGCCTGTCTCGATGCCGATCCTCCTGCCCGTCCTTGGGTCAATGCCGTTGTTCAGCGTCAGTTCCAGCACTTTGGGCAGATTGAAGTAGCCGGTCAGGATGTAGGCTTCCTTGCCGAAGGCGCCGACCTCGACGCAGCCGCTGGAGCCGCCATTGCGGGCGTCGGCGACGGACTTGCCCATCCGGATCAGCTCCTGCACGATCAGGTCGCAGTTGAAGACGGAGGGCTGGCCGAACCCGGTGCGGATGATCCGGGCCGCACGCGTGACGAACCGGTCGGGGTTCTTTTTGCTGACCTGGATGGACGAGCTGGGCTGCACCAGGCGCATCTCCTCGATCACGTCGAGGACGAGGTACGTGATATCGTTGACGCCGTCCGACCCGTCCTCCTTCATGCCGCCGCTGTTGATCTGGGCGAAGTCGGTGTACGTGCCGCTCTCGGCGGCGGTGACGCCGACCTTGGGCGGGGCCGGCTGATTGTTGAACTTGATCCAGAAGCATTGCAGCAACTCTTTGGCCTGTTCGGTCGTCAGCGTCCCCTCTTCGATGCCCTTCCTGTAGAACGGGTACAGGTGCTGGTCCAGGCGGCCCGGACAGAAGGAGTCCCACGGATTCATCTCCGTGGTCACGCCGAGGTGTACGAACCAGTAATACTGCAGGGCCTCCCAAAAGTCACGCGGGGCATGGGCCGGGACGTGTGAGCAGACGTCTGCGATCCGCTCCAGCTCGGCCCTGCGCCGCGGATTCGACTCGCGCGCCGCAAGGTCCTTCGCCTTCTCCGCATGGCGCTCCGCAAACCGGATCATGGCTTTCACGCAGATGAGCATGGCCTGCAGTTCCTGCTGCCTGGCGTAGGCCTGCGGATCGTTGAAGAAATCCAGGCCCTGGAGGCTGTGCTGGATGTCCTGCATGAAGTCGAGCATGCCTTTGCGATAGATTTTGTTGTCGAGCACGGTGTGGCCCGGCGAGCGCTGCTCCATAAATTCGGTGAACATCCCGGCCTCGTACGCATGGTGCCAGGGCTCGTCCATCGCCCGGAAAATCTTCTCGCGCATCGTCTTGCCCGACCAGAAGGGGATGATCTTGTCGCGGTACACCCGGCGAACGTCCTCCGAGACGGCGAACGGGATCTTCTCGCGATCGTTGAGGATCTGCAGGTCCTGCAGGCTGTGACAGCACAGTTCCGGATAGGTCGGGGTCGCCTTGGGCGCGGGGCCCTTCTCGCCGACGATGAGCTCGCCCACGTTGATGCAGATCGTCTTGTGCTCCATCAGGTGTCGGAAGGCCAGCGCGCGGCAGACCGGCGCCGACTCGCGCAAGGGGACATCGCTCTGATAGAAGGCGGTGATCAGTTCCGCCCGCTCGGAGGAAATGCACGGCTTGGCCTCGATGCTCTGCTGCCGCAGTCTCGCCACTCGATCATTCATCATCTTACCCGCCTATCTTGACTTCGAATCCGTGCCCCTTCAGGGTCTCTGCGATCTCTGCCATTGTATCATCGCTGGGGGCCTGGGCCTCCATCAAATCGACGCCACCCGTCAGACGGACGACCTTTTCCAGGCCGCCGCGGTTGTAGGGCAGAATATCGACCCTGCGAACCGTCTTCAACGACTGCACGAATTGTGCGGTCTGCTCGATGTTGTCCAGGCCGCTGTTGAAGCCCGGGATGATCGGTATGCGGATGTAAATCCGCTTTGCGATCTGGGACAAGGTCCGGATGTTCTCCAGGATCAGCTCGTTGCCCACGCCGGTAAACTGCTTGTGCAGCCCGCAATCCATGTGCTTGATGTCACACAGGAGCAAATCGGCAGCTTCGGCGACACGCTGAATAGTTTGCGGGTCGGCATGGCACGTTGTATCGACGGCAGTATGAATCCCCTCGGCCCGGCAGGCGGCCAGCAGCGAAAGCTGGAACTCCGGCTGCATCAGCGGCTCGCCGCCGGAGAACGTCGCGCCTCCGCCCGACTGGTCGTAGAAGATCACATCCTTCTTCACCTGCGCCATCACCTCGGCTACCGTCATTGTCCGTCCGATGATCTCCCGTGCCCCCGCAGGGCACGCGTCGATACACGCGCCGCACAAGGTGCATCTTTCCGGGTCCGTCACCGGCCCATTTTCGAGGATGGATACGGCGTTTCGCGGGCAGAGTTCGACACACCGGCCGCATCGGACGCAGCGACTCTGCCGCAGGCTCATTTCAGGCGCGGCCTTCCAGCTCTCCGGATTGTGGCACCAGCGGCAGCGCAGTGGACAGCCCTTGAAGAAAACGGTCGTCCGAATCCCCGGCCCATCGTGGATGGCGTACTTCTTGATATCGAACACGCACCCGGACACGGCCCCCTCCCGGCCCGCCCGCGATATTGTCTGCTGATTGTGAATGCGTAGTTCTCTTGTATCTGTCACTTCTGCACGCCTGACGGATCACAGTAGCGTTGCCCCTGTCGAGAATACACGAACAGAGCCAAAAACACAAGCCGCCGGCGGACACGGCAGGGGCGATCGTCCATGCGTCAAACCGCAGTTCTCGGCCCGATAACACGCCTGTTTCAACGAAGTTACAGCGGATATCTTGCGTCAAACCTCGTTTTTGACCACACAGGAGGGGTCAGCCTGCTTAGCCACCACATATCTACCCCACAAATTGCGATTGGCTCGGGCTCGGCTCAAGAAGCCACAGAATTTGGTCACATAACGCCAGTTTTCCCTTGACACCCGCGTGGAAATATGGGTAACATAGGAAAGATAGTGACCTTGCCTGCCGAGGGTGGCCTGTCGCCCGGAGGCAGGACCTATGGTCCCAGAAAAAGGGAGGACTGTGATATGAAGAGAGTGGCGGTTTCACTTTTGGTCATGGCAGCGGCATCGACTGCTCTGGCGGCGCCAACGTTCTATGTGTCGCCGAACGCATACCCAGGCTCCAGCTCAACCAATGATCTGGCTTGGCAGGCGGCGGTCGGCAGCTTCAACGAGATTGACTTTGACTTTGTGCCTGTAGGCCAATATCTGGTGTCCATCACCGACTCATTTGTATCCATAAGCACTACCTTGGGCGGTCTGGGCGGCGAATCGGGCAACCCGGAGACCTTCGCCGGCAGTTGGGGCGGGGCGGGCGCCGGTTCGGTATATGGCACCGTTTTCGACATTGCCCTTCTGAACCGCGATGCGGCAGGGGCACTTCACAGCGACTTCGTCTTCACATTCAGCCAGCCGGTCACAGGCATTGGCGCGTGGCTGTATGACGATGGCAGCGGCAGCTCTGAGAGCATGATTCTCCGGGTCACTGAAGTTGGCAATGTCGTAACCAACTCCTCGATGCTCGAATCGGGCAATGGGAACGACCACTTCGTGGAAGGCTTCCTCGGCGCTACTTCGACCTTGGGCATCACGGAGGCTCGTTTCATCGTGGTGGATGGGCAAGGCAATCCCGTCCAACGGGCCTTCGAGCTCGACCATCTCCAATGGGGCCGGCCGGTCCCGCCGATTCCCGCGCCGGGTGCGATCCTTCTCGGCAGTATCGGTGTTGCGGCCGTCGGGTATCTGCGGAAACGCCATAGCCTGTAACAAACAGTCAAGACTCGATCTAGGGGCGATGCTTCTCAATGAGAAAGGCATCGCCTCTTTTTTTTGCGCCGGAGCTGAATCGCCATTCCTTCCGAGCCCCGGCTCTCATGCACTTTACAGCAGACCCATCTGTCGTTACCATGCTGCGGGTCAGGGAATGACCTTGATATGGTCGCCGGTCGCCCCGAGAACGAATTTGGAGGATATGCAATGAGACACCAGGGGTTGTTTCTCAGTTTCGTAGTCGTTCTTGGCTGGGGAAGTATTCCTGTAATGGCGGGCGGCGAGCGCGATCCGCAGGGGGCCCTGCTGAACGCGGAGTTGATCTTCCCTCTGGATAATCCGCCGACGCCGGGCTGCCATGCCTCCACGATCGTCGAGACGCGCGACGGCCGGCTGCTGGCCGCATGGTTCGCCGGGACCGACGAGGGCGAGAGCGACGTCGGGATCTGGGTCTCCCATTGGGACAAGGGCGCGTGGTCGAAGCCTGTCGAGGCGGCCAACGGCGTCATGTCGCCCCAGAAGCGATTCCCCTGCTGGAACCCGGTGCTCTTCCAGCCGAAGAAGGGCCCGGTCGTGCTGTTCTTCAAAGTCGGGCCGACGCCCTCGCAATGGTGGGGCGAGATGATCGCCTCCAAGGACAATGGCCAGACCTGGGAAGGCCGCAGGCGGCTTGACCCAAAGGTCGTGGGCCCGATCAAGAACAAGCCCGTCCAGCTCGACGACGGCCGGATTCTCTGCCCGTCGAGCAGCGAGAACGCGGGCTGGCGCATCCACCTGGAAGTCACGAAGGACCTGGAGAATTGGACCGTCATCGGTCCCCTCAACGACCCCGCGAAGATCGGTGTGATTCAGCCGACGATCCTGCAATACCCCGGCGGCCCGCTCCAGATGCTCTGCCGCACGCGGGGCACAGGCCTCATCAGCCAGTGCTGGTCCCAGGACGGCGGCAGGACCTGGGACGAACTGACCGCCACGGAGCTGCCGAACCCGAACTCCGGAATCGATGCCGTGACACTGCGCGACGGCCGGCAACTGCTCGTGTTCAACAACACGCCCAAAGGCCGCACGCCCATCAACGTCGCCCTTTCCTCCGACGGCAAACAGTGGAAGGTCGCCCTGACCCTCGAAGACCAGCCCGGCGAGTACTCCTATCCCGCCGTGATTCAAGCCAAAGACGGCCGCGTCCACATCACCTACACCTACCTGCGCAAGAGCATCAAACACGTCGTCCTGGACCCCAGGAAGCTCTGACCCGCCGCCGACCTGACAGCGAGCCCGAGAGGCAATCTCGGCCGCGCAAATTGGCTTTGTTTCGCACAGTCCGGGAATCGAGCATAACCCCTTTCCCACCAAACCGTTAGCGTCATCCACCGTCCCCCGAATTGGCTTTGTTTCGCACCGCAGTTCTGTAGGGTGGGCTGTGCCCACCATCTGCCGGGCCGGACAAATTGGCTTTGTTTCGCACAACAGTTCCTCCCACTGTGGCGAGGCCATCTTGGCCTTGTCTTCTTCCGAGAATTGGCTTTGTTTCGCACGATAGCCGTGTGGCTCCCTCCTGCCTGCTGCCTGCTCTCTGTTCCCTGGCAAATTGGGTTTGTTTCGCACGCTCGGCCGCCGACTTCCAGCCCGATGGCCTCTCGAAAATTGGCTTTGTTCTGCACAATCGGGCATCCTCTCCCGGCGAACGCAGGTTCCAGAGGTCCGGGTGGCAGCGGCAAGCGCCGGCTTGCCGATGGCTGTACCCCACACGCACCGGGCATGATCGCGGATCGCAGCAATGTTCCCATGCTTTGGCCCGCCTGGAAATTGGGTTTGTTTCGCACGATAGGTTCTCCACTCACGGCGAAGAGGGGGGCTGATCGCCGGGTCCAGACAAGATAAAATGGGCAATTTGTCAGCAACGCTTTGAATCCGCCCCAAGTTCACCATTCGCGATTTGCGATTCTTGATTTGTAGTTGACGATTCCCTATTCAGTTGTTTTCTTATCATACAGACGCCAGGATCGACTGTCAAGTGAAATCCAGGCAATCCAGAGATTCCTTTCGGGCACGGATTCTGAAACCACGAAGAGCACCGAGAGCACGAAGGTTCATTTGATACGGATTTCGTCTGAATCTGTGCTACTAACTCGCAACAACTGAAAAACGTTTCCAGGTGATTTCAACCAGGTGTCATAGCCTCCAACCGCAAAAAGACTTAGAAACAACGATTGCACGGATCACACGAATGAAAGAGATGAAGGACAGGCCAACCGAATCGGTGTAATTCGTGTGATTCGTGGTTCAAAAGTACCTTGGTTGCGGCCGAAGGCCGCGATGGGAAAATCGGCGCAATCTGCGGATAACCTAAGCCCTGTCCCACTAACAACCGGCAACTACCTTTCAACCGCAGAGGTCGCAGAGGGCCGCAGAGGAAGAACCCCGGCCGAACAGCCTGCCCTGAGCGCAGTCGAATGGGCCCCCAATCCGAAATCAAACAGCCCCCGCGGCTCCGCCGCTGCCCCCGGATCAAGTACGGTGGCCATGGAATTCCAGCTGTTGTCCAGGAATAGGTGTGTAGGTGCCAAGTGGAGTTGTCGTTGACTTATGCGCCAAACGACGTATCATGTGAGGAGTGATACAAACGGCAAACAGGAGCACCTGAAGAATGGAATCGCGCACGATCATTTTGACGTCGGCTGCGAGAAAGCACGGCAACCTTAATCTCAGTGCGTGCGGAAGGGATTTCTTCCCGGAGGATGTGTATGGAGGCCCGTCAAAGAAGGAGCCTGCGGGAACGCCGATAACTGTAGCCTTCGAAGGTCTTCCAGACTCCATTGATACGGACATTCCCACTGAGCGGCGCACCGGCAAGCCTAAGTGGCTGTTAAGGGAGAGAAAGAACGTCAAGCTATTTGTCCTCCATCATGGCTTGGAAGCGGGCGACCGAGTGACCATGTGGAGGGTGAACAAGAGGCGATACCATGTTTCGACCAATGGCAACATCGCAAGCGAGCCGCGCAGCGGATCGCCTGTCAATGCCTTCCATACAACAAAGCTCGGCTCCATCTACCTAGGTGACTCCCTCAATGTACTGGAGAAGGCGGTTGATCCCGAATCCGTCGACCTAATTGTCACAAGTCCGCCATACGGCCTCGTGCGGAAGAAAAAATATGGCAACGTAGATGCCGATGGGTATGTGGAGTGGTTCAAGCCTTTTGCCCATCTGTTCCGGCGACTTCTTAAGCCCAATGGTTCCTTTGTCCTTGACATGGGCGGTTCATGGATATCGGGCCAACCGACCCGAAGTTTGTACCTCTACGAGCTGTTGCTTGCCCTCTGCCGCGATTGCGGATTTCACCTTGCACAAGATTTATTCTGGTGGAATCCGGCGAAGCTTCCAACTCCTGCCGAATGGGTGACAGTCAGACGCATCAGAGTCAAGGATGCAATTGACTATGTCTGGTGGTTGTCTCCGACACCATGGCCGAAGGCAAGCAATTCCCGCGTGCTTACGCCCTACAGTGGGGCCATGGAAGATCTGCTCAAGAATGGATACAAGGCAAAACTGCGTCCAAGTGGTCACGACATAAGCGAAAAGTTCGGAGTTGATAACGAAGCTGCTATTCCTCCAAACTTAATTGCGGTCGCCAACACAGAAAGCAACTCTCAGTACCTGAGGTACTGTAAGGAGCACAACATAAGCCCACACCCTGCACGATTCCCAGGGGATCTTCCTGAGTACTTCATTCGTATGCTGACCGATCCGGGGGACCTCGTCATTGACCCATTTGCCGGCAGCTGCGTGACGGGAAACGTAGCCGAGCGTCTTGCAAGACGATGGATTTGTGTGGACAACGTCGAAGAGTATCTAACAGGAGCCCTCGGGCGGTTCCAATCGGACCGGACACTTTTTCCTGTTCCCAAGAAAAAGTCTAATGGAAGGCGTTCCTATCAAATATTCCACCCGGCGGTAAATTGGGACTCCCATCCGCATAAGCCTCTGCCAGCAGACGGCGGGAAAAGAAGACCGAAAAAAAGTTAGGCTGCTGAAGTTGGCGGGGTAGACGACCCTTAGAATGGTGCTGGCGTCCATCTCCTATCGATTACGTCCGACGATTTCCTCGTCATAGTTCTATTGCCTTGAGGTTCATAGCTTGCTTTGCTTCACGATTGAAAACGTCAACAATGGCCGTCGGGTGTCTGACAATAGTCTTGAGGTCGCGTCCATCGACCATGACCGTGCAAAGATTGGAGTCTGTCATGATCTTGTTGGCGTATCTGCGCGCTTCGCCTCCAATCTCACCCGTTGTAACAATCACGATCACATTGCTTTTGAGAAAATGCGTAATCCCGACTTCTTTTGCTACGTCGTCGAGAGCTACGCGTGACGTATTCTTGCATTGGACTTGCCACCGCGAGAAGACCAGCCGGGTTGACTCGAAGATAACGTCAACTTCTGCGCCACCTGTGGCATCTCCTCGCAATCGCGTGGCGACATATGTCATATCTAGCAGGCGCATGAGCTTGAAGGCGAGCGCTTCGAGTGCCAAACCTCGAACGTGCTTATCAGCCGAACTCATTTCCTTTAAGACTTCCGTCAGAGACTTGCGCAGTAGAAAACGGATGTCCGATTGAGTTTGCTTTTCCAGTTGCTCAAGCAAAGGAGTAATCAGGTCGGCGACCAGTTTGTTTGTCGGGCTCACCACGAATGGCTTGGCGCCCCTCCCTGCTTTCTTGGTACCCCTTGTCAGTGTGATGTACCCCGCGTTCTGAAGGGGGTACAGCACCTGTTTCGGAAGATTCTTCTCGTTGAAACTCACACCGTATGTAGCGCATGCAAGTTTCTCGACATCGTTTGACAGGTAAGGTCCGGGGCCTCCGATGTTAGCGAGAGTTTTCAAGTAGGCCTTCTGTTCTTGTGTGAGCTTTGCCAGTACTTCCACCTCTTCAGTTGAAGTCCCTCGTACTTCTTGCAGCCGTGCTTCGTCAATCGACCACCCTGAGGAGAATACGCCCGCCTTCTCCAGCCAAAGTCGCATCATGCTCGGGTGCTTGCCGCCACGAGGGAAATGTATCCCCCGCTCATCGAGCCAACGACGAAGTTTGACCAGGTCCACGGTCTCCCCCGCAGCTTGCATATCGAGGACACACTGCACGAGAGTCGTACCATGAAGGTTCAGGAGAATATGCCGTGCAAGCTCTCCATAGAGCCTCTTCTCATCACCACGAATTGCGTACAGTGCCTGCCCGAATTCAGTTAGACTTGCGTCTCGATCGATCAGCCCATATGCAATCATACCGAGTTTCGTGTTGTTTGCGAGTTTCCCACGATTGTAATCGCTGGTATCGTGCCTATCGAAGTACTCTCGGCGAACTGCAGACTCGAAAGCTTTCCAGTCGCCCCCGTGCTCGGAAGCCATCTCCAACACGCGAGCCAAGCTGATCTGGGAAGGGGAGAACTCGCTGCCGAATGGAAGGTCGCTACGTTTCATAGTTTCTGATTCACCATCCTGAATCTAACAATGGAATGCTCATTTCTCCCTTGATCCCAAGGGGCACGACGAATCCGCTATCTTCCCAGCCATGAGGCGACCCTCGAATACCCCGGCCAACTTCAACTTGGCAGAAGTGCGATTCACAGCTCGCCAAGTTCTCCGGGCCGCAACATTGTGAGCATTGTATCACGCATCGCCCACGATGAGCAATGGCCAAAAGCTCGACGCGCTGCCTTGGTGCCGCTATTCTGCGAAAGCACAAAGTCAGAAGAGATTCAGTGTTCGCGAATAGCTTGGAGTCCATTGGCGTGCCACTGCTATACTACGTGGACTCCGGGGTTCAACCCTTGATCTAAGTTTTAGTGAGCGGGCGGAGTCATCGACTAAACAGGATTCGGTCGATGACGGCGTTCCGAACGGAGTCGGCGAGGCCGAAGGAAGCTGTCTTGACGGTTTTCAGTTCGGAATCTGCGTAAATCGGCGGAATCTGCGGATGCATTGCCTCTGCGTACCTCTGTGGCCTCTGCGGTTAAAGAGAGTTGTTGGTGCTTGGTTGCTGGTTGTTGGTTCATAGTTGTTAGCTGAAGACCCTCGTACATCCGTGTGCATCCGTGGAATCCGTGTCGAATGAGCCTTCGTGGTGAAGTAGCCTGGATTCCCGCCTTCGCGGGAATGACATGGAGGGAGGTGAGGAGGGTCAGGTCTGCAATTTGCGATATGTAGAGCAGCATTTTCAGTCTCCGGCGCAGGTCGGGTTCTGTCTGCAGGCGATGCTCGGCCCGCGGCCACATTCTGACCCCCGGACCCCCTGGACACAGCACTATGTTTTTGGCCCTGAAACGGGTATAATGGATTATTCAGGTCCGGCAGTCGTATGCTCGGGTCTGACAGAGTTGGTCAGGGTGATGTGGCGGCTTGACCTCAAGCGACGTCCCTGTGGCGATGTCATCGTTCACCCATATGTATCCTAAAAGGAGCATTTGGCTTGAATACATATGCACGATTCGCTTTAAGCTTGCTCGTTCTTCTCATTCTTCAAGCGACGGCGCGGGGCCAATCGCCTGAGATCCTTATCAATGAGTTTCTCGCATCCAACCAAACGGCGAACAGGGATCCCGAGTTTAGAGAATTATCCGACTGGATCGAACTATACAGCACTGCCCATGGAGCCATGGACCTGAGCGGCTACTACGTGACGGATAACCTGGATGAGCCGTTGAAGTGGCAGATCCCGGACGGGACCCTGATTCCTGGAGCCGGCTTTCTTCTCTTGTGGGCCGACGGCCGGGATGCGGGACTCCACACGAGTTTCAAACTGAACAAAGGAGGGGAGCAACTCGGCCTGTACACGCCGGAGGGTGTGCTCGTGGATACGCTGAGCTTCGGTGCGCAACAAGATGACATGTCGTACGGGCGCCTGGGAAACGATGCGAATCAATGGAGCTTCTTCAGTCCATCCAGCCCCGGGTCAGTCAATGACCCTCAAGACAGCGTAGGGGTGACGCCGCAACCCCTCTTCTCAATTACCGGAGGATTTTACCAGGGAGGTCAGGTGCTCCGCTTCCAGAATTCCGAGCAGATCGATATCTACTACTCCCTCGACGGTACGCCACCGGATGACAGCGCCTTACGCTATCAGGCTCCGATTGCCCTGGATGCCACCGCCGCGGTCCGCGCCATCGGCTACACGCGAGGTTTTGCACCCAGTGACGTTGTGACGCATACCTATTTCATCGATGAGGCGATCCATCTTCCCTTCATCTCGATCGTCACGGATCCCGATAATTTCTTCAGTGACGAAAGGGGGATCTACGTGACCGGTACTAAGGGAAGGGGCGGCTACTGTGACAGCGCCGTCCGCAATCTGAAACAGGATTGGGAACGGCCCGTGAATATTGAACTGTATGAAATCGACGGGGATCTGGGCTTCAACCAGCAGGCCGGCGTGAAGATCTTTGGCGGTTGTTCGCGTCACCGATTTCCTCAGAAATCTCTGGCGCTGTTCGCGCGCAAAGAGTATGGCAAGGGATCATTTGAGTATCAACTCTTTCCAGACAAGGACATCGGCCGTTTCGAATCCTTCATCCTGAGAAGCTCGGCGGATGATCAGGTATGGACCCTGTTCCGCGACGCCCTGTCACAAACGGTGTTGGTGGAATACATGGACGTTGACGTTCAGGCCTACCGCCCGGCGGTCCTTTTCCTCAACGGCCGATACTGGGGCATCCACAATATTCGCGAGAAAGTCAACGAGCACTACGTAGCCGGCAACTTTGGCATTGACCCGAAAGAAGTGAATCTGCTGGAAGGCAATGGCAGCGTTGCCGCAGGGACCAATGCCGGCTACACGGCCATGGTGAATTATGCCAACACCCATAACATGGCCGATCCTGCGCAGTATGAGGTCGTCAAGGCTCAGATCGATATCGATCAGTATATCGATTATATGATCGGTCACATCTATCTCGCGGAGAGGGATTGGCCGGGCAACAACATCAAATTCTGGCGGGCAACCTCGGGGCCTCGTGCGCGGTGGCGATGGATCAACTTCGACATGGATCAATGCTTCACGCCGGGATGGATCAATGAGAACATGATCCAGAAAACGACCACGAGCTCCGGGCCGAGCTGGCCCAATCCGGAATGGTCCACACGCTTATTTAGAAATCTTCTGTTGAATGAAGGCTTTCGCAATGAGTTTATCCAGCGTTATGCCTATCACATGAATACGACCTTCCGTCCTGATCGACTGGTGGGGTTCATCGATCGGTTCCAGGAGCGACTGGCGCCCGAGATTCCGCGGCACATCACCAAATGGGGAGGACAGAAAGATCCCGATGCCCTGGAGACCTGGATGAGTCCCATATTCAACTCCGTGACGCGCTGGAAACAGAATATCGATCAGATGCGATACTTTGCCGCTCAACGGCCGGCCGCCACCACCCGCCATATGCTCGACCATTTTGGCTTGAGCGGGACTTCCGAGATCAGCCTCGATCTGCATGTCCCGGATTCCGCCGTGCTCCAAATCAATGGCAAGCGACTCCGCGATGGATTCCAGGGGACCTACTTCAACGACGTTCCCATCGTCGCACGCGCGACACCCAGGTTGGGGTATGCCTTTTCGCATTGGGAAATCCCGTCCACTGTGGTCCCATCGAAGGACATTGTGGCCACGGGATCCGTCTGGAGATACTCGGACATTGGCGTGGATCTTGGCACCGAATGGCAGCAGACAGGTTATGACGATACGGCATGGCCCTCCGGCCCGGCCCAACTCGGCTATGGCGATCGAGACGAAGCCACGGTGATCGGCTACGGCGGGGATGCGAGCAACAAGCATATCACCACCTATTTTCGCAAGTCATTTGAGCTGACCGATGTCACACGTTTCCGTTCGTTGTCCATTTCTCTGCTGGTGGATGACGGGGCCGTGGCCTATCTGAATGGCCAGGAAATCGCACGCGTCAACATGCCGGCGGGACAAATTTATTATGAGACGCCGGCGGCTCAAGCGACTGCTAATGAAAATGGCTTCACGGAGCTTCAAGTCCCTCTTGCTCACTTGAAATCCGGCGTCAATACCTTAGCCGTAGAGGTCCATCAGACCAGAGGGGACAGGTCCGACATGAGCTTCGACTGTTCCTTGTCAGGCGAAAGCTTCCCCGTGGCTCAAACGGAGCGGGTCGATACACCTGAAATCGAGATCACACTTTCGGGCGACAGTCAGCTCACAGCCTTTTTGGACGTGGATACCACGACCATCACAGATCCGATCGTCATTACGGAAATCAACTTCAACTCTGCCCCCGAGGCTGACAGTGACGACTGGATTGAACTGCACAATCGTACCGGCGCGGCCATCGACCTGACGGGATGGCAGTTCAGCGATGGAGCGGGACACGCGTACGCGTTTCCTCCGGACACCGTACTGTGGCCCGAGAGCTATCTGGTATTGTGTCGAGACAGAATCAAGTTCAAAACCGTCCATCCCCATGTCAAAAACCTGCTGGGAAATTTTGCGTTTGGGCTCGGCAGTGAAGGGGAGTCCGTTCGTGTCTTGGACGCGCAGAACAAGGTCGTTGACAGGGTCGACTACGCATCGGTCGCTCCCTGGCCGGCAAACGCACAAGGAACCGGATACACCATTGAATTGATGGATATATCAAGCGACAACAATCTAGGCGAGAATTGGCTGGCCGTGAGTTTACTTGGGACACCCGGCACGAGACATGAGTAGCCCTGAGAATCCAATCAATCCCTACGTTGCAGACGTCCGCTACCTGCCGTTGTCTTTGCGGTTAGTGATCAGTTCACACAGGCCCATCTGAAAACTGTGCTCGCTTCCACAAGTTGAACAGTGAACTTCTGGGGTCATCCCTTGCCTTAAACTCTATTGGGTGCGCGGATTGATCGGCCGAAAAGGAGTCTGGATTCCCGATCAGAGCTTGCCCTCGACTTGATCGGGGGTCCGGAATGATTGTATGAAAGTGTGCCTCCGGCGGGGGTAAGATACCGCTGGACCTAAAAAGGCGGTAGACCGCCGTAAGGAGGCACGTTATGGAGATGATAGCCTTGGATTGCCACAAACACTATAGTGTCGCTTCCGTCCAGACCCC
>Ga0214473_10000212_pt1 | contig 83077 bp, 73 predicted proteins | sample RVTome_7_FD_203509 | JGI IMG/M metagenome (GOLD analysis project Ga0214473, IMG submission 203509) | Soil microbial communities from uranium-contaminated site in the Upper Colorado River Basin, Wyoming, United States - RVT98D197 | ecosystem: Environmental > Terrestrial > Soil > Contaminated >... | reverse complement strand
CCTGCCGCTTCCTTTCCCCTTACATTATTTTCTCCCCCCCCCCCCCGCTTCCTGCGACGGTTCCGGCAAAAGCTTGATTAGTTCCGGGACCACAGCCATCCACTGGTACAGGAGCGGGGATACCTCATATTCAATCAGGTCGGCGAACATCGTCCAATCCTGACCCTCGACAGCCTTCAAAATTTTGCCGGCGTACGAGTTCAATTCGAGAAGCTTATCAAGAAGCGTGAAATCGTCGATCCTGACCTGCGAGAAATCCAACTGGAAATTTGTTCTTAAACCCTCCAGGATCTGACCGAAAGCGCTGATATATTCAAGGGCCTGGCTCGCCGCCATGACACCATCGTTGACATTCCCCTCACGAATAATCCTTGCCGCATCTTCGAGTACCGCCGATAACTCCGGGAGATAGATCTGGGAGTCCTCGAGCGCCTCATGGGCGAGGTCGAGACGGTCCTGAGTGTGCAACTCGAGCGATAAAATATCTTCCAGTTTGAACGCCCCAAGCCCGATTTCCTGACTCTCGTCCAGCTCTTCCTCGTTCAGAATTACCCGCGTGAGAACCCTCGGAAAAGTTACAACTTCCGTTTCGACATGAAGAAGGAGGTCCCTGAAGGTCTCAATTCCATTGACATCAACAGGGACCTTAGCGTTGTCTATAGTTACTTCCATGACTTTTTTCTCTATTTCGTCCATACAGCAATCATACACAAGTCCGGCAGGAACCGCTATTCATGCGCTATGTCGATAGCGAGATTCCGCTCGATGATGACGAGCTCGAACTTGCCGTGCCGAACTGGTTCTGAATGAACTGGCTTGTCGACTGCCACTGCGAAATTGCCAGTTCCATCTGGACAAACTGGGCTCGCAGCCGCGCCTCGTACTGGTCCAGGCGGAATTCATAATCGTCGATACGCTTAGCTATTCTTATCAACTCGGAGTCGATCAAACCTCCGGTTTTGATTTTTGCGCGGATGACCCCATCCGACCCTGTGTAACCGTCAAGAAACGCGTCCAACCTCCGCGCGAGCCCGGCGTTCCGGAATGCGTCGACACCGGATACTGTCTGCGAAGGTATACCGAGAACGTTCGCGATATGATTTCCGGCGCCGAGGTCCTGGATGCTTAGTCTGGCGCGTCCGGAGTCTGTTTGGGAAACCAGTTGGAGGAACCCACCGGTGGTCATGTAAACCCTGATGCTGTTATTGAATCCCGCGACCGCGAGAGCGTTCGTGATGGCGCTCATCACATTGCTGCCGGTATGAAAACCCGCATCGAACTCAACGGTCGCGGTATGTGCCCCGTCACTGAGACTGAAGGACATCCCCTGCGAGAGCGTGATCCCCAGGCTGATGTCCGTCGTTCCGGTTACCGTGACCTCGGATTCGACATCGTTCCCGAATAATGAAAGGACCTCCTCAGGATCGGTCTCCAATGCCTGCTGCAGGGCCTGGTTTTCCTCAAGCTTCTGCAGAATAACTTCGGGATCGGTGGAATCGGTGACCAGGAATGACGATGTCGCGAGCTCGACACCCAGACCCACGGATCCGGTAGTGATTCCGAGATCGGCTAAGAGCTTTTTCTGCCCCGCGCTCATGCTGAGGACGGGCGAGTAAAGGTTGAATTTCATCGACGAATCCAGCCTGCGCAGCGTTGCCGAATTGAACAGGATATCCATGATATTCAAGTCCTGGCGCTGGTTTTCGTATTCGTCGATCTCGTTGAACGTCATATTCGAGCGTTGCGCGTCCGTCAGTTGAGCAAGGTTGTCGCGCTCGTCCTCTGTCAGCGGGGTCGGGTTCACCATTTCCTGGAGGGTGTTGTATTTGACGACAAAATCCCTGACCGCCTCGGTAGCGCGGGACGTGTCGGCGGTGATATCGACCGCGATCGGGTCGCTCGAAACGCCCTTCAAAGTCAATGTTACATCGCTGATGATATCGTCGATTTCATTCGTGTCGCGGATATAGGAATTGCCGTCGACCGTAAGCTGCGCCTTCTGTCTGGCGGATCCGATCTCCTGCGGCGTATGGTAGGTGTCGGTCATACGCATCGACACCCAGAAATTTGACGTATCGGTCGCGCTTCCGATTGTAATCTTGTTGTATAGCGGGTTGGAATCGAGGTCCTGAACCAGGATAAGCCTGTCAAGGTTGGAATCATACGAGGCGATAACTCCCGCGGGAGAAATATTGATCCGGGAGATGATGTCGGAGAGGCTGTCCACCGCTGTATTAGCCGTAATTTTCACACCGTTGATTGTGAATGTCCCGCTCACCATCGGGATCGTAAAGTTGGCAAACGCGAGCGAGCTGTCGGGATTAATGCTTCCTTCGCTCGTGCCTGTAAACTGGACGGCTCCGAATGCAGTGCTCAGACCCAGTGCCGCCGCGAAGTTCGATGTATCCCCAGCGGCGCCAATGGTAATCCGCGACGTGTTTCCGGCATCGGGCCTGTACAATAGAAACCTGTCGTTTACTTCGTCATATTCCATTACAACACCGGCGCCCGATGAATTTATCAGCCCCATGATTTCATCCAGCGTCTGTGTGTCGGTGTTGTCGATTGTGATTTCTACTCCGTTGATTGTGATTGTCCCGGACGTGAGGGCAATGTCGAGTCCCGAATTGTCTATTGTCGTGTAAATATTCAGCGGGGGAGTTTCAGTATTCGTGGCATCCGAAACGTCTCTCGTCCCGAGGAGGTAAGTCGATGTAGGCGGGCTGACGAGGAGTTCGCTCGACTTCGCAGCGTAGATTAGGGCATCTCCCTCCGAAAAAGCCCCTCCCGCGCCCTGAAGCTCGACATTCGCAATTAGATTGTCGACCGTATCTCCGTCAGTACCGACAATGGTCCGGCGCTGCACAGGTCCGCCGTTTTCGGGAGTGAATATAGTAGTGAGCGTGAAGTCAGTCGCTGCGGTGGTTGCGGAATCTACTGTGCTCAGGCCGAAGTCCAGCAGCGTGCTGATATCTGTGTCGACGCTGAGAATGTCAGGATTCAGAACATTTTCGAGAATTCCATTCCCACCGGAATCATCGGTCAGCCTTATATCTTCCCCGCCCTTCGACGCAAGCGCCTGCATGTAGTATGCGCCAGCTCCGTCATCGACCAATTGCGCAGTGACGCCCGGCACCTGTGCATTGATGGCGTCGATAAGATTCTGGACCGTGCTTCTTTCGGTTATCCCGAATATTGTCACGGGGTCCACGGCACCCGCTCCGTTATCACGGTCGATTGTGAACAGCGATGTTTCGGTCACGCCCAGCGAACTGAGAATCGTGCCGCTGTCGAGGCTGACAGTTCCCGTTACAACTCCGCCCCTGCCGTCAGTCGATGAAATCAAATGCTTACCCGCGGCTTCGACCTGGAAACCCGATGTCCTGATTGTCTGACTGACATCGTCCTGCCCGGCATCGACCACTACAAATGTCCCGGTATTCAGATTCAGGTCGCCGGGAGGATCGTAAAAGTACATCGAGATCGCCGTCTCGCTCGTACCCGACGACTGGTCTCTCAGGACGATTTTTCCATTTTCGAGGGTTACGGTCGTCTCCCACGGTGGATTCGCGCCATCATTGAAGCGTGTTTGAAGTTCGGTGATCACGTCGTTAAGGGTTGTCGCGCCGGTTATTGCGAATGAGCTCGACACCGCATCGCCGTCATATTGCGTACCGCTGATCTCGATCGTCTCATCGCCGGTCAGCGCTCCGCCGGAGTACTGGTCGAGGTTGATGAGGAGCTCCGTTCCGTCGGCGATGTTCGCGCTGTTGCCCGTTGTGAAAGTACGGGTTCCGACAATTGTTCTATAGGTCGCGGTGTTTCCGGCTGTTGTGTTCCCGGTCGTGAAAGTGAATGTGCTGCCCGAATAATCCGAGTCGACGAATGTAAGGGCGGTGAGCGCAATTGTGTTGACACCGGACGAATTTGTTTCGGTAATCAGCAGAGCGCCATTTGCGTCGACGGATACCTGCGCCTCTCCCTGAAACGCGGTCTGCACAGTCTGTCGGAGTCGTTCGAGCGTGTCGGTCGCGTTACCGGCGAAGTCGAAATAAACCGTGTTGGCTGACCCGCTTTTGAGAGTCACATCGATTTTTATTCTGTCCCCCGCTGTTACTGCGGCTGAGCCGGTCCCTGCCTGGAGGGCGTCGGTCAGGATCGTGTCCTCGACAGCCCGTGTTCCTCCGAGGGTGTTGGCAGTCAACGCGATTGTGGCAATACCCGACGTGTTTCCATTTGCCATTTTTACGCCGGCGCGTTCGAGAGTTTTGGTTCCAAGCCCGCTTGTGGCCTGAGCCGCGCGCGCGGTAGACTGGATTGTCACCGAATGGCTTCCAGGAGCCGCAGAAAATCCCGCTTTGACGGCGAGCAGCGCCGTCGATGAGGAGGTCGCGTTTTTTGTTCGGAATGTGGATTCCAGTCTCAGGTTTAATAGCGAGGATTTAAGGTCGAGAATGCCGGTGTTGACGTGCGAGTAGGCCAGTTTCTCGAAATACCGCGTCTCCGCTTCATTTTCGAGCTGCGTGATGGGCCCGCGGCGCAGGTTAACGAGTGCGGTAACGAGTTCGTCTGTCGATATTCCGGAAAATATGCCGGAGAAATTAATACTCATGACTTTTGTACCGGTCTTTCGTAAAAATCTTCCTCGCCTTATCTCTAATTATCGGCACGGATTCAATGCGCTTGGGTAATCCGGCCAATTTCCCGAATCGGGGGACCCTCGCGCTTATATAAGATAAGAGAGAAGCGCGGGGGTCCCCCTGGAAAATACATCTTAAAGAAGAAGCTCGACAGTTCCGCTCATAAGGCCGACAAGACGGAGAATTACGTCCTGTCAGACCATGATGTCTTTCAACAGAGGATCGCCGTTTTTCAAGGCTTCGGCAACCTTCGGAACATCGTATGGCGGAATCTTCCGGATCACCTCGCCGGTCCGCTGATTGACAATCTGGAGGGTGACTTCCCCGGTTTCCAGATTGACCTGATATCTCGTCTGAATCTCAAACAAGTCGAAGGTAAGGTTCACCTTCCGGAGCAGTTCAGCCAGTTCTTCGAGAGTTTTTGGCTTGAGCCGCTCCCTGATTTGCTCAATGGCCTTGTCCCGCCCCGTCGAGGAGTCCCGGTTCTGCAGCGCTTCTTCCTGACGTTTCACCTTACCGCCCGGCTGGGCAGCATGTGTCCCGGCCTGTTTAACGGGCGTCTGGCGAACCTTGATCGGAAGCTCCTGCTCCGTCGATCGAGGTTTGGCAGTCAGGTTTGAATTAACTGCTCCCAAGTTTCCTAGCGTAGCCATGAGATATCCTCCTTAAGCTATCTGCTTGCTTGAGCGAGTTATCTCAGCAGCTGCAGGACAGTCTGCGGCAACTGGTTAGCCTGGGCCAGTACCGCAAGGCCGCTCTGGAGCAGAATCTGGTTACGCGTGAACTGAATGACCTCTTCGGCCACGTTCAGGTCGCGTATTCCCGATTCCGCAGCTGACAGGTTCTGGTTCTGAACGTCGAGGTTCCGGATCGTCGATTCGAGGCGGTTTTGAATCGCGCCGAGCTGACTTCGGAAACTCGCTACTTTATCGATTGCGCCGTCAATCTGTGTGATCGCCCGCTCGGCTGATTCCTGGCTGACAACGAGAATGCCTTCGAGGCCGATTGCGTTCGCGTCCATTGTCCCGATCGCGAGCGTCAGTTTCTGGCCCTGGTTGGCGCCAATCTGGAACACAAGCGGGTTGGGCACGATGTGCACGAAGCTCTCACCGGTGAAGTTCGATGTCAGGCTGATTGTAGGCCGTACGTGGGGATCAAGGTTGTACGGAGCCATTACCTGGTCAATTGTGCCGTCCGGATCGAGTGTGAAGCCCTGCGTAGTATCGAACCTGAGTTCGACTCCCGCAAGGATTCCCCGAAGAACTCCGGTATTGCTCTCGCCGGTGGCGACAAGGCTTCCGTCCTCGATTCTGACAACGCTGACGTTGTAATTCGCCAGTGTTGTATCGGCTGTCTGGAACCAGCTCATTGCGTTGATCGTACTCTCATCGCCGGCGAAAACGATCTCAACTCCCGGCATCGGGCTGACGATCGAAATCGTGCCCTGCGCCGGCCCGGTCAGGTTGTAATGAACAAGGTCAGGATAAGAGCCTCCTGTCAACGTATCTTCCAGATTGAGATCGAGGGTTGAATTCGGATTCGCGATTGCGAGCGATATCTTGCCCACGAGGTCCTCAACCGTGTCGGTTTTGTTGACAATGATCGATGTCGTGCGCCCAAGGGGTACCGCAGCGAGGCCGATCTCAACAAAGTCGCGGCCGCTGAACACGTTGTTCTCCTGGAATGCGGATATCGATTGGAGTTGTGTCGTGTTCTGAGCCGGGAGCACATTATTTGTGCTTACATGGATGATACCAGTCTCGCCCTGGACAAGAATGGCATCGAAAGCGACCCTCAAACCCTGGAACGAGTCGAGGTCCAGGTTGCCTGCCGTTCCCGCCTGTGCGATTGAAATCGTGTTGGAGATGCTGCCGGTGTCAAGGTTGGTCACCCGGTAGGTCCTCTCCGTTACGGCTGATACACGGAAGGTGTAGAAGCCTGACGGCGTGGACGTCTGGGTTACAGTACCATACTGCTGCAGTTCGTTCTCACCAAGGGTCGAGATGTTTATCTCGTCGGAACCCGTGGTTACTGAAGCGTTGAACCTGATGATCAACTCACCTGTAGTCGCGCCGCCGAGCGCGTGCGGGTCATTACCCTGCACGGTTTCGACAACGCGGTTCGAGTTCGCAGTGATCGCGGCTGATACCTGGTCGATGAATGCGTCACCGGGGCTTACCGACGTGTTGATACCGGCAAGGCTGAACGGTGTAACGTCATACTCCAGCTTGCTTCCCGAAAGATCGACATCCGAGAATGTCAGGTTCGATACAACAATCGAGGTGCCTGACAGGTCGATGAAGTGGAGCAATCCGTCTGCCGCACCCATCGTGACAACCCCATCGGTGCCGGGCGCGCTGAAGTACAGGTTTTCCAGCCATGTCGCCATGCTCGCGTAGGTTGTTCCTGCGGTGATGAGTAACGCCGAGTTGACAACTACACCGTTAACATCGAACCCGGTAGCCCGGATCCGGTCCGTCCCAAGGGTGATCTCCTGCGCGTTGACACCGTCATAAACGGTATCTGCGGCCACCGCAACGGATGTCCCGACCACGCTGACAACCGCCGAACCGGCGCTGACAAGCAGCCGGCCATTGGATGTCTGGCTCTGCACTTCCATCTGGTCGACACCTACGTTGCTGGCGCCGGCCAGGAAGCTCGCATGGTTGAGATAGGTGACTTCGCCGTTGATGATGCCGACCCTGTCGGTTCCGGCGATGGTGTGCATGTGGTCGCTCTTGTAGGCTGCCAATGTCGGCGCGTCAAGCAGCGTCGTGTTGATCGTGAAATTACCGCCCTTACCGACATCGCCGGTGATGATGAGGTTGGTGCGGCTCGGGTCGTCTACGCTCGAAAGCGCGGCGGCCTGACCGTTCAGGAGTGCCTTGGAGTTGAACTGGGTGGAATTCGCGATCCTGTCGATCTCGCCAACTAACTGATCGACTTCCCTTTGAATCTCACCGCGGTCGTTCTGGGTGAGAATGCCGTTCGCGGCCTGGATGGCAAGCTCGCGGATGCGCTGCAGGATGCCGTTGGTCTCTGACAGAGATCCTTCAGCCGTCTGTATGAGGCTGATGGCTTCCTGTGCGTTCTGGCTGGCTCGTTTCAGTCCGCGTATCTGGGCGCGTAAGCGCTCAGAAATGGTCAATCCGGCAGCGTCATCGGCTGCTCGGTTGATCCTTAGGCCGGTTGATAATCTCTCCACGTTTGTGTTGAGAGCCCGGCTCATCTGCCCCAAGCTCCTCAGAGCGTTCAGGGAGATGATGTTCTGGTTAATTTGCAGTACGCTCAATCTTAGTCTCCTCCTTGAGACATTGAGTTATTTTGTCCGGAGCCATCCGTGGTTCCGGCTGGCGTTCAGACGCACTTTATGCGCCCAAACGCCATTTCTGTGCTAAAAGCACAATTGCTTCCCAAAATCGTGTAACATCACGATTTCCGGAAGTTATCGGTTTTTCACCTCCTCCGCGGTGGGGGGCACCCCATGCCTCTTGCCACCTTCTTCCCTTGATTCGGCCTCCCCAGCGTTCCAACCAGCCGGAGAGACAGTAATAAATACGGGTTACTTGGCCCCGTATCTTCCTTCATCGGCACCTTTATGGTCGACTTTAGCGATTTTTCGAAAAAATATGAAAAAAAAATGGAGAAATAAAATAACACGTCAGCCGTCTGACGGGTTGTCCGCTCTTGTCAGTTCTTATCCACCTTTTATCCGCTCCATAACTGTCGCGGTTCTGTATGAGAATATGCTTTCTGTATGAGAATATGCTTCCAACAACAGAACCGCGACAGTTATGGAGCGGATTCCTATCGTTCGCTCACATGGCTGAGGTGTTATAAAAAAAAAGCCCTCCGGACCGGGGGGGCAGTTTTGTCGTTTTTATTCGTGAAAGCTTATTTGTCAAGCCGCGGGATTGCGTAAACGCCAAAATCAAATTGGCCTTCGCCGCTCTCGCAAGGAATTTCGTCATCAATTACTATCGGCGGAAGGTAAAGGCCCGTAAAAAAGTAACTATCATTAAGACGACCATCCCCGTCTACGTCCCCTTGTTCATCTTCCGAAAGCAGCCAGAATGGCGCGAAACCGTCAATGATAACAGTAGCATGGTCCCATGCTATACCATTGTAAAAGTCTTCAACGGTGTACCGGATAAGGGGATCTTCCTTAAGCAGAAGACTAACTACTGGCATAATGACAATCCTTGGGTCATGCCTATATATTTCCTCGTTACCTGCTACGATAGCAGCTTGATATGCGGCTAATGTCAGCGTGGATTGCGCAAGACGGTCATCTCTGGCCCTGGCTATCGGCTCCCCCATAACGCCAAGAATAGTAGGGACAAGGTCGTCTACTCGCATGGTACCAATCCAGCCATACACGATTGCGTACACGATATCTGATCTACCCGTGCCAGGGTCATACGTGCCATCATCATTGAGTCCTATAGCGCTTCGCCAACCTTTGGCGGGGCCTAAATCCGAAGGCGTCCAGTTCGGAGGAGCGCCGTTAGCCCAGTCGGGTACGTTAATATTGGGATCGCGGTATGCCAGGATGTACCTATCCCAATAATTAAGCGGCACCGCATCCGGTCCCAGGTCATCGGTAGGGTCAGCATTCGTGTTCGGGTTGATAAGGCAGAACGGAAATGACCCGCCCCGGAGACCGCACGTGTTCACGCCAGTGATTGCCCTTGCGTAAACCGACACAGGTATTTCCGTGTGTCCGAACAAACTCATGAAATTGGTTGGAACATCATCCCAAACGGTTACCTCGAATTGGTTGGTTCCCGGTGTAAGTGCGGCTGTCGATCTGCCGGTGCCGTCTACTTTATAATAGGGATAATTTTGATTAAGCATTATCCCGCTCTTCGTTGTAGCATCCGTATTGCTCGGCAGGTAACGAGCGCCAGCCAGCGCCGCCGAGTCGGCTCCTTTCTGCATCTGGGCGCGAGCCCAGACCGCCCTCGAATAGTCGAGGACAAGTCCTGCCATACCCATAAGGCAGAAAATAGTGATACCCAACATCACCAGAGAATTACCTTTTTCACCATTTCGGTTTTTTCTCTGTCTGTGTTTTTTCCCACGACTGTTATTCATTATCGGTTCTCCTTTCCGTGACCCAGCTCCAAGTGTCGTAACGCCAACACCATCTAACCGGATATTCTGCGGAAGTACATACCACGACCATATTTATGATGCGCATTCTATCATAATTATTACGTTCTATGCAACATTCCAAGCAGGGCAAACAGAAAATAACATCCCATTAATAAGACTGAAACAATCTTAATACGACCGGTTCAGGTTGAACATGCAGACCGTCTCGATGTAAACTCAAGTCATGCCGCACGGGGTGAGAGTGGTCGTGATTGATTACGACGGCGCGGACGTTCTCCCGCGGTGCCTTGCCTCGCTTCTGTCCACAATCGGTGACGTCCCTGTTACGGTTATAGATAACGCGTCACCCGTACCATCCCAAAGCCTGGTTCCGGAAAATCTCGCAGACAAAATGAATGTTATACCGCTTGGACAAAACACAGGCTATGCGGGCGCTATCGCCTGGGCGTGGGACAATCTCGCCGAAAAATACCTTGTGATCGCAAACAACGATCTGGTTTTCACGCCCGGATGGCTTGATAAGCTCGTTGAAACGGCCGATAAAACAGGCGCGTATGCTGTGAGCGCGGTTATTGAGCACGAGAACGACACTGAGCTCGAAAAATCGACAAACGCGAGCCTGAATCCGCTGTTCTATCTCCTCCCGGGAGTTTTCAAAGACCGCACGAAAGCGGTTTATCCGTCCGGGGCATGTTTTTTATTGAGAAACGACAAAAATATCCCCTGCCCGGTCGATCCGGAATATTTTTTATATTACGAGGACGCGTATATCGGGTTATTCCTGAGGGCAATCGGGAAAGAGGTTGTGCAATGTCCGGATGCTGTTGTACGTCACGCAGGAAGTCACTCGGTAAGACGTTCCGACTCCAACAAAATTGCCTTCCTGCAGGAACGTAACCGTCTTCTGACATACATTTATTTCACAAATCTTACCGAGCTGATCACATTGTCGCCGTGCGTTTTTTACGATTCAATAATCAAGCCGATAACGTGCTTCGCGAGACATAAACCATTCTGGGCGACCGCCTCGGCGCACTGGTGGATTTTATTTCATCTCGTTTCGATCTGGCGGAAAAGATCAAGCCTGAGAAAAATTCCGGGATTCGACGCTCGACGTAATTACCCGTATTACTCTGGGAAATGGTTTCCGGACGGGGTCCCGACAGCGTCGATTCATAACGCGCTATCGAAATGGTGGTGGAAGCTCGTGGGGATACCGGTCGATAAGGAGGCGGGGAAATGAAGGGAGCAGGCAGGGAATCAAAATTAACCCCCAGAAGACAACTGTTTCTGCTCGGAATTCCATGCTATTTGTTTTTTCTAACATATTGGGACTTACTATCGAAATACAGGGGCGACTTGCCATTTTGGGGCGATGAGACTTTCACAGTATGGATCGGACAAGGGTCGTGGGGAGATTTCATCTCGGGGATATTGAGCGATGTGCACCCACCGTTTTATTTCGCGCTGAACTGGATTCTGCAGCATGTGTCCAAAATTCTTTTTGGGGAATTTTTAAGCGGACGTGAACTGGAATATTTGGGAGTAATTTTGGTTGCCCTGGTTCTCATAGAACTCGCAATGATTAGGAAATACACCGAATTGAATAAATCGGGTATCGCATACGCGACGATTTTCTTGGTCACAAGCGCACATCTTCTCCTGTTCATGCCAATGATGCGGTATTACGGCCTTGCGGCACTGTTTGTTATCTTAACAATTATGGATTTGTTTCCAGATGAAAATTACAAGCATACCGTCCAGACGAGCCATTTACGATTTGCTATCACCCTTTGGCTGGCACTCGCGACAAGCTATCTCACCGTAATTGTCGTCCCGGCATATTTTGTTTTCATTACGAGTATGGAGAAATCCCGTAAGGAAAAATACCTTAAGTCTTTAATAATCACACTTGTGTGCGCCATACCCTTACTCATCCTGGCGATATACCAATCTCGTACAGTCTCGGCAAGCGGTATCCCGGGCTTGTTACCCTTCGTCAAAGGATTCATCGCTCGATCTGCCTTCACCATCTATTCTTTCTTCCTCGGTGAATTCATCCAGCCATGGAACTTCCTGCTCTCATTGCCGGCTCTGGCAGCATTGGTTTTCCTGCTTTATCTCGCTTACAAAGTTAAAACAGACAGGTTCGGACATTTGATTAATCTGCTGATGTGGATATCGCTGCCTCTTGGGATCCTCGTTCTGACATTTCTGGGGATCGGAATCGAGTTCTCGGCGTCGAGACTTACTTTCCTTGCGCCATTTTTTCTGATACTCCTCGTTCAAGCACCTTTTCAGGATGGGATTACCATTACTCACAGAAAAATCGGGATCATAGCCATCATCCTGTTAATAATTCTCAACCTGGTTTCAACCGTCAACTTTTTACTGGGACAGAATTATATCCAATCGACTTACATCATCCCCTGGCGTCAGATTACACAAGACATCCGCGATGCAAACCTCCCGGATAACATCGTCCTCCATGACGATGATACGATCGAATACCGGCTTGAATCGCAACTTGACGATGTACCTCGCACCATTAACGTTCATGCGATCAATTCCGAAAATGCTTTTGAATTATTCGAGGGTCGCAAGTGGGTTACTGTAGTTTTCTCACCGTCGGTTTTCTCGAAGGAGGAGATAGAAGCGCTTATTGAGGAGAACATAGGACACGAACCAATTATCACTGAAGAGAAAGATTATCTGGTCGAGGACGAAACCTCGATGCGGTGGAAGTCGATGTTATTAGGTAGAGAGATCAGTAAGGTTAAAAAGAAGTTAATCGTATATAATATTCAAAGGTGACCAAAGTGCAGATACGCGATCACATTTTCGCCGTCAGCGTCCACATCGGGATAATTATCTGTATAGGGATTCTTGTCCTGGTGACGTCATGCGGCAAGCCTGAACCGCCACCGGCTGATCCGGACCCGGTGGCCGATTTCTTCAAGGAAATCCAAAGCAGCTTCGATGAGGTCACCGCGGAGACGGTCATAGTCATCGGCATCCTCGACAATGCCGGTGTCGGAGACGATATTACAAGACAGGTGTTCCAGGAGATCCAGACGCAGCTCAACAAGTTGGGGGGAGTGACTATACTCGAGCAGCCCACCGCTAAACTGGACAGCATCTTCCAGGAACACCAGATCGATCCCAAAGAGGGGATTTCCTCCGAAAAGGCGATTGAACTCGGAGAAGCCCTTCAGGTCGACGCGATGCTTCTCGCGTCGGTCGAGAGCGACGCTCCTGACGTGCATGTGAAAGTCTATGCGACCTCGACCGGGGCGGTTGTGTTCGCCGAAACGCTCCAGGAATGGCCGCTCCCCGTCACTGAGACCCGCGATCCGCTAATGGACGAACTTCTTGAAGGATCGTCCGAAGAACCTGCCGGCGATTCCGGTGCTGACTCAGGCGCTGATAACGGCACTGACGACAACAGTACTGACACGGGCAGCGATTCCCAATAATTTTACAAGTCCTTTTCACTTAACGGGAATGTTCGCCCGCAAATTTCCCTGGCTGATAACAAAATAAATTAAAAAAAAAGAGGGAGACTATTAGCGATCTGTTCTGTCTCCCTCTACTCAAATGGATTCTGTGGTTTATCCATTTGAGATTTGTACCCCTTTGGGTATCTTTCATCCATAAGGGGTGCTTGTGCTTCTCAAGAGGATTTTACCCCCTTTCGAAGCTTCGCTCCATTGTTTATGATCTTCCGTCTCTCGAGTTCTATTCTCCGTTCGAAGGATTTCTCCTACAGGTGGAATATTCTCATCTTTGCGGCCTTTTCCCACCCTCGTGGGATTACCATTTACGGTTGTTTGGCCTTTACGGGCTTAATTCGTCCTTTGGGATCTCATCCCCATCGGCTCGAATTGCCCCACCGGAAGTCTCCACTTTGGAGCGTAATCCGTATGTCGGATTACTCCAACACCGGAATACTTGTCATCAGGATTTGTACTTACTAATTATATACATTACGAACGGATATGTCGCAAGTGCCGATGTCGATTTTTAGTGATAATTTTCGAACTTAAAACAGTCGGCGTTTCCGTGTATTTAGTGAGGATAGCGGATTATTCCCTGTGGGGTATTCGGATTGCCCTCACGGTTTCGGTAAGTACTGTAGCGCTGACCTCCCGGTCGGCTGTAACGCTGACCTCCCGGTCGGCCGTAACGCTGACTTTTAGTCGGCTGTAACGCTGACCTCCCGGTCGGCCGTAACGCTGACTTTTAGTCGGCTGTAACGCTGACCTCCCGGTCGGCTGTAACGCTGACTTTTAGTCGGCTGTAACGCTGACTTTTAGTCGGCTGTAACGCTGACCTCCTGGTCGGCGTTACAATTTATCGGAATAAAATTTCAACCCCCAATGTACCTTAATAACCGACTTGTGCCATTGACAATGTTCCATCTGCAGAGTACATTACTGACTGACGAGTCAGTCAGCTTTGAAAATCGGACTGATTCGTTCGGCGCATTGGTTGCAACGGCAAAAATACCCAGAACAAAGTCGGACCCGGAAATCCGCCGGGCACAGATACTTCAAACTGCCACCCATCATTTTGCGAAAAACGGTTACGCGAACGCCGACCTCCAGGAGATCGCCGATGAACTCGGCATTGCCAAGGGAACAATCTACCTCTATTACCGTTCGAAGAAGCAGTTATTTCACGCCGCGGTCGACCATTCAGTCGAACGTCTCGGTATCACCATAGGAAATGAGGTCTCCGGTGCGGACCGTCCAGTGAACATGATCAAAGCGATGGTTCGCGCCCATTTCAACTTTTTCGAACACGAAAAACACTTCGCCGAGATCATCGCGCGCGAGCGCGGCGAGTTTCTCGAAAGGGCTGAAAGCACATATTCCCGCGTCCTTGGGGAAAACTCCGCGCTCATTGAGAGGATTCTAAAGCAGGGGGTGTCGGACGGGACATTTCACGCGATCCGGATAAAGAAAACTGCTGAGATTATCGCTACGCTTCTGACCGGTACGATTTACACAGGATTTTTCTCCGGGAAAAACGGGAAATTAAACAGCATGGCCGATGAAACCACTGAGTTTCTCCTGCATGGTCTGATGGTTGAGAAAGGAAACCGATGAAAGCACTACTCATTTACCCGGAATGTCCGGACACGTTTTGGGGCTTCAGGCACGCGCTGAAATTTATCTCCAGGAAAGCCGCTCAGCCGCCGCTCGGAATCATCACGATCGCCGCGATGCTGCCGTCCGATTGGGATATACGGCTCATCGACATGGGCGTTTCGCAGCTCAATGATTCGGATATTGAGTGGGCAGACCTGGTTTTCATAAGCGCAATGTCAATCCAGAGGTCCTCCGCGAAGGAAGTCATTTCACGATGTAAGGCGCTCGGTGTAAAAACCGTGGCCGGCGGACCGATGTTCACATCGACCCCGGATGAATTCGACGAAGTCGACCACCTCGTACTGCATGAGGCCGAATTGACGTTACCGCTTTTCCTAAAGGATCTCGAAAAAGGCTGCCCGCAGCATATTTACCGGCAGAACGGTTTCGCGGATCTTAATGAGACCCCTACCCCTCTCTACGACCTGCTTCCGAAAGACAAGTACGCGCAGATGAACATCCAGTACTCGCGCGGATGTCCGTTCGAATGCGAGTTCTGCGATATTTCCGTCCTTTTCGGACGAAGAGTGCGGACAAAATCCGCCGACCAGATGGTTGCCGAGCTGGACGCCCTTTATAAATATGGCTGGAAGGGCGATGTGCTGATTGTCGACGACAATTTCATCGGCAACGCGCGCAAGCTGAAAAAGGAAATCCTTCCCGTAATCACTGAATGGATGGACAAAAGAGGACACCCGTTCAGCTTCCACACCGAAGCGTCCATCAACCTCGCCGACGACGAGGAACTTATGGAAATGATGGCACGCGCTGGATTCGAGATGGTGTTCATCGGGATCGAGTCGCCCGAAGAAGATTCGCTGGCCGAATGCAACAAGGTCCAGAACCGTAACCGCGACATGCTCGGCAGCGTGAAAAAAATACAGGAGCACGGACTCCAGGTCACCGCGGGTTTCATCCTGGGCTTCGACAGCGACTCGCCCTCCGTTTTCGACCGCCTCGCCGCGTTCATTCAGGAATCCGGCATAGTCAACGCGATGGTCGGACTCCTTAACGCCCTCCCGAACACGAAGCTTTATCAGAGGCTCCATAAAGAGGGGCGGCTCACCGAACAGTGCACCGGCAACAACACCGACCTCACGATGAATTTTACTCCGAAGATGGACTTCACAAAGTTGATCGACGGTTACAAATCCGTAATAAATAGGATCTATTCGCCGAAACCGTATTACGAGCGCGTGATGGGCTTCCTGAAAGACTACAAACCCAACAAACGCGTCAGATTTCACGTCCAGCCGTGGCACGTGGAAGCGGTCATTAAGTCAATCATGGTGATGGGAATCGTTGAGAAGGGACGGCGTCATTTCTGGAAGATGTTCTTCTGGACCCTCTTCACCCGTCCGAAGCTCATGCCGATGGCGATGACGTTCGCGATCTACGGTTACCACTTCAGGAAATATTTCGGCGGATTTATGTAATCCATCCCCTCCATGCGGGAATACGTGTCATCGACCTATGCGTGTCATCGGCATCCTTGCCGATGGTTTTTCAGCGTCATGCGCTTCCAGCGTATGCGTAACCGTGACATTAATCTGATGTGGTATAATTTCGACCGTGCCTCCATCCGCGGTAAAAACCATACGCGACCTCATCTTCTGGCAGTATGCCAAGCTCATTTCCGACTCTGCGGGCTATGGTAAAACCCAATATGCGTTCATCATGTCGAAGTTTAAGGAACTGCAGACCGGAAAAATAGTGTGGTCGACATCGATACGCGAGTACGTTCACGAGCTCGAGCACCCGGGTGAATGCATTTACTGTGGCGCGAAGGAAAACCTTTCGATCGACCATTTGATCCCGCGGGTACGGGGCGGCCCGGATATCCCCGATAACGCTGTCCAAGCCTGCCGTCATTGCAATTCGTCAAAAAGCGACCGCGGTGTATATGAATGGTTCAAGATCGACAAAAAGGACGAGCTTCCAAGAGTGGTCGAGGGTAAATACCTCAAGCTGTTATACAAGCTCCACGAAGAAAGGGGCACTCTGGGCACATCGCGAAATGAACTTGAATCTCTGTGCCTGAAATGCGAAGTAGGTTATCTGTGTGAGGAATCGAAGTTGACGGTGTATTGTCTGGAAAGTGTAATAGCAAGAGAGGGATAGGAAAGAATACCCCTTAAAATAACACTTGATGCTAAAAGAGCCTAACGCGCTTGCCTGATTACCTGACATACGAAGAAGAACAAGCTCTGAAATACATCAGGTCACGCCGACTCTGGCTCCAAATCAGCATTGTCGCGTGCATGGTGATCGCGTTTGCGATGTTTGCAGGACTCGCGCACATGGGTAGGCTCAAGCTTGACAGAATCGTCATCAACAACATCGCATTGATGCTCGGGATCGTGTTCATTCTCGCTTGTGTCGGGATATTGGCGATCAAAATTTGGCTCGGGGCGCATCTTCCGAAAAAGGACACCACCCACTTCGTTCGCGCCTCGATTGAGCCGCCGTTGCTAAGCGGGGCAGCTACACCCGATTCCATCTCCGCCATATTCCGAAGGCTCGCTGAACTCCTCATCCATGTTCCTCCATACGTTGTCAGGCAAAAGCTCGAACTGGAAGGCTGGCCGCCGGATCGCGCGAGATATTTCGTCGCTTTTGTTTTGTTTATATTCCTTTATCAGGAATGGAAGAATATAACTACCGAAGGGTACAAGACGTTTCTTATTGAACTTGGGAACCAGGGTTGGAAGCGCGAGTTGATATCTTATGCTACCGGTCCTGTAATAGCGGTAATCCAGGAGTCACGCGGTAGGAGAACCCGTGCCGCAATTGCATCCAACATCGCTGAGAACATTTTTTTCATAGTTTTGTGCATCATCGGGTGGTGGCAGTTAGGGCATCGGAAGTTCATCGTTCTGGTTCTGCTTTGTATGTTTGGGATTTTTTGGAACCTCGTGTCGATATTCCGGAAACTCCGCAATCCAAAGGTTATACCTTACGACGAACACGACGAGTGAGCTATTGTGTCATCGACCTGTACGTGTCATCGGCCTTGGCGGATGGAATTTCAGCTTCATGCGCTTCCAGCGCATGTACTTGACCTGACAGTTTTTATCCGCTTTAATATCATTCCCTAAGTTGATGGGACGTTTGTGTGGTAATAATCGTTTACTTGCTATGCAACTTGTGCTAATATCGCTCGTGAAAATTATCACAAGCACAAACCGGACCTACCGGAGGAGCTAAGATCATGCTAATGCCTTACAAAGTGGAACACTATGAGGATTTTACCGTCCCCGAAAACCGTAACAAAATGGAGGACGCTCTCAAGAAGGTAGAGAGTGAGCTTGGACGGGAATATCCGCTCGTCATCGGCGGGAAAAGAATCACGACCAAAGAGAAAATAACCTCGATCAACCCGTCCGACACAAGCCAGGTCGTCGGTTATGTGTCGAAGGGCGACCGGAAACACGCCGAGATGGCAATGGAAGCTGCGTGGAAAGCGTTCGAGACGTGGAAAAATGTCTCATGGGAAGCGCGCGCGCGATATCTGATCGCAATCGCGAAAAAAATGCGGGTGCGTAAAATGGAGCTTGCCGCATGGATGGTCTTCGAGGAAGGCAAAAGCTGGATCGAGGCGATCGCCGACACCGCGGAGGCTATCGACTTCCATGAATTCTACGCCCGCGAGGCGATAAGAATGGCGGGTGTCGCGGGGACGCATGAGACAACAGCTTTCCCCGACGAGCAGAATGAGCTTTTCTATATCCCCCTCGGCGCCGGAGTCGCGATTTCACCGTGGAACTTCCCGCTCGCGATCATGAGCGGCATTTCGATCGCTCCCGTCGTATGCGGAAACACTGTAATTATGAAACCCGCGTCGGCAGCCCCGGTTATCGCCGCGAAATATTTCGAGATATGCGAAGAGTGCGAACTCCCCCCCGGTGTGCTGAATTATCTTCCCGGCCCGGGAGCTGCTGTCGGCGATTACCTCGTGAAACATCCCAAAACAAGGTTCGTCGTTTTCACCGGATCGATGGAAGTCGGCAAGATGATCAACGAGGAAGCCGCGAAATTCGCTCCCGGACAGATCTGGATCAAGAGGGTCATACTGGAAATGGGCGGGAAGGATTTCGTCGCGGTCGACGACCACTGCGACATCGAGGTCGCGGCACAGGCGATCGTGCAGAGCGCGTTCGGATTCCAGGGGCAGAAATGCTCCGCGGGATCGAGGGCGATCGTTCACCAGAAAGTGTACGATGAAGTCCTGAAACGCGCGGTCGAGCTTACTAAGGGACTCAAGATCGGGAATCCGAAGGAATACGGCATCCACAACGGCGGAGTTATAGATGCCACAGCATACGAGAAGATCCTCGGCTACATCGAAATCGGCAAGAAGGAAGGCAAACTGATGTGCGGCGGCAAGGCTCCGAAAGGCGCAAGGGGCTACCAGATTGAAAACACGATTTTCGCCGACATCACTCCTAAGGCACGTATTGCGCAGGAGGAGATTTTCGGACCGGTCGTGGCTTTTATTAAGGCGAAGAATTTCAGCCACATAATTGAAATCGCGAACGGGACGATGTACGGGCTTACCGGGGCGCTAATCTCGAAGAACAGACAGAACATCGAGATCGCGCGTCGGGAGCTTCACGTCGGAAACCTTTACTTCAACAGGAAATGCACGGGCGCGCTGGTCGATGTACAACCGTTCGGGGGATTCAACATGAGCGGGACGGATTCCAAAGCCGGCGGACGGGATTACCTCCTGTTATTCTGCCAGGCGAAGAGCGTCGCGGAGCGGTTTGTATAACCCGATGTAAGGTTACGTGATATATGCGGTAATTCGGGGACTACTAAGGCGCGCGTTAATTTTGCATCTTTTGGCGGTGACAGGCACCCCGATTTCGCCTGCCGAGATATGTAAAAGAGTGAAGATGGTCATCAGGCGAAATCGGTGTGCCAGTCCCCGCCTCATGGTCCCCGAATTACTCAAACTAACCGGAGACAGCTTCACTTCCGGATTCTGATTCGACCTGCTGCACTTGTGTTTCAGACTGCCTGGCTTCCTCAGTCGTCGAAAACTGGATTATCATCCCCGCGATAAGCAGCACCAGCGCTCCAATGACATGCACGACGTTAAAAGTATTGGGGGCGAACGGCCTCATGCGCACGCCGCTCAGAAGGATATCGATCCCGTAAATAACCATTGCTCCACCAAAAGCCGATGTGCATAAAATGATAAAAATCCTCTGGACGTAAACCGCGATAACTCCGCCGATTAACGCAAAGGTCCCTATTACAAAAGCCGGCATCTCGCCGGTGATCGGGAGCGCGAATAAGACAACGATTCCCGCCCCGAACAACGCTCCGAGGATGAAAACCCCGACAATATAAAGTAGCACCGACAGGAGCCCTCCGAGCAAAGCTCCGATTATCAGGCCAATCGCTCCGCCCCCAAGCAGGCTGGCGGAAAAGGCCCCGACAAACGCGCCGGTTAGAAACAGGACCACTTTGAAGACCCTGTAACCGAAAAAGCAATACAAGAAACCGATTAAAATTAACAGGATGGACGTTATGGTGGAGCCCCCCACTTCACCGCTTAAAAAATTGTTCTCAAGGGACAATTGCAGCGGATTCATGGCCTCAACTCCGAATTTTAATAAATAGCTAAAGCCTACAACGCAGGGAATAAGTTAACTTAGCTAAATTTAAACATTCAATCAGTGATTCGTCAAGGACAGGCCGCATTTTTGTTGGAACTTCAGCCAAATGAGAATAACTCGCGATGTGCGGCTGACGTGTTGACATTTTTTTTCAGCCGGTAGCTAAACCAATTACCGATGCGCTAGAATAATTCTGCCATGGAAGAAACATTCAGACTAAAGTCCGGCGAGCTGACGAAGAAACAGATAAACCTGATTCTGGGTCACCTGCCGGGCGAGATAACTTTTATCGACGCTGACGACAAGATCCGGTTTTACACGCAGCACGAAAAGCCGATTTTCAAGCGGACACCCGACCTGATCGGGCTGGACGTTCGCGTGTGCCACAAGCCAAAGAGCAACGAGGCTATCGATGTGATGGTAGAGAAATTCAGGAAGAAGGAAGCAAGCCGCGGTGAAGCCTGGATCAATCACGACGGCAGGATGATCTACATCACGTATATCGCGGTGTATGACGAAAATGGCGAATACATGGGTATCATGGAATACGATATGGATATAGGTCGCATACAGAAACTTCGGGGAGTACGTAAAGAAACGATTTTATCTTAAACACCTTTCCGGCAACAAAAATACGTCCGGACCTGTGGCACATACAGCCCGAGTCCGCGAGGGATGTATGTGCTTATTGTCATTTATTGGCGCACGCACATCGCTCAAGGACTCGCGCTGTGCGTGCCACAGGAAAAATTTCATATTTCAGTTACGAAAAATCAATGACCGATCAGGTTCTCGACACTGGTGCCATCGCTTTCCGAAGGCTCAATATAGATCGGGTACAGAATATCGATATCGGCCGTTTCGCCAAGCAGGCTCTGCCAGCCAAGGAAGTAAGGGCCAATCCTCTGGTCGATAATGGTGTTGTAGATCATATCCCGGACCTCGCCCAGCGTCGGCTCGTATGCATCGACTTTCTGCGTGGTTTTAACAAGGAACCACCTGTAACCCGCCTGGATCGGCTGGCTGACGCCTCCGACATTCAGGCTGAATGCGGCATCCTCGACACCCGAAAGCTCTCCGGGCAGCGTTCCCCTGACGACGACACCGCCGATGTCGCCGCCTCCCTCACGGGACTGGTTGTCGATACTTACATCCGCGCAGACCGTTTCGAAGCTTTCGCCGTTCGCGATTCTCTGCCTTGCCGATGCTGCGTCGGTTTGGGACTCACTGACAATAACACTGAACCGCACTTTCTCAGGCTCGGTCCATTTGTGAAGATTTTCAAGGTAATTCTGATGGATCTCTGTTTCGCCGACAACAATGCCCTGCTCGTCGATAATTTCCTGTTTCTTTTCTTCAAGAGCCTGGTTGGCGGCCATAAATCTTTGATAGGTAAGAATAACAGCATTCGTCCCGAAAGCGGTCTCAAAGGCTGCGAGCGAATCCGCGCCGTACATGTCGACAAGCCCCTGCCTTGCCTGGGATTCCGACACCGTGATCCCCAAATCCGCCGCAACCTGCGAGAAAAGGACCTCTTGAATCAGGCTCTTGATAGCGTTGCTGCCGTGTTGCCTGAGCAGATGGAACAAAAGCGCGCCCTCTTCGATCTCGAGCCCGTTAACGACGGCTACGACCGGGGCGATGAAACTGCCGTTCGCGCCGGGTGTGAATGATGCGCTCGGATTTTCGCCCAGGAGCGGATATTTCACTTCAAAGTCCGCCTGGTCGATCAGACCCACCATCCACTGTTCCAGGTAGGGCTGGACCTTTTGATCCTTGATGATCGCGTGAATGCGGTCCTTCATCTCGTCAAGAGTGGGTTCATCATATGCAAGTTTATCGGTCGTTTTTACCAGGTACCATTTATCCTGGACCTGCAAGGGTTCGCTGAGCTCGCCGATGCCAAGTTCGAACGCGGTCTTTTCCAGAAGCCGCCGTTCGCCGGTGGCGTAACCCTTGGGGACAAACCCGCCAATGTCGCCGCCAAAATCCCTTGTTACCGGGTGAGTGCTGACAGCGCGGCAAACATCCTCAAAAGATTCACCGTTCACAATTCTCTGCCTGGCGGAGTCCGCTGAAGCGCGCGTATCCACCTCGATGAGGCTGAATCTGACACTCTCCAGAGTAGTCCACATCGGCTTGTTCCGGATGAAGAAATCATTGATCTCCTGGTCCGAAATGGTGATATCGTGCTCCTCAACAATCAGGTTGACTTTTGTGGTGATAATTTTCAGCGCAAGGAGCTGCGTTCCGACGGTTTCCTCGAGCGTATCCTCGCCGAAAGAGTCCATAAGGGCTATCAGTTTCTCCGGCGGGTACGCGCTCGCGAGGTACTCGACCACGGCGTTAGGCTGCAGCGTCACTCCGAGTGTGTCGGCCTGATCGATAATTACATAATCTTCGACCAAATCCATCACCGTATCGGATGCGGCCGACAGCATCAGCCTGAAGAAAAGCTCATTTTCCGTCAACACGTCGCCGTTTATCGTGGCGACTTCTTCAGAAATGAACGCGCTCGCTCCGGTGGCGGCATGTCCGCTTGACGGCGCCATCAGAGGCAGCGCAAGCGATAGAATCAACAAGACCGCCGAAACCCCAAAACGCAGAATTGTATTTTTCATTAATTTTTTCTCCTGATTCTGATACCGGGCATGTAAACACTGATATTTGAACCTCACCCCCATGCCCCCTCTCCACACCGTGGAGAGGGGGTTAGGGGGTGAGGCATAAAAGCTAAACAATCATTTTCGAGGAATCCAGCAATTCACTGATTTTCCCCATTACAACCCTTGCGACCTCCGACTTTGTACCCTTCGGAACGGGAATTTCCGTACCATCGGGCATGATAATCGCAATTTCGTTATGTTCCATCCCGAAACCGATATCTTCACGGGCGACATTGTTCAGGCAGATGAAGTCGCATGATTTATCAATGCATTTCCTTACGGCTTCCTCTCTCCCGCCGGGACCGTACTCGGCAGCGAAACCGACGAAAATCTGTCCGGGGTCCTTGATCTTAGCCAGGTCCATGAGGATATCGGGATTGCGAACAAGCTTGAGGTCCAATGATTCGCCCGCATCCCTCTTTTTAACCTTGCCGATTAATTTTCCGGACGGTTTAAAATCGGAAACCGCCGCGGCCATAACAACGGCATCCAGGAATTCAGCCTCCGCCAGGACGACGGAATGCATTTCATCGGCCGATTGGACTTTCTCGACTCGCATGCCGTAGGGAACGGGCAGGTCGGAGGCGGTTACAAGTATGACATTGGCGCCCAGGTTGCGGGCTTCGACCGCAAGAGCGTGACCCATCAGTCCTGTCGATCGGTTTGTGATATACCGGACATCGTCAATAAACTCGCGCGTGCCGCCGGCGGTCACGAGGATTTTTCGTCTCGCAAGCGGACTCTTTCTGCCGAGTTCGGCTTTTATAAGGCCGTAAATTTCCTCGATCGGCGCGAGACGTCCCCAGCCTTCCTCTCCGCAGGCCATCATCCCTTTGTCGGGACCGATAAAAACAAAACCCCTGTCTTTCAGAATTTTGACATTGGCCTGGGTGGCGGGATTTTCCCAGAGACGGTGATTCATCGCCGGGACAATAAAATGCGGGATGCCCCATGTAAGAGCCGCCAGAGCCAGAGGATCGTCGCCAATACCGACCGCGTACTTGGCGATGATGTCCGCGGATGCCGGGCAGGTCACGAAGAGGTCCGCTTTACGGGCAAGCGCGATATGTCCGATCTCCCGAGCTCCGGCCTCAGTGAAAATCCCTGTCACCGCGGACCTTCCGGTAAGCGCCTCGACAGTGGTAGGGGTGATAAATTTCGCTCCACCTTCCGAAAGTATCGGAATGACATCGATACCGTCGCCGACAAGCAGGCGGATAAGCTCGCAAGCCTTGTAAGCGGCGATACTGCCCGAGATTCCGAAGAGAACAACAGCCATTATTCGTTCCTGATGGAAAATAAAAGCTATTCGTCCCGCTCGTTCCGATTTGGCGGAACAGACATTCTGTCGCGAATCGCGGCAGCGTCGCGTTTTTCACGTTCTTCGCGCTGGTACACTTCCAATTCCTTCGAGTTCAGGTATTTTCCCTTGACCTTACCTGCGGCGATTCTCTCCAACGCCTGCTGCAGCGGTTCTTTTGCGTCCCTGTCCTTCAATCTGATCCGTGTCGCCTCACGAGCGGCAAGCATCGTAAGTTCGTAAACACTCCCGACCTGTTCGAGAAGTTCATCTATGGTTGGTTTTCGCATTCTTTTGTGACACCTCCGCATCAAATGCGGTTCTATCCTTTATGTTCCTTTTTTTCTTTTATTCCTTCTATTCTATCTGTGCGAATCACGCTGTCGTTCAAGACTCAAGGAGATCCCTTTTGCTTTCTTCTGCCTTCCTTGACGCTACTACTTCTTCTTCCTGAGAGCGCATGTTTCAGTCTGAAGTGGAATGTCAGCAGCTTCTCCAGGTAGTCGTCGGCAGCATCCGTCTTGTCATTAAATGCAATGGTCTCCTTTCCGATCATCAGCGCAGTGTACGCCTTGATTGACTGCTCTGTACCTTTATCAACCTCCCGTTTGAAGTCGGGGTTCAACTTGTTTGCCTCGACAGTCCTAGATTTCGAATCATATCTGCAGTATCTTGCCTGCCCCTCCAAGAAGGGGACCTCATTGTAGTTGATTCCTTTTCCTTTCCTGTCTTTTTCGGGTCCGTCAGGTGGTTCTATGGGGCCGATGGGCTCTTGTAGTCTAACCCAAATCCGCGCTTGAGCGGTCCTTCCCGCAGCCTTGGCCACAAACAATGCGGGTTCCTCTGAGGTGCATACGCTCTTCAGGGATGTACGAACAGTGACGATCCCGGCTTCGTCGGCCTCTGAAGCGGTTATCTGCACTATCTGGGGTGACACAAGTTCCACGCATGAACCTGTCAGGCTGAATTCGACCCATGTTGCATCCGGGATGACCCCTGGGACCAATGCTTTCAGAGCAAGGCTTCTCGTTTTCCCAGGTGGGATGGTGATAGAGGCCGGCATGAATGCGAAGCCGTCGGGAGGGGGCGGGTGCTCCGGGCGTTTTCGTCCTAGGCCGTCAAGCAACTCGAGGTCTTTGAAATCCTCGGCACTCAGTATTTCCTTTGCGAGCTCGATCGCCTCTCTGTGAGCCTGCGTCAGCTTCTTCTGAGCTTCCTCTGCCTTCAAAGCTTCGACTTCACCCTCGATCGACCGCAGGCGATTCTCCAGTTCCTTCAGAAAGTCCATCCAGTCCGCATTCTGCTCGAATCCCGTTCTCGCAGGCAGCGGTGTTAAGAAATCCGCGTCGACGAAGCCCTTAAGGTCCCCATTCCCATAGACCTCCTCTTCGAGACCGTATGCCTCTGCCCCAAGAGCGCCGAAACTTTCCACGACAACGACCCCGGCATGTCGGATGCAGACTTTCCCATTTCCGGAGGGGACGAAGTACAGTTCCATCGACAGCCGTTTGCTGCGGCTCCCAGCGACGGGCCAGTCAGTGTAGTCGCATGCGACTCGAGTCAGTTCGATCTTCTGGGGCTTAACGTGAAGGACGCTGCCTTTGCTTACGATGACGATCTCGAGGCTGCCCTCCCTGAGGAAAGAGTCGAACTTCTCCGCGAAGACCTTCTCCAGAACTGTGGGGCACAAAGGGCCCCGGGCTTTGGTTGGATCTGCCGTAAGTTCCGAAATCTCTATCCTTATGCCCGGATCCTGCAAGGCCTCCCTTTTGAGGGGAATTTCGATGTCGTAGTCATCAGATCCTGCTCTGAGAGTCACCTTGACTCCCTCATGTCCCTTACCCTTTTTTGAGATGAAAACGCACTTCTTACCGATTTGGAAGAAGCTGAACATGCCTATGCCTAGCTGACCGATCTGTTTGACATCCAGGCCCGGCTTAGCTGATTTGCAGACACTGTCAAGAGCTCGCTCAAATTCCTCTTTAGTCATCCCATAGGGATACTCAACCACGACCTTGTCTTGCTGCATGATGAACGTGACACGGCAAGGCGGGACCCACTCGCCGGTATCCTTCGCTCTGTTCTTCACCTTGGTGTGTTCGTCAACCGCATTACTCACGTGCTCTTTGATGGCGTCAGCAGGGGTGCGGTACAACTTACCCAAGTACTGCAGAGCGTTTGACGTGTCGAGCCTGATTTTCCTCTTCTCTGTCATGCCGGTTTTCCTGCCTTTTTGAAGTAGTTGAACTTGTACGTGCTTAGGACCAGCCACCTTTGGAACTTGTCTTCTTCTCCAATCATGGACAGGAGACTTGAGATGTACCCGATGTCAGCAGGATCAAGCTCCTCCCGTAAGGCTTCTCTGGCTGCCACTGAGGTATCTTTGAACCAGCGCAGTTCATCCTCGAGCAAAAGGAGCAAAAGCTTGACTTTCACAGCCCTCGCGTGTCCCTCTTCTGTCATGAGGAGACTCGTGATCTTCTCGAGATGAGAAGGCAAAGGATCCCGCCTGTGCTCCCCCTGCAAGAACCATTTCTTAACCGAGCCAAGCGGGATTCCGAGCTTCAAAGCTAGGGTGTTTCTTGACCAGTCCTTTGTTTGGCAAAGCTGATCAAGCTCTTCCAGGATGTGTTTGCTGTAGGACAGAGTCATTTGTTCTCCAATTATCTATATGTAGACTGTTCCTTGAGATACTTTCTTCCCGCTTCTGAAATCTGCCAAATCCCTCGCGGCGAATCTGCTCTCATTAGTCAAGGCCGTACGGCGGTACGGTGCATGCGTGCCCGTTCGGCGGTCAGGATCGCCGAGAGCGAGTTGGCAGCCTCATCGATCTTCCCGGATTCATTGACCACGATATAGTCGAACCGGTTCATTTGCGCGTACTCCCACTCGCTGTTACGAATCCTGCGCTCGATTTCCTCACGGGAATCGGTCCCCCTGTCCCTGAGCCTCTCATGCGCGACCTGACGGCTCGATGGAGTCACAAAGACCGATGAATAATCCATCTTCCGCTCCATCACCTGAAGCGCGCCCTGTACATCGATTTCAAGGATAACGATCCATCCCTCAGTAAGCTTTTCCTGGACCCAGTCCCTGCGGGTCCCGTAATAGTGCCCATGGACTTCCGCCCATTCCAGAAAAGCCCCGTGCGAGACAAGCTCCTGGAATTCATCTTCAGACACATGAGCGTAGTGCTCTCCCACCACGCCTTCCTTCCTCGGAGCACGCGTAGTCGTTGAAATCGACAGGACAAAATCATCCCTGAGCGATTTCAACTTCTCAATTACGGAACCTTTACCGGCTCCCGACGCTCCGGAGACAATCACGACAAATCCCAACCCTCGGGAGGGCAAAATGGAGTTATTTTCGAGTTGAGTCATGTCCGGTTAAACCCTCCTCAGAACTCCCGCTCGATCATATATTCCGCAAGCCCGGCCAATAGGTCGCGCGACGGAGACGGATTAATCTCGTCAAGGAACGGAAGCGCCGATTCTATGTATTCCCGCGCAATTGCATTCACGTAATCTATGGAGCCGATCTCTCGTATGATGCTCTCCGCGAGGTCGACCTCATCCGGAGTGATATCGCCCTTGCCGATAAGCGGGCTTATTCTCGCCAGTTGGTCTTTCGATCCCTCCCTGAACGCGTGCAGAAGGATCAAAGTATGTTTGCCCTCTCGAAGGTCTGAACCCCTCGGTTTTCCGAGCTTCTCCTGATCGCCGACAAGTCCGAGGATATCGTCCTGAATCTGGAAGGCGAGTCCGGACGCCCGGCTGAATCCCGAAAGCGCGGACACCGCATCATCGGACGGGTCGTCAATTCCAAGTCCGACCAGAGCGCCTGCTGTCCCGCAGAATTCAAAAAGCGCGGCGGTTTTGCCCTCCAGCATCTCAACAATCTGGTCTTCAGTTATCTCGCCAATGTTCTCGCGGCAGAACCTTACGTCTTCAGCCTCGCCGTCGACCAGCGCGGGTGTAAGCTCAGAGTGCATAAGCCACAGAATTTTTAACACGACCTTGGGATCGACACTCTCGTCGACAAGCCTCAACAGGAGAAGATTCACGTTCCCATGCATGAGGTCGCCGACCAGCACCGCCATGTCGCGCCCGTATTTTTCAGCCCCTTTATCGTGGTCGCCCTTTCTCACCGCGATTTCGATCTCACGATGAAGGCTGGGTTTTCCGCGTCGAAAATCGTCCTCATCGATTATATCGTCATGAATGAGAGTCCAGTTATGGTAAAGCTCGACCGCAGCCTGCAGGGGAAGGGTTTTTTTTGTTTGGTCGCTTCCGCCTGCCGCTCCGGCAGCCAACGCGACAAGTGCGGGACGCAGGCTCTTTCCGCCGCGAAGCGGATACGAGAGCAGGAAGTCCCGTATGTGGGGCATGCTCACAAGGTGAGTAAGCCCGAAACCCTCGATGTAATCGACAACGGCTTTGCGCCTTTCCGCAAGATAGACGGAAAGCGTGTCGCTGCCGGCTGCAGGTTTATTCATTATTCGACCGCTGCCGCTCCCGCGGTAATGGCCAGTTCGATATCCTCAAATGAGTGCCAGAGTCCGCGCTTGTAAATCTCGCGGGCGATGACGTTCCTCATGATTTCGTTCGTGCCCTCGTAAATCTGCTGGATTTTCGAGTCGCGGAGTAGCTTTTCGACCGGGTACTCCATCGAATAACCGTAACCGCCGTGACATTGAATCGCCTCGTTGCAGACCCACATGGCGCTGTCGCTCGCGAAGCACTTCGCCATCGCGGCCTCGCGCGAGACCTTCATTCCCTTGTCTTTAAGCCATGCCGCGTAGTACGCCATCAGACGCGCGGCGTTGCATTTCATCGACATGTCCGCAATCTTGAATTGTATCGCCTGGAACTTGGAGATGGCCTGTCCGAACTGGACTCTTTCCTTGGTATATTTGACCGCTTCCTCGATCGCGCGTGTCATGATGCCGACACATCCGGCGGCGACACCAACCCTCGCGCCGTCGAGAATCGCCATCGCGACCTGGAACCCGCGTCCGATATTCCTGTCGCCTCCGAGAACGGCGTCCTTCGGGACTTTCATATTGTCGTAAATCGTTACGACCTGATGGGACGCATGAATCCCCATCGTTTTTTCGATCGAGCCGATCTTAAAACCTTCTATATCAGTATCGACAAGAAACGGGGTCACTCCCTGGAGGCCCTTCGCGGGATTAACGGTCGCGAAGAGAATAATTACCTTCGCGATATCGCCGCTCGTAGTCCACTGTTTTTCGCCGTTGATGAGCCAATAGTCGCCCTTGTCCTCGGCTTTGACGGCAATGTTGCTCGCGTCCGATCCCGCGTTTGGCTCTGTGAGTCCAAACGCGCCGATCCACTCTCCTGTGACCATTTTCGCGAGGTATTTTTTCTTTTGCGCCTCGGTGCCGAAATTTACTATCGGCGCGACTCCGAGTGAGCAGTGCGCGCCCGCCACAGTTCCGACTCCGGCGCAGGCCCTGTTTATCTGCTCGCCGATTAGAGCGTATTCAAGGTACCCCAGTCCGGGTCCCCCATACTCCTCCGGCACAATTGGCCCCATCATGCCGACAGCGCCGAGAGCCTCGATTGCCGGCCTCGGGATCGTGCGGTTGAGATCCCATTCCGCGGCATTGGGCATGATGATATCTTCCGCGATCCTGCGCGCGGTATCCCTGATCGCTATTTGTTCTTCGGTCAACGAAAAGTCCATAATTCACTCTCCTTCTGACGTACTTTTGCCAAATAGCTTGCGCACGCCGACATACCCGGGAAGTAACGGCATCATGCTCCAGAAGCAAACAGAACTTAGCGCTGCCAAAAGGAGCGCTATCAGCATGAGCATGCCGAAATCCCAGGTAAAAACCTGGCGTGCGAAAAGCCTGTAGATTGTACTTGCGAAGGACAGGAAATACAAGACAAGAGCGGCAGGTAATATAAGGAAATAGCGGAGTTTGAAATTTTCCGCCGACGCCCGTATTTTGACTGGGGGGCTGAAAGGGTCTTCTATGCTTCCCGCACTCTCATCTCCTTTGTCATGGAGGGCCTGTTTTTCTTCATTATAAAGGCGCGCGATCCGGTCGGGTCCGCCGTACCGGTGAATATTTATCAAACCTTCAAAAAATCGCGAATTATGGCTGAAAACAAGATGGATGAGATAGAAAACGACGAAATAGATTATCAAAACCGCGATAAAAATCGGCATCGGACGCAGAGGCGTGACGGTTTCGACCAGAAACCGCGTCAGCAGCCATCCCCCTGCAAGTGAACACGCGTAGATCGTGATCTCTGACCAGAAGAGGAGCCCGAGCGCGTACGGTCCCGGCTGCTTCGAAAGCCATTTTATTATTCGGGTGTAATTCAATCCGACCGCTCCGGCGTCCCATTGAATAACTGTTGCAACAGCAAATCCCCGTTTGGCTTTCTCATGTGCACCTCGTCATAAAACCCAGCCATGTCACCGTTGAAACTATCGAGTTCCGTGAAATCCATGAAAATTCCGTCAGCACCTTCAACCGTAGCCCTTAAATATTGAGCAATTTCCTCATAGACGGGGATCGACCCAAGCGATTCCATTTTTTCGTATAGCCTCGGATGCTCGACAGGCATGAAAGCGTAAACCTTTATCCCCCTGTCACGGCATTTTTCAAGAAATTGCTCCCAAAGACGTTTGTTACTTTCCGAGATTTTCGATTCACCGGTAATACAGGTAAAACCCCCGGGATACATTGCGAGGCGAAGATCAAGATTTTTTTCAAAGTCGAATGCGCCCTTGCTGATCGCTTCTTCACGATTCGAATAAAGCGGAAAACCGTCCGCCCTGTGGTCCGGCGCCAATCGATTTCCAAATGCACCCAGGCTTCTTATTATCACCTTCGCCGATGTCACCGTCTGTTCCTTCGTTAAGAGCCTGATAGCGGAATCAGCCCTCTGCCTAAACGTTTTATGAAAATATTGTGTGTAATGAGGCTCGTACAGCATCTGGACCTGCACCGGATTTCCGACCTCGAATGAAACCGGGTCCACGCCGATGATTATCAATTTTATGTTGGCATTTTTCTTCTCAGATGCGAGTTCCATTATCGCATTGAACGCCTCTACACCGGCGGACGGGACTCCCCAGTGAAAACACCTGTGTCCGGTAATTGACTCGACAACGAGAGGGTCGAGTGATCCCACCCTCGATGAACCGATTATCAAGGCCTCAGGGGGCGGTTCGAACTTATTGTAGAGGTCATATTTTTCAGCGTAGCGGTTGGCCTGCCAGGGGGGAAATAGATTGTTGCCGTAGATGTCGAAGGGGTCCACAACCCAGCTAAGGGCAACGATGAGAAGTACAGATATAAAAAGTGAGGTGAAGAAGCCGAGAAGGAACTCGCTTCCCAGCCAGGACGCAGCAACCGGGTCGATCACTGCCTCGCGTTTATTCATATATTGTTATTCCCTGACTTTCCTCAGGAATTCAATAAATCCGCCCGTGTGTGTGCTCGGGTCGATTTTTTCCTCGCTCTCGAGAAGGACCGAAAGCACCCTCCGCATGAAATCCTCGCTCTCGATGAATTCGGAGATAATCGAGTCCTTGCCGTCCTCGGAGAGTCCGTTGAAAAGCTCTTTAATCTTGTCGATTGCCTTCTCTTCGTCGCTTGCCATTCTCATTCCTCAAATCAAAGTCGCTTGTCATTCTCATTCCCTCAAGTCAGAATCATTACTCCTTCACAGCGCGGAAGAAGTGATAATATCTGACACGGTCGAGCAGCATATCCACTGCCCCGGGCGTGTTGATGTTCTGCACAACGGACGCCACTTTCTGGAGCCCGCCTTCCGAGATAAGCATCCTTAGAAGCTCCTCCTGCTCGACATCGCTCAGGGTTTTGTAAAGATCATGCACATTTCCGGCAGTCAGCGGTCCTGCTCCGGCCGACATGTCCATTAGGCCCTCATTGTCGAGCCACTCGATCACGTCACGCTTTTTTTTCTTTGTCATCTACTATGATCACCTTTTTTTTCACACACTTCTATTTTACTTGTTCATCATCCGATTCAGTGCGCCTTTGGGGATTTTATTTCCCATTTTCGCAAGCTGCTTCATCATCTTACGGGCTTCCTTGAACTGGTTGATAAGGCGTCCGACCTCCTGAGTCGTGGTGCCCGAGCCCTTCGCGATTCTCCGACGCCGTGAATTTTTCATGATTCCGGGGTGACGCCGCTCTTCCAGGGTCATCGATAGAATCATCGCCTCGACCCGCTTGAATTCCTTCGGGTCGACCGATTCGAGCTGCTTCGCGATTCCGCCCATGCCCGGGATCATCTTGACCAACTGCTCCAGCGGACCCATTTTCTGGATCTGTTTTAATTGTCCGAGGAAATCCTCGAAGTTGAATCCATCGCCGAGCATTTTCTGCTGTAGTTTCAAAGCCTCCTTCTGGTCGATCTCCTCCTCGGCTTTCTCGATCAGCGTCAGCACATCGCCCATTCCGAGGATTCGTCCAGCCATGCGGTCGGGATGAAACTGCTCGAGTGCCTTGAGCCCTTCGCCGACCGACGCGAAAACAATCGGAACGCCCGTCACTTCCCTGACAGAGAGCGCGGCGCCGCCGCGGGCATCGCCGTCAAGCTTGGTTATGATGCAGCCGGTAATTCCCACGGATTCATTGAATGATTTCGCGGTCGAGACAGCGTCCTGACCGGTCATCGAGTCGATAACCAGCATGACTTCATCAAACTCGAGCGCGTTTTTAAGCCCGACCGCCTCGCTCATCATCTCGTCATCGACCGTCGTGCGTCCGGCGGTATCGTAAATGACGAGAGAATAACCCTTGTCCCTTGCTTCCTGATTGGCTTTTTTAAGAATTTCCAGCGGAGTGATGCCTTCCTGCTCAATGGAGAAGACATCGACCCCGACCTGACTTCCGACCACGTGCAACTGCTTGATAGCAGCGGGACGATAGACGTCCAATGCGACAAGCAGAGGCTTAAATCCGAGTTTCTTATAATACAGGGCCAACTTGGCGGCGGCTGTTGTTTTACCGGAGCCCTGCAGGCCGACCAGAAGTACTCTGTTGCCCTTGCCTTTCTCGATTTTCGGCTCGACCGCTGTTCCGCCAAGAAGTTCGACAAGCTCGTCCCGGACAATTTTAACAAGCTGCTGTCCGGGCGTGAGGGATTTCAGGACGTCTTCGCCGATCGCGCGTTCACGGATTTTGTCGGTGAACGTCTTGGCTACCTTGAAGTGCACATCGGCGTCAAGAAGCGCGCGCCTAATCTCGCGAAGGCCCTCATCGACAGCCTTCTCGTTAAGGACACCGTGTCCGCGGAGTTTCTTGAAAGCCGATTGGAGTGTTTCTGTAAGTCTGTCGAACATGGTTTTTTATTACCGCGATGGCTGCTAAATTCACGGCACGCTCACTGACGCTCGCGTTTCCGATACAGCGTTATTCTGTCATGTAACTTTTTGGACGGATTGGAGAAAATCTCGGCTCGATGTCGTTCTCGAACGCGTTATGCCCCGTTGTCCATTCCACGTCGTTCACGATTTCCATCCCGTCGATTATGAGCCTCGGATATTTCCCGGCTTTGATCATTTCAAGGGAGAATTCCGAGACGACCTTGGGGTTATTCTCCGTACCCTTTAGGATGTGATAATCGTGTTCGGGATTGATCTCGAAGATATCCTTCGAAACGGAGCAGTGGATCTGCGTAACCCCGATTTTGCTGATGATGTCTGAACCTTTCATAACATGTCACCTGTAAAATTTCGGTTGGCTGCTAAATTCGCGGCACGCTCACTGACGTTCGCGTTTCCGATACATTTCTTTCCGGCAATCCGTTAGTCCGCGACGCCTGTACGATTTCGCCAGTCGATCTCATCGCCCGCGAGATCTCCAAGGAGGCTTCTCGCATACGTCGCCGCGTCGAACGGAACAAGATCGTCTATCCCCTCCCCGACCCCGACCTCGACCACCGGCAGATTCATTCTCTGCTTTATCGCAAGGACAATCCCGCCACGCGCGGTGCCGTCCAGCTTGGTCAGAACGATCCCGTCGAGCTTCGCGACCTCGCCGAAAACCTCGGCCTGCGTGATCGCGTTCTGACCGGTGGTTGCGTCGATAACAAGCAGGCTCTGGATCGATTTTTCATCCACCTGCTTATCGACCGTGCGCCTGATCTTCCCAAGCTCGTTCATCAGGTTGACTTTATTCTGCAGACGTCCGGCGGTGTCGATAATTACAATATCATGTCCCTCGGCGTTTGCCCTTTTAAGACCGTCGTATACCACGCTGGACGGGTCCGAGCCTTCCGGCGCGCCCTGAAAATCGACCCCGGCGCGCTCCGCCCAGATTTTCAACTGGTCGATCGCCGCAGCGCGAAACGTGTCCGCGGCGACTATTAGAACTCGTTTTTCGAATAATCTGTATCGCTTGGCTAATTTCCCGCAGACTGTTGTCTTGCCGCTTCCGTTCACTCCGGTCAATAAAATTACGATGGGCTTTGCTAAAGTTCCGGACTCGATGTCCTCCGCCGATACGGTCCGAACCGGCCCGGTGAGAATCCGCCCGATTAGCTCGACAAGAAGGTCGCACGCCTCGCCGGAATCCTTCGCTCCCCTCGCCCCGACCTCGCGTTTTAGCTGTTTGATAATCTCCTCGGCGACCTCGAGTCCCATGTCGGTTTCGATCAGGACTTCGAGGATGTCGTCGTAAAAGGCGGCGTCGAGTCCGCGGCGCGACTGCGCGATCTCCAGAATCCGGTCGGAGACCTTCTCGCGGGTACGCTGAAGTCCGCCGGCGAGTTTCTGAAGCCAGGTCTTACGTTCCGGCTTTTTATCTTCCTCGACCGGGTTTATTTTACCCGCGACATCCGGTCCGGCAGGCTCGTCCTTGTCCTTCTTTTTGAACGGGTTAAACATAATGCATGCAAAACTGTCCCGAAATCACATGGAAAATCGGGTCGTAAATCACAAACGAGATAGTATAGCAGATATCGAGGCGTGGGAGAAAAAAAAATTGACCGTATTGTAACGCTGACGTCCTCGTCGGCTGGACCGCAGGACTCCGGCCTGTGAAAAGACGTTGGGCCGGTGACAGGCAAAATCGTGTGCCAGTCCCCGGCGGCATTTGCCGATCACCCCCGATCCATGCTAATGTCTTGATCCATTGATCCAGATATTTCATTCCATGGAGCCCGACCCTGTCGCGTAAAATTCCGAAATCCGTCCGCCGCGGCGGACCCGCGCCCGGCAGCCTCAAGCCCGCCTATGTGAGCAGGGACGCCCGCTTCGTCCTCTACCAGGGCGACTGCCTCGAGCTCATGCCGAAATTCCCCCCCGCGAGCTTCGACATGATCTTCGCCGACCCCCCCTACTTCCTCTCCAACGGCGGCATCACATGTCACGCGGGGCGCATGGTGCCGGTCGACAAGGGCAAGTGGGACAGGTCGAAGGGTCTGGACGAGAGCTACAAATTCACGCTCGAATGGCTCGCGCGGTGCCAGACCCTCCTCAAGCCCAACGGAACAATCTGGGTGTCCGGCACGAGCCACATCCATTTCATCATCGGATTCTGCCTCGCGCAGTTGAAATTCAAGATTCTGAACGACATCGCGTGGGTCAAGCCCAACCCGCCGCCCAACCTCTCGTGCCGCTATTTCACCCACTCGACCGAAATTATCTGGTGGGCCGCCCGAGATAAGAAGAGCCGCTACAAGTTCAATTACAAACTGATGAAGGACCTGAACGCGGGCAAGCAGATGAAATCGGTATGGGGCATCGACGCTCCCAGGCCCGAGGAGAAGATTTTCGGCAAGCATCCCACGCAGAAGCCCCTCAGGCTGCTCGAGAGGATCATCGCGGCCTCGACCGACGAGAACGACGTGATCCTCGACCCGTTTTCGGGATCGTCGACAACGGGGATAGCTGCAGCGAGACTTAATAGACGGTTTTATGGGATGGAGTTGGAGAAAGATTATGTCGAGCTAAGCGTGAAGAGGTATGAGCTTGAGTTTGAGGTAGGCGGGAGTAGTCTGTTTTTGGATTTCGAGAGGAAGCATGCACTAATTCTCCAGTGAATTGGGTTGACAATGTTTACTTCATCTGCTATTGTTTACCTCAGAAAATCAGAGGCAATTTGTGCCAGAAAGCAATAACGACAAACGCTATACGTTTCATGTTGATCCTAAGCTTGTTGATAAGCTGAAGGATATCGCTTACTGGGAGAGAAAAACCTTAAAAGAGGTAGTAGGCGAAGCATTCAGACTCTATATTCTCCGTATGGAAAAAAAGAAAGGCAACGAGTATGCTGCAAGGGAAAGGGAATTGAAGGGAAGAAGAACCAATCGCTAAGGCAATAGTTGTCATGAAAATACTACTTGTAGAACCTAAATATTATACGGCATATCCCCCTTTGCCTTTGCTTAAGTTAGCTGCATTTCATAAAAAACGCGGAGACCAGGTTCAACTTGTCCGAGGATGTGAACCCAAGATTTTTAGCGCTTCTAAGGTCTTCATTACTAGCCTTTTCACATATGCATGGGTTCCGGTTCAAGAGGCGGTGGCTTATTATAGGGCAATTCTCCCCAGGGCTAAAATTACGCTAGGTGGAATTTATGCGTCATTGATGCCGGAACACGCTCTTGAAAATTGCAGACCCGATGAGCTAGTAACCGGACTAGTGGGTGAATTAGAAAAGGAAAACCTTCTGCCTGACTATTCGTTAGTTGCCACTAATTGGCCTGATACAAGCATTGTTTTTGCATCAAGAGGATGTATTAGAAAATGCCCTTACTGCGCTGTGCCGAAAATGGAAGGCTCTTTGAAGGGAAGGTCATCTATAAAGGGGTTTATCTGGCCTGGGCATAAAAAGGTTATATTTTGGGACAATAACTTCCTGGCAATTGATAATTGGCCGGATATTCTTGAAGAGGCCAGAGCTTTAAACCTAGGAGTCGATTTCAACCAAGGCCTTGATGCCAGATTGATTACTAAGGCTGCAGGCCATGCTTTGAAACAAAGCAAAGTGAATCTCGTTCGGCTCGCATATGATAAACAGAGTCAGAAAAAGAGCATTCAAAAAGCGGTTGGTTATTTAAAGGAAGCAGGTTATGATGGCAGAAGAATTTTCGTCTATATGCTTTACAACTTCCGCGACGACCCTGAAGATTTTTGGCTGCGCATGTGTGACCTGATGGAACTTGGGGTGGCAGCATACCCCATGCGTTTTGAAAGACTTAATAGCTTGGAGAAAAACCATTATGTATCTCCCCATTGGACCAGAGAGGCTATTGAGATGGTGGCTAAGGCCCAAAGGGTAATCGGTTATGGCGGTGCTTTCCCTCCTTATAGAGGTTTGATCGACAAAATTACCCTGGCAAATGACTTCTTTGAAGCATTCGAACTCAGACCGCGTAAAAAGAAATGAGAGCCTTCTCTGCTCTCAAATTCAATGCGAATCTCATGTGAACCGAATTGGATCATTTCAACTGAATCCCAGCAAGCCCTGCAAAGACTACCAAGGCATCGTAAAGTTTCTGAAGTTTCTCCTGCGCATTGGCATCACCATCTCTCAGTCGTTCGATATCATTGGCAGGGGCTTTTTTAAACTCCACCGTCATTCGATCCACCATGGTGAAGAATTTAGACCCGACTGCAACATCCTCCTCTCGTAAAACTTCAAGAGCTTCTTTGTGCCCTTGCTCCTTCAGAGCTTTATATGCTTTCGGTTCTTTGACTATTTGAGCTATGTCCCTTACATCGCTTCCTTTGTCAAATCGTTCTTGCCCCACAAGGTCAACGAAATCTTCCTCATAGGGTGCATGGTCTTCATCCGTAGGCAGCTTCTTGTAGAACTCGTCGAAATAAGAATAGCGATAGATGTTGGTTTTGGGTTCAGGATACTTCTCAAGAAATTTGCCTTGCAGCCTGAAAGCGTCGATCTTTTGCATGATAGTCCGTTTCGTCATCCGTAACTGATCAGCTAGGGCATCAAGCGGGAATTTCAAGTCTTCGTGCATGTGAAAGAGGTAAGCCGCTTGCTCGTACGCGGTCCATGCATTCTTGCCTGCAACATGCATGTTGCCGAGAAGCACAGATATCTCAGTCTCCTTGATGTCATCAGGGAGGATACGAGTTTCAATGTTTTCCCACTTGGGGTCAGCGGGAAAGTCCTTTGCCAATTTACGGTATACAACCGTGCGACAATTGCCTTCTACCACGGTACCATCCGCTTTCACGATGATTCGCTCAATCAAGCCGTGGTTAACCTTGATCTGGTTGTACAGCCCTTTCATCTCGGGCACTTCCCAGAGGACTCTCTCAAGCGCAGAGTCAACTTCCTCCTCTGTCATCGGGTTAAGGTCAGTTCCTCTGAGGAAAAACTGAACCCTCTGGTTTCTCCGGTCCAACTTCACACTTTCCAACGGCAGGTCCTTGTGGCTAAGTCTCACTGACCTGCCAGCCAGAGTGATCTCTTCAATCATCTCAGGGGTGGCATGAGTTTTTGTTTCCGGTATAATCTCTTTCATTGAGGTGCTCCTTCTATTCAAATTTTTTTAAGAGTTATTTTTTGGTATACGGTTTGCAATCTGTCCGCATGGTGGCTCTCTGGCTCTTCCACGCTTAGTGACTAAAAATATTTGCTTCATAAACACCATTAAAAACTCTTCGACACTATGAATACCATACAACACTGACAATTGTCAAGCAAAATTACCCTTATTTGCACTTTTTTTTTGCGCGGGCTCTTTTACGCTGAGGTATAATGCTTTCAAGGAGGCCTTTCATGCCTTGGAAACCATTCATCCTCGAACAAGTTGCCGACTTCTGCCAGTCCAGAGGCAATAGGACATTTCATTTGCAGGAATTCCTGGTCGAGAGAGAAAACCTCATCCGGTCAGCGTATCCGGAAAATAAAAACTGGGAAGCGAAAGTCAGGCAGACTCTGCAATTCCTCAGAAACGACGGCGATGTAACCTTCGTCGATCAGCGCGGGACTTATACCCTCCGTACACTGGAGCTTCTCAAAGGCGAGGTCGAGGATGAGAAAGTGAAAGAGGTTTTACGGGCGCATCCGGAGAAACGTGAGTATCTCATCGAGGCGTTCGCGCGGGACCGTGGCTGGGTTGCGCAGGCGAAGGAGTTTTACGGGCATCGATGTCTCTACGAGGGCTGTGAGAACACCTTCAAAAAACCCAACGGCACCCTCTACATCGAGGTCCACCACATCATCCCCCTCTACGCGGGCGGCGAGGAGGGCCTTTGGAACCTCGCGGTCGTCTGCGCCCATCATCATAAGATGGCGCATTTCGCAGACAAACGCACCCGCGTCTGGCTGACGGAGTATCTGACCCGCGAGGCGGAGGAGCGGTCGAGGGGGAGGGCTCTCGTAGCGACGCATGGCAATGCGTCGCATAAGAGATTATAAATGCGATGCACTGCCGTGCATCGCTACAACCGGCGACAGACGAAAACCGGAATCCCGGGAATCCCCCCAATAACAGACCCACCATAAAAACAAACCCACCATAAATGGTGGGGTACCGGAATTTTTTCACACCCGATCAAATTTGCATACCCGATCAAATTTGCATACCCGATCAAATTTGCATACCCGATCAAATTTGCATACCCGATCAAATTTGCATACCCGATCAAATTTGCATACCCGATCAAATTTGCATACCCGATCAAATTTCCGCGGTTTCCGGTACCCCACGCTTCAGCGTGGGTCGGTTTATTGTCAAGGGTAGCAGCTACTTTTTCGAGGACGAAAAAGCTAGCAGCTACCCTTGATTCCCGGGCTACGCGCTCCCTTCAAACTCCCTTTCCAATTCCTCTATTGTCGGGAGATTTCCTTTTAATTCATCCGGCAGGGCTTGCGTGGTGACATAACTTGAAACCCCAATCGGTTTGTGCGTGTCGCGGAGAGCATACTCGACAATAATCCGGTTCTTGTCCTTGCACAGAATCAGCCCGATAGCGCTCCGGTCGTCTTGATGGCGCAACAGGTCATCGACAGCCGAAAGGTAAAGGTTCATTTTTCCCGCATATTCCGCCTTAAATACTCCGGTTTTAACCTCAATGACAACAAAACATCGAAGCTTGAGATGGTAAAAAAGAAGGTCAAGATAAAAATCCTCTCCGCCTATCTCGATATGACGCTGGCTTCCGACAAACGCGAAACCGACACCCAGCTCCAGGAGGAAATCGCGAATATGGGCGACCAGGCTATTCTCAAGGTCGCGCTCGCGGACCTCAGAGCCGATATTTAAAAAGTCGAAAGTGTAGGGGTCCTTGAGAACCTGTTGAGCAAGGTCGGACTGTGGTTTTGGCAAGGTCAGCTCAAAATTGGTGATGGACTGGCCCTGTCTGTGGTACAGGTCGAGCTCGATCTGATGCACCAGGACATTACGAGACCAACCGTTATGAATGGTTGCGCAGATGTACCACTCGCGTGCATTTGTGTCTTTTACGTAATCAAGAAGCCTGACATTATGTCCCCATGGCAATTGTGCAACAACCTGTTGCACAAATTGCTCATCAGGCCATGCTTCCGCGAACGCCCTCATATATTTGAGGTTACGTGAGGAAAACCCCTTCAGATCGGGAAACTCCAACCTGAGATCGTCGGCCAGTTTGTCAATGATTTTCGCCCCCCAGCCTTCCAGCTTCTGCTTTGAGAGAATTTCCCGGCCTATCTGCCAGTAAAGAAGAACCATCTCCTTATTGACAGACAATGCCGCTTTTATTTGAGCATTACGAATGCGCTCTTTTAACGTCTGGAGCAGCGCTGGATAGTCATTGGGTATCAGAGAATTTTCGACTGACAACTAAATCACCTTCCCTTGAATGGCAAACATCAGTATAGCAAACAAACAATTAAAAAGCGGAATGGCAGACTCTATATCGATATCGACCACCTAATGATCCCCGGGCTGCATGACTATCAGCGAAAAAACAGACCCGCCATAAATGGCGGGGTACCGTATTGACTTGAATTAATGATTTGAAAAATGGGATTTCCGGTACCCCACGCTTCAGCGTGGGTCGGTTTCTTTCGAATCTTACCGGTCGATCTCGCCGAGGACGATGTCCACGCTGCCGAGGATCGCGACAAAGTCGGCTATCATGTGTCCCGCGCCTGCATGGTTGAGGCTCGACAGGCTTACGTAGCTCGGGGCGCGGCAATGACACCTGTACGGATTCGTGCCGCCGTCGCTTACGATATATAGCCCCAACTCGCCGCGCGGCGATTCGGTCGCGGAATACACTTCGCCGGGAGCGGGCTTGATGACTTTGGGAAGGTCGGGAGCGATGTAGTCTCCGCCCGGTTCCGCCTCGAGCTTGTCCAGTGCCTGATTGACAAGCTTCACCGACTCGTACATCTCGTTCAGGCGGACTTCGTATCGCCCAAGGCAGTCGCAGCGGTCGGACGTCTGCACTTCGAAATCGAATTCGGGATAGAGCGAGTACGGCTGCACGCGCCTGATGTCATACGGGACGCCGGAACCCCTGAGATATGGTCCGGTGGCGCCGAAAGCGATCGCGTCCTCGGCGGACATTCGCCCGACCCCGTCGACCCGCATCAGGAAAATCTCGTTTCCGCTAAGAAGGTCCTCATATTCGGTAATGCGCTTCGGCATTTCGGCCATTAGACGTCGGCACGCCTCATGCATGCGGCTGTCCCAGTCGCGCATCACGCCGCCGATTCGGATGAAATGGTAGGTGAGCCGCGCTCCGCACATCATCTCGAATATGTCGACGATCTTTTCGCGCTCGCGCGTGCAGTAAAGGAGCATTGTGGTCGAGCCGAGGTCGTTCGCGAACGCGGAAAGCCAGAAAAGGTGCGACGCTATCCGCTGGAGTTCGAGGGTCAGGACACGGATGAGGTCGGCGCGTCGGGGAATTGCCAGCCCCAGAAGTTTCTCGACCGCCAGGCAGTAGCTCATGTTGTTCGCCATCGAGGCGAGGTAGTCCCAGCGGTCGGTATACGGCACTACTTGAGGATACTTCAGGCTCTCGGCCTTCTTGGAGAAGCATCTGTGGAGGTAGCCGAAGTACGGTACCGCCTGTCGCACGATCTCGCCGTTCATCCTTAGAAGAACGCGAAGGACGCCGTGCGTGGACGGATGATGCGGACCCATGTTGAGCCAGAAATCGTCGGTGTCGAGAACCGGCGAGCCTTTAAGTTCAACCGGTGAAAGCGTAAAAGACATAGAATAATCACCCCGACCGCCTGAAGGGGTCAGGGAGGAATAATAGCGCAAGGAAGGATTAGATGGAAGTGAAAAAAGTTAAAGCTGTTTTTTATCGATTAAATCTTCAATGATTTCCGTGAAGCCGTCTTTTTTTAAGGGACACCGAATGGCTTTGCCGAAATCCTCTTTGCTCAGGGAAAAACTGTTTCTAATCGCATTTTCTGTACCGGTTGGTAATTCGTCACGGCCGTGCGGTATGGTGACTCTAAGAATATCTCGGCCATTGTGATTATAGGTGAATTTCAGGTGCTTTCCCCGCCTGGTTGTTTTTTCCTCGAAACCAAGCTTCCTGCAGGCATTAACCACCTCTGTCTTCTTAACCGACATTCCAGTTAAATCCTCTTAAGCAATCTTTTCAACATTGACAACCTGATTTTCAAAGCCCTTCCAAGTTTGTCCGTTCCTATTTCTTCAAGATCTTCCAAATCTTCAATGAGCACATCGGAAAATTCCAACTTAGCCAAATACTCGGAATCTCCCTGGGCGTAAAGGTTAAGCTCATCCGATGAAATCACGCATAATCCGTCGGAGTAGCGGTAAACCTTGACAGGGATTCTTTCAGTTAATTTGAATTCGTCGGAGATTAACAGCTCGAAATACTCATTTTCGACATCCGGTTTTTCTTCAGCTTCAGGAATATCTTCAGGTATGTCTTCCGGAACATAAGGCTGCGCGGCTTCTTCGTCGCCTAGGAGATTCATCGGACGAATCCTACGATAGTCGTCTACGGTGAATGGACGAGGAGTACGGCCGATATAGTCATCGCCCACCCTTAAGTCTTCCTCGCGCGGGACACCCTCGACTTGCACATGTGGCATGTGCTCAGTTTCCTCGTGTACGGGATGCTCGGCTTCAGTGCGGGCGGGTTCCTCAGTGGGCTTGACCGGCTGTCGCCCGGTAGATTTTTCATGGACGACATTGCCACCGGATTTCTGCTTTAACCTCTGGATTTCCTTCTTGACATACCGCTGCCATCCATCCCAAACACGGTTCTTTTCACTAATTTTTTCCTTGTTTCGCATGTATAGACCTATGATCTATATCTAAAAACGCACCATGAACGAGTTTTATCACCGCTTTCCTCTCAGCTTTCCCCTGTTTAGATCTAGAAGCATGTTCCCTCCTAATGTATTTTACTACAACATCCTCACATATTCCAATACACCATCGCCGTGCCCCAGAAGCTGCCGCCGAACACTCCAACCTTGCCCTCGACTGTCAGCTCCTCGCCAAGATCCCAGCCTGTAATTACAAACGGCCCGAACGGTGAATCGATAAATTCCTCGTCCTCCAGAATCATGTACCCGACTCCCAGTCCGCCGTACAGATCGTATGTCGATTCCGGCGGGCGGCTGAATTCCTCCATCCACGCGACCCATGGAAACATGAAGCTGGTCGTGCCCTCTCCGCCAGGTCCTTCGCTCTTGCAGTAATCCAGACCTCCGGCGAAAGTGTCGGAGCGGAATTTCACACCGAACGCGAAAGATTCGTCCGCGTCATTATCGGTCGCCTGGTTTATGCCGACACCCAATGCCATACCGTTATGATGGTACTGAAACTCCGCCATCGCGGCTCCGGGCACCGTTAGCATCAGTGCGACAGCAATCAGTCCCAGCAGAATCGGTCTGATCTTTCTCATTTTTTCCCTCCAGCCTATTCAAAGTACCAGTAAAACATGGCAGTCCCGAAAATATTCTCGCCGAAATATCCGACCTTCCCCTCGAGTCCGGCCTGCGACGAAAAATCCCATCCGAGTAAAATTATCGGACCCGCGGGCCAGTCGATCGCGTCGTCATCGGCAACAAGAAAGCCCGCTCCCCCGCCCCCGAATACGCCAAAATCCTGGGTGTCGGGACGTTTGAAGTCCATCAACATCGCGGCCCAGGCGAATGCGTAATTATTTTCACCGATCCCGCCGACATCCTCGCTGTTAAGATAGTCTAGACCGACCTCCCAGCTATCGTCCCGCCATTTGATGCTGCCGCCCAAAGATTCATCGGCATCATTTTCGGTGACCTGGTTGATTCCGACCCCAAGCGCCCACCCGTCCAGCACACCGGCAGTTGCCGAGGGAACGGCGAGAAAAAATAGAACCGGAATAAATATCAAAAATGGAATTACCCTCTTCAGCATCGGATTTTATCCTCCCGCATGTTACTCAATTAAAATACCAGTACGCGACAAACGAATACAATGACGGATCGAAATAACCGTACTTTGCCTCAAGCCCCCATGTCTTTCCATCCCAGCCCATCGCCAAAATGGGTCCGAAATTATCCTCATAGGAGTTCGCCTCGAATAAATTACCGAATCCACCGGCCACCCACGGGATGTTATTTTCTTCGTGATGCAGGTCGACACGGTACGTAAGCCATGCAAGCCCCAACTGGTCGCTGGTGTCTTCAGTGTCGCCGTCATAGAACAACTGTCCGCCCGTTTCGAGCCAGTCCATCCGGAATTTTACGCTCAAGACACCGGGTCCGACATCCTCATCGCCAAATCCGCCACCGAGTCCGACCGCGAAGGTCGATTCGGCGTAGAGAGGAGTCGCTATCAGGAAAATTACCAAGGGGAGAAATAGAATCAGGAATTTTTTCACGTTGCCAGGGCCTCCATTCTATTGACAATAGGTCCGTCACAGGAGTTCAAATGATCTGGCGGTGACAGGCACCCCGATTTCGCCTGCCGAGTTTTGTGACGGATTGATGTCATGCGCAAGGCGAAATCGGTGTGCCAGTCCCCGCCTATTGTATTCAAAAACCGGGGCTAAATCACCCTGAATCATAATTATCACGACACAATACGACCTGATATGCGAAAAGACCGGCTCAACACCGGCCTATTTTTGTTATCTCCGGTAAAAATTCGGAAATTACTTCCCGTGAGACGAGGACAGACCCGGAGTAAAATCCGGTTTGATCCTAGTACTCTTCAGGGAAGTGATAGTAAACTACTATCGAGATGACAGACGGATCGAAGTAGGCGTACTTGACCTGCGCGCCATACTGGATATCGTCATAGCCTACGAATAGGACGCCGCCGATGTCGTTGGCGAAACCATTGGTTTCGAACGCGAATGCCGGGCCGACGCCCGCATAGTACATTCCCATTTCGTCGAGTTCCATTCTGTAGGCGAGCCATGCCATACCGATTTGGTCAGACGTATCCTCGGTATCGCCGTCGTAATAAACCTCGGCGCCGAATTCCCATTGCGGAGCCCAGTATTTACCGCTAAGCATTAACGGTCCGACCTCGGTGTCATCGCCGAATCCATAGCCGAGACCGATCGAGAATGTCCCCGCCCAGTCATACTCGTCCTGAGCATAGACGGGTGCCGCGATCAAAAGCGCTGCGAGCACGGCCAGAATTAAAAATAACTTTCGCATGTCGTAAAATCTCCTCCTTATCGATTTAGGTGAGCGAATCGATTCTCTTTGATCTTTAGATTTTCGCTCCGATAATATCTTGCGGTATTGTAACCGATAATGGACCCTTAAAGCTATTTAATTTTAGTTTCTCAGCGGCGAAAATTGGGCGGAACGTCCCGAACGGGATCGAACTCCTCGCCCGCTTCTTCTTTCATCATCCGAACCTGATCCTCATCCAGATACGCGCACATCGCCTTCATATCTTCCAGACGCCCCTCGATAGGATAGTCCTTCCTCAGCGGATGCCCGATGAATTTTTCATCCAGCAGAATCCTGCGAAGGTCCGGATGACCGTCGAATTTGATCCCGACAAGGTCGTATGCCTCGCGCTCCTGGTAATCCGCTGTACGCCAGACATCGATGAGGGACGGAGTTACCGGGTTTTCACGGTCATTGATAACCACGACCAGCGCGAGTCTTTCGAAGCCCTCACTCGTCGCGACATTGCCAAGATGCATTGACGCCAGATTATATACGACCTCGAATTTATCCACCTTGTCTGTCCCGGTCACGCATCGACAGTAGTTCATGGGCAGCTTTTCGAAACCGTACAGAAATTTCGCCAGTTCAAGGACTTCATCCGGTGTCACCAGTAGCGCTGGTTCATCGACCATACGCGCGTCGCGGCGCTCGACATCGGGAAATTTCTCATGAACCGCGTCGAGCAGCAATGTAAGGTTTGCGCTCCACGTTTTCCCGCCTGCGGCGGGTTCGGGAGCTTCCTTGGGGGGCACAGCCGGTTTTGCCTGTTTTTTACCCATTTATCTTTAATTTTCTTCAAGCCTTTTTACGGGCCAGCGTTTCTTTATCGATTAGCCGCTGAAGTTTTATAAACCCGTCCAGAAGCGCCTCTGGACGCGGCGGGCATCCGGGAACATATATGTCCACCGGGATGATCAGGTCCACGCCGTTCACGACGTTATAAGTATTTATATAGGGCCCGCCGGAGATCGCGCACGAACCCATCGCGATGACCTTCTTATGGGCCGGCATCTGATCGTAAAGCAGTTTCACCCTGGTCGCCATCTTGTGATTGACCGTTCCGGCGACAAACATCAGGTCCGCCTGACGCGGTGTTGCGCGGAAAACCTCGCAGCCGAATCTCGACATGTCGAACCTCGCGCTGCCGGTCAGGATCATCTCGATCGCGCAGCAGGCGATTCCGAATGTGAGCGGCCACATGCTCGACCTCTTCGCCCAGTTGAGGACGGAGTCAATTGTTGTCAGCAGTACGCCGGGTGAATATTCCTTATCTAAAAGACCCATCGTTTATTCTTTTTCAGACTTTTTCAGACTTTTTCAGACTTCTTCAGACTTCTTCAAACTTCTTCCGCAGGGAATAACCATTTCGGCGGTTCATCGGGGAGCTCGAAATCGGTCTGGATGACCTTGACTCCCTCCGGAACTTCTTCAGAGCCGAACACCGTTATTCCCTTGTCACTGAAAACGTCCTTCCAGAATCCGGCTACCAGTTCCTGAGGGAACTCGTAACCTTCTGCCGGGAAAAGTTTGTGCGCGAGCACCAGGTTTTTAATATCCGCCCACAGGCGACCTTCAGTCGTCTCGGTTATCAACCCTCTTCCTCCGAAAATCAGCGCCCTATTCCCACTTAAGGTAACCCTTGCGCCACGCGTAAATCCACGCGACGGCAAGCAGGAAAATGAAGAAAAGCATTTCGCCGAAAATCGCGAATCCGAAATTATGCGCTTCGGGAATGCCGTAGGTGATGGGAGCGTACGAATACTTCGGCTTCATGTCGAGAAACGCCACAGCCCACGGATAGAAAAACGCGATTTCAACGTCGAACAGCAGAAACAGCAGCGCAAAGTAATAATATCTCAGGTTGAAGCGTATCCACGCGGGACCTACCGGCTCTTCCGCGCATTCGTAGGTTGTGTATTTCAGAGGGACCGGCTGCTTGTATCGCACAAGCCAGGACACCCCGAGCCCGACCATGGCGAATCCGAGCGCTCCGATCCCGAAGAACAGCACCCACGAATAACTGATGTAAACTGGCGGAATATAACTTACCGGCATAACAAACATGTCCCTCCCTTTATTTTTATTTTAATAAATAAGAGGGGGTACCGAATACGCTCAATGGCGGTAGTTTAGTAGGAAGGGGTATGAAAATCAACAGCGATTGCCAAAGACTATCTATCTTTAATAAAAAAAATAAGGCGGTTCCGGGTTTAGATTGGGTAATATGCAATTTTTCATGTGAGATATTCAGTCCCATCACGCTTCCAGTCGATACTGTAGCGCTGACCTCCCGGTCGGCTGGACCGCTGACGTCCCCGTCGGCAAACGCACTATACCATGGACTTTCCAGGACTGTTAAGCGGAAAATCCAAGCGCGGACGGGACGTCCCCGATCCAGCCGACCGGGAGGTCAGCGCTACGATAGGATTTTGACTTTGGCAACAGTCCGGATTCCCTTAAATGAAACCTCTCTGATACCCACTCTAAACCCGGAAGGACCAAAAATAAAAAAATCACCAGGTTCCGGATGACGGCAGCATATGGAGGAACGCGTCTATCCCGCCGTTCGATGCCACTGGATAAACCCCGTCTGATGGGTCGAAATCGGGAGTGCCCGCGAACCAACCGGCTGTATAAATATTGCCGAAATTATCGGTTCTGATCCCCCAGCTAAATTCAATGTCCTCACCACCATAAGTGGCAACCCAGTCGAATTCGTGGGTTCCGTACAGGCGAATAATATAACTGTCAAGCTGGCCAACAGCACTTTGTATGTTTATGCCGGCGCCGGTTGGATCGAGATCCGCCCCTTCAGAATAAGGCCCGGTAATCAAAATCCCGCCCCCCAAGTCGGAGCACACCGAGGCGCACTGTTCAATTCCCGGACCGGATACCAACAGTGTATTCACAAGGTTGGAGTCAATATCGTAAACCGCGACAAACCCGTCCCGCTCACCCGCTGATGTTTGGGGGCTTCCCCCGTCGAACTCAGCCGTCTCCCTGAAACATCCCGACAAGTAAACTTTTAAATACCTGTAACATACTCCCCTGCTGACATCGATGTCGGGACCGCCGACTGTCCTCGTCCAACGGTAACTCCCATCGGGCGAATAACTGGTTAAGTACGCGTCCGCGGATCCGTTGGAGGTTTTAATATCTTCCCCGTTCCCAGGTTTAAAATCGACATCCTGCTCGAAACAACCACCGACATACACATTCCCGAAATTATCAGTGTCGATTCCCCTGGACTGGTCGGGACCGATTCCGCCGAAGGTTTTAGACCAGACGAAAGACCCGTAATCGAAAAATTTACTGATGAAGACATCGATCGAGCCGTTCGACACATGGAAATCGTCTCCCGGACCGGGATCCATGTCGCAGGTGCCCCTGTAAGTTCCGGTCGCATAGACAAAACCATCCTCGTCGGTCGTTACACCGAATCCGATATCGTGTTCCCCGACCGAACCCCAGGTCCTGACCCATAAATGGTCGCCGTTCGAATTGAACTTTGTGAGAAAAATGTTCTGGTCGGTGGAAGCATGTTCATCTGCATCGGGACCGGGATCGAAATCGCATGTCCCGGCAAACGAACCGATCACATAAATGTTGTTGAATTTATCGACCGAAACGATATTGGCCGGCTCTTCGAATATCCCGGAATCCTCACCACCCCATGACCTTACCCATACAAGGGAACCGTTATCATCGAATTTAGTCAGATACGTGTCAAAATCGCCGTTTGCCGTTCGAAACTCGTCTACATAGGGATCCGGGTTGAAATCGACAGTGCCCTGAAACACTCCGGCTACATAAATATTCCCTTGTTCATCCAGATCGAGACCATAAGCGTAATCGTCACCTGCGTTGCCCCATGTAACCGCCCAGCCGTTCGACGTCCCCGCGTCGAATAGGTCATAAACACTGTATGCGTATCGCGTACCAAGGTTCGGATCATCATCAGACCCGTAAACCTCGACCAGAAGCGGGTAGTGTCCCTGTTCCAGCCCATTTACGTTTGTGATCATCGTCTGAAACAAGCCGGTGTTTTGATCTATATAGAAATAATCCGCCAAGGATAGGTTAAAGGACAAATCCGGAGCCGAGAGAAACATGCCATTTACGGTGTCTATCCCCTGGTGATCGTGCACAACTATGCTGAACTTTGATTTACTCCCAATTCCGTTCCAGATGCCCTTTCCCACATCGATCTGCAGAGAATACGGTTCGAGGCTGTTCGCTTCTGGCGCGAAGTCCTGTACCGGGTCATTTATTTCGCCGTCGACCGGGAACCACGACACATCGACAGCATAACCGAACCAGATCGGACCATCGGGAAGCCGCAGCAGGACCTCATGTGTTTCCGCAGCCCCGGACGGAAACATCCGCCGCGGCTGCCAATCCTGATATGAGATGTATGGATTCAATGTGGCGTTCAGGAAACCGCCCGTGGCTTTTTTGCCCGGTATATATTTCAGCGCGGGGGGAACATCCAGGTCTTCAGGAAAATCTGTCGGATTGAAAAGGTCGGTGTAGCCATCGTAGTTGACAAGCATCGGAATTTCATTCGAATACCAGGAGATGCTCTCTTTTTGAGGAATTTCAAATCCGTAGTTGCCTCCGGTAATCAGAATGCCCCGGACATCGAAGCCTGTATATTTATCAAGTCCGGGAAAGGGATGCTGAAGGCGAAATCCCGCGGATAACAATCCGGACGGTAGTATTGTCACATTCTCGACTGTCAGACAGGTCTGGCACGGTGTCACCTCAAGCAAGCGCACCGCATTCAGGTGAAGGTCGGTTGTGCGAAGGGGATAGAGTTCGATGCTTTCGCGGTTTTCGGGGATATATACATCCCAGTAGCCTAAGAGATAGCGGTTATTTGATGTCGAATCCGTGGAAGTCGCGTTGAAAGGTCTTATTTTTTCAACAGGATCGTTGATGATCGGGTTTGTGGTTTTATCTGATGCACAGCCCGCCAAAATGCCGAGAAGAAAAGGTAAAAACACCAGAATTCTCTTATTCATTGAAACCACTCTCCTAAAACGAGCAACAATTACATATTTAACATGCGAATTGAGAACTGTCAATACTGCAAATTGGCCGTGCTAAAGACTGAATTGGGCTTTATTGCATTTATTACATTTATTACATTTATTCCATTTATTCCATTAAACATCCCTGAAAATCAGTCGAAAAATCATACGAGGGAGCAACATCCTCTCGGGTGACGCGATTGCGCCCACCCGAACCTGTACGTATTCGCCCTTCAGGTGTCTTTAAGGGCACAGGGAAACTACGACGTGACTAAACACGAGAAGGAACCGACATTTGCAGATTTCCTCGCGACGCTTAGGCATCGCAAGTGGCTGATATTCAGTCTGACCGTCCTGCTTGCGGTATTTTTGGTTATCGTCGCGCTCGCAAGCGACCCATTCTATGAGTCAAAAGGCTCGCTTCAGATTGCCAGCCAGGCGGGCGGGCTCAGCGCCATCAACGAATACCTGTCCATGGGCAGCGGTTCCAGCCTGACAAGTGAAGTGGAGATCTTCCGCTCGCGCACGGTAGCGCAAAAAGTTATCGACGACCTCGGACTGAGAGTCGAGATCAGGGATCTAACTTACCCCAATCCCATCAATAAAGCCGTGATGTTTGTACTTTCCGACCGCCTTAAGCGCGGGCTGCGTTCATTCCGCGTCGCCAATGTCGAATTCCCGCCATCGAGTATCGACAAGGAATTTTATGTCGCCAGTACGGACGGCAATGGCGGATTCAGTGTCACTGGACCGTCCGGCAACCTTGGTGCGGGTACTGTGAATGTGCCTTTCAAGTCCGATGGGATTTCATTCACCGTAACACGGTTAGTCGGGAATACGGGATCGAAATTCAGGGTTATTCCCAGGTTGAATCATTTAACGTTGAAAACATTCTACGAGAATCTGAAAGTGGCCCCTCTTGGTACCGCGAGCCGGACAAACCTGATTCAGGTCGCGTACAAGGACCCGGAACCGACACTCGCCGCGGATGTTGTCAACGCGGTCCTGGCGGAATACGATCGTCTCGACACTGAGTGGAAGGAAACTCAGGGACAGGCACAGACAAAACCTGTCGAGGATCGGCTTGCCGAGATTTCGAACGAGCTGACGCAGGCCGAAGATGCCCTGGTGGCGTACAGCAACGAACATAAAACTGTGTCATTACCCGATGAAGCCCGTCTGGCAATTACAACGCTTTCGACCCGCGAAGGCAGTAAAGCCGACCTTGACATCAGGATATCGGTCCTGCAGGACATTCACAGATCTCTCTCAGCCCAGTTAAACAGCGACACATTTTCCGTACCGCCAACTCTCATCGGCGACTTCGTGATTCAGCAGCTCGCGACAGACCATGCGCGCCTGATGGTCGAGCTTGAAGACCTTCTGCTCGATTACACCGAAGAACACCCGAAAGTAATCGCTCAAAGAAGCGCGATATTTAGCGTAAGGCAGGGTATCCTGGGGGCAATTTCATCCACAACTCAGGGACTCATCGAGCAGAGAAGCAGCCTGCAGGGCATGATTTCAGAAATTGAAACAAACCTCTACACCATGCCAGGGGTTGAAAGGACCCTCCTTGACCTGACTCGAAAACGGGACGTTGCATCCGAGGTCTATCTTGTTCTGGTAAAACGCCTGAACGAGGCACAGGTCATAACATCGAGCATTGCTGTCGGGAACAGGATGGTCGATAAAGCTGTCCCACCGGTCGAACCGTATTCACCGAGCATTAAGCGTAACGGCGGAATCGGGCTGGGCTCCGGTTTTATACTCGGAATCATTATTGCATTTCTGCTTGAAGCCCTGGATCCGAAATTGCGGCGCAAGGACCAGATTTCCCACCTGATCGGAAGCGCACCTGTGGCGTTTATCAGGCGTGATAATGTTGAGGATCTCAATATCGCTGTCGGAGCGCTTTCGCTTGCCGTCATAAAGAGCAAATCACGTTCCCTCGCGCTGGTGTCTCCCGGAGTCGAGGACCTGGATTTGAGGGCAGTCATTGGGCAGCTGACAGAAAAGCTCGCGCAAGGCACAAATCCGCTGTTTCTGGTCGATCCAAAGCCCGGACCCGACGGCGGTTCGTTTTTCGGTGTCGATCCCGCTAAAGGGCTATCGGATCTTTCGAGGGGAATGGCATTCGAATTCCCAAAAGCTCACGGCAACCTTGTGACAATCGCTCCATCCGGGTCCGAACCATCGGGGACAGAGGTTACCAGCCGGATTGTCAGAGAAAAAATTACCGGAATAAGGGACAAATCCGAAATCACCCTCTTCTGGGTTCCGGATTTGATCGATAATCCCGCACTGCTTGGCTGGTTTCACTTAACGGACGGGGCGGTTCTTGTGCTCCGCATTGACGTGGACCGCAGGAAGGAAATCCAGTCGGTGATTGAATTGCTGGAATCAAACGGCGTCTCATTGATGGCTGTGCTGATACTCGGGAATTAGAGAAGTACATCGGAGAAAATAATGTATCGCAAAATTTTGATAATGGTTTTCGTCCTGTCGCTGGTGTTGCCGGGACCAGCTTCTCTCGCGCAGGACAATACAAGCACCATCACCGGTGACACGACCGAAATCGACACTAATCCCATCACTTTCGATGAACCCGAGGACATAAGCCTGTTTGTCGGGCATTACAGGCTAAATCCCGGCGATTCCGTGTACATCGAGGTAATCAGCGATGTTGCCAGTACCTTCAACGCGATGATCGATGAGGATGGATTCGTAACAATTCCCGTCATTGGGCGGGTAATGATCGCCGACCTCACCGCAAATGAAGCTCGTGAAACGATTCAATCAATCGCAGATAATTACTTTCGAAATTCCTGGATTACTTTAAGGGTTTCGCAGATCGCGAAGGTAAAATTCTATATATACGGCGATGTTCGCGCGCCGGGATTTTACACCGCTCCCGGCACCACGACCTTCCTTGATTTCCTGCAGAAGTTCCGGCTCGCAGGATCCGCGTCGCACCGACGAATCGTCCACGTGAAGGGCGATATCAATACTGCGCTGCCTGAGCCGGTCGACATCATCGGTGGTGAGCGTGAAACCTCCAGCGCTTTGATCGCGAGGTCGCTCCAGCTTTTCGAGGAGGGCCGGTTCGAGGAAATCGACCCTCAGGTGACGGTCCTTGATCCGCTGGATTTCACTATCGAAGGCGAGATCGAGCGGAAGAATTTTTACCTCGAATACGGCGATATCATTTATGTTCCCGACCCAGAGGTTACCGTTAACCTTGAGGGATTCAGGCGTCCCGGATTTTATGAGGTCCTTCCGAAAGAAACATGGGCGGATATCATACATCTAGCCGGGGAACCGTCCCAGCTCAGGGACATTTCCAATATCGTCCTGGAGCGAAGGGATGACGACGGGAAGTTATCGCAACTTTACTACAATCTGAACCTCCTGGGCGAAACTGAGTTGGCAAGCCTGCCTATCGAAAATCGCGACAACCTCAAGGCGATGAATTACGAAGTTAATGTTTATGTGCTTGGCGAAGTAAACCTCGCCGGCGCGTTCCAGTATTCGTCGACATTGACTCCGCTCGATTACCTTGCAATGGCTGGAGGCGAGTCGCCGGAAGCGCATCTCAAATTCGCGAGAATAATCAGGCCGCCGCGCGATCCAAGCGCCCCTCTTGAAGAGAGCGAAATATTCGATGTTGACCTTGTGGACAGCATAATTAGCGGCACTCCTCAATCGGCGACAGCGATGCAGCCTGGCGACATCCTTTACATCCCCGCAAAGGGCACGCAGATCAGCATCTCGACCGTCCTGTCCGGCCTGAGCGTCCTGGTTAATACGGTAAGGTTGTTCTAGGGATGGATTTCCCAAGAAGAATCCGCTCCATGACTGTCGCGGTTCTGTTGATGATTCTAAACAATCATAAAAGACATAGCCATCAGAACCGCGACAGTCATGGAGCGGATTCTTTAGTAAGTTGCGTTTCCATCAGTACCGCGACAGTCATGGAGCGGATTCTTTAGTAAGTTGCGTTTCCATCAGTACCGCGACAGTCATGGAGCGGATTCTTTAGTAAGTTGCGTTTCCATCAGTACCGCGACAGTCATGGAGCGGTTTCTTTATTAATTTAAACCTGAAAAATATCGCGCACGTCCCAAAATTATCTGAAATTCATCCCGGCTTAATTTATAATCAGTGCCAGTCGAAAGGTGGTACGTGAATGAAAAATATCTGTGTACTGGGACTCGGCTATATCGGCCTCCCCACCGCGAGCCTCTTCGCGACCCACGGTCACACGGTTCTGGGAGTCGATGTATCGGAGCGGATTGTCGAAACCATTAATAAAGGCGAGATCCACATCGAAGAACCCGGACTGTTCACTCTCGCGCAGGCCGCGGTTAAGTCGGGAAACCTCAAGGCGGCTTTGAAACCCGAAATTTCGGACGTCTATATTCTATGTGTTCCCACTCCGCTCACACGGGAGAAGGCCGCTGACCTTTCGTATGTCGAAATGGCTGTAAACTCGATTATTCCGCTGCTTAAAAAAGACGACTTGATCATTCTCGAATCGACATCCCCGCCCGGAACGTGCCGGGATATGATCTCCCCAATGATAGAAGCGTCCGGATTCAGAATCGGCGACGATATCCATCTTGCGCACTGCCCGGAAAGAGTTCTGCCTGGAAAAATCCTCCGCGAGCTTGTCCAGAACGCCAGAATCATTGGCGGAATGACGCCAAAATGCGCGGAAATCACAAAAGCTTTATATTCGGAACTGGTCGAGGGGCAAATATATCTCACCGACTGCACAACCGCCGAAATGGCTAAGATTATGGAGAATACGTACCGGGACGTGAACATCGCGCTCGCTAATGAGCTTGGGCATTTATGCGAGAAAATCGGGATCTCGGCATGGGACGTGATCGAACTTGCCAATAAACATCCGCGAGTGAATATGCATCTGCCCGGACCCGGTGTCGGCGGACACTGCATCTCGGTCGACCCGTGGTTTCTGGTCGACAAATTCCCGGACGAGGCGAAAATCATCAACCTTGCTCGAACCATAAACGATGGACAGCCTGAGCGAGTTGTCGGGAAGGTAATGGAAATTCTTTCCGACAGGGGAATCACAGATCCGAAGGTCGCGCTGTTCGGAGTCAGTTACAAGGGAAATGTCGACGACACGCGCGAGTCCCCTGCCCTTGAGATTATCAAAAAGCTAAACGGGAAGGTCGGGCTGAGGATTTACGATCCGCATGTGAAGGGCGGGATCGGATACGAGATGTGCTCATTGGAGGAGGCGATTTCCGGGGCGGATTTATTACTCATCGTCACCGACCACGCCGATTTCAGGTTCCTCGCGACTGTTGAGCTTGGCAAGCGCATGAGGAATAAGATTTTGTTCGACACGCGGAATTTTCTCGACACGAAACATTATTTGGATGCAGGATTTGAGGTCCATACACTCGGATCCGGTCTTGCTGAAATCAAAATAAAGGCATAACTATGAGACAGCTTCTCATAAAAAAAGGCAAGGTGGAGATAGTCGATGTCCCCGCACCGCCGGTACAGTCTGGATTTGTGCTGATACATACTGTCGCGTCCTGTATATCGGCAGGGACCGAAATGGCAACCGTAGAATCGTCCAGCGAATCCATAGTCGACAAGGCAAAGCGCAGACCCCAACTCATCAAGCGCGGGATCGACATGCTCCTCACTCAGGGGGTTACAAAAACCCTCGACTCCATCAAGGGCAAGATCGAGGCGGGCACTCCGTCGGGATATTCACTCGCGGGGACAGTGATCGAGGTCGGCGAGGGCATAGACGATCTCAAACCGGGCATGCGGGTCGCCGCTGCCGGAGCGTCGTACGCAAATCATGCCGAGGTTGTTTGCGTTCCGAGAAATCTGGTCGTGCAGATTCCGTCGAAGGTCTCATTCGAGGAAGCCGCGAGTGTAACATTGGGATCGATCGCAATGCAGGGAGTACGTCGCGCAAATCCAACACTCGGTGAAACTGCTGCTATCATCGGACTCGGCCTGCTCGGACAAATCGCCCTGCAATTATTGAAAGCGTCGGGAATACGTGTCATCGGATTCGACCTCGATCCGGTCCGCGTGACACAGGCAAAGGACCTCGGCTGCGACATGGTCATACATGCGGGCACGACCGATCCGGTTATGGAGGCGATCGATTTTTCAGGCGGACCGGGAGTCGATTTTGTGCTGATCACGGCGGCGTCACGGGCAAACGCGCCCTTGAACCAGGCTCTCGACATGTGCAGGCGAAAGGGGCGCGTTGTGATTGTCGGCGATGTCGGGATGACGATCGATAGAAACAAACTCTATCCGAAGGAATTGGATGTTTTAATCTCGACATCGTACGGTCCGGGACGTTACGACCCGTCTTACGAGGAGGACGGGAACGATTACCCGCTCGGATATGTCCGCTGGACTGAAAATCGCAACATGCGGGAATATCTCGACCTCATCGCGGAGGGAAAAGTAAATGCGTCCGCGCTTATCACTGACACATTCCCATTGGAGGATGCGTCGAAAGCGTACGAGGCTCTCGCTCAGGAGCAGAACCGTCCGCTGCTTGTCGTGCTCAAATACCCGGAGAAGCCGGTCGAGGATGTTTTATCGAGGTCAATTCTGATTCTCAAGGACCCGGCCCCGAAAAAAACGGGAGTGCTGAATGTCGGGATCATAGGCGCGGGAAATTTTGTGACGAGTGTCCATCTTCCCAATATGGTGAAGATGGAAGACCGGTTCAGAATTCACACGATCTGCGACATCCATCCGCCGACCGCGCACAATGTCGCGACACGGTTCAACGCGGTTAGATATTCATCGGACGCTGAGGAGGTCTGCAAAGACCCCGAAATCGACCTCGTGATGATTACCACACGTCACGATCAGCACGCTCCTCTGGCCACACTGGCTGCCGAGCATCACAAGGCGGTTTTCTGTGAAAAACCCATGGGCGTGAACCGTGACGAAACTTTGTCTCTTGTGAAAACGTTAAAGGAAACTGAAGCTCCGTACCTTGTCGGGTTCAACCGTCGATTCAGTCCCGCTGCACAGTCCATCAAGAAATATCTCGACGACCGGAATCACCCGATTATGATCGTCTACATAGTCAACGCGGGATATCTCGACGGCGATCACTGGACGCACGGTCCGCAGGGCGGAGGAAGGATTGTCGGCGAGGGTTGCCACATGATCGACCTCTGCACTTTTCTGACAGGGTCGAGTTTGACCGATCTGAAGGCGATGTCGATTATGCCGGGGAAACATAAATTCTTCCCGCACGACAATGCGCAGATCGGACTCGCGTACGAGGACGGGTCGATAGCGCAGATTACATATACCGCTCTTGGGGCCGAGGAGCATCCGAAAGAGCGGGTCGAGGTTTATTCTGGAGGATGGGTTTACACGATCGACGATTACAAACATCTTACAGCGGCGGGACCGAAGGACCGGTCGGTCGACTATCGCGTCGCGGAGAAGGGTCACAGGGAAGAGCTGATTGAGTATTCTAACTGGCTAAGAGGCGACGGTCCTCCGCCAATAGAATTGTCGTCGCAGCTCGAGACAACACTCGCGACTTTCGCTGTCTATGAACAGCTTGGTTTATAACTTGAAATTCCATCCTGAAAATTCGATAACCAACCATGCCGAGGCCGAAGGGATCGTTTATAAAATAGCCTTCCTCAGAAGCCACTGGTACAATCCGGTCACGCAGCTCGGACACATCCGCTCGACCCGCTGGAAAGTGCGTCAGCAGTTCGAAAAAACCACAAAATATATCCCTCTGGAAATAATATTTTTTCTTCTCGGAATTTTTTGGGTGATCCTGCTCGCGAATTTCGCCGGATTTTTCACAATTACGATCCGCGACGGACTTTCGGACTGGCGCGTCTACGGCATCCCCCAGTTCAGTGGGCAGTTCTCGGGCGGCGATTTACTGTTTTATCAGACGACGCTCCTGTTCCCGTTTATGATTTTCCCAATCTTCTTCGCTGCGTTTTCGTTCGGACCGCTGATCGGGATTATCATCGCGAGGATTCCCCTGCAGATAAAAGCTCTCGCGAACTCGTCGGAACCTGACATCCTCCTCACAACGACAATCAACGATCGGGAGATTTACAACGGGCTGCTTTTCGCCCCGTTTCTGACATTCCACAGGCTGTTTACATCGGTGCTGATCTTGCTCGCGACAATTATCATCGGTGTTCTCGCGCTTGCGCTGCTCAGGTTTATCCCGACATCCGGCTCGATGGCGTTTACGCTGGGGATTTTCGGCGGACCGGCAGGATATGTTTTAGATTACGCAATGCTTGCGGGGATCGGTTTTATGTGCGGACTTCTTCTGGCGCAGGTATCCGGGTTGACCGCGATGAAATTGTCGGTACCGGCTGCGTCCGCGACCGCGTTGATTTGTGTACCGGTCTGGCTGTTGCTGACACGGCAAATCGCGGTGGAAATCGTGCGATTGGCGGTACCATTATTCAGGGACCCGTTTTTTAACATAGCGAGTTTTTATTCGGGGCTTCCGATTTTGGAATATATTTTTCTCTGGTTCATTTTGATGGCTCTTTCTGTATGGGCACTTGAGAGAGTTGGCCCATGGGTGTTTTCAAAAGTACGTCGAAATCTGTAGGCATGGGGACTGGCAACGATTTTGCTCTGCTGCCAATCAACACCTTTGCTGAAATCTACCTTAGCAAAATCGGTGCCTGTCCCCATGCCGATGCAACACTAGAGTATTATTCACGTCGAGTAATTATGTTCTGGATAATGTTCTGGATAGCGAGGGTAAAAAATTGGCAGGAGAATGAATTCACGATCTTCTGGATTATAATCGCTGGAGTAATCCTTCTGATTGTCTGGATTTCAATTCCCCCTGAAACTTTCGCACCGAAGAACATGCCCAGACAAATACGGGACGCAGCTCCGGTTGCGACTATCGACCGCCTGATGAATGAATTTGTGTCGCAGGGCTATAATGTTGATCAAACGCAACTTCTTGTGACAAATCCTAAGATGCGCGAACAGGCTTTGATTACGTACGAGTTGACGTCCCCAGATGGCAAGGAGAAGTGGGTGTATACATGGGGATGGCAGGGACCTTATGCGATTATGACTCGCCCATCTCGCGATAGATATGATTATTATATCCAGCGAATGAAACTCAAACCGAAAACAGAGGCTGCCATTGAGATTCAAGGGAAATTGAACGAATATCTTATTGAGGACGGATATGCTATTTATTTATGGGAGTGAAATAGGACATTTGTATGCTTCCTGAAGACCCAAAAGTATTTACCGGACTTGTCATTCTATGGGCCATCATTGCTGCAATTATGATTGCTCAGCTGGTCAGGGTTCTAATCCGTACATCTAAGCTGCAAATAGCTGAAAAGGAGTTCGGGGCTGGGAACTACAGGGATTCTCTGGCAATCTACCTTCAAATTCTAAATCCATGCACTATTACTACTGGGCCATCAATGGCTGAATCGATGCGTCGAGAGATTCACTATACCCAGGGACTTCTGCAACGTGTTGAAGTGGTTACAGGGAAACTCGGGGATTCCGTATCCATCAATTTCGCAATGTCTCTGATCAACCAACTCGATGAGATTCTCAAGGACTATAAGAACGTAGAGTATGACGGGGCTAACGTACTCCTGAAGGAAATTTCTCCAAGAAGATGGGTGGGTGATGAACCAAAGTTCGACGTAGAAGTAAAAATTCGAAGGCTTGCGGAGAAACTCGAAATCGCCCGTAAAGAAATAATTGAAGAAGCACAAAAATTCCTTTGATCTAAATTGTGGACCTGGAAAATTTGGACAGGCACCGACCTTGCCGTAGATGATTATCAAAGAATTGCAGGATTATCGCTCGTGCAAGGTCGTTGCCAGTCCCCATTTTCGTCCTCATTTTCTCCCATTTTCACCTGAGCCTTCCCCGAGCGAGCGATGCGAAAATTCCGAATGTGCAAAGTACGGTAAAAATCACAAACGCCGTTCTTATGCTGACCAGAAATTGCGGATAATTTTCCTCCACTATCTGAACACGTCCAATGATCATGCTGAATAACATCATCACAGTGCCCATGCTCAACATCTGCCCGATAACCCGCATGGTGCCGACCATCGCCGACGCTACCCCGTAATATTTTTTCTCGACCGACCCCATGATCGCGTTTGTGTTCGGCGACGAAAAAATTCCGAACCCGAGTCCGAGCAGAATGAGACTGATTGTCAGGACGGGAAAGGATGTCGTGTCGGACAGGAAAATCAGCGGGATCAGGCCGATCACCGACAGCGTCATGCCAACCGACGACACTATCCTCGGCTCTATTTTATCGGACAGCCGTCCCGCGAACGGGGAGGTGATCGCCATCAGGATCGGCTGCACGACCAGCACTGTCCCGGCCTGCTGCGGGGTCATCTCCTTTATATATTGAAGATAAAGGCTGAGTATGAACGTCACCGCGAATGTGGCGCTGTAATTGATAAGCGCGGCGAGGTTAGAGAAGGCGAAAGTCCGGTTCCCGGCAAGCAGACTCAGGCTGAGGACGGGATTTTTGACCCGCGTCTCCCACATGATAAAAATCGCGAGGAGGACAATTCCCGACGGTATGAGCCATGCGCCGAGCAGAGACGGAATCACTGAAAGTCCAAGTATCAGGGCTATCAGCGCGAGGCCGAGAATGATTGAACCAGCAATGTCGAACTTCTCGCCCTTCGCCTCCGCCCACTCGCCTTTCAGATACACGAGCACCAGCACAAGCGCGAGAAGCCCGAGTGGGACAGTGGTGAGGAAAATGCTCCTCCATCCCCAGTGCTCGGTGAGGATCCCGCCGAGGAACGGACCTATCGAAAGTCCGGTGTAAACCGCCGCGACGCTGATTCCGAGCACTTTTCCCCTCTCGCTCGGTGGAAAAATCGATGTCAGGATCGCGATCGAGGTCGAAAAAATCATCGCGCTTCCGATTCCCTGTATGACCCGAAACGCAATCAGTTGATATTCCGAAAATGCGATCCCGGACAGGATCGTTCCAACAATGTAAATGCTGATTCCGATCGTGAAAAATTTTTTCCGCCCGTGGATGTCAGCGAGTTTTCCCATCGGGAGAAGAAAAACGCCGACAACAAGAAGGTACACCGTCTCGACCCAGCTAAGCAGGACAGCGTCGATTTGGAACTCCGCCCCGACCGCCGGGAGTCCGATATTTATCGCCGATCCCATGAACGGCGTGATAAACGATGATGCGGCGGCTATGACAAGCGCGGCCCGTTTGGATGACTCTGTAGCGTTTGGAACCGACATTAGCGGAGCATTATAATCGATTTCACGCTTTCGCCTAATTTTTTCACAGCCTTGCAACACCATATGCCCTACCTTATGATAGCTTTAATTAATGTGCGGTATCGCGGGCATACTCAATTACTCGGGACGTCAATTCCAAATACTTGATTCGGACCTAAACCGCATGGCCGAATCGATCCGCCACCGAGGTCCGGACGGCATGGGAATCTGGAAAGACCTCGATGGTGTCGCCGGACTCGCCCACACACGTCTTTCGATCATTGATCTCTCTCCCCTCGGCGCGCAGCCGATGCATTCTCCCGACAGCCGCTACCACCTCATTTATAACGGCGAAATTTACAACCATATCGCTGTCAGGAGACGTCTCGAGCACCTGGGACATTCGTTTGTCGGGCGTTCCGATACCGAAACATTGCTCCATGCGCTTATCCAGTGGGGTCCGGACGCCCTCAACAAACTGGAAGGCATGTTCGCGTTCTGTTTTTACGATTCGGTAAAGCAGAAAGCCCTTCTCGTTCGTGACCGCATCGGCATCAAACCGCTATATTACACATTTCAGGACGGGGTTCTATTCTTCGCGAGCGAGATCAAGGCGATACTGACGCATCCGAAAGTCTCCCCCGAACTCGACCCGCTAGCCGCATATCACTATCTGACATTTCTCACCACTCCCGCGCCAATGACAATGTTCAAGGGGATCGAAAAGGTCCCCGCGGGTCACGCGATGGAAATTACCTTCCGGACCGACGACCGTGACGAGAAAATTCACGGCTTCCAGTGGTGGGACGCATCTATTCCCGCCCCGGACGATGCGCGTTACAACGATGAAGAATGGGTCAAGGGCGAGATTCGACGCATACTTGCCGAGTCCATCGAGAAAAGAATGATGTCGGATGTTCCGTTCGGCGTATTTTTATCCGGCGGGATCGACTCGTCGACAAATGTCGCTCTGATGAGCACATTCATGTCGCAGCCGGTGAAGACGTTCACGGTCGGATTCAAAGACCAGCCGGACTACAACGAGATGGAGTACGCGAGAAAAATCCGCGACCTTTTTAAAACCGAGCATCACGAGGTCGAGATCGGCCTCAACGACATGCAGGATTATCTCGATCAATTAGTTGTCACGCAGGATGAACCTATCGCCGACTGGGTCTGCGTGCCGCTTTATTTTGTGAGCAGGCTTGTCAGGGATGCCGGGACAATTGTCGTTCAGGTCGGAGAGGGTTCCGACGAGCAGTTTATCGGCTATGACGGATTCATGGAAATTCTGAAGTGGAAGAAAAATTACTGGGATCCCATTCGGTCGATGCCGTCATTTTTACGTCCGATTCCGTACGCGGGTTCAAGCTTCATGAGGATGTTCGATCCCAAATGGCGCGGACGGAAAGAACTATCGTACCGGGCATGGAAGGATCGTGAATTATTCTGGGGCGGAGCGATCTGTTACCCCGAAATTTTCAAGTCGGAAGTCACAAAAGACCGTAACCGCTGGCTGAAAGCGGTGTCTGACAATGCATATAACAGCCCTGTCAACTGGCTTCCATCTGAATTCCGAGAGCTCGACACATACGGCGTGGTGAAAAATTATCTATCTAAAATCGACATGAAAAATCCCGCTCCCGACTTTGTAGAGCGCATGGTTTATCTTGAGCTGAAACTGCGTCTGCCGGAACTCCTGTTGATGCGTGTCGATAAAATAACCATGTCGACATCCATAGAGGCGCGGGTTCCGTTTCTCGATCACAAAATGGTCGAGTTTACGATGAACATCCCGCAGGAATTGAAAGTAAAGAACGGCGTGCCTAAATATATTCTCAAGGAAGCGGTTCGCGGATTGATTCCGGATGAAATAATCGACCGAAAGAAACAGGGATTCGACGCTCCGGTGCGCGAATGGCTCAAGGGACCGTTCGGGGGAAAGGTGGAGTCGGTTTTCAGGTCGACAAAAATGCGCGATGAGGGGATTATCGATTTCGACGCCGGGATAAATATTCTGAACGAGCATCGACGCGGTATAAACGACCTCGCGTACCCGGTCTGGTCGCTATTCAACCTCGCGCTCTGGTACGACAAGTGGATAGTCGGGGGGAGCGCCGGATGAGTTTTTTCAGGCAGACCGGAATCACGCTTGTCGCCAGATTCTCTCTGGTCGTCATCTCATTTATTTTCAATATCGTGCTGTCGAGGAAACTCGGCACGGCGGGCATGGACATCATCGCGCCTCTTCAGACCTTCGCGTTGATCGGCGTTCAGATCGGCTATCTCGGACTCGAGCGCGGCGCGATTTATTACATCGGCTTGGACAAAAATCGCGCATCGACAATCTCCGGGACGCTCATGACGATCGGGATACTTGCGTCGATAATAGTTTATCTCGCGTTAACGCTTGCTGTACGGCTGTTTCCATCGCTGCTTGGCGATGTCGGGCTCAACCTTTACCTCATCCAGCTTATATCGGTCCTTCCGCTGATTTTGAGTTTGTTCGCGCAGAATCTTCTACTCGCTCACCAGAAAATATTGGAATACAACGCGATCGAGGTTCTCGTCCGGCTCGCGAATCTGATCGTCACAGTGCTGGTTTTTGCATATTCGGAACCATCCACATGGATTCCGGCCATGGTCTGGATTTATGTAGGGTCCTCCTTTGTGCTGGGAATCCTGAATTATGGATTTGCATATTTGTCGAAACCGTTCAGGCTGGGATTCGACCGTCCCGCCTTCATTGATATTTTCGGCTATTCCTGGAAAAATTACTACGCCGCACTGATGGCATTTATGATCGTACGAAGCGACATCCTTTTTCTTAACACTTACCGCATCGGAACCGATGACGCCGGGATCTATTCCCGCGTCGTGTACATCTCCGATTTGTTTTTCATGATCCCCCTGACGATGGGGACGCTTCTGTTCCCGAAACTCATGCAGGACGGGGCGTCGAGCGAGTCCGGACTCGATGAGCGGGGCCGCTTCACGATGCTGATCGCGCGGCTGTCGGTTTTTATCGTCTTTCTGATGTGGATTCTGTTCGCGATAATCGGACGGTGGTTCCTGGGGATTTTCGGCGAGGGATTCGTTGTCGGCTACGGACCGATGCTGATAGTCCTGTTCGGAATGATTTTCATCGGCGCGCACGCGATATTGAAGGTCGAAATTTTCAGGCGCGGACTTCCGGTTTTTATTGTCGTGTACACGTCGCTGGGCATCGCGGTGAAGCTGATTGGCAACTGGCTTCTGGTGCCGACGTACGGCATGTACGGCGCGGCGGTAAGCTCGCTCGCGACACATCTGATTTTCTTCTCAATGGCGCTCTGGTATTGCGTGAAGCACTATGGCTTCAGTTTCGAAGGGACATTCTTAATTCGCAGGGAAGATTTCGATGTATTGCGTGATAAGATCAGGGAAGCTCTCAATAAAAATTCGAGATAATACGATTTTGATGACTTTTATCCGCTCCATAACTGTCGCGGTTCTGTAGGTTGTCTGGGACTATTTAGAGAACATATCCAACAGAACCGCGACAGTCATGGAGCGGATTCATATCGAGAACATATCCAACAGAACCGCGACAGTCATGGAGCGGATTCTTCTGATTCCGATTCGGGTTGGTCTGTAGATAGAATTTTGTAGTTATACGGCAGGCTCAGCCCTACAGCCCTGCTTACATCCAGCGCTTCAGCATTAAGAGGCAGACAGATCGATTTAGTGCCCAACGCTTTCGACCCATTCACGCCATTTTCCCACCATCCATCAGTCGACGCACCGACTATTTTCAGATAAGCAAGTGTATCATCGTTAATTGGATATAAACCCCATTTGTACTCGACCCAATCCGATGTCGGATTCTCGCGCGCACGCCAGGTCAGGTATTCCGGTTCCGAAACCACACCGAATGACCAGTGTTCCTTGTAATAATATTCAGGTGCCTTTGATAGGTCTACCTGAAACCCACGTTGCTTTAGCGCTTCGAAATATTCCCCGATTCGCTGAATGTGTCCGCGATTTCCTTTCCACTGGGTCTTGGTAATGCTCTGCAGACTAATAGCCAATATTATACCGACAGCGAGGATGACAAGGAGCGCGTTGAGAATCCAGCTTCTGAAATTTGGCGGACGTTTTCGGTCCATTTGATTTGGTCCTGTGTTACGCCGTTACCTCTGCGCCCTTTTCCCTGACCGGAACATCCTTTATACATGCCGCAACAATATCGTCAACCTCGATCCCCTCCGCCTCGCCCTCGAAATTCATTATGATCCTGTGACGCAGCGCCGGCATAGCGACTTTGCGGATATCGTCGAATGCCACATTAAATCTGCCGCTCAGAAGAGCCTCGACCTTCCCCGCAAGAACGAGCGTCTGCGGACCTCGGGGGCTTGAGCCGATCCTGACGAACTTCTTTACGATGTTCGGAGCGCCCTCGATCTCGGGATGCGTTGCGTTCGCGAGACGTACGGCATAATGAGTCACGTGATGCGCGATCGGTACCTGCCTTACAAGAAATTTCATCGCGTTAATTCTCGCGCCGTCGATAACTTTCTTCGGGTCGGCGACCTGAGTGCCTGTCGTGCGGTTCAGAATCTCCACGAGGTCGTCCGCAGGAGGATACGGGACCATGATTTTGAACATGAAACGGTCGAGCTGCGCCTCGGGGAGCGGGTATGTGCCCTCCATTTCGAGCGGATTCTGAGTCGCGAGCGTAAAAAACGGCTTATCGAGAATATGTGTCGTGCCCGCGGCGGTCACGTGACGTTCCTGCATGGCTTCGAGCAGCGCCGACTGTGTTTTCGGAGTCGCGCGGTTGATCTCATCAGCGAGAAGAATATTCGTGAAGACCGGACCTCTCTGGAACTGGAAATACTTGCTCCCGTCGGTGTGCTCCATGATGATATTCGTGCCCACGATGTCGGCGGGCATTAGGTCTGGAGTGAATTGGATTCGACGGAACTGGAGATCCAATACTCTCGATAATGTCGAGATCAGGAGGGTCTTACCGAGTCCGGGGACGCCTTCCAACAGAGCGTGACCGTCAGCAAATATGCAGATCAGAGTCGCCTTGACCACTTCCTCCTGACCCACTATAACTTTCGCTACTTCGTTTGTAACGGCCTGGTAATCGGTCTTGAACGCGTCCACCTCGGCCTGCGGGATCGATGCTTCGGGAATTGTCATTTCAAACCTCTCCTGTGAGTCGACCTATTATTTCTCTGCTTTAATCATACGGATATTATTAAGCCGCGCATAGGTTTTACAGATTTTACAGTGATGGACTTAAGGCGGGGACTGGCACACCGATTTCGCCTTCCCCATGACATCAATCCTCCAAAAAACTCGGCAGGCGAAATCGGGGTGCCTGTCACCGCCAGAAAATGCAGAATTATTGCGCGCCTTAATATAGTAATGAGACGTTCTACCCCCCCGATTCGTTCACCTTTGCATGCCAGTTTACATCGCTGATTTCCACTTCCTCGTCGAGGTAGCAGATCTCGCTCCTCAGCTTGCGCAGTTTGGAAATGTCCAGTTTGCGCACAATCACGCTCTCGCGCATTTCGGGCTGGTTCAGCGCGTCGCCGTGCGGACCCACGAACATCGAATGTCCCGGGATATAGACTCCGTTCTGGTTGCAAAGACCGTTTATGCCGACCACATAGACCTGGTTTTCCATCGCGCGCGCTCTCAGGAGCGTCTCCCACGGATAGATCCTGGCATCGGGCCACATCGCCGGCACGAGAATCACTTCTACACCCGCGCGCGCGAGCGTTCGAGACATCGACGGAAATCTCAAATCATAACAGACGATAACTCCCACCCCGACACCGTTGATGTCCACCGCCTCAAGGCTGTCGCCCGGCTCGTAAACCCGATCTTCTCCCATCGGAGCGAAGAGATGCACCTTGTCGTACTTCAGCGCTATTTCGCCGGACGGGTCGATGATCAGCGCGGAATTTTTCAGCCCGTCCTTCTCCTTAAGAGCGATTGTCCCGGCACTGAGGTAAATTCCGGCGGTCCTGCAGAAATCGCGAAGTGCATCCACGGTTGGACCATCGATTGTCGAGACCACATTCGAACTTTCGGCGTCGGTCGGATTGATCATGCCGGTCAGCCAGAGCTCGGAGAGGCAGATAAGATCGACTTCCTGCTCGACAAGCCGCTGCATGGTTTCGAGCGTGGAAAAAAGATTCCCGGCGGGATCGTGCGGGACGATCTCACGCTGGATAAGTCCGGCTGTCAATGTAATTGCGCTCATTTATCGGCGTCTATTATACAACTTAAATCATTCGTGTTGTACCATTGCGCCGACGAACTTCATCGACATAAATATTGCTCTTTGTATCCTGCCAGTGTGATATAATCGAGGCTGCAAGAAATCAGGACTTAAATCTATGCAAAATGCAACACCTGAAAATATTCCCGTCCTTATTACAGGCGGGGCCGGGTTCATCGGCTCGCATCTTGTCGACTTCCTCTTCGCCAAGGGCCATCCTGTCGCGATCCTCGATGACCTCTCAACCGGCTCTTTGGGTAACATCGAACATCTTGTTAAAGAGAATAAAGTCGAGCTGGTCGTCGGGACCATCCTCGACTCCGACCTTGTCAACGCGATGGTCGCGGATTCGAAACTTGTCTTCCATCTCGCCGCGGTTGTGGGAGTGAAGAATGTTGTCGAATTCCCCAGAAAAGGCATCGAAGTGAATGTCGGCGGGACGGAGAACGTTCTGAAAGCCGCCGCGAAAAATAATGTCCGCGTAGTATTGGCATCATCGTCCGAGGTCTACGGCATGTCCCGCGACATCCCCTTTAAGGAAGATGGCGACCGGGTTCTCGGTCCGACGCACATACAGCGATGGTCCTATGCGGCGAGCAAAGCGCTCGACGAGCATCTCGGGCTGACCTACGCTCAGGATGGACTGCCGGTGTCGGCCGTCAGATACTTCAACGCGTACGGTCCGAGGATAGATGAATCCGGGTACGGATCGGTCATCGCGAGATTCCTTGCTCAGGCGTTCAAGGGGGAGCCGCTGACGCTTTTCGGAGACGGCAACCAGACCCGGTCGTTTACATATGTAAGCGACACAATAATTGGAACATACCTCGCCGGGACTCTTCCATCTGCAATCGGGGAAGTTTTCAACATCGGGTCAGGCGGGGAGACATCCATCCGCGATCTTGCCCTTGAAATTTGTAAGCAGATCGGTATCGAGCCTGTCTTCAAATATATCCCATTCGAACAGGCGTACGGTCCGGCTTTTCAGGACATCTACAGGCGTGTCCCGTCCGTCGAAAAAGCGAAGTCGATGCTTGGTTTCAACCCGGAAGTCAGCCTCCCGGAGGGTTTGAAGCGTACAATAGAATGGGCACGGGAGAATTACAGGTCGGCCAACCATATACAGCGGTGAGATTATGACCATGATAACCACGTCCGCAATATCCGATAATGAGACCGCGCGAGCGCTTTTAGAAAAAATCGACAGCCATACGGCGAAAATCGCAGTTGTCGGTATCGGTTATGTCGGGTTGCCGCTTGCCGTTCATTTCGCCGAGGACGGTTTCGAAGTGAAAGGTTTCGATGTGAAAGAGGAAACCATCTCAAAATTGAATTCCGGGCGAAGCCACATTAAGGACATCCCGTCGGATCGAATTAAATCGGCCGTTGATTCCGGAAAATTCAGGGCGACATCGGATGAGGGTGTTATTGACAGCATGGACGTGGTTTTTATCTGCGTCCCGACACCATTCACCATTAATAAAACCCCGGATATCTCCTTCATTCAGTCAGCGACCGATGTCATCGCACGGCACCTTCATCACGGCATGTTGATAATCCTCGAAAGCACCACGTATCCCGGAACAACGCTCGAAGTGGTTAAACCGGCATTCGATGCAATGGGCATGGAGGAAGGTGTAAATTATTTTCTAACATTCTCACCCGAGAGAGTCGATCCCGGCAATACCGTTTTCACAATAGCGAATACCCCAAAGGTTATCGGCGGAGTCAGCAAAGTTTCGACCGAGCTCGGGGCGCACCTGTACGCGCACATTGTCGGTGAAGATAAAGTCGTGCAGGTTTCGTCGCCGACAGTCGCCGAGATGGTCAAGCTCCTCGAAAACACATTCCGGGCGGTAAATATAGCGCTGATTTTCGAGTTGACCTACCTCTCGCACAGGATGGGAATAAATATCTGGGAAGTTATCCAGGCCGCGTCGACAAAACCGTTCGGATTCATGCCGTTTTATCCGTCGCCGGGAGTCGGCGGTCACTGCATCCCGGTGGATCCGTACTATCTTCACTGGAAGGGACGCGAATTCGATTTTCACGCGAGATTCATCGAGCTTGCCGCCGAGACAAACCTCCGCATGCCCGACTGGGTCCTCCAGCGCATCACCCGTGTATTAAATCGGGAGGGGATTTCATTGAAGGGAGCGAAGATTCTCGCTCTCGGAGCCACGTTCAAGCCGAACTGCGACGACGCGAGAAATTCGCCCGCCCTGAGACAGATCGAGCTGCTGCTTCATCATGACGCAGACCTTTCGTACAACGACCCGTACGTGCCCGAGGTCGAGCTGGGACGTCGGACGAGCGATTACGCGCCGGTTCTCGAACATCCTGTAAAACTAAAGTCCGTCGATCTGACCGACAAAATTATAGAGAACGCTGACCTTGTCGTCTGCCTCGTAAACCACACCGATTACGACTGGGAGAGGATAATCGGCACCAGCAAACGCTTCTTCGACACGCGCGGCGTCTCGATCGCCTTCCCGCAATATGCGGAAAAGGTCACGCTGCTATAAAAAAAGCGCGAGCCATCAGGTTATAGAATCTGTAGCTTATTTACTCAGGAATTTTTCAAACCTGCCAGCTTCGTGCCGCCCACAAGCGACTGCAATAATCAGGCAAGCATGAAATGAGTCGGTAGCTTGTGGGTGTTTGACCTAATGGTGACATTTGTATACAGTTAAGACCAATCCCGATAAAGATGAGTTGATCCAACATCTATACGGAAAATTCATCATTTCTACCCACCTTGGGTGGCGCCCATAAGCGGAGTGAGCCGAAGGCGAACGTAGCTTATGGGTGTTAATGCTTGGTTCTGGTGGGTAAAAATGATTAATACCTACTATATTACCAATTAGATTCCGTCTCAAGCTACGCAGGCTCCGCTTGAGACGGACACAGGGATTTTCGGTTTGAAAAAACTCTTAGGTAACGGGATTGGTATAAATTCACTATTAGACCAGCACGATTTACCCGAGTTTCAGATTTACAAATTGCGGACAAGTTCCAAATAACGTAGAATTTGCTGGAAGTCAGGCGCTAGTCCGTAATACGACAAACCGGAGGTCGCAAATGGGTACAAAATACCGCATCACAATCTTATTGGTTGTATTGGCGATTATCGGGTCATCATGCATGACGCAATCGGGTCCAATCGTCAGCGATACCGAGTTTTCGATCAGGGACGAGGCTGTATCAGCGACAACCTTATGGGGATTCTATGACATCGAATACAATCTTGAAACCGGAGGCTTTGACATTGCCCCCGTGCGCACAGCGCAATTCACTGCAAATGTGGTTGTATTTTTGCAGCCTCCGCTCGGTTCGACCACAAACCTGGGAATCCACATCATCGACGATTCCGAGTTCTTCACGCAGGGACTGATCGATGTCAATGTTACGCTCACGCACCCGTTTCCGGGACTGGACAAATACACTGGGTTCGATGTTGTCGGGACATTCATAAGTTTCGCCGACACATACAGCCTTTACAGACCGGATGTCGGCTGGGCAACCGGGCAGGATAATGCTTTGCTCCTCAACCCGGACGGTTTCACGCGATGGTACAATCCCGTCGAGTTTTTATCGCCGAACATTCTCGGGTTTGTTGAAGGGGCTCTCGGGACGAAAAATGGCGGATTCGACGCGACGCTGAATCCGTATAAATATTTTTGCGATGGATTGGGCGAGACCGAAGACGTAACCGAGTTCTTCCACATTCCCGCAAATATTGGGAATCGCGGTTCATTCGCGCCGGGATCCAACACTCGCCTGTATGAGCTCAAATTCCCGGTGTACGGCGGAAAGCCTGATATCAAATTTCAATACGCCGTCATAGCAAGCTGGGAACCTCCGTCAGGAGAACCGCCGTATGTGCTTGACGATTTCCCGGCATCGGCAAATCGCGCAGAGGCTTTTCATCTGTCCGCGAGCGACAACGGCAGCGACCTCTATTACACCGACATGTCATCTGGAGGAACATTTCGATTCCAGGCGGAAATTTTCGACTGGGGCGCCATGACGAATCCCGAAGGTCTCATGGGTGAAGTGAGTCAAGTTGTTATCGAATCCGGTGACCTCGACATTCCCGCCGGTTACGTTAGCATGACTCCTGCCGATTTCTTCGCCGATTCGACACCATCGACTGAGGTATCGAGCATTGTATCAGTCGAACTTGACGGGCTGATGCCAAAACATGGCGGGGAGGCTGTGTTTTTGCTTACCGTCGAGAGTTCAAATCCGGACACCTATGAACAGGGTTTCGGAGTCCCGGTCCCCGATGATCCGCTGGCGTCATACCTGATTTTCACGATACCGATTCTGGATGAAAACCCGTGCATCCCGCCCGTCGTATCATTAACCGCGCCGGACACGGGCTTCGCGGGCGAGGATATCGAGTTCGACGCATCCGGGACAACCGGCACTGCTCCCATTGCTTTCGACTGGGACTGGGACGGCGACGGCACGTACGATGAAACCACCTATACCGCAATAACCACACATGTATTTGAGCCCGGTATATGGAATGTCGGATTGAGAGTTTCAAACGAGTGCGGTGAAGACATCCTCGAACCGATGCACGAAATTACGATTATATGTCCCGATGAAGTACATTCATCGTATCTCGGCATTGTCAGTCCGACCGGCGATTTTTCAGATCTAAGACAGGACGGAACAGCGTTTCTTCCGGACGGTCGGTTACTGGTCAAACGCCAGGACTCGCTTGTCGCGGTCAATGTATCTGTCCCGGGTAACCCGGTCCCGGATGTCATAATATCCGACCTGGCCAACTGCGGCTATTCTGGCGGGATGTGGACATATATCGTCAATCTCGATTACGACGAAGCTATGGATCGGATTTTGTATTCCGTACAACCGTCGCCCGGTGAAAGAATCACGGTTTATGACGATACCGGGAGCTACATTACGCAGTTCGACGTGCCGAATTCGGGCGGTGAAATCTCGGGATTGGATACGGACGATCAGGGCGGTGTCTGGGCAATTTACCATACGCCCGGCGGAACGACAGGGACAAATACCCTCTACCATTACGAGTGGGACAGTGGATTGGGAGATTATGTCCTGAACAACAGCGATACAATCGACTGTACCTTCATCGAGAGCGGAGCGCGCGGGATTTTTGACCTTGCCGTCATGCCCTCCGCGGACAGACTATATGTGTTCCATCAAGACAGTTACCCTTACCGCGGATCGATTTGGGTATTCGACATCGGTCAGTCCCCTCCAGTCCATCTGTCGGGAATAACGAAGCAGCAGGTCTTTGACTGGACAGGTAACGTCGGGGCAGCGATCGGGGACTATTACAAATGGGAGGGCGGTTCCATAGAGGTCGACAATAATGATCTTGCTGCCGAAACCTGCCGAATTATAGTACAACACTGCTTCCAGTCGGGTGGGGACGGCATCGGGCTGATGAAATTCGACCAGGACCTGAATGTCCTCGACACCTACCGCCGTACCGGAACCAGGCTCAGCAACCTATCGATATATCCCTCGGAGACCTCGTCCGGCAGGCTGATTGCCATGCCAACGTGGACTCACGGCGCCTGCGACATTTATGTCTTCGAAGCGCCGGCGGGTTGGTAAAGTTAATCAATTTAATTTACTACCGGGGATTATTTTTTCCAAGGAGTAACTTAAGTTACCTCTGATTGTGCTTCCATCTGTCTCCCATTCCCGCAAGGCCGTCAGGTGGGGGCTCATATAAAGCGTAGCTGAATCCAGAACCGATATTTACTACGTACTTTTCCCAATTATTTTCAAGGTCAAAAAGAACCAACGGAAAAGATCTTGAATTTCGATCAATAATAAAACTGTTACACATGAACCATCTCTTGCCGAAAAATGGGTTGCGGCTTGGTTCAAGTTCCATGAAAACGTCACCTGACGTAAGGTCGATAAACTTCAGCGAATGGGTACTTAATTGAAGACAGGCGTAATTTCCATCAGAATCAACATCGAATCTTACATCTGAACCTCCATCGATTATATGTGACCATTCACCGGATTGAATATTGTATTTCCACAGTTCGACGGTATGGTATGGTTCCAAACCAGCATCTCTTTTCTCAACATCCAGGTGAGTCTCGGTGGTAAATAAGTAATCCCGTGTTTGTCTAACAAAAAATCTGACCTCATAGCTGTCTTTTGCAGCTTCCGCCCAGGGTGGAGCGTTCTTCAAAGGAAAAATGGCCACATCACTGGAGACCATATCCACAAATTTAAATTCCAGGGGAGTTGTAAAATCATAGATTACCCAGCTGGCTTTGCCGTACCCTATGTGTGTTGAGTAGGGTTTATACAAATTAACGAAGGTGTCCCAATGGGATATCCTCGAACGTGTTGATATGCATGCGGGGAACCTGAACCTGTAGACATAACGTTCTGCTATGTAAAAAGTGCCGTCACTGTCAAAGAACTTTTCACCGTATAAATCATAACTATTAATATTGCTGGTTATCAGGGGTGCACTTGAGCCATCAAGTGTATAAACAGCCAGAGCTTCATGGCGCCTGTCAGTGCCGCTGCAAACCAAAATGGGCCAGCCGTTTTTACCCGCTTTGTTTATCACACGAGCGATGTTGCAACGGTAAATCGCTGTCCGGGTCCCGAATATCGCGAGTGAAATCAGGAACACGATGAAAGGTATATAAAATAACTTGAATTTCACTTTGCCCTCCTGCCAAACGCTGCAATCGCCATATAAAACAGAAGGACGGGGAGCAGAACGCAGATGGCAGCGCAGAAGACCGCTGCCGCCAGAACCCATCCTCTTAAATAATCTGTGTGGTCATTCAAATAAGTGATACCAGTATTTGAGAGGATTACAAATGCCAGATAAAAGTAATAGGTTACGAAATAAGCCCACGCCGTTTTATGCAACCTGGTCCCCCAATATATGCCCCAGCTTATCGGAAAAACGAACCAGCCAATTATCTGCAATACAAACAGTATGAAGGAGATGATAGAGATGAAAAAGCCAGAACTTTGAAACAGCGCCGAGTATAAGGGGAACGCATGGTCAACCGCAAAATTCACCCAATCAGAAATGGGTAGATCTATGCCCGGCAGGTAGTATATTCGAAGGGCAAACAGGTACAACGGGCCAAATACCCGCAGCCACAGCCATCCAACAGCCGCTATCCGCGCCCCGAGAATCACGTCTGGACCGACCGGGAGCATTCGCATACTTTCGTCCTGCGCACTCCCTGAAACGTGCACTCGAAATACCCAGTACCCCATAAAAATCGGTGAGAGCACGAACGGGGCGGCCCAAACCCAGGGCGTAGAAGCCTCGATAAAATCCAATGTGTAAAATCCGAAAATATCCGCTCCCAGTCTCAGAGCGATTATTGACCAGACGATTAATTCCCAAGCGACGAGCAATCTGCTCTTACCAATGCGATCCCACGCACGGTTAAAAATAATCCTGAAGACTGACTCAGGCATGCCGGGCTTTCCGATTAGTCGGTCTATCTGCTCCCTTACTCGCATTGCTAAATTATACATCAGAGATCCGGATTAATTTGCCCAATACCCTGTACAACCACCTTGGACAGTAAAATTGATGACTTGCCTCTTGCTTTCCCTCAAGAGATATGGTATAAATCCCCGGCTTTGGTTTAGATGACCAGGCGAGGGTATAATTATGAGTAGAGTATGTTCCATAACCGGGAAGCGTCCGAAATCCGGATGCAATGTGAGCCACTCGCAGAGGCACACCAAACGGCGCTGGATCCCGAACGTAAAGAAAAAGAAACTGATGATCGACGGCAGGTTGGTCACCATAAAACTGAGCATGCGCGCGTTACGCACACTTGAGAAGAAAGGGCTCATGAAGTAACCCGCATAACCTAATACAGTATCCGAAGTACCACCGGGACAAAATCCCGGTTTTTTTATTTTCAATTTCCGATCTTTGTATCGGAAACGCGAACGTCAGTGAGCGTGCATTCCAAATTGTAACGTGGAGAATAATGCTAATAATATACACTTTGCGAAATTCACGGCACACTCATTTACGCTCGCGTTTCCGATACATTATTTCCCGCCCAATCGCCGCGGAGGATCGCGTAATGACGGAAGTCGTGGAAGACATCATTTTTTCTGTGCTCACGACGCGCCGTGCCTTCGAAGGTCATCCCGATTTTTTCCATGACGCGGGCGCTGGCGGGATTTATGTCGAAGCAGCGTCCGTAGATACGCTCCAGATTGAGCTCTCTGAAACCGTAATCGATAATCGCACGCGCAGCCTCGGTCGTGTAGCCGTGCCCCCAGAAATCGACCGAGCACCAGTACCCCAGCTCGGCTTTCAGGTTGGAATTATCGATAGACGACAACTCCGCGCCGCCGATCAACTCGCCCGACTCACGCAAAAACATACCGAACGGGAGAGAATCGGAAGGGATCGACGTATCAAGGTGGCTGCCAATCCATGATTGGGCATCATCCAGATTGTACGGATGAGGGATATTCAGGGTGGTGGCGGAGATTTTCGGATGATTGATCGCATTGGCAAGAGCTTCGGCATCGTCGAGGGTCAGCCTGCGCAGGATCAAACGGGGTGTTTCAAGTGATGGGTGCATCCGCATGTCCTCCGGATCGAGCAGGTACGATTAAGGTAACGGCTTATCGGGCACAAATGCAATTTTACCATATTTGGATAAATCATTCCAATTTCGCATCGGCAAGGATGCCGATGACGCTGAAATACCATGGCCAGGATGGCCATGACACGTTCGGACTTGACGAAAAAAAAGCCCCGACCCGCCGAGGCGGGCCGGGACATGGATTTCGACAAGTTGTGAAATTAATTTACGGGAGGTAATAAACCCAGAGTTTGCGAAGGTTGAAACCAGCCTGCGTGTCGGGATTGCCGGCGCCGTATTCACCGAACTGCATTGCGATCGAGGCGGTCAGTCCCTCGTAAGCGCTGCAGTCGAAGTGAGACCATACAGGAGCGCTTTCGGAACCGTATGTCGCGGACCAGTCTGCCCAATCACCGCCATAAACATCATTAAAATCGAAGCCTTCGATGTAAATGAGAGCTTCTGTGATATAGTTGGGATCGTGGTAACCCCCATCATCCACAGTTCCGGGACTCGCGTAGCAGAAACCGTCGGTCTGCATATCGCCCCAATGGGTGAACTCGATGTGAAGCTCGGAGTATTCACCGGGTCCGGGGAAGGTAATTAAAGGTGTTACGATGACCGCGTCCTGGCTTCCTACGAAGTAAGGACCGCAGTGATTTTCATCCCAGGATGTCATACTTGGGCAGTACTCCCAGGGTTGCAATGCGGTCCCATCCCAGTTAACAATCCCGCCGTCATCGACCGTCCCATCATAAAGATATAGAGTGACTGGGCCACCGGCGACGATATTGACAGTTAGTGTTAATGCATCCACTGGAGGGTTTGTTGGATCGTACACGGAGCAGTCGATATCATAGATTTGACCATCCGTTGCTCCGATATCGTTTGCCCAGTCAACGGTGAAGTTGCCCGCGCCGTCGCCAGGCCCGCTGAAGACAACGGTCGGACCGGCAGTATCTGTCACGGTCCAGGCATAGGTCAGGGGATCCAAGTCGGGATCAGAAGCAAAAACAATGTAGGTTTCTACATCAGTCGGTGCAACTTCTGTATCGCCAATTACACCGTTATCAATCACCGGAGGCGAATTACCGGGTGTCTCATCGCTGACCGGCAGGGGGAATCGGAAATAAGCGGTCAGAGGACCGACAGCGCTGTTGGGAACGCCGAATGGATTTGTGTAATCGTAAGCGTCGTACCCAAAACCGATGATTAGTTCATTGCCTGTTGTGGTCAGAACATTGTCCGCCGGAATTTCGAAATGATAGACAGCGTAATTGGGTCCGGAATCGATTGGGATTTCCGCGGCAATGTCCCAATAAATAGGCATGGTCAGAACGGTGGCATCGATCATTGCCGTTGATGGCGCCCAACCTTCGCCGTTTGAAAGCAGGCCGATATCGAAGCTCAGGTCGCCGCCAGCGACGGACGGTGTATAATACATATCGGGCTGGACCGTCACCGTCATCGCGATCGCTTCCGGAGCCGGGGACGGATGAAATTCAGGCGGGCCGCCGGACCAGTCGGCGAGGATCGCATAATCATACTTGATACCGGGAGTCGGTATCGGGAAACGTATCTGGTAGTTACGGGTATTTACCGCGCCGGAGGAGAATGTGCCGGGGTTTGTCAGGAGGAAGCTCCATTCGTCCTCATCCGCGGCAAGGCCGTCCGCGAAATATTTGTAACCGTTGATCGTCGCGGAACCGTTAAAAACTTTCGAACCGTAGATGCCGTGCGTGTAGCCGAAGAGTCCCGGGACCAGGAATTCAGGCTGATTCCACCATCGTGTATAACCGTCGGCGTTTATCAGGTACTGGTCGTTACCCATAATCGGATATCGCAGTGTAAGTGCGCCCGCAAAGGAGCCGGATCCGTTACCGAGCATCACGCCCCTGACATCGTAACCGTTGAATTTGGGCTTACCCGGAATGGGATGTCCGATGCTCACGTTGAGGTCGACATCAATGTAGGCGGGCTGCTGGTCCACATTGTTGAACGCGAACTGGAGCGTAAGTGGATTGAAATTCAGGAATTGAGTGACGTTCACCGCGTACATTACATCGCGGTTTGGAACAGCCTCGATCTCCCGGTTCTCGATGTCCATAAAGATTGTGTAATAGCCGAGCAGCGAAGTAAAATGGCTGCCGGAAAGGCTCTTAGCGGTGATATCGGGAGCGTTGGGCAGAGTTGTCGGGTTAGTTCCCGAGCATCCTGCCAGTAATGTCCCGATTGCCAAAAAGAAGAATAAATGGATGTGAAAGTGTTTCATCTTAAGTAACCCCACTTGTTTTTAATAGTATCGCAATTATATAACAAAATTAATCAGACTTTAATGGGATTAAAGGCCTATACCGGAATTTTATAGCTTAGGTCCGGATAGGATACAAAATTTCTTTAGAGGACGCTGAGTTGAAGCGTTCATGGCTTAAGCCCGAAGACCTGCTCAATCAGTCCCGTGTTTAATGGGATTGTCGAAACGCGGACGGGACGTCCACGATCCAGCGGGCGGGACTCCCGCGCTCCTGCCGACGAGGAGGTCAGCGCTCCTGCCGACCCGCCGCGGCGGGTCAGCGTTACGATTTAGCAGGAACTGCGCAAGCAACGCTGATAATCTGCATAAAAAACATGCATTACCCATTCTAAACCCGGAAGCGCCACAATTTTTTTGATGGAATTAGTATGGAAACAGGGATTTTTCGCCGCGCATCTTAAACAAGAAGCTCCCATAGAATCTACGGGAGCCCTGATAAAACAGAAAGCTATGGGAAATAGTTAATTGGCAAGAATTTCGAAAGCGTCCTGAACCTCACTCCATTCCCCGTTGGGGTTCTCCATGTAGAGCGTATAGAACCCCGCGGGAGCAGCCAGATCGAACACCGCTTCGACAGTATGGAAGTTCACGACAGCGATGTCCATTCCGTGTATCACGACCAGGCCTTTATAGAGCTGGACGTCGATCCCCTCGTGAAACCCGTCGCCGTGAATCACAACGGGAACAGAATCATTTTTATAACCCGACGCAGGTTCGATAGAGTCAATTATCGGTTTTTCAGGCACGTTCTCCACAGCAACGATCGTGTAAGACCATGCGGACACGTGATCCAGGTTCACATCGGGATCGTTGTGGAGAATCTCTATCAGGATTTCCTCCCCATCGGTACTTGCCGATCCCGATTCACACTGTATTTGCATTGTAAATGCCGCGGTGAACTGGTCGATAAGCTCGGGGGAGCTGTTGACCCGAACTCCCGTCATCAGCCCGGGAGCTTCGACACGGCATGCGGTGATCGAGGACGCATCCTGATGGTCGAAGGCGATAATCAGGAGCGTGACAGAGCCGGAATCGGGCGTCAGGAAGTTGCTGAGCTCCTCGACATCGACGCGGAACGGCTCCAGGCAGTTGGCGTTCGGCGGGAAATCGTCGGGACCACCAGGCGGATTAACCATGGGGGGGTGCCAACTCGCGTCAATCGCGTACCCGAATACAAAAGGGCCGTCCTGAGGAACCACAATCTCGCATGTGCGCATTACGGAATCCTGAGGGAAGAAAGCACGGCGTCCGCCCACATCCTCCGATTGTCCCTCTGAGTAGAATGCCTTGAATGCGCCGATTGTCGCGTTCGGATCGGGCATATCCTGTGGAACGAGTTTACCCCTTGAGTAACCAATCATGCCGCCGCCGCCGAATTCCGTCGGGTTGAAGAGACGCGTGTAACCATCGGGATTCGCGAGGTAAGCGTCTCCCCTGAGCGGTGATGAAAAACGGACACCCATCTCGGGGAAGGACATTGAGCCGTTGAAGAAAAAAATTCCCCGGACATCGAATCCGTAATACCAATCGGCGCTCTCGAAGGGATTTACGATTGTCAGGTCGAAATTGAATCCGCCGGGAGTGTCGACAAAATTTCCGACTTTGAGGCAATCGGAGCACGGCTGGTTCTCAAGAAATCCCCGAATGTTAAGATGGAAAGCGCTATCCCTGAAAGGCACGACAGTCAATGGGCTGGAGGCGTCCGGCTGGTATCGGAATTCGTAAAATCCCAACAATGATCGGTTGGCTGCCGATTCAACTGCGTTGGATAGAGTCTGGAAGGCGCGGGAGTCCTGCGGCGGCAGTATCGCGTTACCGGATGCGTCCGTACCGCATCCCGTGGAAAAGATCAACCCGAGCAGGACAATCGCAGGGAGTATTTTGTACACGCAATTGAGCATTCTTTATCGGTACGAAAGCGCACATGACAATCCAAATGACTACATGCAGCCTGCTTATTCATACATCATTGTGAAAAAAACAGCAACATCCAGTTTGCCGGATTCTTTGGGATACCAGTCCGTTTACATATTGAGTAACACCTCAACCATGTGAGTGAACTATAGGAATCCGCTCCATGATTGTTTAAATGCATAAGAGAAGGAACCTCCTGGCTGTTACAATGTTGAGACAAGAGCTGCTTGCTCAAAAACATTACCAAGGAGGCTCCGATGAAACTTTACTAAATGGGGCTCGACGTACACAAGAAGACGATCTTTTTCTGCGTTAAGGACGGAAGCGGGAAAGTGTTATTCTCCGGCAGGATTCCTTCAACGCGTGGGGGGATTGATGAATTACTGAATGGCATGGGGTATGCCTGGGTGGGCGCGATGGAGTCCACGATGTTCACAGGCTGGATCTACGATTACTTTCTGAAGCGTGGACATCAGCTGAAGGTGGCGGATCCTGCGATGATCCGTTGGATCGCAAAGTCGAAGAAGAAGAATGACCGGGTGGACGCCGCAAAGATAGCGGATCTGCTCCGTTGCGATCTGCTTCCGGAGGTTGTGATGATGCCGCCTGAGTTGAGAGAGCTGCGAAGCATCCTGAGGTTTCGCGCCATGATGTTGCGAATGGAGGTGAAGATGAAGAACCGGACTTCCGGTCTGCTCATGGAGTCCGGAATCGAGTATGATGCGGCAAGACTGCACGGGAAGCGCTATTTCAGGGAGCTTCTCGATGAGATCGATGACGATGCGCCTGAATCGGTGATCGGGCTGCTGGGTGTCGCTCGCACGGCAGTGGAGTATTTCGACGAGGGACCGCGACGTATGATCCGTGAACTCGCCGCGCATCCGTTGTTGAAAGATCGCATCGAGAGGCTTATGAGCATCGACGGGGTGGGTGTGATCAACGCCCTGACCTGGGCGCTTGAGATCGGCGATCCGCACAGGTTCGGAAGAGTGCGTCAGGCCGTAAGCTACTGCGGACTCTGCAGCGCTCAGAAGGAATCCGGCGACAAGAGTTCCCGTGGACCCCTCTCCAAGCAACGCAACAGCTATCTCCAGACCACTCTGATTGAGGCCGCCAAACTCGCACCGCGTTACAACAAGGCTCTGAAAGAGGTCTACGAACGCGAACTTCAGAAGGGGAACCGAAACCGCGCCACGCTCGCCGTGGCCAGAAAACTTGTGGCTTACATGCTGAACATAGACAAAAATAATACGGAGTTCAGGCCTGTTGAAAACCTGAACTCCACACCGGTCCTCGCTTAACCGCGACTGTGCCACCCGCCGCGGCGGGCATGCACCCTTATAACTGTTTCGAGGCCGGCAACGCCCCTAACTTAATCTTCTGCCAGGGCATCACGCCCCATGCAGCAAATAGATGTCTGGTCACTTTACCAAAGTTGACCCTCGGGGACAAGAAAAGAAAAAACAGGAG
>Ga0214473_10000211_pt1 | contig 83089 bp, 79 predicted proteins | sample RVTome_7_FD_203509 | JGI IMG/M metagenome (GOLD analysis project Ga0214473, IMG submission 203509) | Soil microbial communities from uranium-contaminated site in the Upper Colorado River Basin, Wyoming, United States - RVT98D197 | ecosystem: Environmental > Terrestrial > Soil > Contaminated >... | reverse complement strand
CACGGCGCCCCGAACTGCTCGAACGGCCGCGTCGTCCCCCGGCCCTCGGACATGTTCGTTCCCTCGATCGCCACCAGCCCCGGGTAGACGGTCGCCGTGTCGAGCGTCGGCATGTTCGGCGACGGGATGATCCAGGGCAGGCCGGTCTCGTCGAACCACATCGACCGCTTCCAGCCTTCCATGGGGATGACCGTCAGCTTGGCCGTGCGGGCCAGGAATTTGTCGTTGAACAGCTTGGCCAGCTCTCCGGCCGTCATGCCGAACCTCAGGGGGATCGGGAACAGCCCCACAAAGGAGCTGAACTCGGGGTACTCGAGGATGGCCCCCTCCATGTCGACGCCGTTGACGGGCGCCGGCCTGTCGAGGACGATGAAATCGATGCCGGCTTCGGCCGCGGCCTGCATGGCGTAGGCCATCGTCGCGATGTACGTATAGACGCGCGTCCCGACGTCCTGGATGTCGAAGACGAGGACGTCGATCCCCTTGACCATGCCCGCCTCCGGCGCCTTGCCCGTCTCCTGGGTATCGAACGAGCGCATGTACTCGTCGATGTTTTTGAGCATGCCCGGGTCGGGCTTGAAGGATTGCCCGTAGAGGCTGAACACCGGGAGCTTGAACTTCTCGTCGTAGTAGAACGGCACGTATTCGCCGGCCTGGGCGTTGCCGCGGACGCCGTGCTCGGGGCCGTAGAGGGCGACGAGGTCGATCCCCGGGTTGGCACGGAAGAGGTCGATCGTCGACCTCAGCTCCGCGTCCGCGCCCGTCGGGTTGGTGATGAGCCCGACCCTCTTCCCCTTGACGAGGTCGAGGTGCTTTTCGAGAAAGACCTCGACGCCGGGCTTGACCTTGACCACGGCCGCCGGCTGCGGCCCGGCCGGCCGCTCCGGCCCGGCGCATCCCGTGAGAGCGAGGCCCAGCGCCAGGACCAGCAGGAGGCCGGACAGGACGGTCCCGGCCCTCCTCCCCGTCACGATGGCCGCGAAGCTCGTTCGTCCGTTCATGGTCTCGCTCCTTCCGCTCCGGAGTCGCCCGCCCGCTCAGGATATCAGGACGGGCGCCGGCGAGTCAAACCGGGCCGCCCTTGATTAGCCCGGGGGAAACGGCTATAAAGGATAGAGAAGACGATGACCATCTCCAGAGAGGTCGGCCGGAGGCGCCGGCCGTTCTTTCTCCTGCTGCTGGCCTTCGCCTTCCTGCCCCGCCCCGCTCCCGCCGCCGACATCCCCTACGAATGGACGGGCGTCGACCGGGTCGTGGCCGTCGCCGACCTCCACGGCGATTACGACCGCTTCGTCTTCATCCTCGCCCACCCTCAGGTCGGTCTCATCGACGATGACCTGCGCTGGACGGGCGGCAAGACCCACCTCGTCCAGCTCGGCGACATCGTGGACCGGGGCCCCCGGGCCAAGGAGATCCTCGATCTCCTCATGCGCCTCGAGAAGGAAGCGGCCGCCGCGGGAGGCATGGTCCATGTGCTCCTCGGCAACCACGAGGAGATGAACATCACCGGGATCGCCCTCGACTATCCGGGCTACGTCACCGGGGAACAGTTCGTCTCGTTCCTGCCCGGGGATTTCCGCCGCGAGCGGGAGGCCGAGTACCTCAAGACGCTGTCCCTCGAGGACAGGAAGCGGGCCGAGATCGAAGGCCTCGACGTCCACGCCGACGATCGCCTGGCCGACTTCTGGCATAAGATCATGACCGCCAAGGACCCGGACGCCATGCGTGCCTACGTCCTGGGCTTCAACAAACCCTACGGGGATTGGCTCGTCAAGAAGAACGCGGTCATCAAGATCAACGACGTCGTCTATGCCCACGGCGGCATCACCGAGGCCCTCTCCAAATGGCCGATCCGCGAGATCAACCAGGTCATACGCACCGAGCTCGAGTTCTTCCAGGGGCGCATGCGCAACCCCCAGCAATACGGCAAGCCCTTCCACCCCAAGCTCGTCTACGACCCGGACAGCCCGCTCTGGTTCCGGGGACTGGCCACGAAGAACGAGGCCGCGGCCCAGGCCGAGATCGACCGGACCCTGGCCAACCTCGGCGCCCGGGCCATCGTCGTCGGGCACAATTACTTCAGCTTTTCCGGCAGCTCGAGCCCGACCGTCGACCGGAGGAAGGTCGCCCGCTTCCAGGACAAGGTCTGGATCATGGACACCGGCATTTCCTCCGCGGGCTACGGCGGCATCCCTTCGGCCCTCATCTACGACCACGGCGAATTCCTGGTCTGGGGCGAGACCGAGGAGGCGGCCGCCCATAGCGGCGTCCGGCCGCCCCCGCCGAATCCGCTCATGTCGCGGGAGATGGAGGCCTTCCTCCGGACGGCGGCCGTTACCGCACGCGGCCCCGGGCAAGGAGGCCGGACCGACGCCTGGCAGCTCACCCTCGAAGCGCGGGGGATCGTTCTCCCCGCCCTGTTCCGGTACATCGACCGGCGGAGGCCCGATCCGCTTGCCGACAGCTTTAGGTACGACCTGGCCGCCTACGCGCTGAGCAAGTACCTCGGCCTCTCCTATGTCCCGCCGATCGTCGAGCGGACCGTCGAGGCTGTGCCGGGGGCCCTGCAGACCTTCATCTCCGGCGCCCGGCCCATGTCCGATTTCAGGGAGAAGAAGGCCGTGCCGCCGGACCCCGAGGCCTTCGAACGGGCCATGGCCGACCTCGTCGTGTTCCAGGCTCTCGTCTACGACGACTGCCGGAACGAAAGGGACACCCTGGTCGGCGAGGACGGCCGGATCTACCGCGTCGACTTCTCCGAGGCGTTCGCCCCGAAGAGGGGCGACGCTCCCGGCTGCGAGATCCGGCGATGTTCCCGGCTCCTCTACCGGCGGCTCCTCGGCTGGGAGGACCGGACCGTCTCGGCCTACCTCGGCCGCTATCTCGGACCGGAGGAGATCAGGGCCCTCAACACGCGGCGCGCGTTCATCATCAGGCGTCTCCGGATGATGATCAAGAGTCTCGGCGAAGCGAACGTCCTCTTTTGACCATGTGGAAAGGGAAGGAGATGGCCGAACCGCGCTACAATCCCGGCTACAGGCTCCTCCGCCTGTTCGCGGACGTCCGCCAAGGCGAAGCGCCCAAGGCCCTCCTCCTCGCCCTGAACATCTTCCTCCTGCTCCTCGCCTATTACATCCTCAAGCCCCTGCGCGAGTCGCTCCTTCTCGTCGACAAGGACTCCCCCGTCATCAAGAGCGTCCTGGGCGGAGCGCAGGCGGTCCTGTTCGTCTTCGTCGTCAAAGCTTTCAGCCGCCTGGCCTCCAAGGTCCCCCGCCACGTCCTCATCACCTGGACGACGACCTTCTTCATCTCCAACCTCGTCATCTTCTACGCCCTTCACGCCGGCGGCATGGCCGTCAAGCCGATGGGCATCCTGTTCTTCATCTGGGTCGGCATCTTCAACTACTTCGTTATCGCCCAGTTCTGGGGATTCGCCAACGACCTCTATTCCGACGAGGCCGGCAAGCGAACCTTCCCGCTGGTCGCGCTGGGCGCGACCCTGGGGGGCCTCGTCGCGACCCTGCCTTTCATGCGGAGACTGAGGGACATCCTGGGCGGGAACTGGGAGTTCAAGCTCATGCTCATCGCCGGGGTCGCGCTCCTCCTCTGCATCGTCCTGGCCCGGACGATCCACCGCCGCGACGTCCGGAGGACCCGCGAGGAACGGGACGAGGGAACGCCCGGGGCCGGCGAAAAGGCCCTCGTCCAGGAACAGCCGCTCAAGGCCGGCGGAGGCTTCCGGCTGGTCTTCAAGAGCCGCTATCTCCTTCTCATCGCCGTCATGATCGGCCTCTACAATTTTGTCAACTCGACCGGGGAGTTCATCATCACCGCCGTGACGGTCGATCAATCGATCGAGGCGACCGAGGCGAAAACGGCCGAGGCCCAAGCGGCGGCGAACCTGCCCGGGGAAGCCCCACCCGCCGCGGCGCCGCTCCTGACGGGCCAGACCGAGAGCAAAGCTATCCACAACGCCTTCATGAACTACCAGTTCCTGACGAACCTGATCGCCCTCGTCATTCAGCTTTTCTTTGTTTCGCGGATCTTCAAATGGGTCGGGGTCGGCGGCGCCCTCCTTTTCCTGCCGCTCATCGCCCTGGGCGGTTACGCCCTGATCTCCTTCGGGGCCACGCTCGTTCTTGTCCGCTGGGTCAAGGCCCTGGAGAACGGCACGGACTACTCCCTGCAGAACACGACCAAGGCGGCCCTGTTCCTGGTCACCAAGAGGGAGGAGAAGTACAAGGCCAAGGCGGCCATCGACACCTTCTTCGTCCGGGGGGGCGACACGGTCTCGGCCCTGGCCGTCCTGGCCGGGACGCAGCTCCTGGGGCTCCGGGTCGAGCGCTACGCGCTCCTCAACGTGGTCGTGATCGCGGTCCTGCTCGTCATCTGCCTCAAGATCATCCCGGCGTACCTGAGGCGCAAGGCCGCGTGCGACGCGACGGCCGGGGCGGCGAGGGAGGCATGAAACGCGTCGCCGTCCTCTTCATCCTGGCTCTGGCCGCGGCGGCCGGTCCGCCCGCTTCGTGGGCCCAGTTCCTGCCCGACGAGATCGCCCTCAGGCCGGCCCGGGAGGAGTTCCTCCGCACGGCCGAGATCGTCCGTTCCGAGGAGATCGGCGAGGGCGTGACGAAACCGCTCAAGCTCTATCTCCGCAAGGACGGGGTCGAGCTCGCGGCCGCCTGGAAGAACCCCCGCGGCCTGCAAGGCGGCCACCTCGAAGGCTGGCAATACGAGATCGCCGCCTACGGCCTGGACAAGCTCCTCGGGATGAACATGGTCCCGCCGGCTGTCGAACGCGAGTTCCAGGACAAGCCGGGCGCCCTGGTCCTTTGGGCCGAGAACAAGTACAGCCTGCTCAAGGTCATCGAGGAGGGCATCCCCATCCCCGACGAGGCCAAGGACAGGACCGATAAGATGAAATGGCTGACCCGGGCCTGGGACAGCCTCATCGCCAACGAGGACCGGACCCAGCAGAACATCCTTTATACCCAGGACTGGCGGACGATCGTCTTCGACCACTCGCGGTCTTTCCGGTGCGGGGGCGAGTTCTCCGAGCGCCTCATGTTCGGCCGCAACGGCATCAAGACGTCGGCCCAGGGCGAGCCGTTCCTTTTCCGCCGGCTGCCCCGGTGGTTCGTCGACAGGATCAAGACCCTGACCTTCGAGAACATCCGCAAGGCCGTAGGGAAGACGCTCACCGACAGGGAGATCAAGGCCGTCCTCGCCCGCCGGGACCTCCTGCTCCGGGAGATCGCCCAAATGGTCGAGGAACAAGGCGAAGAGGCGGTGCTGTATTGAAATGGAACAAGCGATTCATTTCGGCCGGCCTGGCCGTCCTCCTGCCTCTCGGCGCGATCCTGTTGGCCTGCGTCGATGACGGCGCCCCCGGGGCCAAGGCTCGGCCCGGCCCGCCCGCGGCGCTCTCCCCCGCTCCGCTCCAGTTCCTTCCCGACGAGATCGTCCAGCGGGGGCAGTGGGAGGAGTTCCTCGAGAAGGCGGTCGTGATCGAGCCTGAGAGCAAGCAGCTGAGCGGGGCCGAGGCCGTGACCTCGCCCTGGGTCCTGATGCTCGAGCTCGGGGGCGTCAAGCACCGGGGGCTCTGGAAGCACCCCGAGGGCCGCATGGGGGGCTACTGGGAAGGATGGCACTACGAGATCGCCGCCTACCGTCTCGACAAGCACCTCGGGCTCGGCATGGTCCCCCCCACCGTCGAGCGCCGCTTCCGGGGCGACCGGGGCTCCTGCCAGTACTGGATCGACGACGCCATGTCGCTCCGGGACAAGGAGGAGAAGCGGATCAAGACGCCGCCGTTCAAGGTCCCCGGCTGGAACCGGGCCACCTATCTGCAGCGGCTCTTCGACAACCTCATCGCCAACGAGGACCGCCACTCGAACCAGATCCTGATCACGCGCGACTGGCGGATGATCCTCATCGACCATTCCCGGTCGTTCCGGACGTCGGGCAAGTTCACCAAGGGACTCCTCTATTCGGCCAAGAGCCCGTCGGGACCGATGCTCATGAGCGAGCTGCCCCGGGCGGTCGTCGAGAAGGTCAAGTCCCTCGATCTCGCCGGGATCAAGTCGGTCGTCGGGAGCTATCTCACCGACGAGGAGATCCAGGCCGTCCTCATCCGGCGGGACCTCATCCTGGCGGAGATCGACCGCCTGGTCAGGGCCAAGGGGGAAGACAAGGTCTTCTACTGATCAGAAGGACTTGCGGACGGTCAGGATGTTCTGCCCACCCGTCCGCCGGTACGTCAGGCCGTCCATCAGCGTCTTGAAGAAATAAACGCCCAGCCCGCCGGGGACCCCGCGCCGGAGCTTGACCATGAGGTCGGGGTTCTTTTTCCGGACGGGATTGAAAGGGATGCCTTTGTCCCGGACCTCGATGAACAGCGAACCGCCGTCCCGCCAGATGCGCACGATCATCTCGCCCTTGCGTCCGCGGGGATAGGCATAGCGGGCGATATTGACGCAGATCTCATGAAGGGCCAGCTCGATCTTGAGCCGGTCCTCTTCGTCGAAGGGCAGGTCGGCGATGGCCTCCCTGAGGAAGCCGCGGACGCGGTCGATGGACTTGAGGTTGGCGGAAACGCGGAGTTCCTCTCCGGCGTCCTCGCCGGTCCCGGTGCGCCTCACGTCCGCAGTCTTCACGGGTTCCGCTTGATGACGACGAGCGTCATGTCGTCGCCCGCTTCGGCGCAGCCGCTGAAGGCGAGGACGTCCTCGAAGATCCTGTCCCGGACCTCCGCGGCCGGCAGGCCGCCGAGCTCCTTGAGCTTCTCCGCCAGGCGCTCGACCCCATACTCGTCGTGCTCGCCCTTCCGGCTCTCGACGATCCCGTCGGTGTAGAGGCAGAGGATGTCGCCGGCGCCCAGGGCGACGGTCCGCTCGGCGAAGGCCTGGGCAGGGAACATCCCCAGGCAGGGGCCGGTGCTCTCCAGGAGCCGGGCCGGTCCCTTGCGCCCCTGGAGGAGCGGCGGGTTGTGGCCGGCGTTGATGAAGGAGACTTCGTCCCTGGCCCGGTCGAGGATGGCCAGGAAGAACGAGATGAAGAGGTGGCTGTCCGAGCTCGCATAGACGAAGTCGTTGAGCTTGGCGGCCAGCTCGCCGAGATCGACGGTCCCGGGGAATTTCTCGTGGAGGGCCCCGCGCAGCGAGGCCATGAGCAGGGAGGCGCTGACGCCGACGCCCGAGACGTCGGCGATGACGACGGCCAGGCGGTCCTTGTCGATGGTGATGTAATCGTAATAGTCGCCGCCGACGCGCCGGCAGGCCCGGGCGCTGCCGCTGATCTCGTAGGGCGCGAAGTCCGGCTCGTCCCGGGGCAGGAAGTTCTTCTGGATCTGGACGGCCAGGGCGATCTCGCGCTCGTACTGGAGGGCCTTGATGGACTCGTCGATGAGGCGGGCGTTCTCGATCTTCACGGCGGCCAGGTTGGCCAGGAGCGTCAGGAGGCGCAGGTCGTCCTCCGTGAACTGCTCGAGGAGCGAGGCCCGGTCACAGTAGATGAGGCCGATGATGTCCTGGTTGTTCCAGAGCGGCACGCACATGGCCGAGTGGATCTGGGCCTGGACGACGCTGACCTGGGCCCGCAGGCCCTCGTCGGCCTGGATGTCCGAGATGAGGATGGCCGAGTTGCGCTCCAGGGCCGTCTTGACGATGGTCTGGCTGACGAAGATGCTCTGGGTCCGCAGGGCGCCGTTCTGGACCCGGACCACCTTGGGCTCGAGGGCCTGGGTCTCCTCGTTCTTGAGCATGAGGACGCCCCGGTCCATCGGCAGGTGCTGGATGAGCACGTCCATGATGTGGTCGAGGAGCTTATCGAGGGGCATGTGGTAGATGAGGGCCTGACTGACCTCGCCCACGACGGCGATGATCTTCTGGTCCTGCTGGAAGCGCTCGAGGTCGAGCCCGCCGCCCGGGGTCTTCAGGGGCGCGCTGGCCGGCCGCGGCTTCTTGAGGAGGTCCTTGACCTTGATGATCGTGTTCGAGCTGTGGGTGAAGGTCGTCCCCTCGACGGTCTCGACGGAGGGCTGGAAGTCCTTGTCGAAGTAGAAGCGGGTCGAGCCGATGAGGATCTCGTCGCCGCGGGCGAGATCGATCTCGCCGCTGACGCGGCGGCCGTTGACGAACGTCCCGTTCTTGCTGCCCTGGTCGACGAGAGCGAAGCCCCGATCGGTCGGGACGACGACGGCGTGGCAGCCCGAGCTGAACTGGTCGGAGAGGACGATGTCGTTCGCGGCCGACCGGCCGATCGTTACGCGGTTCGGCCCCAGTGGGAAAGACGAAGGTTCTCCGGTCTTCGGGTAGACATACAGGTTGGCCATGGCTCGCCTTTCCCCTTCATTCTAAATGACGTGGCCCGTCATTTCAACCTCAGCGCCTTTTTCAGGCGCAGGCACCTTTCGCCGGCCGGCAGGTCCTCGATGAGCGGAAAAAGGAGCTCCTTGACCTCCCGGTCGAGAAGGTTGTCGAGATGCTCGAGGGAATAGTCGACGGACTTGGCGGTCCCCTGGAGGATGTTCTGGTAATCGTTGACGATCTCTTCGCGCGGATAGAGGAGCGTCAGGAGGTCGAAGACGCGCCGGATGCGGATATCCAGCTGCGCCTTGCCCGCGTCCGGGGGGCCGGGCGGGTCCGTGACGAGGTCGCACGCCTTGACGATCAGGTGGAGGAGCTCCGGCCGGAGGTCCTTCGCCCGGAAGCGGACTTCGGGCCGGGCGGCGCGGAGCTTGTAGAGGGCGTCGACGAGCGGCTGCTCCATGTCGTCGAGGCGGCGGGCCAGCTCGGCGACGAGGATGTCGGCGGCCTTCTGGGTGCCGATCCGGGCCAGGACGTCCGGGATGGCCCGGCGGATCTCCAGGGGCTCGTCGGCCGAGCGCAGGATCGGGGCGATGAAGCCCAGGACATCGGGGCCATAGGCGGCCAGCGCCGTCTGGGCTTCGGCGGCCGTCGGGGGATTGGCCAGCTGCCTCACGATGAGCGGCAGGTGCTCCCGGCGCCGGTGGACGGAGGCGCTGTTTAGGGCGTAGAGGACGACGTCGGGCGACGGGTCCTGGAGGAGGCGGGTCAGGGCCTCCATCGTCGACGGGCTCGGCGTCATCCGGCAGATGCTGTTGGCCGCCTCGATCCGGTCGACCTCGGAGGGCGAGGCGACGATCCCGCCGAGGCGATCGTCCATGATCTTCTGGTATGAGGGCAGCAGGAAGATGAAGTCGATCTCCTTCTGGAACTCCGTGTCGGTGATGGCCTCGTCGAGGCCGGGGAAGAAGGCCCCGCCCCCGACGTCGAACAGGGCGTCCATGGCCCGGGCCTTGATCTCGTCCCGCTTGATGCCCAGGAGCTCCTTGAGCTCGGGGGTCAGGTTGTTCGACCGGACGAGGTTGAAGAGGTTCATATAGTAAAGCGTCGTGCTGCGCTCGCGGCTCTGGATGGCTTCGAAGACCTCGCGGACGAGCCTTTCGTCGATGTGCTCGTCGACGACGTCCTGGCCGGGGACCCAGAGCCGGCCGAGGTCCTTCTTCAGGACCGCCGGGTACTCGCGGTAGACGAGCCGGGTCAAGACCAGCCAGAGGGCCAGGAAGACGAGGACGACGAGGCCGATCTCGCGGACGACGGCCAGCGGCTGGTCGGCGCGGTAGCCGAACATCCGGGTGTAGTAGAGGAGAAGGAAGAGCGCGGCGCCGAGGCCCGTGGCGAACTTGCTGACGAACATGTCGATGAAGAGCTTGGCCCGGTACTTGACGTCCGCGGATACGGGGATGTACAGCAGCTCGCGGACGGACTGGCTGAGCGTGTTGTCGAAGGACTTGTCGCTGCCGCGGACGAAGCACGCCCAGGCGAGCATCGCCCCGGCGGGGATCAGGAAGACCGCCGCCGAGCCCAGGAGCAGGAAGGCCGGCGCGACGAGGATGGCCCAGCGGATGCCGTACGTCCTGAGGACGCGGCCGGTCGTGAGGAGGTGGAAGACCGTCGAAACGGCCAGGATGATCAGGAAGAACACGGCGATGGCCGCCGTCCTCTGCTGATCGTTGGTGACGAAGCTCTTGACGACCGTCTTGAACTGATAGTTGATGAGAGAGCCGGCGACCATGGACGAGGCCAACATCGCCGCGAGAAGGCGGAGGTAGCGGTCCCGCCGGACGGCCCGGAAGCTCTCGAGATACCCGACTTTGAAGCCCCTGGCGATGCGCTCGTCCCCGACCGCGGTGTCGATCTTGCGCTGCTCGGCATAGACGACGTTGATCACCACGAGGGCCAGGACGAGCAGCACGGGACAAACGAGAAGGAGGTCCTCGGCATGGAGGACGCGGGCGAAAGTGACCAGCGCGGCGGCGCCCGAGCCGGCGATGCCGCCGAAAAGGCCTCCGGCGACAAAGAGCCCGACCAGCCGCTTGGCCTGGTGGGGGTCGAAGATGTCGTTGACCGCGATCCAGAACTGGGTCACGGACAGGGCGATGAAGATGTCGGCCCAGAAGCAAAAGACGATCACGAGGACTTGCCAGGAATTCAGGATGGTGATCTGGGCCCAGAGGAAAAAGAAGATCCCCGACACGTCGGCCACAGGCGTCGTGACCAGGCTCCTCTGGTGGACGTCGAAGACGAACCAAAAGGCGAGGAGGCTGGCGATGAAGAACAGGAGCGAGGCCGTGAGGTAGGTTCGCCGCGGCAGGCGGTCGAGGAGGCGGGCGTTGAGGGCGACGACGAAGCCGATGAGCAGGGCCGTGGCCAGCTCGGCGAAAGGCCACCAGGTCGGCGCGGTGCCGATCAGGAAGCTCTCCTTGACCGGCTTGATGATGTAAAAGGTGAAGGTGATCAGGAAGAAGAACGCGGACAGGGACAGGGCGGCGCGGGCTTCGCGGCCGCGGACATCGCCGAAGCCCCTCAGGATCCTTTCGAGCCGCCCGTCGGGCACTCCCCTCCCCCCTCAGGCCCCCGGGAGGTCAGGCCTTCCCGAAGCTCTCCAAGGCCCGGTCGCAATCCTCGTGGATGTCGAGGACCTTGGTCAGCATGGTGATCTGGAAGATGAGGAGGAGCTTGTGGGAGATCTTGCAGAGCTTGAGCCGGCCGCCGAGGTTCTGGGTCGAGATGTAGCTGGCCAAGATCTGGCCCACGCCGAAGCTGTCGATGAACTCCACGCCGCCGAGATTGAGCAGGACGTTCCTCCGGCCCCGGTCGAGCTGGGCTTCGACCAGGCTGTGGAGGGTTTCCTGGGCCGTGTCGGTGCGGCGGATCTCCCCCTCGACGTCAAAGACGACGACGTTATCGATCTCGCGAGTTTTGATGATCATGTCGGCTCGTCTTTTCAATGTTTTTATCAGAAGGCCCTTCCAAAGTCAATCGATGCTACAATGCGCGCGGAAGGAGATCCCATGCCACTCGTCGAGATCCATCTGCTCGAGGGCCGGACGGACGACCAGAAGAAGGCCCTGCTCACCGCGGTCACGGCGGCCGTGCACGATTCGATCGGGGCCCCGCTCGAATCGATCCGCGTCTGGGTCCAGGAGTTCACGCCGCGGGAATACATGATCGCCGGCGTCCTCGCTGCCGATCGGAAGAAATAGCCCCCTCCCTCTCCGGGCCTTTCTCCGGCCGGCGGGTCCCGGCCCTATTCTCCGGCCTCGGGCCGGAGGGCCGTCCGGACGAAACGCTTGCGGACCAGATAGACCGGGATGCCCATCAGGACGATGAGCAGGCCGGGGAAGGTGTACTTCGTCTTGAAGACCAGCAGGTCGACGGCGATGGCCGCCGCGACCAGGACGTAGAGGGCGGGCACGACGGGATAGCCCCAAGCCTTGTACGGCCTCTCCCAGTCGGGGTGCTTCTTCCTGAGGATGAAGATCCCGGAGACGATCAGGACGAAGAAGATCAGGACGGCGAAGACGACGTAGTCCAGGAGATCACTGTAGGTGCCGGAGAGGCAGAGCAGGCAGGCCCAGACGCACTGGACGACAAGGGCCGTGCCCGGGACCGATTTCCGGTTCAATGTGCCCGTTGACTTGAAAAACAGCCCGTCCTTGGCCATGGCGTAGTAGACGCGGGCGCCCGAGAGGATGAGGCCGTTGTTGCAGCCGAACGTGGAGATCATGATCAGGACGGCCATGATGAGGGCCGCCGGGCCGCCGAAGATCATCTCGGCCGCCGCGGTGCCGACACGGTCGGACTGGGCGAACTGGATGCCCCGTCCCATGATGTCGGCCGCATCCGGGCTGCCGAGGACCGGCAGTGTGACGACGTAGGCGACGTTGGCCAGGAAGTAGAGCAGGATGACGATCCCCGCCCCGAGGACGAGACTAAGGGGGATGTTCTTGCGGGGGTTCTTGACCTCGCCGGCGATGTAGGTCACGGTGTACCATTCGTCCGAAGCGAAGAGCGACCCGACCATGGCCGCCCCGATGGCCGCCAGGACCATAAGGCCGGAAAGGGGCTCGACCGAGACGATCTGGCCGCTTGCCATGTGGGTCCAGGAGGCCTTCCAGAGGCCGGCCAGGTTGGCCTTGATGGCCGCGGCATTGGCCCCGACGACGAAGCCGAGCAGGATGAGGCCGCCGAGCGCGGCCGTCTTGGTCACCGTGAAGATCCCCTGGATGGTCTTGCCGGTGCGCAAGCCGCGCATGTTGAGCCAGGTCAGGACGACGATGCTGACGATGGCCAGGACCTGGGCGGCCGAAATCCTCAGGCCCAGGATGGTCACGAGGACATGCTTCTCGCTGAACCAGGGGATGATCAGGCCGCTGAACTTGGCGAAGGCGACCGCGACAGCGGCGATCGTCCCTGTCTGGATGACGAGGAAGGTCGTCCAGCCGTAGAGGAAGCCGATGAGGGGGCCGTAGGCTTCGCGGAGGTAGACATAGAGCCCGCCGGCGTGGGGCATCATCCCGGCCAGCTCGCCGTAGCTCAGGGCGCCGATGACCGTGACGATGCCGGTGATGAGCCAGACGAGCAGGAGCAGGCCGGGCGAGCCGACCGTGCGGGCGATGTCGGCGCTGACGATGAAGATGCCCGAGCCGATCATGGCGCCCATGACGATCATCATGGCGTCGAAGAGCGTCATCTCGCGCTTGAAGTCGCTCATGACCTTCTCCTGAGCTTGCTCTTGCGGATGCCGTAGGTGAAGTAGATGACGAGCCCGATCGCCATCCAGGCGATGAGGCGGATCCAGGTGTCCTTGGACAGGAAGGTCATCAGGTAGACGCAGGAAAAGATGCCCAGGACGGGGACGAACGGGACGAGCGGCGTTTTGAACGGCCGCGGAATGTCGGGGCGGGTGTAGCGGAGGACGAGGACCCCGCCGCAGACGATGGCGAAGGCGAAGAGCGTCCCGATGCTGACGAGCTCGCCGACGATGCCCATGGGCAGGAGCGCGGCGGCGACGCCGACGAAGAGGCCGGTGACGATCGTCGTGACGTGGGGCGTGCCGAACTTCGGGTGGATCTTGGCCGCGGCCGGCGGCAGGAGCCCGTCCTTGGCCATGGTGTAGAAGATCCGCGGCTGGCCCATGAGCTGGACCATCATGACCGACATGAGCCCGATGATGGCGGCGATCTTGATGAGCGGCGAGAGCCAGAAGAGCCGCATGGCGTCGATGGCCACGGCCACGGGGGCGGTGACGTTGAGCTCGTTGTAGGGGACGACGCCCGTGAGGACGAGGGAGAAGACGATGTAGATGGCCGTGCAGGCGAAGAGCGATCCGAGGATGCCGATGGGCATGTCCCGCTTCGGGTTCTTGGCCTCCTGGGCGGCCGTCGAGACGGCGTCGAATCCGAGGTAGGCGAAGAACATGACCCCGGCCCCGCGCAGGATCCCGCTCCATCCAAAGAAGCCGGCCTGTCCCTGGTTCGCGGGGATGAACGGCTTCCAGAGCTCAGGCTTGATGAAGAAGAGGCCCGCCCCGACGAAGACGAGGATGATGCTGATCTTCAAGAAGACGATGACGGAGTTGACCGAGGCCGATTCGCGGATGCCCCGGACGAGAACGAAGGTGATGAGGGCGATGACCAGGAGGGCGGGAAGGTTGATGAACGAACCGGTCCGTGTCCAGTCGCCGGTCTTCGGGTCGAAGGCGTAGGGCGCCTCGGCCAGGGCGGCCGGGAAGGAGACGCCGATGCCCTTGAGGAAGCTGATAACGTATCCGGACCAGCCGATGGCCACCGTCGTCGCGCCCACCGAGTATTCCAGGATGAGGTCCCAGCCGATGATCCAGGCGAAGATCTCGCCGAGGGTGGAATAGGCGTAGGTGTAGGCGCTGCCGGCGATGGGGATGAGCGAGGCGAACTCGGCGTAGCAGAGCCCGGCGAAGGCGCAGGTGACGCCCGCGAGGACGATGGAGAGCGTGACGGCGGGCCCGGCGTACTGGGCGGCGACGTGGCCGGTCATGACGAAGATGCCGGCCCCGACGATGGCCCCGATGCCCAGGAAGATGAGGTGCCAGGGGCCGAGGACGCGCTTAAGCCCGGACGATTCCGACGAGGCTTCCTGCGTCAGCTGCTCCAGGCTCTTGGTGGCGAACAGGACGCTCTTCATGGAGGCGAGTTATAACATAGGGATAAGAGGGGGTCAAACCTTAATTCTTATACTTTTTACTCCACATTCTCGACCGCGTCACATGACGTCGTAAAAAAAGTATAAGAATTAAGGTTTGACCCCTTTCGAGCTTCCGAACCAGCTGTAGAGCACGGGGAGGAGAAGAAGCGTCAGGATCGTGGACGTGATCAGTCCCCCGACGACCACGACGGCCAGCGGCCGCTGGATCTCCGACCCCGGCCCTTGGGCGAAGAGAAGCGGCGCCAGGCTGAAGATCGTGATCGTGGCCGTCATCAGCACCGGGCGCAGGCGGTTGAGGCAGCCCTGGACGATGGCCTCGCCTAGAGGCTTCCCCTCCTCCTGAAGCTGGGCGATGTACGACAGGAGGACGATGCCGTTGAGGACGGCGATGCCGAAGAGGGCGATGAAGCCGACCGAGGCCGGAACGGAGAGATAGAGCCCTGAGAAGTAGAGCGCCAGGACGCCGCCGATCAGGGCGAAGGGGAGGTCGAGGATGACCAGAAGCGAGACCCTGAGCGAGCCGAAGGTCACGAAAAGGAGCAGCAGGATCAGGCCGATGGTGGCCGGCAGGATGATCGCCAGCCGCTGCATGGCGCGCTGTTGGCTTTCGAATTGCCCGCCCCAGTCGAGGAAATAGCCCGGGGGCAGCGTGACGTCGCGCCCGATCGCCTGGCGGGCCTCGGCGACAAAGCCGCCCAGGTCGCGGCCGCTGATGTTGCACTCGACCCCGATCCGGCGCTGGCCGGCCTCTCGGCTGATCTGGCTGGGCCCCTCGAGCATGGCGATGTCCGCCACCTGGCTCAGTGGGACGCGCGCCCCGCCCGGCGTCCGGACGAGGATGGCCCCGATCGACTCGATGGAATTGCGCCGCTCCTCGGGGTAGCGGACCTGGAGGTCGAAGTACTTGTCCCCCTCGTAGATCTGGGTCGCGGTCTTGCCGCCGACCGCCGTCTCCACGACGGACTGGACGTCCTCGACGTTGAGGCCGAGGCGGGCGATGCGCGCCCGGTCGGGCCGGACCGTGATATAGGGCTGTCCCGCGATCCTCTCGAGGTTGATATCCGTCGCTCCCCGGACCCGGCCGAGGGCGGCGGCGATCTCATCGGCCTTGCCCTTGAGAACGTCCAGGTCCTCGCCGAAGAGCTTGATGATGAGCTGGGCCCGCGTGCCGGCGACCAGCTCGTCGATGCGGCAGGCGATCGGCTGGCTGAACGAGATGTTCATCCCCGGGAAGTCCTCTACGGCCTCCCGCATGAGGTCGATGAGCCCCTCGCGGCTCCGGGCCGAAGTCCATTCCTTCCTCGGCTTGAACACGCCGACGTAGCCCGTCTTCTCGACGCCCCGGGCTTCCAGGGCGATGCCGGTCTGTCCCGTCTTGCCGATGATCGTCACGACCTCGGGGAATTCCATGAGGCGGGCTTGGACCTTGCGGCTCATGGCCAGGGACTCGTCGAGGGAGATGCCGGGCAGGAACTGGATATCGGTGTCCAGGCCGCCCTCGTCCATGATGGGCATGAACTCCGTTCCCAGCCGGGGGATCACGGCGGCCGTCCCCGCCAGGAGCGCGACCGAGACGGCGACGATCACGCCTTTGTGCTTCAGGCCCCAGCTGAGGAGCGGCAGATAGGCCTTTTTGGCCCCCTCGACGATAAAGCTCTTCCGCTCCGGCTGAGGTTTAAGGACCATGTAGCAGAAGGCCGGGATGGCCACGAGCGAAAGCGTGAGCGAGGCGAACAGGGCGATGACATGAGTGAAGGCCAGAGGCTGGAACATCTTGCCTTCGATCCCCTGGAGCGCGAAGATCGGGATGAAGGTCAGGGCGATGATGAGCTCGCCGAAGATGGACGGCTTGCGGACCTCGAGGATGGCCTTGAGGACCGTCGAAAGCCTATGGGTCCCGACCCCTTTCTCCGAGAGGTGCCGTTGGACGTTCTCCACCTGGATGATGGTCGCGTCGATGATCATGCCGATGGAGATGGCCAGGCCCCCGAGCGACATGAGGTTGGCCGAGAGCCCGAAGATCTTCATCGTAAAGAACGTGAACAGGACCGAGAGCGGCAGGGCCAGGACGACGATGAACGCGCCGCGGAAGCTGCGGAGGAAGGCATAGAGGACGAGGATGACGAGCAGCGACCCGATCAGCAGGGCCTCGGTCACGGTGTGGACGGCCCGATTGATGATGTCCGAGCGCTTGTAGTAGGGCTCGATGTGGAGCCCGAGCGGAAGGACGCCCGAACCGTTGATCTCACCGACCCGGTGCTCGATGGCCCGGACGACCGCCCGCCCGTTGGCGCCCCGGAGCATCATGACCACGGCGCCGACGACTTCGCCCGTCCCGTCCTTGACCGCGCCGCCCTGACGGACGGCCTGACCGGACTCGATCCCGGCCACGTCTCTCAGGAGCACGGGCACGCCCGCCTCCGTCTTCAGGGCCACGGCGCCGATGTCCGCGACGCTCTGGAGCAGGCCGATCCCCCGGACCAGGAACTGCCGCTCGTCGCGCTCCAGGATATTGCCTCCGACGTTGAGGTTGTTACGGCGGAGCTCTTCGCCGATATCTCCGAGGGTGAGGTCATAGGCGAGGAGCTTCTCCGGGTCCACCGTGACATGGTACTGTTTGATGTAGCCGCCGAAAGAGTTGATCTCGTTGACGCCGGGCACGGACTTGAGCAGCGGGGCCAGGATCCAGTCCTGAACGGTCCGGACCTGGGTCAGGTACTCCTTCATGCTCATCCCGGCCGGCAGGTCCCCGAGGAGGGTGTACTGATAGATCTCGCCCATGGCCGTGGAAACGGGCCCCATGGCGATCTCCGTGCCCTCGGGGACGCGCTCCCTGGCCTCGATCAGCCGCTCGAGGACGAGCTGGCGGGCGAAATAGATATCGACGCCGTCCTCGAAGACGATCGTGACGACCGACAGCCCGGCCTTCGAGATCGACCGGACCTGGTCGAGCCGGGGCAGGCCGCGCATCACGATCTCGATGGGATACGTGACGAACCGCTCGACTTCGGGAGGCGACATGCCCGGGGCGGTGGACAGGACCTCGACCTGAATGTTGGTGACGTCGGGGAAGGCGTCGATGGAGATGGTCAGAACGGACCAGGCGCCAAGGGCGACGAGGAAGAGAACGCCGATGACGACGAAGGCCCTCTTGCGGAGCGACCCCTCGACCAGGCGTTCAATCATGCCCATGTTCGTCCTCCAATCCGCCCTTGCGCATCTCGGACTTCAGGAGGAAGCCTCCCGACGTGACGACGATCTCCCCCTCCGTGAGACCGCTGAGGATCTCGACGTACCCGGCGTACGGCGCGCCGGCCACGACCTCGCGCCGGGTGAAGGTCCTCTCCCCCGTCTTGACGAAAACGACCGCATGTCCTTCGTCGTCCTGGACAGCGGCTTCGGGCACCGCGATGGCGGTCCTTTCGCCCGCGGCCGCTACCGACGCGTCGACGTACATCCCCGCTTTGAGCTTGCCGGACGGATTGGGGACCTCGACCCGGCCCTCGATCGTCCGGGTCGCGGGCTCGATGACGTCGCCGACGAGGGCGAGCCGGCCTCGGAACTCCTCGCCGGGGTAGGCCTGGGTCTTCAGCACGACGTCCGCCCCCGCCTTCACCGCGGCGAGGTCCTTCTCCTGGATGTAGAGGCAAGCCCAGAGCGTCGACGGATCGGCCAGCCGGAAGAGGCTCGTCCCGAGCTCGACGGCGTCGCCCGAGACGACCCCGCTTTCGAGGACGGTGCCGGAAAGCGGCGCCCGCACGGCGAGCAGCGGCTTGGGCACGGCCCGGGCGTCGAGGGCCTCGATCTCGGAGGCCTGGACGCCCAGAAGCACGAGGCGTTCCCGGGCCCCGGCCAGGAAGGCTCGGGCCGGTCCATCCTCGCCCTCCTTGCCGGCAAGGCGCCGGACCCTGGCCGCGGCCTGGATGTATTCGGCCTGAACGGTCAGGTAGTCCGGGCTATAGATCTCCGCCAGGAGCTGGCCTTCGCGGACGCGGTCGCCCTCGACGGCGAGGACGCGTTCGAGACGGCCGGGGGTCCGGGCCGTGAGATGGACGACGCGGCGCGCGTTCCATTCGAGCTCGCCCGCGGCCTTGGTGCGCCGCGCGACGGACCGCACGGCCGCGACCTCCGTCTTGATATCCGCCGCCGCGACGGCCTTGTCCGTCAGCGTCACGGACGCCGGGGCCTCGGCTTCATGCGCGACGATCTCGGCCGCGTGTCCGGCCTCGGGGTTGTTCTTGGCGCGGCAGCCCGCGAAGAGGAGGAGGGCCGGCAGGGCGGCCCAGAGAAGATATCGGGAAAACGTCTTCATGCGATTCTCCATCAGTCCATGGATTCGCCGGCGACTTCGAGGTCGGCCAGGGCGAGGTTGTAGATGAGCAGGGCGCGCAGGTGCTCGACCTGGGCCAGGACGTAGGTCCGGTGAAGGTCAAGGAGGCTGAACGCTTCGGTCTTGCCGTAACGAAAGTACTCGAGCTGGATGCCGAGCTCGTCCTCGAGCTCCTGGAGCAGTCCTTTCTCGTAGACGAGGACCTGCTCCTCGGCCGACTTGGCCGCGACGAAAGCGCTTTCGATTGCCGTCCTGACGCGCCGGTCGAGGGCCTCGGCGCCGAGCCGGACGGCCTCGGCGTCGGCGGCGGCCTCCATGCGCAGGCCGCGGGCCCGGCCGGGCCTCAGGAACGGCATGGTCAGCCCGAATGAAACGCCCCAAGCGTTGGGACGGACGCTCGGAAGGAGGAAGCCGGCCAGGAAATCGGGGCGCCGGCTGAGATCGGCCAGCTTCACGACGGAAGCGGCCTGCTCCAAGCCCAGGGCCGAGAGCCGGAACGACGGCAGGGTCGTCCGGGCCCGCTCGAGAAGCGACGCCGCGTCGACCGCCAAAGGAACGAACGGCAGCGGGCTCAGCAGCGCGACGGGCGCGCCGGGATCGCGCCCGAGGAGCCGGTCGAGCTCGAGCTCGGCCGTGCGCTTTTCCTTGGCCTGATCGAGGACCTGGTTCCTCAGCCGGGCTTTTTCGGCGCGGGCCCTCAGCACGTCGGCGTAGGCGGCCGCGCCGGTCCGGTACTTGGACTGCAGGTCTTCGAGGAGCGCGTCGAGCCGGCCGATCGAGCGCTCGAGGGCCTCGGCGGCGCCGCCGGCGAAGGCCGCGGTCCAGTAGGCCTTCTTGACCCTGGCGGCGAGGAGCACCCTGACCCGGTCGAGCTCGGCCGCGGCCATGTCCTCTCCGGTCCGACCGATCTCGGTCCGCAGGGCCCGTTTGCCGGGATACTCGAAGGCCTGTTCGATGCCGAGATGGATCTCCGTCTGGTCGCCCTGCTTCTTGAGGCCGGGGATGGGCACGCCCTCGACGCTGGCCTGGACTTGGGGCTCGGGGTGGGACCTCAGCTGGAGCGTCCGGCCCCGCGCGGCGTCGACGCGCGTCATGGCCGCCAGGACCTCTGGATTCCGGGCTAGGGCGATCTCGACGGCTTGATCGACGGTGAGGCCGCTTTCCTGGGCCGAAAGGGCCGGGATCATGATGATGATCGCCGCGGCAACGGCGAAAACGAACGGTCTTTTGACCGGCATAGCAATCCTCCTTGTCAGGGCGTCGGGGCGGAAACCGGGACGAGGCCTAGACGGGGAAGGATCTGGGCGGGGGCGTGATGTCCGCGGCCGCCATCATGATGATGGAATCCGCGGCCGGGGGTGCCAGCACGGTCAGAAGCGCGCCGGCGGGCTGGAAATCGTCGGTCTCGGGACCGGCGAGTGAAGACCAGAAGCAGAGGCAAACCGAAGCAGCGGCGTGGTGGGGATGGGCATGGACTAATCCGCCGCCTCGCGAGGGGCAGTGGACGGGGCAATGGTCCTCTTCAAAATAGAAATGGAACATGCAAACGGCAAAGAGTATTGCGAAAGCGAGGACCGCGCCCTTTTTCATGCTTGGACTATTATCCCACGGCCTCCCTCTGGCGTCAACAATTCGGCAGGGCTTTTGATCGACCCCCGCCCTCCAAGATAGCCAGTGCGCCCTATCAAGGGAACGAACGGGCTTTCTCCCGCCCGCCGGGCACCCTATGTGCTATCATGGAAGTCGAACGACTAAATAAGTAAGGACGGTACGACCATGAGACGACGTAACTTCGTCAAGCTGGCCCTCGCGGGAGCGGCCGCCCTGCCTTTTGCGGGCTGCCAGGCGACGAACACTCCCGGCGATCCGACCGACACCCGGACTCCCGTGTTCCATGTCAGCGGCATCCCCGCCAACGCTTTCACGACGGGGAACCGGCACGCCGGGATCGATACGCTCCTCGGCCTCATGGGCGGCAAGGGACTCAAGTTCTACCGGACCTCCGTCGCGGGCGCGGAGAACGGGACGAACGGCCTCATCGCCGCCGGAGACGTCGTGCTGATCAAGGTCAACGCCCAATGGAGGTACCGCGGCTGCACGAACACGGACCTCGTCCGCGGCCTCGTCCAGCGCATCCTCGAACATCCGGAGGGATTCCACGGCGAGGTCGTCATCGTCGAGAACGGCCAGGGCCGCGGCAGCCTGAACTGCGACACGTCGAGCGCGTACGGGAACAGCGCCGTGCACGCCAATGCCCAGGACGAGAGCCATTCCTTTCTCTGGCTCGTCAACAGCCTTTTCGGCGATTCCCGCGTCTCGGCGTTCCTCCTCGACCCGGTCGCGGGAAATTTCATCGGGGCCGGCGACCACGCCACGGACGGCTACCGGAGATTCGAGAATGTCTCTTATCCCTGCTTCACGACGGCCGGCGGCCGCCGGGTCGAGCTCCGGGAAGGGATCTGGAACGGGACGTCCCACGATGCGAACCTCAAGCTCATCAACGTCCCGGTCCTCAAGCACCACGACACGGGCGGCTCGGAGATCACCGGGGCTCTCAAGCACGTGTACGGCCTGGTCTCGATGTCGGACGGGCAATCGAGCTTCCGCCATTACGGCGGGCTAGGCGAGACCTGCGGCAAGATGATGGTCTCCGTCCATACTCCCGTTCTCAACATCATCGACGCCATCTGGGTCTCGCACGGGGCGCTCGCCGGCTATCCGGCCTCGGCCACGCATCGTTCCGACGCGATCGTCGCCGGCCAGGATCCCGTCGCCCTCGATTACTGGGCCGCCAAGAACATTCTCTATCCCATCGACAACAACGAGAGGCACCATCCCGATTTCGCCGGGATCGACGCCTGGCTGACCGGGGCCCGCGACCTGATCGCCGCCCGCGGCGGGTTCGACTTGGAGAGCCGGGGCATCCTCGTCCGGACTCCGACGAAGACGGAATCGGCGATGGTCGTTCACGCGGCCGCCGCCGGCGCCTGAACCGCGCTTTCTTCCCCCACCGACTTTTGTTAGAATCGGGAGGCCTCGGGGGCTGAGGAAGGCTCGGTTAGGAGGCCGGATCATGAAAGCCCTGGTCACGGGGGCCAGCGGGTTCATCGGACGTGGGTTGGCGTTGACCCTCGCCCATCGCGGCCATGACGTCGTCGGCCTCGTCCGCCGGACGAGCGACACGCGGCCTTTGGAGGGCAAGCCCGTCCGGCTCGTCGTCGGGGACCTCGGCGATGCCTCCTCCCTCCCTGCCGCCGTCGCGGACCGGGATCACATCTTCCATCTGGGCGGGGTCGTTCAGGCGGCCCGCGAGACGGCCTTCGAAGCGGCCAATGTCGAAGGGACTCGGCACTTGGTCGAGGCCTGCCTCCGGGCGGCGCCGAAGGTCGAGCGCTTCGTCCTCGTCTCCAGCATCGCGGCCGCCGGGCCGAGCGGACCGGACAAGCCGGGGACCGAGACCGACGCCCCCCGCCCCGTTTCGGCCTATGGCCGCAGCAAGCTGGCCGCCGAGCGCATCGCCATGGAGGCCTCGGACCGCCTGCCCGTGACGATCGTCAGACCGCCTAACGTCCTCGGGCCGGGCTCGAAAGAGCTGGAGCGGGCCATCGCGCTCCTCAAAAAAAGGATCGTGCCCGACGTCGGCGACGAGCGGCCGCGCACGAGTCTCGTCGACGTCGACGACCTCGTCGAGGCCCTCATCCTCGCCGCCGCGGATGTCCGGAGCATCGGCCAGACCTACTACGTCACGGACGGCCGGTCCTATTCCTGGCCGGAGATCACGGCGGCGCTGGCCGAAGAGATCGGGGTCGGCCGGGTCAGGCTTCGCGTCCCCTTCGGCGTCCAGGTCCTGGCCGCGCGGCTGGCCGAGGCGTCGTCCCGGTTGAGCGGCCGGCCGCCCTCCCTGACCCGCGACATCGTCAGGGCCGGGAGGGACGATTTCTGGATCTACGACGGATCTAAGATCTGCCGCGAGCTGGGATTCTGTCCCCGGTCGACGATGCGCGATTCGGTGCGGCGGGCCGTCCGGGCGTTCGAGGCCAGGAACGGCCGAGGCGGGAAGCGCGACGGAGCGGGAGCCTGATGAAGACTCGGCGCCTAGTCGTGGCCGGTCTCGAGATCGGCCTGACCGACGTCGTCACCCTCGGCGGGCTCGTGATCTTCACCGCGCTGGCCGCCGTCTTCTACGGCCGCATCGCCCGGCCTCTCACGGTCATCGGCGCCAGCCTTCTCTTCATCGCGCTCTATATCGCCTCGCTGGCCGCTCTGACCCGCATCCGCCGGCCCTGGCTTCGGTTCGCCGTGCGGACGGCCGCCGTGCAGATGACCTTCCTCCAGGTCTACAAGGCCGCCAACGAGCTCCAGCTCGTCTTCCTGCCCTGGCAAGATGACCGCGTGCTCGCTTTGGAACAGGCGGTGCTCGGCTTCCAGCCGGTCGTCGCCGTCCAAAAGTTCTACACCATCCCGCTGTCGGAATGGATGTTCTTCGTCTACGTCTTTTACATCATCATCTACCCCGTTCTCGGCGCGATCATCTATTTCAAGCGCGGCGAGCAGGCCAACGAGGATTACCTTTGCCAGCTGGGCCTGGTCAACCTCGCCTGCGGCCTGGGCTTCGTGCTCTTTCCGGTGGCCAGCCCGATGCATTGGGAGAAGGTGCGGGCCCTCCTGACGGAACCCCTGACGGCCGGTGTCTTCGGCGTCATGGCCGAGTGGATCAGGGCCCACATCCACCAGCCCGGCGGCTCCATCCCCAGCCCGCACTGCGCGGTGGCCACGGTCATGTGGTTCATGTCCCTGAAGCATACGAAACGCGGCTTCCTCTGGCTGGCGCCCATCATCCTCTCGCTCTACGCGTCGACCGTCTACGGCCGCTTTCACTATCTCTCCGACATGATCACCGGCATCGCCGCGGGCATCCTGGTCATTCTCGCGGCGCCTGCGATCCGACGGGCGTGGGAGCGGCGGTCGGCCACGGTCCAGGGAGCGGCGCAATGAGCCGGGTCCTCGTCACGGGCGCCAACGGCTTCATCGGCTCCAACCTCTGCCGCTGGTTCCGCGGCCGCGGCTGGGAGGTCGACGCCCTGGTCCGGGAATCCTCGGATCTCCACTTCCTCGAGGGCCTCGACGTCAGGCTCATCAAGGGCGACCTCCGCTTCTCCGAGCGCATCGACCTGCCGGCCGGAACGACCCACATCGTCCACTCGGCCTCCCTCGTCTCGGACACGGCGGGGGACGAGGAATGCAGCCGGAATATCTTCGACATGACCCAAAGCTTCGTGCGGCGGATCCGCGCGTCCGGGGCGCCCCTGCGGCGCTTCGTCTACATTTCGACGGCGCTGACCCTTGGCTACAACGGGCGCGACATTTCGGAGGAGCGGCCGGGCCGTACCGCCGCCTTCATCCCTTACGTGCGGCACAAGATCCGGACGGAGAACGAGCTCCGCGACCAGCACGCGACCCGCGGATTCCCGGTCGTCATCCTCCGTCCCGGCGATGTGTTCGGGCCGAACGACCGGGTCACGAGCGCCAAGCTCATGCAGAGCTGCGAGCAAGGCATGCCGCTCGTCGCCGGCCGCGGCCGCTGGCGCTTCGGATACTGCTACGTCGGGAACCTGTGCCGCGCCGTGGAGCTGGCCCTCGTCACGCCGGGGATCGAAGGCCGGACCTACACGGTGACGAACCGCGTCCTGCCCACCTGGGGGGATTTCCTGCACGCCCTGCAGGACGGGCTGGGAAGGAAGCAGCGGACGTATGTGCCCGTCATCGTCGCCAGGGCCCTGGCCGCCCTCTCGGGCGCGGCGAAGGCCGTTATGCCCCGTTTCGAGGGCAAGATCAACTATTACCGGGTCAGCCGCATCACCTCGGAGACGACCTACGACATCTCGAAGACGATCGCCGACCTGGGCTACGAGCCCGATGACGATGCCGGGCGGCAGTTCGCCGAGATCGTGGCCTGGTACAAGAAAGAAAGGGCGGATGGCCGCCTGGATTGAGCTGGCCGAGGGACCCGGCGGCCCCACGATGGCCTTGGTCTATCTCGAGATCCTCGTGGCCCTGACGCTTCTCGTCACCGTCCTCCATTTCCGCGGCTTCCGGAAGACGCGGGACGAGCTCAAGGCCGTGCGCATGTACTTCGCGGCTTTTTTCACGCTTCTTCTCGCCCTCCCCTGCCTCCTCGTCGTCCTGACGGCCGTGCGCCCCATGGAGACGCTGGCGTCTTTCGGATGGACCCTGGGCCGGGTGGGCCGGGGCGCGGGTCTGACGCTCGCCGGGCTGCCGCTCGCGGCCCTGGCCGGTTACCTCGGCTCCCGCGACCCGGCCATGGATAAGATGTACCCGTTCGCCAAGGCCGCCTGCGCCGACGCGCGGACCTTCGTGGGATACGAGATCTCTTATCTGGCCCTTTATTATCTCCCGTGGGAATCCGTCTTCAGGGGCGCGCTTTTCCTGCCCCTTGTCCCGGCGATCGGGCTCGTCCCGGCCTTGGCCGTGCAGACGGCCGTCTCGACGCTGCTCCATATCGGGCATCCCGACGCGGAGGTCTTCGCGGCGGCCGGCGCGGGGCTGGCCTTCGGCCTGATCGCCTATTTCACCGGGTCCTTCGTCTACACGCTTGTCCTCCACGCGGCCACCGGGATCGCCACGGACACTTTCCTCTATTTACGCCGGAGGCCGGGCCGGCCGTGAGGGTCCTCGTCACGGGGGCGACCGGGTTCGCCGGCGCGGTCCTCATGCCCGAGCTTGTCGCGCGATGGGGCGCCGCGGCCGTCGACGCCTTCGTGCTCCGGGGCGACACGATCCCCGCGACCTGGCGGGACGCGGGAGTGCGGACCTTCGAAGGGGACATCGCCGACCCGTCCTCGGTGATGGCGGCCGTGGCCGGACACGATCACGTCGTCCACATGGCCGGGCTCATCTCTTATTGGAGGGGGGACGCCGAGAAGCTCAGGGCCGTCAATGAAGACGGCGCGCGCGCGGTCGTCGAGGCCTCGCTCGCCGCCGGAGTCGAACGCCTGGTCCACATCTCGAGCGTCGGCGCGATCGGATTCCGCGAGGACGGGACGCCGGGCGGCGAATCGACGCCGTTCAACTGGCCGCCCGACATCCTCTACATGGCCTCCAAGCGCCGGGGCCAGGACATCGTCGAGCGGGCGGTACGGGAGCGCGGCTTGAGGGCGGTCATACTCAACCCGGCCTCGATCATGGGACCTGGCGACCACAATCCGGCCACCCCGCACAATGAGCTCTACCGGAGGATCTGCGGCCGGACGCAGCTGGGCTCATTCGCCGGCGGGCTGGCCATCGTCGACGTCCGCGACCTGGCCGCCATCGTCGTCAAGGCGCTCGACGGGCGCGGGCGCGATGGCGAGTGCTATCTCGTCGTCGGGGCCAACTTGACCTACCCGGACGTCGTCCGGCGCATCAGCCGGGCCTGCGGCCGCAAGGCCTATCCCTTCCGGGTCCCGGCTCCCCTGCTGGCGGCGGCGGGCCGGATCATGGAGCGGGCCGCGCGCAAGAGCGGGCGCCGGCCCCTCGTGACCGCGGCCTACGGCCGGCTGAGCGGCTGGACGGCCTTCTATGACAACGCCAAAAGCCGGCGCGAATTCGGCCACGTCTACATCGGCGCGGACAAGACGATCGCCGACGGCTGGGCCTACTATCGGGATGCGTTCCTCTAGCGCACGCGGACGGGCAGCAGGATGCGGGACGGCCGGGCCTTCGAGCGGTGGATGCGCTGCGTCGCCGGCCGGTAATCCGAGGCCTTGGCCTGGAAGATGTTCTCGACGAAGGTCTGGGGATTCCGGTCGATGAGCGGGAACCACGTGCTCTGCACCTGGACCATGATCTTGTGGCCCTTGAGGAAGCGATGGTCGGCGGCGTGGAGGTCGATCGTGAACTCCGTCGCCTTGTCGGGCACGAGCGGCTCGGGCCGCTCGAAGCTCCTGTGGAAGCGCCCGCGAAAGACCTCGTTGGCGATCATCAGCTGATAGCCGCCCATGGTCGGCTCGGCTGGGTAGTCCTCGGGATAGACGTCAATGAGCTTGACCACCCAATCGCTGTCCGTGCCGGTCGTCGAGGCGAATAGGCGGGCGGTGATCTCGCCCGTCACGGTGACATCCGTTTTCAGGGGCTCGGTCTCCCAGCTGAGGACGTCGGGCCTCAGGTGGGCGAAGCGCTGGTCGCCGACGAGCCACGTCCGCCAGCCGGAGCCCCGCGAGTCGTAGGTCGGCTCGACGGGACGCGGCCGGTACGGCACCGGGTGCGCCGGATCGGAGACGTAGCTGTCGAACGCCCCGTCGTCCCCGGCGGCGGGCGGATCGAAAGACAGCAGCCCGTCCTCGCGGAAATAGAGGCCCCTCTCCTCGGTCAGGCGGCGGGGCGGCCAGGCATCGTAGGTCTGCCAGGCGTTCGTCCCTGTCTCGAAGGTGATCGCCTCGGGAACCTCCCAGCCGCCCTTGTCCTTCAGATAGTGGGCGAAGAAGGGGGCCTGGATCTTCTCCCGGTAATAGGCGGACGTATTGCTCCCGAACTTGATCCGGCCGAGGGCCGTCCCGTCCGCGCGCATCCAGCCGCCGTGGTTCCATGGGCCGGCGACAAAAAAGCTCAGTTTTTTGGCGTCGCGGGGCTCGAGCGTTTTATAGATCTTCTGGGGGCCGTAAAAGTCCTCCTGGTCCCACCAGCCGGCGACGGTGAGCGTCGGCACCGTCACCCGGGTCAGATAAGACGCCATGGCCTGCTTCTGCCAGAACGCGTCGTAATTCGGATGGGCGACAAAATCGTTCCAGCTCGGGATCTTCCCCAGCAGGATCCTCTCGTTGACCGCGCCGAGCGGGCCGAGGCGGAGGTACCATTCATACGTATCGTAGCGGTCGAAACGAAAAGCGAAGCTCTCTTTGGTCGTCTCCATCATGGCCGCGTACTCGAATCCGTAGCTCAGCCGGAACGCGCCGTTGTGATGGAAATCGTCGCCCAGGTACATGTCCGCCGGCGAGGCCTGCGGCGAGACCGCCCTCAGGGCCGGATGCGGGTCGAGCATGGCCATGGCCGTGAGCCAGCCGTCGTAGGAGATGCCCATCATGCCGACGCGGCCGTTATGGCCGCTGACGTTGGCGACGAGCCAGGCGATCGTATCGTGGACGTCCGTGCTCTCGTCGATCGCCCGGGGGTCGCTCTTGTCGCGCGGCGCCCGCTGCATGACGAACGTGCCTTCGGACTTGAATCGCCCGCGGATGTCCTGAAAGACGAAGATATAGCCCTCGGCGACGAGCTCTCGGTATGTTTCGGCGGCCAGCGGGCGCGGGGTTTCCGGGGCCTGATAGGGTGTCCGCATGAACAGGAACGGCAGCGGGGTCGAAACGTTCTTGGGCGTGAAGACGACCGTGTGGAGCTTCACGGCGTCCCGCATTGGGACCATCGCTTCGGTGATCGTGAACTCCGGGGCCGGGCCTGGCTGCTGGCCTGTGATCATGACGACCGCGAAAGACGCCAGCAGCACGGCGGCCGCGATGCTCAAGCGAAGGAGACGGGGCTTCGGACGGATCGGGTTCATGGCGAACTCCTTTCCCCCGATGATACCGGCGACGCCGCCCCCGGTCAACAGAAACGTCCCCATTTTGGAGTTCGTTGACAGGGGTTCAGGGTTGCGAATAGAATCGAAGCGCCCGGGAGCGAGCGCGATGAAGATCGTCCTGTCCGAAACGCTGAGCTACTGCTTCGGCGTCCGCAAAACGCTCGAGCTCACGGACCGGCTCCTGGCCGACCGCCCCGACAGGACCTATTACATGCTCGGCGAGATCGTCCACAACGAGCACGTCATCGAGGCCCTGCGGGCCAAGGGCCTGCGCATCGTCCAGACCCTCGACGAAGTCCCCCCGGGCGGGGTCGTCATCCTCCAGAGCCACGGCTCGACCCGGAAGCGCTACGCGGAGCTCGCCGCGCGCGGTCTCGAGTTCGTCGACGCCACCTGTCCCATGGTCAGGATCATCCATGACCGCATCCGCGAGGTCGAGGCCCAGGGCCGCGTCCCCGTCGTCATCGGGCAGGTCGGGCACGAGGAGGTCCGGGGCATCGTGGGCCAGGTCGCCCGCGCCCTCGTCGTCAAGTCCCCCGATGAGGTAACGCCCGAGCTCTTCGTCGGCGTCCTCCGCGCGGGGGTCGTGGCCCAGTCGACCTTCATCGAAGACGAAGCCCGGCGCATCGTCGAGCGCATCCGAGCCCTCGTCCCGGACATCGTCTTCCACGATACGATCTGCCAGCCGACCAAGACCCGCCAGCGCGAGGTCGAAAGGCACACCCGGAAGGCCGACTGCGTCATCGTCATCGGATCGCGGCACAGCGCCAACACCCGCCATCTTTTCAACATCGCCCGGGCCATCAACCCCCGGACACATCTCATCGACAGGCCCGAGAGCGTCGAGGACATCGCCATCCCGGCCGACTCGACGGTCTTCGTCGCGTCGGGGGCATCGACGCCCATGGAGCTCATCGTCGAGGTCGTCCGGCGCCTCGAATCCCGCGGCGCCTCAGCGGCCGGGAAGGACGGGGCCGCATGACATTCGAATCCTATTTCGACAGGGCGACCAAGCGGCTCCGCGAGGATCTCGGCGAGTTCCTCGCCGCCAAGCGCGGCGACGTGGCCCGCCTCCGGCCGTGGGGACCCGACGTCCTGAGGCGACTCGAGGCCTTCACCCGGAAAGGCAAGATGCTCCGGGGCGGCCTCGTCGCGCTCGGCTGCGAAATGGCCGGCGCCCGGTCCGGCGCCGCCGCCGTCCGGGCCGGGACCGCCTGCGAGCTCATCCAGTCGGGCCTGCTCATCCACGACGACATCATGGACCGGGACCCGAGACGGCGCGGTGGGCCGTCCGTCCACGAGCAATACGCCCGCCTCGCCCCCGCCGACGCCGGCCGCGCCGCGGCGGCCCACTTCGGGGAGAGCCTGGCCATCTGCGCCGGCGAGATCGCCATTTTCCTCGCGTTCGAGGCCATGGCCGGACTCCCCGGCCCGCCAAAGCGAACGGCCCGCGTCCAAAAGCTCTTCGCCTCGGAATTCGGTCTCGTCGGGCTCGGCCAGATGCTCGACATCGAGGCCGGAACGTCCCGGGAACCCTGCCCCGAGCGGAAGATCCTCGATATCTATCGCTACAAGACCGCCCGCTACTCGTTCTGTCTCCCGCTCGCCGCGGGCTGGATCCTCGGCGGCGGCCGGAAGACGGTCCTGCCGGCGCTCGAGCGGCTGGGCCTCGACCTCGGCCTCGTCTTCCAGATCAAGGACGACGAGATCGGCCTGTTCGGGAGCCCGGGGACGACGGGCAAACCGGTCGGGTCCGACATCCGCCAGGGGAAGAAGACCCTTTACTCGGCCGGCCTCCTCGACCGCGCGGCCGGCGCCGACAAAGACCGCTTCGCGGCCGTTTTCGCCGACCCGGGCGCCTCGCCCGCCGACATCCGCTTCGTCCGCGACCTGGCCGCCCGCCTCGGCGTCAAGGACGATGTCCGGCGGGTCATGGCCCGCTGCGCCCGCAAGGCCGGCGCCGGGATCCGGGCCCTGCCGGTCGGGGAAGACCACCGCGGGATCCTGCGGAGCCTTCTCGAGTACAGCCTCGACCGGAGAAGCTGATAACCTCCGCATCCGAACAGGGGTGAGATATCACCTCCCATATCACCCTTAGGGGTGATTGACCCTTCCGGCTCCGGGCGCGAGGATAGCCTCGTAACGAGCTAATAACCCCATTGGGAGGACGCGGACGATGGACAATCGCAAGGACAAGCGGTTCATGGAACGGAACACCGTTTTCGTCAAGACGACATCAGAGGGCGGCGAGGCCTATTTCGGCCACGGCATCAACGCCCATACCCATGATCTCTCCCTCTCCGGGGCGAGGATCTGCACGCCGCATTATTTCCCGGTCGGCAGCGTCGTTCGCATCGTCATCGACCTCGAGCGGACCCACCAATCCATCAAGGTGGACGGCGAGGTCAAGTGGACCAAGAAGAGCGATGAAGACGACGACCTCTTCGAGAGCGGCGTCGAGTTCCTGCACAGCATCTCCCAGACGCTCCTGTCCCTGATCAAGCACCTCTACGCCGAAAAGAACGGCAACGGCATCCCCGCCTCCGTCTCGCACTGATCAGGCCCTGGCCTTCACCTAGGCCTCCCGGTTCTCCAAAAACGGGCCGACGAAGTCCGCTTCGGACGCGGCATCGCGGGCCTCGACGGAATCCATTTCCGCAAGGACGGTTTTGGCCTATAATCGGGAGCCGTTGAGACCATGAGAGATCTTTCGTCCTTCCTGTCGGCCGAAGCCGGGCCCCTCGGCGCCCGTGTCGACGAGCTCGTCCAGGACCATGTGCGACTGTGGCACGGCGCGTCGGACGAACCCCTGCCTCCGAAAAAGCGCTACGGACGCGCCGAGAAGCGGGCCGTCGAACGGGAGCTTTCGGAGATCGTAACAGGGCTTTCGTCGGAGCAGACGCGGACCGCCTTCCTCGACGGCTCTCTCGACGCCTCGCGCCTCGAGGTCCTGGCCGCCGGTCTCCGGCCCGCCTTCAAGCGCCTCCTGCGGCTCGTCGGTCTGCCCCTCGAGGCCGTCTATGACGGCCGCTTCATCGATTCGACGCGCCGGTTCATCCAGGCGGCCCGGGATTTCGATCCCGGCCTCAGCCTGGACTCGGCCAACCAGGCCATGCGCAACGTCTGGATCATGAACTCGCTCCAGTTCGACCTGGGGCTCCCGGTCGAGCACACCGACGCGATCTTCGCCTACAGCATGATCTACCCTTATCTCGACAACCTGCTCGACGACGCCCGGGAGGCCGAGGCCGGGAAGCTCGCGTTCGTCACCCGGCTCCGGAGCTGGCTCGAGGGCGGCGCCGACCCCGCGGGGTCCCCCGGGGAGGAGAAGCTGCTCTCGCTCGTCCGCCTCATCGAGCGCCGTTTCCCTCGCCAAGAGTTCCCCGGCGCATACCGATCCCTGCTCACGATCTACAACGCCCAGGTGAAGAGCCTCCTCCAGCAGAGGCCGGAGGCGGCCCCGTCGTTCGAGGACATCCTGGCGATCAGCCTCGAAAAGGGCGGGACCTCGGTCCTGGCCGACGGCTATCTCGTCGCCGGCTCGCTCGAGCCCGCCGACGAGGACTTCTGCTTCGGCTTCGGGACATTCCTCCAGCTGGCCGACGACCTCCAGGACATCGCCGAGGATACCCGCTGCGGCCACCGGACCCTGTTCTCGATCGGAGGAGGCGGGACCCCTCTCGACGCGACGGCGATTCGGCTCGAATCCTATCTCGCCGCGGTCCTGGAAAGGGCCCGCCGGAGAGACGCGCCGGGCCGGGCCGCGCTATGCGACGTGATCGGGCCCAGCCTCGCGTTGATGTTCCGTGAGTCGGTGGGCAAACAGCCGGAGTATTTTCGCCGGGGTTTCTTCAGGGCCGCGAGAAGGTCTTTCCCGGTGCGTTTTTCCTACCTCCGCAAGCTGCGGCGGCGGCTCAAAGACAAGATGCCCGTCGGCGGCAACCGGCTGTCCGACCTCGATCCGGGGTTGGTCGCCCTCATGGCCTTGTCGTCGCGGGCTTTCTCCCTCGACTGACCCCCGCCGGGGCGGACGCTGTTACTTGGCGATGGACACGATCGTGGCCGGGTCCCGCTTGGCCTTCCAGACGACGGGCGCGGCCTTGGCGTTGTCCGCCGGCTTGACCGTCCCGGTGATCGCGTCACCCGAGACCTTCCCTTCATAGAGATAGGAGCGCATCTTCCCGTCGTTCTCGGCCTCAAGGCGGAACTTGATGGCATCGCCCGTGAGGCTGGCATCGCTGATCGAGAGGGGCCAGTCCCCTTCCCGCCCCGTGGCGGTCACGGCCTGGAACTCCTGGCTCATTTCGACCGTGTAGTGGGTCGTGTTCGCGCCAGCCGCGAGGTCCCATTCCCAGCGCCCGGTCGCGTTGGCCGGAACGATCCAGAAATGGACGTCGCGCTGGTCGTCGAAGGACGTCGTGACGACGGACGTCTTGTCGGGGTGCCAATCGCCCATTTCGAAGCTGTGGGAAACGAGGCGTGTCCCCGGCTTGAGGTCGGCCAGGAGCTTGGGGCGGAGCCTCAGGTTGACCGAGGTGAGGAGATACATGGTGACGACCGTGGCGTCCTTGAAGTCGGCCTCGAAGAGGTCCTGCTGGATGAATTTGACCTTGCCGGCCAGTCCGGCCGCCCGGGCGTTCTCGTTGCTCTCGCCGATCCGGACCGGGTCGATGTCGATGCCGATGGCCTTGACGCCGAACCTCTTGGCGGCGGCGATGACGATTCGGCCGTCGCCGCAGCCGAGGTCATAAAGGACGTCCCCGGACTTGACCTGGGCCAGGTGGAGCATCTCGTCGACGACCTCGGGAGGCGTCGGGACGAAGGGAACGTCGTAGCCCTTGTAGGACTGCCAGTTCAGGTCCTGGGTGGGGGCCGTCGGGGTCACGAAAATCAACCCGGCAAGAACAAAAAGGCCGAGAACGAGAGCTTTTTTCATCGCGTCCCTCCTCGCGATTCGGGGATTCCCGGGCCGTTCGCCCGAGGGTGACGCCATGATAGTCCCCGGTCCGGAGACTGTCAAACGCCTGGGATCAGGGCACGACCTGGCCGTCGAAGAGGCGGATCGTCCGCTCGGACCGGGCGGCGATGTGGTCGTTGTGGGTGACCATGACGATCGTCCGCCCGCCGCTCCAGAGATCGGTTAGGATGGCCATGATCTCTTCGCCGCTCTTGGAGTCGAGATTGCCCGTCGGTTCGTCGGCGAGAAGGATGGGCGGGTCGTTGGCCAGGGCCCGGGCCAGGGCGATGCGCTGCTGCTGGCCCCCGGAAAGCTCCGTGGGCCGGTGGTCGCGCCAGTCGAAGAGCCCGACGGCGTTCAGCAGCTCGGTGACCCTCTCGCGACGCTTCTTGCCGTTCTTGCCGTCGAAGAGCATCGGCAGCTCGATGTTCTCCCAGGCCGTGGCATAGGGCAGAAGGTTGAAGTTCTGGAAGACGAAGCCGATCTTGCGGTTGCGCACCGCGGCCAGCTCGTCGAACGTCAGCCCGCCCACCTCGTCGCCGTCGAGGAGGTAGGCCCCCGCGGTCGGCGTGTCCAGGCAGCCGACGATGTTCATCAGCGTCGACTTGCCCGACCCCGAAGGGCCCATGACGGAAACGAACTCGCCCTTGCCGATCTTGAGCGAAATGCCCCGCAGGGCTTCCAGGGACTGGCTGCCCGTCCGGTAGACCTTGGTGATGCCTTCGAGCTCGATCATAATCCCCTCTATTCGTAACGCAGCGATTCGATCGGGTTGGCCCGCGAGGCCCGGAGCGCCGGGAAGATGCCCGACAGGAAGCACAGGGCGCCGAGGATGACGATATAGGCGACGAAGATCCTCATCGAGAATTCCGGCCGCAGGAGATAGGCCTCGATCCCGAACGAATCGTAGTTGATCGGGGCCAGGCGGACGAGGTGGACGATGTTGAAGGCGGTGATGAACCCCCAGAACGTCCCCTTGGCGAAGACGAACACCGTCTCAAGGAAGAACTGGCCGATGATCGTCCGGCGCCGCGCCCCGATGGCCAGCTTGATACCGATCTCTTTCGTCCGCTCCTTGGCCGCGGCGTACATGAGGTTGGTGACGCCGACGGCGCCGATGAGGAGCGTCAGGGCGCCGATGATGCCGAGGAAGAGCTCGATGCCCTTGAAGATGGCCATCCCCTCTTTGGCGTCCTCGATCGTGTTCCAGAAGCTCGTGGCGTAGCGGTCGCCGGGCTCGAAGCGGTACTTGCGGCCGAGGAGCGTCTTGACCCGGTCCTCGATCAGCTTGGATTGGGAGTCTTCGCGCGGCTGGATGTGGATCTGGTTGATGCGGCGGCGGTTGTCGATCTGCTGGTAGGCGTGGAACGGCAGGTAGACCTGTTCGGCGTCCGGCCCGTTGTACATCGAATCCTGGATCTTCTTCTGCAGCACCCCGACCACGGTGAAGGGAATGCGGTTGATGACGATCGTCCGTCCAACCACATCGGCGCTGCCGAACAGGTCCGTGGCGACTTTCCAGCCGATGAAGGCGACCTTCCGTCCTTCGGCGACGTCGTCGGCATTGAGGAAGCGGCCGCCGAGCTGCGGCACCTGCGTGCGCATGAGGCCGAACTCGGCGGTCGTGCCGTGGATGTTCCGGTTGAGCTCCTTGCCGCCGGCCGAGAGCGGAAGGTAGCTGTATGATTCGGGGGCGATGTAGAGGATCTCGGGGACCCTCTCCTTGAGATAATCGACATCCTCCGGATAGAGCGAGATCTGGCGTCCCTTCGGCAGGCCCTCGAAGGCAACCGACGTCTGGCCGCCGTAGACCATGATGAGCGTCTGGCCGAGGCCGCTGAAGGCGACGTGGAACTGCGTGCTCATGCCCTGGCCGAAGGCCATGAGGAGGAGGATCGAGAGCGTCCCCCAGAAGAGGGCGAAGGTGATGAGCGCGGCCCTCTTGTGGCGTTTCCTGTACTCGCTCCAGAAGAACCGGGGCAGGGTCGCGTTCATGGTCATGCCCCCTATTTCCTCAAGGCCTCGATGGGATCGGTCGACGCCGCCGTCCGGGCCGGGATCATCCCGGCCACGACGCCGATGGCGAGCAGGATGAGCACCGTGGAGACGACGACGAGCGGGTTGAGGACGGGCACCCCGACGAAATCGGTGAAGCCGCCTTTGGGGAAGGCCGCGGCAGCCTGGAGCACGGCCGCCGACAGGCCGAAGCCGATGAGGCCGCCGAGGAGCATGATGACGAGCGACTCGCTGAAGAACTGCCACAGGATCGTCCGGCGGCGGGCCCCGACGGCCAGCTTGACGCCGATCTCGCGGGTCCGTTCGTCGACGACGACCCTCATGATCGAGGCGACGCCGATGCCGCCGACGAGAAGGGTGAACGAGCCGATGACGCCGAGGAAGATGGTGAAGGCCAGGAAAAAGGTCGTGAACTGCTTCTCGAACTCCAAGGTGTCCCAGACGCTGAGCGCGTCCGGATCGGCCGGGGAAAAGCCGATGAGCTTGGACAGGTGGGCCTTGATGTCCCCCATGACGGCTTTGCTCCGGCCGGTGTCGATCGGCCGGAAGATGATGTTGGAGACGTACTTATTGCCATAGAGCGAGGCGTAGGTCGTCCAGGGGATGAACGCGCAGCGCTCGTCGCGCTGGCCGTTGTAGTTGGACGACTGGAGCTTGGGACGCATGACCCCGACGACGGTGAACGGCACGCTGTCGATGAAAACCGGCTTGCCGACGGGCTCGTCGGTCCCGAAGAGGTCGGCGGCCAGGACGTCGCCGATGAAGCAGACCCGCTTGCGGCCGGACATGTCCTCGGGGTCGATGAACCGCCCCTTCACGGCGATGGTGTTGCGCATCAGCTCGAACTCGGGGTTGACGCCCCGGACGGTGTTGCGAAACTCGTTCCGGCCCCAGCGGATGAGGCGGCTGCTGACGAACTCCGGGCTGATGACCTCGATGCCCGGGACCTTGTCCGGGATCTCCTCGACCATCTCCGGGGTGATCCTCACGGCTTTGCCCTTGAGAAAGCCCTGCCAGGGAAGGGTCGTCCGCGACGGGAAGATGAGGACGATGCCCTGGCCCATGCCGTGGAAGCGCTTGATCTGGGCCTTGGAGACGGAACTCCCGAAGGCGAGGAGCAGGACGACGGAGAACGTGCCCCAGATGACGCCGGAGAGCGTCAGGGCGGTCCGCAGCGGCTGGCGGATGAGGTCCCGGAAGAGGTTGCGGAAGAAGATGGCGATCATTTGATCTCGCGGGGCGGCCTCTCCACGACCTTGTCACCCTCCTTAAGGCCTTCGAAGATCTCGATGTTGAGGCCGTCGGACAGTCCGGTCTTGACCTCGACCTTCTTCGTGGCCTCGCCGTCGGGGATCTCGACGAGCTTCTGCCCCTCCTCGAAGAGGATGAGGCGTTCGGGGATTAGGACGACCTGTTTCCTCTCGCGGATCAGGATGCTGGCCGTCGCCGAGAAGCCGGCCCGGAGGGTCGTCCCTTCGGCGGGGTCGATGAGGATCCAGATGTCGAAGAGGGTGGCGTTGCCTTCCTTCTTGGCCTTCGGGAAGATGCGGTCGACGCGTCCGGGGATCTTGACGTCGGGCAGGGCCCCGATCTGGATCTCGGTCGCCATCCCGTCCCTGATCTTACCGACGTCGATCTCGTCTACGGTGCCCTTGAAGAGCAGACTGGCCATGTCGGCCAGGGAGCACATCTCGGTCCCCGGCTGGAAGTTCGTCAGGGGGACGACGGGGTCGCCCTGAAAGACGCTCTGGGACAGGACGATGCCGGCGATCGGCGAATTGATCAGCGAATTGATGTCGCGGTTGGCCATGCGGATGCGACCCTTCTCGAGCAGCTCGAGGCGCTCGGCGGAGGTCTTGTACCTCAGCTCGGCCTCCCGGTAGGCGCCCTCGGTGGCCTCCATCTCCGACTTGGAGACGAGGTTCGATTTGTAGAGCTCGAGCTGGCGGGTCCAGTCGCCCTTGAGCTTCCCCATGGTCACTTCGGCCAGCTCCATGTTGCGCCGGGTCTCGACGTACTCGAGGGGCGTCGGGTTGGGCGAGATCTTGAAGAGAGGGACCCCCACCTTGACGGCATCGCCGACCTTGAACAGGACCTCGGCGACGATGCCGGGGATGATCGATTTGACCTTGATCTCCTTCTCCGGCTCGATCGTGCCCACGGCCAGGGCTTTCTCCTGGATGTCACCCCGGGCGGCGGCGACGAGCTTGGTCTCGACTTTTTTCTTGCCGCAGGCGAATAGAAAATAGAAGAAGGTCAGGAGCAGGAGCAGGGAAACGGCCCGGAAGATCCATTTTTTCATAGTTCACCTCAGACTTCGACTCACAACCAGATAGACGGATGCCGGTGGAAAAAAGTTCGGGGGACTGGCGATAAACCGCCGCCAGTCACTAAGTATCAGATAATGATATTTTTAGAAGGTACGCCTCAGGGCTCGCGGACCGCCTGGGTCAGGACGACCTCGACCCGCCGGTTGCGGGCGCGGTTGGACTCGGTGTCGTTCGGGGCGACTGGGTTCTCCGGGCCGAAGCCCTGGTATTTCATGCGGGCGCTCGAGATCCCCTGGGTCATCAGGAACTCGTAGACGGCCCGGGCCCTGTCCATGGACAGGCGCATATTGAGGTCGGCCGAGCCGGTCGAATCCGTGTAGCCTTCGACGCTCAGGTTCATGTTGGGGAATACCATGAGAATGCCGGCCAGCTTGGCGACCGAGAGCTGGGAGGCCGGCTTGAGCGTGGCCTTGCCGACATCGAACAGGATCCCCGACAGGCTGACGATGACGCCGCGCGCGGACTCGGTCGTCTCCGCGACAGAGGACAGGGCCCCCTTTAGCATGCCGGCCAGCTCGTCGCGCTCCTTCTTGATGGCTTCGCGGTCGGCGGCCACCTGGTCGCGCTCGGCCTTGAAGGCGTCGCGCTCGGCCGTGAGCGTCGCCGTCTGCTTGGCCAGGTTGGCCGACTCGCTGGCCAGGGCCTCCCGCTGGATTTGGACTTCGCGCAACTCCCGGGCGATCCGGGCCGCGTCGCCCTCGGCCGTGACCGCGCGCTCTTCGAGGGCGGCCCTTTCAGCCAGGCGCTTGGCCTCGGCTTCGGCCGCGGCCTTGGCCTCATTGACCTTGATGGTGTCCTTGATCGCCTGGGAGGCGAGCTGGGCGGCGACCCGGGCCTGGTCGGCCATGACCTTCTTGTTCCCGGTCGAGGCCATGGCCTTGCCGAAGGCGATCTGGGCCCCGTCCATCGCCTTCGGGTTCACGGCGGCGGCGTTGAGATCGATGGCGATCTCGATGGCCTTCCTGGCCTGCTTGACCGCCGCAGGGGTCGGGTCGTTGTATTGGATGCCGGAGATCGTCTCGATGGCCGGCTTGTAGGTCGTGGTGAAATCGGCGAAGTCGAAGGGCGTGTTGGCGATGCCTATGCCTCCGACCTGGCCGGAGGAGAAAATGACGAGCGCTGTCGGCCGGGTGACCGTAGCAAAGGGCTCCGCCGTCACCATCAGCGCGAAGGTCTTCTTGCCCGTGTACCCCTGAACGGAGCCGGAGGCGTTCTTCTTGTCGGCGACGATCTCGCCCAGGTTCTCGACGGTCCCGTCGGGAGTGACGGCCCACAGGACGTAGGCCGTGATGTCGCCGGCGAAAAGGACGGCCGGCTCCATCTTCCTGTAGCTGGCTTGGATCGAGGCCTGGCCGTTGTCATACCCGATCGTCGCCAGCATCGAGGACTGGGAGGGGGCCCGGGAGGTCTTCACGAAGTTGATCTCGAAGGTCTTGCCGGGCTGGAGCGTCAGGGCCGTCAGCCGGACCTCGGCCGCCGTGACGGCTGAGGAAACCATGAGAATGACAAGAGCGAACAGGGCGAACTGGCGTTTGGACATGGGACCTCCTTTGGGAACAGGCATCATCCGTTTAGTCGGCATTGCAGGCCGCCCGTTCGATTCGAGAGGCGCTCGAAACCTCGTTTCCCCTGTCGGACGGGCTGAGGGAAGAATAGCACCAGGGGCGGGCGGGGTCAATCGGCGTAATGGGGCGGACCCGTTTTGGGGCGTCAAGATTGAAAATCCGGTCGCTTAGGCCTATATTTCAAGCATGAGAATTTACCTTTACGGGAGGGGATCATGGACATCACGCTGAGCAACCTGGAAAAGGACCTTTTGGTGAGCCTGCTGGATAAGGAGCTCGAGGAGGTCAGGTCGGAGTTCCACCACACCGAGGCCTACGATTTCAGGGAAGGCTTGAAATGCCGCGAGGAGCTCCTGCGCAGCCTCCTGACCAAGCTGGCGGGCTGATCCCGGAGGAATGAACCATGCCCGCGAAAACATCCAGTCTGACAACCGGCCTGTTGACGGCGATCATCATCCTGGCCCTATCGACGGTCGCCGCGACCCAGGCCAATAAATATGAGGCCCTCCTGGGGGCATGGGATGTCAAGATGGAGGACGGCTCCCGGGAATTCGTCTTCGAATTCTCGATGAAGGACGGCAAGTTGGCCGGAAAGTACAGCGGCGCTTCGGGGACATCCGAGATGGCCAACCTCACGTTCGAGGACAACACGGTCAAGTTCTCAGTGACCGTGGGCAACGGCATGGTCATCGACTATTCCGCCATCGTGGCCGAGGATCAGCTCTCCGGGACGCTGTCCCTGCAATACGGGGAAACGTCGATCACGGGCAAGAGAAGGAAATAATCGAGAGCTGGTGCCGGTGAAGGGAATCGCCTAGGGATGGTCGTGAAGAAAAAGAGGGGGGCTTTTTTATTGGCCCTGCTCGGTGCGGCATGGGGATTCGCCCAGATCCAGCTCAACGTCGCTGTCGTCAATATCAGCGTCCCGGTTCGAGTCTATGATGGGTCGAAGTTCGTCGACTCGCTCGGGCTCGATGACTTCGAAGTCCGGGAGGACGGCCAAATCCAGTCTATCGAGGCCGTCTATCTCGTTCGCGGCGGCGCAGTCAGGAGACAGGAAGGGGCCCCCGGATCGCCCGGACCGGAGACGCGCCGGAATTTCGTTCTGCTCTTCCAGATCTCCGAATACATGCCCGAGATCGACAAGGCCGTGGACTTGTTCTTCGAGAGTGTCTGCCGGCCCGGTGACGAAGTCGACATCGTCACGCCGCAGAGGACACTGCGGCTTAGAAGCCGGATCGACACCCCGGAGAAGACCCGCAGGGCCCGAACCGAGATCAAGTCCAAACTGAGAAGCGATGTTCTTGTCCTCAGCGGGGCCTATCGGTCGGTCATGGATGCCATGCTCGCGGACCTCGGCGCCGGCGACCCGGAAGCTGCCGAGGTCGACCTCAACCGCTATCGGACGGACCTGGAGAGGTTCGAGGCGCTGCGCACGATCGACCCGGAAAGAATGGCGGCCTTCGCCACGGACCTCAAGGCCCGGCAAGGTTCCAAGCACGCTTTCCTTTTTTATCAAAGGGAAAGGGTCCCGCAATTCGACGATCGGAAGCTCATCGATGCCCTGAACAGCTCCGACCCCGAGATGGCGATGAAGGCCATGGAGCTTATGGCGGCTTACACTCACGACGCCGACATCGACCGGGAATCAATCCAGCGGACCTTCTCGGATGCCTCGGCCGATGTCCACTTTCTCTATATCACTCGGAACCGGCGAAACCTCCAGCTCGACGTCGAGAACCAGGCCGTCCTCGACGGGATCCGGATGGCCGAATCGTCGGCCGCGATATATAGGGTTTTTAAGGAGATCGCCGCGGCGACGGGGGGCACGTCGGCGGCCTCGGCCAATCCCGCCACGCTCTTGCGGAGAGCCGCCGAGGCATCGCAGCAGTATTACCTGATCTATTATCGGCCACAGGACAATAGGCCGGACGGCAGGTTCCGCAAGATCGAGGTCATGGTCAAGCGGGGAGGGCTTCGCGTCAGTCACAGGGAGGGCTATTTTTCGGACGGCACCGCGGGCCCCGCAGAGAAGGCGGCGGGGAGCGCGGGCGTGGAAGGGATAGGGGCGGAGGTCGAGGATATCGACGTTGAGGCACCTGCGCCAGCCAGAGGCGGACCGGTCCCGGAAAGCGTGCTTAAGGCTGCGGCCGGCTATTGCCGCGGGCTTTCCGAAGCATCGCTCGATTTCGTCTGCCGGGAGGATGTCAGGGAACGGCTCTCGGGTGTGGTATTCCCCGGCCAGCTCGAGTCCCTCGGGCCTCCCCATATCGGAGTCAAGAGCTCAACAGTCATCAAGGACCAGGTCCACGACTGGGTCTATGACTATCAGCTCGTCCGCAAAGAAGGATGGGCGGCGGAGACGCGTGTCCTCCTCGAGAAGAACGGAGAGCCCCGGCATGAGGAAAACGCGGCTCTGCAGACCAGGCGGTTTGAGCACAAGTTCATCGTCCTGGGCCCGGTCGGGTTGTTCGGCGACGAGGCACAGAGCCGGCATAATTATCTCGTGGCCCAGGAAACGGAAATGGAAGGAGAACCGGTCCTTGTCATCGATGTGCGGCCGAAGGGGTCGGAAACATCCTCGCTCTATGGCATGGCGTGGATGCGGCCGCGCGACGGCGCCGTCCTGAAGGTCGAATGGGAGCCGGCCTCTATGAGAAATTATGCACAAATCGAGGCCTTCGCCAGGGCCAACCGAGCCAAGCCCCAGGTCAGATTTGCGTCCGAATATACCGTAGAGAAGAACGGCCTGCGTTTCCCCAGTTCCTACGAAGTCGTCGAGACCTACCGGAGGTCGGGGGAGACAGTTACGGCGTCCAGGACCTCTGTCGCCTATAAGGATTACAAGTTCTTCGAGGTCAAGGTCCGGACCGAAATAAAACGTGATAAATAGAGCCGCTTTTGGCGATTTTCAGGGTATATATCCGCATAGAACCGCATAAAACTGCATCACGGGGAAAGCGAGGCCACCCCAATACGATCACGAGATCCAGCTTCAAATCATATAAATGAGAGGTTGCTTGGTGCCGGCGGAGGGAACCCACGCCGTCTCCCCTGCCCCTCATATCCATTGGCATGAATCTTGCTCATATTATTTTGGGTGGACGAGGGCCCCTTTCCGGGCGAGTAAGACCCGACTCGCCCCCCCGTTCCCCAAACTCTCTCGAGAGGGTCCGACATGAACGCTGCAGTTTTCGTGGCAATCATCCTTTCTCTCGTGGCCATCTTCGGCGAGACTCTTCTGCTGGCGTGGTTCGACAAGCAGGACACGAGACGCTAAAGGGTGACGAGGCCTTATCCGCCGCCTTGTGGGCTGGTCCGCAGACAGGGAGCCCCCTCGATGCGGGCACGGCTCTCCATGAAGCGTAGTTATATTACGGTTTGGGACAGAAGGCGATGAGATGATTAGCGCTCATCGCAACTCACTGATATTCCATAAAGTTAAAGGCATGCCGGTGGAGGGAATCGAACCCACAAGAGCCTTTCGGCCCACAGGATTTTGAGTCCCGCGCGTCTGCCAGTTCCGCCACACCGGCACGGAGCGATAACTATAGGGGAAAAGGCATCCCAATTCAAGAACGCCGGCCGCAGCAACCTTCTCTGGTCCTCTGGCGTACCTATTGAGGACCGCCATGAGGTTCCTCATGAAAAAAACACTCGCGATTCTGCTCCTCTTAGCCGCCATCGTATCCCCGGCTTGCCAAAAGCCGGCATCCTCGACCAAGCCCGGCGCCGCGGAACCCGTCGCGGCTTTCCCCGAGCCGGTGAGCTACGACCTCACCATCGACACCGACTATGAAGCCGGAACGATCGCCGGGGATTGCATTCTGGCCGTGAAGAACGCCACCGGCGCCCCGATCCCGGTCGTGCCCCTCAATCTCTATCGTCTCATGGAGGTCGCCTCCGTCTCCGACGCTTCGGGAAAAGCCCTGCCATTCGACCAGAGCGTCCGCATCTTCAGGGATTGGAAAGAGTTCCAGGTCAATCATATTCGCGTCAAACTCGAGCCCCCTCTCGCTTCCGGGAAAGAAGCGACGCTCCGGATCAAGTACGGCGGGCCCCTTCTCGGGTATGCCGAGGCGATGCGGTACGTCAAGGACCACGTCGGCCGGGACTTGACCCTGATCCGTTCGGACAGCCTGGCCATTCCCGAGATCGGCGTCCCTTCCTGGAAAACCAATCGGGCCGCCGGTTTGAAGAATTTCGTCTATCGCGTCTCCTTGACGGTCCCCTCACCTCTCGTCGTGGCCAACGCGGGGGACCTCGTTTCGAAGGAGGAGAAGGACGGCCGGACGACCTACGTCTACAAGAGCAGAGTCCCGTCCTGGCGCATCGATCTCGCGGCGGCCGCTTATCAGGTCGTCGAAGGCGAAGGCGGCCGGTTCAGGATCTTCGCCTTCCCGGAGGACGTCGAAGGAGCCCGGGCCCTCCTCGGCAGCCTGACGGCCACGCTGGCTCTCTACACCCGCTGGTTCGGCCCTCTCCAGATATTCCCCGGGCTGACCGTGATCGAGATCCCGGCCGGCTACGGATCGCAGGCCGACGTCGCCGCCATCATTCAGGAGGCCGGCGCGTTCAAGGACCCGGCCGGCCGCTACACGTTCTACCACGAGCTGTCGCATCTCTGGAACGTGACGGCGAACGACCCGGCCCCGCCCCGCTTCGAGAGCGAGGGCCTGGCCATGTTCCTCCAGCACCTCGTCCAGGAGAAGCTCGAGGGCAAGGCCGGCGCCGTCGACGAGGCCGTGGCCAAGATGCTCGCCCGCCTGGCCAAGGATTTCGGCGAGCATCCGTATTGGAAGACGACGCCCATGATCGATTACGGCATCAAGGGCCTGACGGACCTGTCGTACCGGATGGGCCAGATCCTCTTCTATATTCTGTACAAGGTCCAAGGAGACGAGGCCTTTCTGGAGACGGCCGGCAGCTTCTACAGGGACTATTGGGAAGCAGGCGCGACGGCCCGCCAGTTCGTCGAGCACGTCAAGAAACGGGCCGGCACGGGAGCCGACAGGATCTTCGAAGAATGGGTGTTCACGTCCAAGGCCGCGGAGATCGTCGCCGCCGGGATCTCACGGGAGGAGCTCGTCGCCCGATATCGTTAGTCCTTTGCCTTCCGCTATCCGTTTGGTATAGTGACCGCATGCCGACACCGGAACGGATCGAGAAGGTCGAGCGCGTCCTGTCCCAGCGCCAGGCCGACCTGCGCGTCGTCCTCGAGGGCGTAACCATCGCCCACAACGCCAGCGCGGTCATCCGGACGTGCGACGCCGCCGGCATCCTTTATCTCGACCTTATCGCCCCCAACCCGGAGCTCCTTCGCTTCAACGAGGCCATCTCGACCCGGGCCGACAAGTGGCTCGAGATCGCCGTCCACCCGACGCCAGCGGCGTGCCTCGAGCCCCTGAAGAAGGCGGGCTACAAGATCGTCGCCACCCACCTCGGGCGGGACGCGGTCCCCTATACGGACGTCGATTTCGCAAAACCGGTCGCCCTCGTCTTCGGCAGCGAGGCCGATGGCATTTCGGACGACTGTCTGGCCTACGCCGATAAGGTCGTCCGCATCCCGATGCTGGGCATGGTCCAGAGCCTCAACCTGTCGGTCTCGGTCGCGATCATGCTCTATGAAGCGCTGAGGCAGCGCGCGACGAAGGATTACGCGGACAAGTCCCGGCTGCCGGTCGCGGAGTTCGAACGGCTCCGCAAGCAGTGGCTGAATATCGCAGAATAAAAGAATGGGGACACGTACCTGAGGTACATGTCCCCCGAATAATGAGACCGGAGCAGGTCTCTCAGATCCTTCTCAGGTTGCCCTTCAAGGTCAAGCCTCTCAGAAGCTGGCTCTTCAACGGTGACTCGTCGGCGCTCCAATTCCTGAGCTCGTTCTGCAGGGCGTCCGTATAGCCCTGCCAGGATTCGAGGAAACTCTGGAGCCCGTCCGATTCGAGCGGCCCGCCGCTCTCCTCCTCGGCCACCTCGACGTCGAAGGTCATGGGCTTTTTATCCCGCAACACCTCGAGCCTGACCTTGGCGCCCTTGGGCTTGGCCTGAATGAGGTCGATCAGCTCGTTCACGGTCCCGACGCGCTTGCCGTCGACGCTGACGATGATATCGCCGACCTGGAGCTTGGCCCTGGCCGCCGGGCCGCCCTCGGTCACCTTGCCGATGATCAGGGCCGTCCCCTCCTTGACGCCAAAGTGCGCCGCCAACTCCGGGTTAAGCTCGCCGCCCGTAATGCCGATGTACTTCCTGGTCTCGAAGGTCCACGCGGGGGCCCTCGGCGTGAGCGTCACGTTGGGAGGCGCGACCCGCTTCGGGGCGCTTTTGGGGGCACCCGGCCGCGGCGCGGGTGAAGGGATCTGCGCGTCCGGCCTGAAGAGCCCGGGGAAGCGCAGGTCCATTTCCTTCATCGCGTCGTCCTCTGCGAGCTCGCCGAGCTTGACCTTGGCGTCCATAGGCTCACCGTTCCGTTCGATCTTAAGGACGACTTCCTGGCCCGGCTTCCTCTTCCGGATCTCGGCGGCCAGGACGTCGGGGCTGGGGATGTCGCGGTCCCCGATCTTGAGGACGACATCGCCCTCGCGGAGTTTGGCCAGCTCGGCCGGGCTTTCACGTTCGACGGTACCGATGAACGTGCGCCCGTCCTCGTCCTGGCCAATGCCGACGCCCATCCAGCCGCGCTCGACGCGGCCCTTGTCCTTGATCTGGGCGACGACGTCCCTGACGATGTCGATCGGGACGGCCAGGGCCATGCCCGAGGAAGGCGCTTCGGCCCGGCTGCTCATCACATAGCCGGAGCCGGCCTGCTCCCTGTCGCGAAACTGAAAGACGACAGGTTTCTCCTCCATGTAGATGCCGCGGAGAAGTCCGACCATGCGCCCGCTGGCGTCGACGACCGGGCCGCCGCTCGAACCGGGCGTCACCCAGACGTTCAGCCGGATCTTGTCCCCGGCGACGGAGCTGACGATGCCCTGGGTCACGGCCGCGGTCCGCTCGGGCGAGACGCCCACGACGCAGATCCACGAGCCGGGCGCCAGGTCGGAAACCTTCCCGGGGCTCAGCGCGGGCAGTCCGGCGTCCTTGGCCTTGAGCAGGGCCAGCTGGGTCTCGGTGTCGAAGCCCAGGAATTCGGCGTCGATCGTCTTCCCTTCCGACGTCGTGATGGAGATCTTCTCCTCGCGCGGCGAGATGAGGGCCGTCGTGACGACGTAGCCGCCTTTCTCGACGACGACGCCTGTGGCCACGCGGCGCGTGCCGTTCTGGACCTCGACCCGGACGACCGAGGGATAGACCTTCTTGGCGATGTCGGTGATATCGGGATCGGTCCCGGCGGCTTTCGCCGCGGCCGTCTCGGCGCCGAACGACGGGGCCAGCACGGCGAGAATAACCATGATGACAAGGGCCGGCTTGATCATCTTGTTCATGCCTTCATACCCTCCTAATAAATGATTTCCGAAGATGGGATCTCGGAAACCTGCTCCAGTATGTAAACCGTCTTGGGTCGGGGCTGGGCGTTCCGGAATTCGGACGCGTAGTCCATCGTTTCGTAGACGGGAACGAAACGGCCGGGGGTCGCCGTCAGAACCGCCCTTTCAGCGTATGTCAGGACGGTCTCCTTCTCGAAGAGCGACGGGTTGAAGAGAAGGAAGCCGGCGATCACGAGGGCCGCCGAACCGGCGAAGGCGTAGCGGTACGCCGCATGGCGGCGGGCCCGGGCCCGCTCTTTCCGGGCGGCCGGAAGACGGCTCAGCACCCCTTCTTCGAAGCCCGCGGGGGCCTTGACCCTGGTCATTGTGACGAGCGGCTCATGCTCTTCCATGTTCCCTCATTTCTTTGTCCGCCGAGAAGCCTTCCCCGTCCCGGGCCTTCTCGAGCTTGCGCCGGAGCTGTTCCCGGCCCCGGCTGATCCGGGCCTTGACCGTGCCGACCGGACGCTTGATGATCTTGGCGATCTCCTCCTGGGAGAAGCCCTCCATGTCCTTGAGGACGACCGGGACGCGGTAGCGGGGATGGAGCGCGTCCAGGGCTTCGCGGAGGTTCCGGACGAGGCCCGGGTCGGCCGGGTCCTCGTAATAGGTCCCGCTCGAATAGCTGTTGGGGATGTCCTCGAGGGAGACCGTAGACCTCTTCCGCGAGCGGCGGCACTCTGTCTTGGCCAGGTTGGAGGCGATCGTGTAGATCCAGGAGGACAGCGGGGCGATGGGCTTGTACTTGTTGGCCTTGAAGTAGACCCGGATGAACGTCTCCTGGGCGATCTCCACCGACTTCTGATAGTCGCCCGTGAACTGATACAAATAATTCACGATCTTGTCCTTATAAAGAGCCATGATCTGGCCGAACGCCTGCTCGTCTCCCTGCTGGACGCGCCGGATCAGATCTTGTTCGTCCATACTCTGTTATCCTGAAACCTCGATTTCCCCGAGAAAGTTACATCTTGCCCTATTATTATAGGCGGTTTTAGTGGAAAATTGGGCGGAAATGGAACTCTGCTCCATCCGAATCCGTCAACCAAGGTGAATTGAGTGGAATTGGACGCGATCATCAGGGACTGCCTGGAAGGCAGCCAGAGCGCCTGGAAAACCCTTGTGGACGCGTACGCCAGGAGGATTTTTAGCATGGCCTATCAGTTCTGCGGCAGCCGGGAAGGGGCCGAGGACCGGACCCAGGAGGTCTTCCTCAAGCTCCACAGCGCCCTGCCGAAGTACGATTTCGGCAAGAACTTCACGGCCTGGTTCCTGACCCTGGCCAAGAACCACCTCATCGACGAGTACCGCCGGACCAAGTGGGAAAGGACGCAGCGCGACGATTTCGACGAGCGCGTCCTGTCCCAGACCGCGGGCGGCGGTCCCGAGGACAGCCTCGTCGATAAGGAGACCAAGGCCCTCATTTGGGAAGGGCTCAATCGCCTGTCGTCGGAGATGCGGATGGTCATCATCCTGAGGGACCTGCAGGGCAAGACCTACGAAGAGATCGCCGAGATCCTCCGCTTGCCCCTGGGGACGGTCAAGTCGCGCGTCAATCGGGCGCGGATCCAGCTGGCCCTGGTCCTGAAGGAGCATCGGGGAGACCTCTTATGACTTGCCAACGCATCGAAGAGCTTCTGTCCGCCTACCTCGAAGGCGAGCTGGCGCCGAAGGAGAGGGCCGAGGTGGAAGCCCATCTCGGGTCCTGCCCGGAGTGCGCGGAGCTCGCCGGCCTGATGAAGAAGACGCTGGCGGCTGCGGCCGGCTTCCCCGAAGCCGAGCCTTCCTCCGAGCTGTTCGCCCGGCTCTACGGCATCCCGGGAGCCCGGCGCGAGAAGAAGCGGCTCCTCAGGCCGGCCTTCGAGTGGCTGGCTCGCCCCGCTCTCCAGCCCGTCTATGCCGCGCTCACGGCCCTGCTCATGGTCGTGTCCTTCATCGCCTTCCATCCGGAGGGCCGCGGCATCCGGAAGCAGATCAACCTGCGGCTCCATCAGGGCATCGGCTCGGTCGAGAAGCTCTACGCCGACGCCGGGTCGGTCAAGGGCGACATCAAAGCCTTCTCGGCCAACGTCGTCAAGTCGTTCAACACCTTGGGCCTTCTCAAGGGTGACGAGAATAAATAGTAAGCGTGCCAACGGAGGAAATCAAAATGGAAGAAAAAGCAGTCGTTCCGCAGAGGCCGGTGAAATCGCCGGGCCTGGCCGGGTTCCTGTCGGCCATCTTCCCGTTCGGGGCCGGCGCACTCTACAACGGCCAGTACAACAAGGCCCTGTTCCACCTGCTCCTGTTCAGCGGGCTCGTCCACACCCAGCGATACGGGAGCGGGCAGCCGTTCATGGCCCTGTTCCTGGCCGCGTTCTACTTCTACCAGATCTTCGACAACGTCCAATCGGCCAGGGCCATCAACGCGGCCGGCGCCGGCGAGAAGCTCGAGGGCATCGGCCAGGAGCTGCCGGACGTCATCCAGTCGGGCTCGGTCTTTTGGGGCGGGTTCCTCATCGTGCTCGGCATCATCCTCATCCTGGTCAATTTCGAGGTCATCCGCGCCGGCGCCCTGCGCGACTTCTGGCCGCTCGCGGTCATCGCCGTGGGGTTCAAGCTCGTGGCCGACTCGGTGGCCAAGTCCAAGGAAAAGAAGTAACGGAGGTCCGTCATGGCAACTCAAAAAAGAAGCAACTCTCTCGTCTGGGGCATCGTCCTCATCATCATCGGCGCCATCATCCTCCTCGAGCAGCTCGACATCGACGTCTTCGACCACGTCTGGCGCTTCTGGCCGGTCATCCTGATCATCTGGGGCGCCAACAAGCTCTGGCTCGGGCTCAAGGAGAGGAACGAGCGCGCGGAAACGCCCGGGCCGGACAAAGGCCATGAAGTTTAAGGAGATCCTCCTCGTCGTCGTCCTGGTCCTCGCCGGCCTGGTGCTCTTCCAGTTCAAGACGGGGCGATGGAGCTTCGACGAGATCAATTGGGGCTGGGACGAAGATTTCGGGTTCGTCGGCAGGGAGGTCACAGTCGAGGAGACGCGGACGATCGAGGGCCCCCTGCCGGCCGCGATCGAGATCGAGAACGGCCACGGCTGGGTCGAGGTGAGAGGCGCGGACCAGGACTTCGCCCAGCTGACGTTCAAGAAGATCGTCTGGCGGAGGAATGAAGAAGAGGCCAGGGACATCGCCGACCGGCTCAAGTACACGATGACGACGGCGGCGGACAAGCTGACCCTGGCCACGAACAGGGACGAGTTCCGCAGGAAGAACTTCGAAACGGGCTTTGTCCTGACCGTTCCCCGGTCGATGATCGTCCACGTCAGCAACGGCTACGGCGTCGTCCGGATCGAGGCGATCAAGGAGACCACGGTCCGCAACCGCAACGGCGAGGTCTTTGTGTCGAACGTGGACGGTCCCTGCGTGGTGGAAACGAGCTACGACGACGTCGAGGTCAACGAGATCAAGGGGACCTGCCGGATCGTGAACAGGAACGGCGACGTCCGCGCCGCCTCGGTCACGGGCGACCTCTCGGTCGAGACGAGCTATGCACGCATCCGGGTCCAGGACGCCGGGGGCATGGCCGATCTGCGCGGCCGGAATACCGATGTCGAGGCCGTGCGCGTCGCCGGGGCGGTCACGGTCGACACCTCCTATGAGAAGGTGCACCTCACCGACGTCGGTCCCGCCAAGGTCACCGGCCACAACATGGCGGTGACGGCGGAGAACGTCCGGGGCGACCTGGATATCCAAACGAGCTATGAAGCCGTGCGGGCCACGCGCGTCGAGGGCCGGCTCCGCGTCGAAGCCAACAACGCGAGCGTCACGGCGACGGAGATCGCCGGCCCGGCGATATCGATCCAGACGTCCTACGAGAACGTCTCGCTGGCCGATTTCTCGGCCGAGACGAGCGTCGTCTGCCACAACGGCAACATCACCCTCGAGCCCCGGGAGCTCAAGCAGGCCATGGAAGTCCGCAACGAGTATGGGACGATCCGCCTGGTCTGGCCCTCGGGAGCACGGGCGCGGCTCGAGGCCCGCTCGAAGGGCGGCGAAGTGAAGTGGGGTCTCATGGACAGGCCCGACGTCGACGAGACCAACGGGGTCTCGCTCGTCAAGGCCTTCTCCCAGGACGCCGCGGCCCCGCTCATCTACCTATCTACGGCCTACGACAACATCCGCATCGAAGAGGGCGGCCGCCGCTTTTAGATCTTAATCCCGCGCCATTCGCGCCGCCGGTCCCAACAGGGGCCGGCAGGGAGCGGAGTCTTCGGAGCGACCATCAGCGCCGCTCCGGAGTGACTCGGAGGAGCGGCGCTGGGAAATATCTTCGTCGAGTGCCTTTTCCAAGATATCTATCAGAATCGCGGCTTCGAGTGCTCAGCCCCGATTCTGCCGGTCCGCTCCCAAGAGTCCGCTTCCCGCCGGCGGGGAAGCGAGGGGCGATATCCTGAGCAAAGCCGGAGAGAGATATCCCGGTATCGGGAGAAGAACCTTTCTCTAGCCGTGCTTGTTCTTACAGGCGTGAATGCGCGGGGCGATGACCCCGTTGACCTTGATGTTGAAGAAGGAGATCAGGTTGGTCACGTCCTTCTTGTATTTCGTGACGTAGCGCACGATGTCGGAACGCTCCTTGTAGCGGAGCAAGGTCTCGAACTCGGCGACCGTTTCGTGGAGCTCGATGACGTAGTGATTGATCGTCCGGTACTGGGCGTTGATATCAATGAGGTCATGGCCGGAGAGCTTGGCGAAATCGAGATGGGGGGGCAGGCTCTGGAGGATGAGCAGGCTCTCGTTGTGGAGCTCGTTGACGGAGTCGCCGATCTCCTGGAAATAGGACCCGAGGTCCTGGGCCTTCTTCGGCTTGGCCCCGGCGCGCTCGGTCAGGCGCTCGAACTGGGCCTTGAGCGAGACGACGGCGTCCTTGAGGCCGAAATACTTGCGGACCGGGCTGAAGAGGTCCGGAAAATCCCGGCCGATATAGATCTTGTCCTCGTAGCGGCTCAGGAGCTCCTTGGGCTCGTGGGTGTAGAACTGGATCTCGAAGCGCCGGCCCTCGGAGTCCCGCTCGCGGAGGCGGGCCAGGACGAGGCCGTTGTTCTGCTCGATGAAGTAGCTGCTGATGTCGACGAGCACGGAATACTCGGCCAGGTTCTGGACGATGGCTTCCTTGAGGTAGTCGAGGAGGGTCTCGTTCCGGGTGATGAAATCGGTGATGCCCTCGTCGGGCGCCGGGTTGAGGACTGAATAACTCGGCGAGAGGAGGTAGAGGGCCGGGCCGCGGCCGAGCTCGAGGTGAAGGTTCTTGAGGACGCTCTGATAGAGATCGTCGAGGAGGATGGACTTGAGGGGCGGAAGTCCGGCCGGATCCAGCTTGGAGAGCTCTTCCACTTCGTTCATGGTGTCGACCTCTTCTTCGGGTCGAGTTTAGCACCGGGCCCGAAGGAAAGTCAACGGGCGGCGCGGGTCCGGAAGGTCCAAGCATCCGAGGCGTAACGGGAGGCTTCGAGGGCGCGGACGGCTTCCCGGTCGGCCGGGCCCAGGACGAACCGGTCGAAGCCGACCCCGAAGAGGTCGGCGAACCCCTGGACCAGGGGACCAACGGCGGCGTCGAAATCGACGGGCCGGCCGAGGGTCTCGGAGAGCGAGGTCATGCCCAGGCTCTCGGACGACTCGCCCGGGCGGGAAACGGCGGCGAGCAGGGCCTCATCCTTCTCGAGCGGGATGGAGCCGTGCTGGAGGAAGAGCGGGCCGGTCCGCTTCTGGGCGCTGCCGACGATCTTCCGGCCGCCGATCTCGATCTCGTCGCGGGCGGGGAAAGCGAAGCAGGGCATGGTCCCCTTGATGTAGGCCGGAGGGGACGCTTCGGCCAGGCGCGCCGAGACGCCCAGGCGCTCGAGGCCCTTGAGGAGGGCTTGCGAGATGAGACGATAGGAGTCGCGGAGGGTCTCAGTGAAGATCGAGGCGTCCGCCGAGGCCATGGAGTAGGTCACTTCCCGGTCGTGGAGGACGAGCTTGCCGCCGGTCATGCGCCGGACGATGTCGATGCCGTGGGACCGGCAGAACTCGACGTCGATGACCCGGGAGGCCTCCTGGGAATAGCCCAACGAGGCGGTCGGCCTCTCCCAGCGGTAGAAGCGGAGGAAGGTCCGGGGCGAGTCCCCGGCGAGGCGGAAGAGGTGCTCGTCGACGGCCATGTTCCAGGAGCCGGGAAGCGGCTCAGGCTCGACGATCAGCTGCCAACTGTTCATGTTGTGCTTGGAAAAAAAATGGAGCGGGCAATGGGACTCGAACCCACAACTCCCGGCTTGGGAAGCCGGTACTCTACCATTGAGCTATGCCCGCCCACAGGCCTAGGATTCTAACACATCCGGCCGACAAGTCAACGCGGGGCGGCCTGGCAGCAATGCCCCGGAAACAACCATTTTGGGAAATCAATAGAAACGTCTCCGTTTTGCGTCCATTTTAGGGCCCTGGACCGACAAAAGTGGTGATGAGCGGGTTTGCCCCTTTTTGGGAGTGCGTTGACAGGCCGGGCACCCGCCCCTATAATTTGTAAGGAACGCCCGTACAGGGAGAAACGCCCATGCCCGACGAATCCGCGAACCGGAACCCGTCCTACAACACCGACAGGCCGCTGGCCCCAGGCGTCACGCGGCTGGGCTCGACCACCGTGCTTACCGGCGATATCGAAGCCCACGAGGACCTGCTCGTCGAAGGGCGAGTCCATGGAAAGATCACCGTCCCGTCCGGGACCCTGACCATCGCCAAGGGCGCCAAGGTCGAGGGAGAGATCCGCGTCCGCGCCCTCATCCTCAACGGCGAGCTCAAGGGCACGGTCAGGGCCGGCGAAAAGACCGTCATCTCGGAGACGGCAGAGATGAACGGCGACGTGATCACGCCCAAGATCACCATCGCCAACGGCGCCCGCTTCTCCGGCGGCATCCGCATGAAAGAAGAAGGGGTCAAATCCTAAGACCTGGTCCGTTCATATTGACCTCGGATTTCGTCCCCCAGGGCGACCAGGTCCAGGCTATCGACCGGCTCACCGAAGGCCTCCAGTCCGGCGCCCGCCACCAGGTCCTCAAGGGCGTCACCGGCTCCGGCAAGACCTTCACCATGGCCAACCTCATCGCCAGGGTCAACCGGCCGGTCCTGGTCATCTCGCACAACAAGACCCTGGCCGCCCAGCTCTACCAGGAATTCCGCCGCTTCTTCCCCCGCAACGCCGTCGAGTACTTCGTCAGCTACTACGACTACTACCAGCCCGAGGCCTTCATCCCGTCCTCCAACACCTATATCGCCAAGGAAGCGACCATCAACGACGAGATCGACCGCCTTCGCCTCTGCGCGACGAACTCGCTCTTCGCCCGCCGCGACGTCATCATCGTCGCCTCGGTCTCGTGCATCTACGGCATCGGCGCCCCGGAGACATACTATTCGATGAGCTTTTCTCTCACCGTGGGCGAGTCCCTGGGCCGCAAGGGCCTCCTCGAGAAGCTCGTCTCCGTCCAGTACGAGCGCGAAGGCGGGGAATTCAAGAGGGGGACCTTCCGCGTCCGCGGCGACATCGTCGAAGTCTTCCCGAGCTATGAGGACTCGGCCTGCCGCATCGAGCTCGAGGACGGCCGGATCAAGGCCATCTCGGCCATCGACCCGCTGCTCGGCAAGATCCGCGAGACCCTCGACACGGTCATGATCCATCCCCGGACCTTCTTCTCGACCCCCGCCGAAACCCTCCGCACGGCCGTCGTTGGCATCGAGGCCGAGCTCAAGGAGCAGGTCGCCCATTTCCAGGCCCGGGGCATGGCCGTCGAGGCCGAACGGATCGAGGAGCGCGCCCTCTACGACATCGAGATGCTGCGCGAGTTCGGCTACTGCCCGGGCATCGAGAACTACTCCCGCCATCTGACCGGCCGGGCCGCCGGCGAGCCGCCCTTCACCCTGCTCGATTATTTTCCCGCCGACTTCCTGACCATCATCGACGAGTCCCACGTCACGGTGCCCCAGATCGGGGGCATGTACGCCGGCGACCGCTCCCGCAAGCTGACCCTGGTCGAGCATGGCTTCCGCCTGCCCTCCGCGCTCGACAACCGGCCCCTCAACTTCGACGAGTTCGCGTCCCGCGTCGGCCAGACGCTCTATGTCTCGGCGACCCCGAGCCTCTTCGAGATCAAGCGGTCGCCCGGCCGCGTCGTCGAGCAGGTCATCCGCCCGACCGGCCTGACCGACCCGGAGCTCGAGATCCGGCCCATCCGCGGCCAGGTCGACGACCTCATGGCCGAGATCCGGGCCCGGGCCGCCCGCAACGAGCGCGTCCTCGTCACGACGCTGACCAAGAAGATGGCCGAGGACCTGTCACGCCACTACCACGAGCTCGGCCTGCGCGTCCGCTATCTCCACTCCGAGGTCGAGACGCTCGATAGGGTCAAAGTCCTGCGCGACCTGCGCAAGGGCCAGTTCGACGCCCTCATCGGCATCAACCTCCTTCGCGAGGGCCTGGACCTGCCCGAGGTCTCGCTCGTGGCCATCCTCGACGCCGACAAGGAGGGCTTCCTGCGCTCGTCGACGGCGCTCATCCAGACCTTCGGCCGGGCCGCCCGCAACGTCGCCGGGAAAGCCATCCTCTACGCGGACACGATCACCGACTCCATGAAGATCGCCATCGCGGAGACGACGCGCCGCCGCAAGATCCAGGAGGACTACAACGCCGCGCACGGCATCACGCCGCAGTCGATCGTCAAGGGCATCGACGAGGTCCTGACCTCGATCTACGAGCGCGATTACCTCGACTACACCCGCATCTCCGAGGACAAGGACATCTACCTCTCGCCGATCAAGCGCAAGAAGCGGATGGACGAGCTGGCCAAGCTCATGAAGGAGGCCTCCGCCTCGCTCGAGTTCGAGAAGGCGGCCGCCTACCGCGACGAGCTGGCCAAGCTCAAGAAGCGCGAGCTCGAGCTGGGGCTCTGACGAGCCCCCCCAAGTCCATGGCGGAATTCAGCGAGCTCAAGGAGAAGGCGGCGGCCCTGCCGGACAAGCCGGGCATCTACTTCTTCAAGACCGCCTCGGGCGAGGTCGTCTACATCGGCAAGGCCCGCTCTCTTCGTGACCGCGTCCGCTCCTATTTCCTGGCCAACCCGGACTTCAAGGTCCGCAACATCCTCCGCGAGACGGCGGACATCGATTACATCCTGACCGGCTCCGAGAAGGAAGCCGCCTTTCTCGAGAACAACTACGTCCAGCAGCACCAGCCCCGCTTCAACCTCCGCCTCAAGGACGACAAGAGCTTCCCCTACCTCAAGATGACGACCGGCGAGGCCTGGCCCGGCATTTACTTCAGCCGGAAGGTCGAGCCCGACGGCTCCCGCTATTTCGGCCCGTTCAGTCCGGCCCATCGGGCCCGTTCGTCGATCCACCTCGTCAACAAGCACTTCCTCGTTCGCGGCTGCGAGGACGCCGTCTTCCGCGGCCGCAAGCGGCCCTGTCTCGAGTACGAGCTCAAGCTCTGCGCGGCGCCCTGCGTCGGGTCCATCTCCGAAGCCGATTACCGCGAGAACGTCGAGAACGCCTGCCTCTTCCTCGATGGCCGCATGCCCGAGCTGGCCCGCACGCTTAAATCGCGAATGGAGCGGGCGGCCGCCGAGGAGAAATTCGAGGAGGCGGTCCGTTGGCGCGATCTCCTGCGCACGATCGAGGACTACCGGGACCGGCCCGGCGCGATCTCCACGGCCCTCGAGGACCAGGACGTCGTCGGCCTGGCCCGCGGCCACGGCCGCGCGGCCGTCTACGTCTTCTTCATGCGCAAGGGCAAGATCCGGAGCTCGGCCGCACGGGTCGTCGACGCGGCGGCGGGCGTCCCGGACGCCGAGGTGCTGGGCGGGTTCCTGGCCGGCTTCTATTCCGACCACGAGCTGCCGCCGCGCTTGCTCCTGCCAGCGCAGCCGGCCCAGGCGACCGGCTTCCAGGCGCTCCTCGGCTGGGCCAAGGTCCGCGTCATCGCCCCCCGCGGCGGGAAGAACCGCAAGCTCGTCGAGATGGCCGGCCGCAACGCCGAGGCCTTCCTCCGCAAGCAGGCCGCCGAGGCCAAGCCCCTCGAGGAGTTGAAGACGGCCCTCGGGCTTCCGGCACTGCCCCGCACGATCGAGGGCTTCGACATCTCCAATACCGGCGGCGAGGAATCGGTCGGTTCCCTCGTCGTCTTCCGCGACGGCCGGCCCGACAAGGACGCCTACCGCAAGTTCCTCATCCGGACCGTCGAGGGCTCGAACGACGTGGCCAGCTTGGGCGAAGTCATCTCCAGGAGGTACCGGAAGGTCCTCGACGAAGGGACGCCCCTCCCCGACCTGGTCATGGTCGACGGCGGCAAGCCCCAGCTCGGCGCCGCGGAGAAAGCGCTGGCCGGGCTCAGCCTCGCCCACATGCCGCTCGTGGCCATCGCCAAGAAGGAAGAGATCCTGTTCACCCCGGCCGCGCGCGACGGCATCCGCCTCGACCGGACGTCGGGAGCCCTAAAGCTCGTCCAGGCCGTCCGCGACGAGACCCACCGCTTCGCCATCACCTTCCATCGCGGCCGCCGCGAGAAGAAGAGCTTCGAATCGCTCCTCGACGGCATCCCGGGGGTCGGCCCGAAGAAGAAGTCGTCGCTCCTCGCCCGCTACGGAAGCATCGACGCTATCCGCAGTGCCCCGCGGGCCGAGCTCGACGCTCTCATCGGCGCCGCCGCGGCGGCCAAGGCCCTGGCGCGGCTGAAATCGGAATAGGGCCCAAGCCCGCATGAACCATATGCGCCGGCTCTCCGAGCCCAGGGGACATTGTTTGCCATGCGTCCCGCTGCCACCCTGATCAAACCCTGTACCGACAATCCGGTCATACCCGAAAACCTGGGCTACGCTTTGCGGGCGGCCGGGCCGCCACCGTGAAGACGACGATCTGCTCGCGGCTGATGACCGTCACCACCGCCGCAGGCCGGGTCCTGGCCTAGATCCGAACAGAGGGACCCGGGAAGGGGCAAGCCTGAGGTCAGCCCCTCCGCTTGTTCTTGATCTGATCGAGGAGCAGCTTGACCCGGTCGAGCTCCCGGGCCTGAGCTCTCTGCTGTTCCATGTTGACCGAGATCTCCCGTTCGATCTTCTGCCTCTGTCTTTCGAGGCTCCTGCCTTTGTCGACCAGTTTCTTGTAGCGGCGCTCGGCCCCCCGAAGATCCTTCTCGCGCGAGGAGGTCATCTGGCTGTGATCGTAGTTCCCGATGAGGACCCCCAGGTCGCCGAAAAAGCCTTCAGCTCCTAGGCTCGAAAACACTTGCGGGAGCGGGGCGCCGCCGGCGGCCGCCCCTTCTCCGGTCAGGCCTCGCGACAGGATGTCCTCGCCCGGTTCCGCCAAGATAACGGACAGGGTCGATAGGGCTCTCTCCCCCGAGCCCTTGCCCTTGACCTGGTAATAGACATCATAGGTCCGGTCGTCGGAGTCGTGCAGGCGGACCGACGAGACCGAGGTGAGTCCATTATTGTTGCGGAGCTTGCCCCCCCGCTGCTCGAGGTATTGGCCGATGGCGTTCGTCACGTCCTTGGCCGGATACCGGAACTCGAAGACCTTGGCGGCCAGAGTAGTCTTCTTGTACTCGACGGTCCCGTCGTAGCTCCGGACCGGGTCGATCGCCTGGATGGACCGGTCCTGGGCCGCCAGGAGGCCCGGGACGGAGAGAGCGATAGCCAAGAGCATGATCGTTGTCTTTTTCATGGGGTCATTATAGCATGCCCAGCGGCCCGCGGGCACGCCTTCACAGGACGAGACGGACGAGCCAGCTCAGCACCACGGCGACGCCAATGCTGAGCCCGACCGAAACGAAGGCCCACTTCCTGCCGATCTCTTTCCACAGGATGGCGCACGTCGACAGGCACGGGATGAAGAAGCTGATGAAGACGGTGAAGACGACGACCTGCTCGCGGCTGACGACCGTCATGAGGCTCTGGTAGTCGACCCCCAGCGCCTGGAGCATCATGATGAGCGACAGCTCCTTGCGCAGGAAGCCGAAGACGAGGGTCACGCCAAGCTCGTGGGGCAGGCCGAGCCCCTTGACAACGAGCGGGGCCAGGAGGTCGTTGATCCAGCCATCGGCCCTGAAATAGGTCAACAGGCTCAGCACGAGGCTGCCGCCGATGAGGAGCGGCCAGGCGAACTTGATGAACGAGTAGACCTGGAGCCAGGTCTTGCGGACGATGGAGCTGAGGCGCGGCGCCTTGAGAGAGGGGATCTCCAGGATCAGTCCCGGCGACGGTTCCTTGATGAACCGGCTGAGGACCCAGCCGATGACGGCGATGATAAGGATATTGGCGGCATAGAAGCCCATGGCCCAGAGCGGTCCCAGGTAGAAGGCGACGAGGGCCAGGACGATCGTCGTCCGGGCCGAGCATGGGATAAAGGGAATGAGGAGCGAGGTCAGGATGCGGTCCCGGCGCGACTCGAGGATCCGGGTGGACACGATGGCCGGGACGTTGCACCCGAAGCCGAGGATGAACGGCGAGACCGACTTGCCGTGGAGCCCGATGCGATGCATGAACGCGTCGAGGAGGAAGCCCGCGCGGGCGAGGTAGCCGAAATCCTCGAGTGCCGACATGAGGAACAGGAGGGGCAGGAAATAGGGCAGGACGATGGCCACCCCGCCGCCGACCCCCTGGATGAGCCCCTCGGCGAGGTGGAAGAGCAGTCCGTCCCCGAGGCGCGCCCCCAACACGTCCCTCAGCTTGTTGAAAGGCCCGAGCAAGAGCGATTCGAGAGGATTGCCGACTTCGAAGATGATGACAAAGAAGGCCAGGAAGACCGCGGCCAGGATGACGTAGCCGAACACGGGGTGCATGAGGACAGCGTCGACCTTCTTGTCCCAGGTCATCCGCTTGCCGTGCAGGAGGCGGCTCGACTCTTCGGAGAGCTTCATGGCCTGGTGATGGCGCTCCGCCGAGATGACCTCGTACGCGGGCGCGCCGCGGTCCTTCTCGATGGCCCTCCGGGCGCGGTCGACGGTCTCTTTGAGCCCGGGCTCCACGTCGCCGAGGAAATCGCCGCAGGCGTGGCCGGCCGTCTCGATGAGCTTGACGGCCGTGAAGCGTTTATTCGAGACGATGGGGAACCCCGCGGGCAGGAGGCGCTCGACCTCCGCGACCTCGGTCTCGACGTCGTCCGAGAAGCGGATCGGCTTGAGAGACTGGCCCTTGTCCATAACGTCGAAAGCCCTGACCAGAAGCTCGCGGACGCCGCGGCCGTGGGCGGCGATAGTCGGGACGACGGGGACGCCGAGGAGCCGCTCGGCCTTGCCCGGGTCGAGCTCGATGCCCCTGCGCTCGGCGACGTCGATCATGTTGAGGGCGATGATCATCGGGTAGCGGAGCTCGATGAGCTCGAGCGTGAGCTCGAGGCCGCGGCTCAGGGTCGAGGCGTCGACGACGTTGATAACGAGGTCGGGCTTCTCCGCGAACAGGTGCGTCAGGACGACCTGTTCGGCGGGATCGGTCGTACAGAGCGAGTAGGTCCCGGGCAGGTCGACGACGTCGACGAGCCGCCCGTCGATGGAGACCCGGCTATGGGTGTGCTTGATAGATGTGCCGGGGAAGTTCGAGGTCTCGGCTTTGGGGCCGGCGATCGAGTTGAAGAGCGTGCTCTTGCCGCTGTTCGGCTGTCCGATGAAGATGACGGTCGGGATGTCAGGACGGCTCATGGACGGCTTCGACGCGGACCTTCTGGGCGACGCCGCGTCCCAGGGCGACGGTGGTGTCCGATCGGCAGCTGCGGACGAGGAGCGGCCCCCTGAGAATGGCCTGGCCGTCGAGCTCGACGATGTCGCCTTTGTGGAACCCCAGGGCCATGAGGCGGCGGCGGACGCTTTCGCCGCCGGTAAGGTCGACGATGCGCAGGGGTCGTCCGTGAGGGGCGTTGGTCAGGTTCATGGCATCACCGGCAAACCAGTTTACCCCATCCCGCCGGTGGAAGCAAAATGCGGGCCGGAAAAGGCCCGGCTCAGTAGAGGACCTTGATCTCGCCGAGATCGGCGATGCGCTTGTCGAGCCAGGCGATGATCAGGTCCCGCCGGGATATGGTCGCCGCGATCTCGTCGTCGGTCAGGTACTCGCCCACGGCGGCCCGGACCGACTCGGCGGTCAAGGCCTTGAGGGCCTCGTAGAACGACCGCGGCAGCGTCGCCATGATGAACTTGGGGTTCTCCGCGTTTTTCTCGTCATAGATCAGGTCCGTTCGGGCCCGCTTGGTCGTCTCGAAAGACCGGGAATGATCGATGAGGATCATCCGCCAATCGTCCATGATGAGATAGTTCCGCTGGTGGCGGTCGACGTTGTAGATCAGGTTATCGAAGGCCCGCTGAAGGCAGAATCTCTTGGAGAAATCCGCGACTTGGATGCCTCTCGGATTGAGCTTCTTCTTGAGGACCTCCTCCATGGTGTTCCAGGCATCCTCCCAGAGCTGGCACGATCCCTGGCCCTTGAATTCGCGTTCGACCGTGGCCGGGACCATGTGGAGCCCCAAGGCCCGGCTCAGCCGGTAGGCGGCGATCTCGCCCTTCCAGGTCTCCTTGAACCCCCGGATCCTCGCCCCGAAAACATCCTTCCAGACGGCCTTGCGCCGGACACCGTCTTTCTCGAGCGTCAGGACCCAGGGACTGGTTACGGCCTTCTCCCCCGTGAGCTGCTCCTTGTCTACGACATTGGCGGTCTTGAGAAAGTCCTCCCACTTGTCGTATTCGGCCTGCTCGGAGGCGGTGATCTGGGCCCAGAGCCCGCTTCCGGTCCCCAGGACGGAGACGATCAAAAAGACGAGCGCGGTTCTTTTCATGTCGACCCCTCCCCTCCATCAAGATCTTTTGGCCCTCAGTCTAGGTCGGCAGACCGGGAAAGTCAACGAAGGAAGATCCGGATAAAAGGCTATCGGAATTGTCGGATTTCTGTAATAATAAGGGCGAGGCCTTTGGCCGCATCTCGGAGAGACGAGGGGAAAGGCTATGTTCGTCTGGATCGTCCACCGCGTGACCGGCTTGATGCTGATCGTCCTGCTGGCGATCAAGTTCCTGACGTCGTTCTTCCTCATGACCAAGGCGCAGAAGCCCGATTGGGCGCTCCTCCTTCATACCAATCCCCTCACCGACACGTTCCTGATCGTTGCCGGCGTCACCCACGCCTTCTACGGCCTGAGGACGGTCGTCATCGACTTGGGCGTGAGGAAGGAAAAACTGCTCTTCTGGATCTTCACGACGATGGCGGCGCTGGTCACCGCGGCGCTCCTCATCGTCTATTACACACGGGATTATTAGGATGATCCGTCAGGACCTGATCATCGTCGGCGGAGGGCTGGCCGGGCTATCGGCCGCCTTGGGCGTCGACCCGGGTCTCAAGGTCGCGGTCATATCCAAGGTCCACCCCCTCCGGTCGCACTCGGTCGCCGCCCAGGGCGGGATCAACGCGGCCCTGGCCGGCCACCCGGATGGCGGCGACGATACCTGCGAGAGGCACGCCTTCGACACCATCAGGGGCAGCGATTATCTCGCGGACCAGGACGCGGCGGAGCTCCTCTGCGGCCGGGCCATTCCGACCATCCACGAGCTCGACCACTGGGGGGCGCCGTTCAGCCGGTTCCCCGACGGGAGGATCGCCCAGCGGCCGTTCGGCGGGGCCGGATTCCCCCGGACCTGCTACGCCGCCGACCGGACGGGCCACATCCTCCTCCATACCCTCTACGAACAGGCCGTCCGGCGCAACGTCACCTTCTATGACGAATGGCTGGTGACGGACATCATCGTCCGCGATCGGCGGCTCGTCGGCCTCGTGGCCTACGACCTGGCCGGAGGCGAGATCATACCGCTCCGGGCGAGGGCGGTCATCTTCGCGACGGGGGGATACGGCCGCATTTACCACCGCTCGACGAACGCCTACATCAACCTCGGCGGCGGGATCGGGATGGCTTATAAGGCGGGGATCCCGCTCAAGGACATGGAGTTCGTCCAGTTCCACCCGACCACCCTCTTCGGCAAGAACATCCTCATGACCGAAGGCGCCCGGGGCGAAGGCGGCTACCTGGTCAATGCCAAGGGGCGGCGGTTCATGGAGGACTACGCGCCCAAGGCCATGGAGCTCGCCCCCCGCGACATCGTGGCCCGTTCCATCCAGACCGAGATCGATAAAGGGAACGGGTTCGAGAGCGAGTACGTCCACCTCGACCTCAGGCACCTCGGCCGGGAAAAGATCCTCCAGCGGCTGCCGGGGATCAGGGATATCTGCATCCACTTCGCCGGGCTCGACCCCGTCGACCGGCCGATCCCCATCCAACCCGCCCAGCACTATTCCATGGGCGGGATCGACGTCGACGCGACCTGCGCCTCCCCCGTCGAGGGGTTCTTCGCGGCCGGGGAATGCGCCTGCGTCAGCGTCCACGGCGCCAATCGTCTCGGCGGGAATTCGCTCCTCGAGTCGATCGTTTTCGGCAGGATCGCGGGCGAGTCGGCCTCCCGCTACCTCCGGGGCGGCCCCTCCGAAGCGGGAGGCGACAGGGAAACGGCGGAGAGGGCCCGGGCGCTCAAGGCCATGATGCAGACCGTCCACGAGCGGGAGGCGGGCGAGAACGTCTTCCAGCTCCTCAACCGGCTCAAGCGGCTGATGAGCGACACGGCCGGCATCTTCCGCGACGCCCCGACTCTGCGCCGGGGACTCGAAGAGCTGGTCGAGCTCCGGGAGGCCTACCGCCGCGTGTTCATCTACGGCGCCTGCGGCCGGTATTGCCAAGAGATGGTCGTGCTCGTCGAGTTCGAGCACATGTTGGAGGTCGCCGAAGTCATCCTCCTTGGCGCCCTCAGGCGGGAGGAGACCCGGGGGTCTCATTTCCGGACGGACTTCCCCAAACGGGACGACGCGGCCTGGCTCAAGCACACGATCGTCACCCGGTCGGACAAGGGTCCCGTGATCACTTACCAGGACCTCCAAGCCGGCCGGTATGCCCCCGAGGAGAGAAAATATTGACCTTCAAGATCCTCCGTTTCGACGCGCAAAAGGACGAACGGCCTCATTTCCAGGTCTACCTTCACGCGCCGAAGCCGCATGAGACCGTCCTCGAGGCGTTGAAGGACATCCGCGACCAGCAGGACCCCTCCCTCTCCTTCCGCTACAGCTGCCGCGAGGCCGTCTGCGGGTCATGCGGCATGGTCATCAACGGGCGGATCTCCCTCGCCTGCCGCACTCAGGTCAATGACCTGGGATCGGATGAGGTCGTCATCGAGCCCCTCCCCAACCTCGAGATCCAGAAAGACCTGATCGTCGACCTCAGCCCGTTTTGGGAGGCCTACCGCCGGATCGAGCCGTTCCTCCAGGCCCGGGGAGATAGCCCCGGAACGGGGCACTTGGTCTCCGAGAAGGACATGGAGAAGGTCTTCCAGTACGTCACCTGCATCCTGTGCGCCTGCTGTTACAGCGCCTGCCCGGTCGCGACCAGGGACGGAAGATACGCCGGGCCGGCCGCGCTGGCCAAACTCTACCGGTTCGCCATCGACCCCCGCGACGAGCGTCCGTTCTCGGCGCTCGAGCGCGTGGACGGCCCGGACGGCGTCTGGGGCTGCGACACCGTCTTCCGCTGCAACGATGTCTGCCCCAAGGACGTCCGGCCCGCCGACGGCATCGAAGGCCTGAGGCGGAAGATCATCGCCGGCAGAGCGAAACGACTTGTCAGGGGGAAGACATGAAGCTCCCCTATTCCCTCTTCTCGCGGCGCGCCTTCCTGAACAGCCTCATCGGGGGCTGGCTGGCCGCCCTGGGCGCGGCCTTCATCAGCCCGCTCCTCAAGTACGTCGTTCTCCCGACGCCGGAGCCGGACCAGGTTTCGTTGCCGCTCGCGGACGTCGAGGACCTGGCCGCCGGCTCCGTCCAAGGCTTCGCCTGGGGGAACAAGCCCGGGCTCCTCAAGAAAGCGGAGGACGGATCCTTCATCGCCTTCGTCGGCGTCTGCACCCATCTCGACTGCAACGTCAGCTACGTCGTCGAGCAGAAGCGGTTCTATTGCGCCTGCCACGAAGGCTGGTACGACGAGAACGGCGTCAACGTCGCCGGGCCGCCTCCGTCGCCCCTGCGTCGTCTGGACGTCAGCGTCGAGGGGGACGCTTTGATCGTCAGGAGGCGGGCCTGACGCCATGAGGACTCTCCGCGACTGGTTCGACGAGCGTTTGGGCTTCGGGGCCGTGATCGGATTCCTGGAGAAAAAGGACGTTCCTCGACACAAGCACACTGTCTTTTATTACACGGGAAGCTCGATCCTGTTTTTCCTGGGGATCCAGATCGTCACCGGCGTCCTCCTGGCCTTCTATTATCAGCCGACCCTGGCCGGGGCCAATCCCAGCGTCGCCCGGATCGTGACGGAGCTTCCGTTGGGCTGGCTCCTCCGTTCCGTCCACAGCTGGTCGTCGACATTCATGATCGCGATCGTCTTCATCCACCTCCTGGGCATCGCCTTCACCAAGGCCTACCGCAGGCCGCGCGAGGCCACCTGGATCACCGGCGTCCTGCTCTTGGCCGCATCCCTGGCTTTCGGATTCACGGGATACCTCCTGCCCTGGGACGAGCTCTCGCTGGCGGCGACGAAAGTCGGTACGAACCTCCCCCGATCGATCCCGGTCGTGGGGGCCTGGCTGACCGGGGTCATGCGGGCCGGGGAGGACGTGACGGGGGACACGCTCTCGCGGTTTTTCATTTTCCATGTGTCGGTCCTCCCGATCGCCATCCTGGCCCTGCTCGGCGCGCATCTCTTCCTCGTCCAGCGGCACGGGATGAGCGTTCCGCTCGAAGAGGAGCGGAAGGGCGGCAAGGGGCCCGTCCTTCCCTTCTGGCCGAACTTCGCCTACCGTGAGGCGGGGGTCTGGCTGATCCTCCTGGGACTGCTCGTGACGATCGCCGTCGTTGCCGCCCCGGGTCTCGGGCCCCAGGCGGACCTGATGTCCCCGGCCCCGGAGGGGATCAAGCCCGAATGGTATTTTCTGTTCATGTTCCAGACGTTGAAGCTCTTCCCGGCCAGGATTCTGGGCCTCAACGGCGAGATGGTCGCCGTTCTGCTCATGATGGCCGGGATGGGCCTCGTCGCCGTCCTTCCGTTCATCGACAATCGCCCCGCGGAGCGCAAGGGAAAGATCATCACGGGACTGGCCTGGGCGGGCCTCGCCTACGCGGTGGTGATGTCGATTTGGGGCCTCCTATGAACGGGCGGCGGCGATGGGTTTCGATCCTGACGATCTTGGCGCTGGCGCCATGTCTCGCCGCCGGGATCCTCGGGGCCGGGAGCCAGGACGCGCCCGAGGCGCGGGCCCAACAGGCGGCGGTCAAAGCCCCCGCCGAAGGGACCGAGGCGGCGCCCCGGCCGCCCAAGGAACGGATGGCGGTCGTCGTGCTCCTGACCTGGGTTTGGATCTCGATCCTGGTGCTTTTCTGGCTGCTCCGACTCCGGGTCAGGGAAGCGGATAGGGTCTTCAACATGGGGCTCCGTCGCACGGCGGGAAAAGCTCCCGAGGAACGGGGACACTGATGGCCAAGCCGGGCAAGACGATCGATCCGCACATCGTCTGGACCCCCGACTATTGCAAGCACTGTTCGACATGTATCACCATCTGCCCGGTCAAGAACCTCGAATTCCGTGACGACGAGATGACCTCCTTGGGGAAGTGCACCCAATGCCTTCTTTGCACCAAGTACTGTCCCGATTTCGCCATTGAGGTCGAGGCCAAGAAGAAATGAGGACCCTGGTCATGGGCAACGAAGCGGTGGCCTGCGGGGCCCTGAAGGCCGGCATGACATTCTTCGCGGCCTACCCCATCACCCCGGCCTCGGAGATCATGCACGAGCTGGCCGAGCACGAGCCCGAGATCGTGTTCGTTCATGCCGAGGATGAGATCGCCTCCATCCACATGGCCATCGGGGCGAGCTTGGCCGGACGCAAGGCGATGACCAGCACCTCGGGGCCGGGGATGTCGCTGAAGCAGGAGGGACTCGGGCTGGCCCACATGATGGAGGTCCCCCTGGTCGTCGTCAACGTGCAGCGGGTCGGGCCGAGCACGGGCATGCCGACGCTGCCGGCCCAGGGCGACGTCCTCCAGGCCGCCCACGGCAGCCACGGGGACTACGTCCCCCTCGTCCTCTACCCGTCGTCGGTCGAGGAGTGTTACCGGACGACGATCGCGGCCTTCAACGCCGCCGAGGATTCCCGGAGCCCGGTCATACTCCTCCTCGACGGATATCTGGCCCACCTCCAGGAGACGATCGACCTCGACGCGATCCCCGTCGAGGTCAGGCCCCGGAGCCTCGCCCCGCTCGGGCAGGGCCGGAGACACTTCACCGGGCTCCTGGCCAAAGACGGCATCCCCAAAACCAAGGACACCGCGTACTATCGGGAATGGTACGCGCGCTTCAAAGCCAAGATGCTCGACGCGGCCGCGCGCTATCGCCTCTTCGACTATCACAGGAATCCGGCCTCTCGCACCCTGGTCATCGCCTACGGCATCACCCACCGGGTGATCAGCCCGATCCGCGGCTCCTATTCCCTGTTCAAGCCGATCCGGATGTTCCCCGTCCTCGAGGACGAGCTCCGGGCCGCCGCGGCCGAGCATGATCGCGTCGTCGTCGTGGAGATGAACGACGGCCAGTATCGGGGGGAAGTCCAGAAGGTCTTGAGGCGGGAGGTCCTGGGCGTCAGCCTCCTTGGCGGGACGATCAGCCTGAAGGAGGTCCGGGAGCGTCTCCATGGATTATAAAGACTATATCAAGTGGGACCGGATGCCCACGACCTGGTGCCCGGGGTGCGCCATCGGGACGGTCTTCAAGCAAACGGCCTTCGCCCTGGCCGAGCTGGGGCCTTCCGCCGAGGAGCTGACCGTCGTGTCGGGCATCGGCTGCAGCGGCCGGGCGGCCGGGTATTTCAACGTCGACAGCGTTCACTCCACCCATGGCCGGGCCCTGCCTTTGGCCGAGGGGATCAAGAGGGCCAATCCCCGGCTCAAGGTCCTCGTCTTCAGCGGCGACGGCGACCTCGTCGGCATCGGCGGCAACCATCTCCTGCACTCGGCGCGGCGCGACATCGATCTGGCCGTCATCTGCATCAACAACGCGACCTACGGCATGACCGGCGGGCAGATGGCGCCGACGACCCCGGCCGGAACGAAGACCCTGACCTCGCCCCGCGGCAGCGCCTACGCCCCGCTCAACATCCAGGGGATCGTCACCAGCAACAGGCGCCACTGGTTCGCCCGATCGTCGACGTTCCACATCGCCCATCTGCAGCGGACCATCCGGGAGGCCATGGAATGGCCGGGCTTCGCCTTTGTCGAGGTCATGGGCTTCTGCATCGAGAATTGCGGCCGGAGGCTCGGCTTCAAATCCGGCCACGAGATGCTCGTCAAGCTCAAAGCGGACTTCAAGCCCAAGGCCGCCTCAGACGGCCCCCTGGGTGAATTCCAACTGGGAGTCGACAAGAATGACGGTCAGATCAGCTAGGCCCGAGGACTGCGGCGCCGTCAACGACATGATGGTCCGGCTCATCGACGAGATCTACGGACACGAGTCCGAAGAGGTCCGCCGGGTCCTCAAGGCGAACTTCACCGAGGGAGCCCTCACGGAGCTCTGCGGCGAGGAGCACGCCGTCCTCTATGTCGTCGAGGTCGACGGCCGGGTCGTGGCCTTCCTCTACGGCTGGTTCTTCCGCTACGTCTTCACGATCTACTGGATCTACAGCCAGAGGGAATTCCGGGGGAAGGGGGCCGTCCGGGACCTCCTCAACCACGCCGAGACAGAGCTCCGGGCGAAAGGCTGCTGGAGGCTCGAGATGTACGCCTACGCCGAGAACAACCGCTTCCTCGACTTCAGCGCCAATCTCGGCTTCACCAAGGGCGTGCTCATCGAAAAGAGCATGTTCGGGTTCAAGATCCAGAATATCTACAAGGTCCTCGAGGAGCCTGACGCGGAGAAGCGCGAAACGCGGATCAAGATCGTCGGCGAGGCCGGCCAGGGCGTCAAGCTCCTCTCTTACACCCTGGCCCAGATACTCGCCCAGCTGGGGCGCGAGGTCTCCCTCAGCCTGGCTTACGACGCCTCGGTGCGGGGCGGGACGATCAGCGCCGACCTGATCTACTCCACCCAGGCGATCGAGAATCCCGTCATCGACGAGGCCGACGTCCTGATCAAGTTCACCAGGACCCGGGATTGGTTCCCGGCCAAGACCCTGGTCATCGACGAGAGCATGTGCCGGGAGGCGTCCGTCTCCTGCAGCCTCCAGAGCGACAAGGGCACCATGTACGGGTTCGAGGACGTCGCCGTGTCCGTTTTCGGCAGCAAGATCTACATCAACATGATCGCCCTGGGCCGCATCCTCCGGCACATCGGGATCAATATCCTCCTCCTCAACATCAAGGAGCTCCTGCCCGCGCGGGCGATCGAGAAGAACCTCGAGGCCATCAAGTACGGCTTCAGCTACCGGGACGACGTCTAGCCGCGCGGGAGCCCGGGACACGGGCCGTCCCGAGATTGACTTCCCGGGGGGATTCTGCTAAAAAATGGTAAATGTACAAGTGGATTTCCCGCAAGCTGTTCGGCACTGAGAACGACCGCACCCTCAAGAGGATCACCCCTCTCGTCCCCGTCATCAACGACCTCGAATCCCGCATCGAGTCCCTGACCGACGACCAGCTCCGGGCCAAGACGGCCGAGTTCCGGGAGAAGCTCGCCCAGGGCGCCGCCCTCGACGACATCCTGCCGGAGGCCTTCGCGGTCGTCCGCGAGGCTTCCAGGCGGACGACGAAGATGCGCCATTTCGACGTCCAGCTCATCGGCGGCGCCGTCCTCCATCAGGGCAGGATCGCCGAGATGAAGACGGGCGAAGGAAAAACGCTCGTCGCCACCTTGCCGGCCTACCTCAACGCCCTCCCCGGGCAGGGCGTCCACATCGTCACGGTCAACGACTACCTGGCCAAGCGCGACACGGAGTGGATGGGCGCCATCTACCGCTTCCTGGGCCTCACCGTCGGCACGATCCAGCACGACCTCGGGGACGCCGACCGCTACACGGCTTACCGCGCCGACATCACCTACGGCACGAACAACGAGTTCGGCTTCGACTACCTTCGCGACAACATGAAGTTCCGCCTGGCCGACCTGGCCCAGCGCGAATTCAACTACGCCATCGTCGACGAGGTCGACAGCATCCTCATCGACGAGGCCCGGACGCCGCTCATCATCTCCGGCCCGACCAACGAGTCGACCCAGCTTTACACCCAGGTCGACACGCTCGTCCGCCGCTTCCAGAAGGACAAGCACTTCACGCTCGACGAGAAGACCCGGACCGTTTCCATCCAGGAGGCCGGCGTGGCCGAGGCCGAGCGCGTCCTCGGCGTCACGAACCTCTACGACATGGCCAACATGGAGTTCGTCCACGCCATCAACACGGCCCTCAAGGCCCATCATCTCTTCAAGCGGGACGTCGACTACATGATCCAGGACGGCAAGGTCGTCATCGTCGACGAGTTCACAGGCCGGCTCATGCCGGGCCGCCGCTACAGCGACGGCCTCCACCAGGCCCTCGAGGCCAAGGAGCGGGTCAAGGTCGAGGAGGAGAACCAGACCCTGGCCTCGGTGACCTTCCAGAACTACTTCCGCATGTACAAGAAGCTGGCCGGGATGACGGGCACCGCGGCCACAGAGGCGGAAGAGTTCCGCCACATCTACGGCCTCGACGTCGTCGAGATCCCGACCAACAAGACCCTCGTCCGCCTGGAGAATCCCGACGTCATCTACCGGACCGGCCCGGAGAAATGGACCGCCGTGGCCGAGGAGATCATCGATCTCAATGCGAAGGGCCGCCCCGTCCTCGTCGGCACGATCTCGATCGAGAAATCCGAGCACCTCAGCACCCTGCTCCGCCGCAAGAACATCCGGCACGTCGTCCTCAACGCCAAGTACCACGAGCAGGAGGCATCGATCATCGCCCAGGCCGGCCGCATCGGGGCCGTGACCATCGCCACGAACATGGCCGGCCGCGGCGTCGACATCCTTCTCGGCGGCAATCCCGAGTATCTGGCCAAGGAGCAGGTCAAAAAGAGCGGCCTCGACCCGGCCAAAGTCTCGCCCGATCAGTACCAGGCCCAATACGAGAAGGCCATGCCAGAGGTCATCGCGGTGACCCAGAAGGAGCACGAAGCCGTCGTGGCCCTCGGCGGGCTCCACGTCCTCGGCACCGAGCGCCACGAGGCCCGGCGCATCGACAACCAGCTCCGCGGGCGCGCCGGCCGCCAGGGCGATCCCGGCTCCTCGCGTTTCTACCTTTCTCTCGAGGACGACCTCATGCGCATCTTCGGCAGCGAGCGCATCTCCGGGCTCATGGGCCGTATCGGCATGGGCGACGGCGTGCCCATCGAGCACGGCATGATCACCCGGGCCATCGAGCGGGCCCAGAAGCAGGTCGAAGGGCAGAACTTCACCGTCCGCAAGCACCTCCTCGAGTACGACGACGTTATGAATAAGCAGAGGGAGACGATCTACAGCCAGCGGCGCAAGATCCTCAAGGGCGAGGACCAGCGCGACTACTTCCTCGGCCTCATCGACAACCTCGTCGAGTGGATGCTCGACACGCACGCCAATAAGGACGCCTCGCCCGAGGACTGGGACCGCGCGGCCCTGCACCAGGCCGTCCTGGCCCAGTTCGGGCTGGACATCGAAACGCTGGGGATCGACTGGAACACGGTCGTTCACGACGAGCTCAGGGGCGCCCTCACCAAGGGCCTCATCGCGGCCCTGGAGGCCAAGGAGCGGCAGCTCGGGCCGTTCATGCGGGAGTTCGAGCGGATGATCCTCCTCCAGGTCATCGATTCGCAGTGGAAGGACCACCTCCTCGAGATGGACCATCTCAAGGAGGGCATCGGCCTGCGGGGCTACGGCCAGAAGGACCCGCTCATCGAATACAAGAAAGAGGGCTTCGAGATGTTCCAGTCCATGCTCGATCGGATCGAGGAGGATGCCGTGCGCTATCTCTTCCTCATCCAGCCGGTCATCGACCAGCCCGCGCCGGTCCGGCGCCAGACCCCCGTCTACTACCAGCAGCCCACGGGGCCGTCCGGCCAGCGCTCCAAGCAGGCCCGGGCCATGATCCCGGGCAAGCGTCACAAGCACTGATCCGGGGAGCCAAGGAGGAGCCATGCTCGACGACAAGATCAGGGAAGCCCTCACCTTCGACGACGTCCTCATCCTGCCCGCCAAGTCGGACGTCGCGCCGGCCCAGGCCTCGGTCACGACCCGCCTGAGCCGCAACATCTCGCTCAACATCCCCGTCGTCAGCGCGGCCATGGACACCGTGACGATGTCGCGGATGGCCATCGCCCTGGCCCAGCAGGGGGGCATCGGGATCATCCACCGCAACATGTCGATCGAGAACCAGGCCGAGGAGGTCGACAAGGTCAAGCGCCACGAGAGCGGCATGGTCGTCGAGCCCATCACCCTGCGGCCCCAGGACAAGATCGCGCGGGCCTTCGAGGTCATGAAGGAGCACCACATCTCGGGCCTGCCCATCACGGACGAGTCGAACAAGCTCGTCGGCATCCTGACCAACCGCGACATCCGCTTCGAGAGCCGGCTGAGCCTGCCGATCGAGAAGATCATGACCCGCAAGCTCGTCACCGTCCCCGTCGGGACGTCGCTCGAGGACGCCGAGAAGGTCTTCCACGAGCACAAGATCGAGAAGCTCCTGGTCGTCGACGAGAGCTACCACCTCAAGGGCCTGATCACCTACAAGGACATCCTCAAGCGGATCCAGTATCCCGACGCGGCCAAGGACAGCCTGGGCCGCCTGCGCGTCGGCGCGGCGGTCGGCGTCGGCGCCGACTTCCTCGAACGGGCCCGGGCCCTCGTCGGGGCCAAGTGCGACGTCATCGTCGTCGACAATGCCCACGGCCACTCCCAGCGGGTCCTCGACACGGTCCGGACGCTCAAGAAGGAGTTCCCCGGCCAGGAGCTCATCGCCGGCAACATCGGCACGGCCGGGGCGGCCGAGGAGCTCATCGACCTCGGCGTCGACGCGGTCAAGGTCGGCGTCGGTCCGGGGTCCATTTGCACGACCCGGATCATCACCGGAGCCGGCATCCCCCAGATCACGGCCATCGCCGACATCTTCGAGGTCACCCGGAAGGCCGGCATCCCGCTCATCGCCGACGGGGGGATCAAGTATTCCGGAGACGTGACCAAGGCCATCGCGGCCGGTGCGGACACGATCATGCTGGGGAACCTCCTCGCGGGGACCGAAGAAGCGCCGGGGGAAGTCGTCATGTACCAGGGCCGGGCCTATAAGCTCTATCGGGGCATGGGTTCTATCGCGGTCATGAAAGAGGGCAAGAGCAGCGACCGCTATCAGCAGGACCTGCAGTCCAGCGCGAGCAAGCTCGTCCCGGAGGGGATCGAGGGCCGCGTGCCCTACAAGGGCAGCACCACGGTCACCATCCAGATGCTCGTCGGCGGGCTCAAGGCCGGCATGGGCTACGCCGGTTGCCGGACTATCGAGGAGCTCAAGACCCTGGCCCGGTTCATCAAGATCACCCCGGCCTCGCTCAAGGAGAGCCACGTCCACGACGTGGTCATCACCCAGGAGGCCCCGAACTACCATCTCGACTGATAAGGGAGCGGACAATGTCAGACTATTGGGTTAAAACGATCCTGGCGGTGCTTCTGTTATCGGCGGGCTTGGTGGCCTTCCTGACCATGATGGCCCGCTTCGGCCGGCCCGGTGACGAAGCCCGGGCCGAACGGCTGCGCAAGCTCCATAAAAAGGCGGCGTACGTCTTCATCGCGCTCATCGTGCCGCTGGCCGTCTTCGGTGTGGACTTCCTGGGCGAGATGGGCGACGGACTGACGACGCGGGGGACATTCCACTTCGTCCTGGCCATGGGCCTTGTCGCTGTCCTGTTGCTCAAGTTCCTAGTCGTCAAGAGCTACCGGCAGCTGCTGAGGTACGCCTCCACGCTGGGCATGACCCTTTTCGCTCTGACCCTGGTCATCTTCCTGATCACGGCGGGCTATTTCGTCCTGCAGACGGCCGCCGCGAAATAAAGGTCACGGCCTTTCGTTCAGCGCGAAGGGCCGGTTCATTAGGGACGGATAGCCCGGCTCACTTGACCTCGGTGATGCGGTTCCCTTCGCCCATGAGCACGATCGTCGGCGTGAAGAGCTCTACTTCGCTCTCGTCCATATAGCCGTAGGCGGCGATGATGATGACGTCGCCCACCGAGACCTTGTGGCCGGCGGCGCCGTAGACCTCGACACGGCCGGAACCCTTCTCTCCGCGGATAGCGTAGGTCGAAAAGCGCTTGCCATTCGTGACATTCCAGACTTCGATCCGTTCGTAGGGCCAGAGCCCGGCGGCCGTCATGACATCCTCGTCGAGGGACAAGCTGCCCTCGTAACCGATGTCGACGCGGGTGACGGTGGCCCGGTGGACCTTGGAGCGCAGGAATGATCTGAGCATGGCGTTCTCCTCAGACCGTGAGCCGGATGTTGTCGATCAGACGGGTGGAGCCCAGGAAGACGGCCAGGGTGACGAGGACCTCGCCGCGGATCTCGGCGACGGGCTCGAGCGTCTCCGGGTCGACGGCTTCGACGTAGTCGATCCGGGCCAGCGGCTCGGCCTCGAGGATCGAGCGGATCCCGGCGACCAGCCGGCCCGCGTCCCTCTCCCCCGCCCCCACCGCTTTCTCCGCCCAGCGCAGGCTGGTCGACAGGACGCGAGCGGCCCGGCGCCGTTCGGGATCGAGATAGGCGTTGCGGGAGCTGAGGGCCAGCCCGTCGGGCTCACGGACGATCGGGCAGGTCACGACCTCGACATCGAGGTTGAGATCGACGGCCATCCGCTTGATGATGAGGACCTGCTGGGCGTCCTTGGCCCCGAAGAAGGCGAAGTCGGGGCCGACGATGTCGAACAGCTTGAGGACGACCGTGGCCACGCCCCGGAAATGCCCGGGCCGGGACTTGCCGCAGAGCCGGTCCTGAAAGCCCTCGACCTCGACGTACGTCCTGTAGCCCGGAGGATAGATCTCGCCGGCGTCGGGGTAGAACAGGGCGTCGACCCCGGCTTCCTTCAGGTAGGCCGAGTCCTTTTCAAGGTCCCGGGGATACTTCTTGAAGTCCTCGTTCGGCCCGAACTGGGTCGGGTTGACGAAGATGCTGACGACCGTGACGCCGGCCCGCCCCCTGGACTCCCGGACGAGGCTGAGGTGGCCTTCGTGGAGGTAGCCCATCGTCGGGACGAAGCCGATGCGCTTCCCCTCCCACCTCCATTCGCGGGTGAGGGCCTTCATGACGGAGACGGTCTTGATGACCATCATGACTTCGATCTCCCCTTCGGGGCGCGTCTCTTCCCGGGCGCGAGCTCGGCGGCCACTTCGGGTTTGAGGTGGTAGGATGTCTCGTCGTCCGGGAAGCGGCCTCCCCGCACGTCGGCGGCGTAGGCCTCGACGGCCCCGCTGATGACGCCGTGGACGTCGGCGTACTTGCGGACGAACTTGGGCATATACCCGTTCGAAAAGCCAAGCATGTCGTGGAGGACAAGGACCTGGCCGTCGCAGGCGGGCCCCGCCCCGATGCCGATCGTGGGGATGCCGATCGCTCGGGTGACCCCCTCGGCGACCTCCACGGGCATGGATTCGAGGACGATGGCGAAGGCGCCGGCCTTTTCGAGGCGGACGGCGTCGTCGATGATGCGGCGCGCCCCGGGGGCGGCGGTCCCCCGGACGCGGTAGCGGCCCAGATGATGGATGGACTGGGGCGTAAGCCCGACATGGCCCATGACCGGGATCTCGGCCTCGACCATGGCCTCGACGAGCTTCAGCCGCTTGGGCGAGGCGCCCTCGATCTTGACCGCCGAGGCGCCCGCTTCCTTGAGGAAGCGGGAGGCGTTGCGGATGGTCTCGTCGGCGCTCAGGTGGAACGAGAAATAGGGCATGTCGCCGACGACCAGGGCCCGCTTGACCGCGCGGCTCACGGCCCGGGTATGGTGGATCATCTCGTCCATGGTCACCGGCACGGTGTTCTCATAGCCCAGGACGACCATGCCGAGCGAGTCCCCGACCAGGATGAGGTCGACCCCGGCCTCGTCGAGTATCTTCGCGGTCGGGTGGTCGTAGGCCGTCAAGCAGACGATCTTGGGACCGCTCCCCTTCCGGGCCTGGAGTGAAGGGATCGTGATCTTGTCGGTCGGCGTGTTGGCCATTGTCCGTCCTTTCTCCCCACCCCGGCTTACCCCCGGGGTTGAGGTAAAGCCCCGTGCGTCTTCGGCGCGTCCGGTCCCGGCCCCGCGATTCACGGGGTCCGGGCCGTTATCAGCCGGCTATCCCTTTTTCGCGCCTTTGCCCCCGTAGCTCTGGGGGACGTAGTAAAGGGAGGCCTTCTTCATGTCGCGGAGCTGGTCGAGGAGGTCGAGGACGTCCTCCTCCCGGCCGAAATCGATGTCGTCGGCCTTGACCACGAGCAGGGGCGAGCTCTGGTAGTTGAAGAAAAAGTAGTCGTAGGCCTCGACGATATCCTCGAGGTACTTCTCGGAGATGTTCTTTTCGATCGAATCCCCTTCCTTGGCGATCCTTCTCGTCAGGGACGAGAGCGAGATCTGGAGGTAGATGACCAGGTCGGGCTTGGGCACCCGTTCGGAGAGGATGCCGAAGATCTTTTCGTAGACCAGGAGCTCGTCGTCGGAAAGCGTCTGATAGGCGTAGATCTTGTCCTTTTCGAACAGGTAATCGCAGATGATCCGGTCGATGAACAGGTCTCTCTGGAGGAGGCGGACCTGCTGGTTGTAGCGGTTGGCCAGGAAAACGAGCTGGGTCAGGAAGGCCGAGCCCTCCCTCTCATTGTAGAAGTCCTTCAGGTAGGGGTTGCCGACGCTGTCGAGAACGACCTTGCCTCCGATCCTCTGGGCCAGGACGTTGGCCAGCTGGGTCTTTTTCGACCGGAAAACGCCCTCGACGGCAACGTGTTTGAAGGGGATCTCGAGAGCGCTCTTCATGCCCATCTTAAAAACTGATTAGGTTATAACTGAACTCTGACTGTAAGTCAACGGCCGCGAGCGCCCGGCCGCCGGGGGCTGCCCGGCCCCGTCAGGCCTGGGGCTTTGCGGCGGCCAGGGGGACGACGATCCAGGCAATGATGTAGAAAAAGGTCATGGGCAGGACCGCGGTGACCAGGGCCACGCCTATGAGAAGCAAGCGGATGATCGAGACATCGACGTCGAAATACTCGGCCAGGCCGCCGCAAACGCCGCCGAGCATCTTTTGGCTGGCTGAACGATAAAGCCTTTTGGCCATTTTAATTCTCCTCTCCGGCGAAGGCTTCGACGCCTCCGTCACTTATTATACGAGAATGCCGGGCATTTCGCCCTCAAAAATGCGGGCCGGCAGGGAGCGAAGTCTTCGAAGCGACCATCAGCAGCATGGCGGAGCCGTTCGGAGCTAAGCTTCTGAGACTTCTCCCCGGGAAGTCCTTGACTCAAAAGTCGCCTCCGTTTAGGATGAAGGGGTATTTGTCGCACCTGAAAGGACGCTATCATGAATGGTTGGACCGGCCACTTCCTTCGTGTCAATCTGACCGCGAAAACCTTTAAGAAAGAGTCGTTTAGCGAGGATTTCGCCCGCAAGTGGATCGGCGGGCGCGGCTTCGCCGTCAAGATCCTGTACGACGAACTCGCCCCCGGGATCGATCCCCTCGGGCCGGACAACAAGTTCATCGTCGCCTTGGGCCCCATCGCCGGCATCCCGGCCCCCAACACAGGGAAAGCGGTGGTCGCCGGGAAGTCCCCCAGCACCGGCGGATACGGGGACGGCAACCTGGGGACCCGGGTGGCCGAACAGCTCCGCAAAGCCGGCTACGATGCCTTGATCGTCGAAGGCCGGGCCGCCGGGCCGACCATGCTGTATATCGAAGACGACAAGGTCGAGCTCCTGCCCGCCGACGAGGTTTGGGGCAAGGGGACGTACCAGACGAACGACTGGATCTACGCCAAATACGGCAGGGGCGTCGGCGTCCTCAATATCGGCCAGGCCGGCGAGAACATGGTCCGCTACGCCGTCGTCCGCAGCCTCGAGGGGCGGGCCGGCGGCCGGACGGGCATGGGCGCGGTCATGGGCTCCAAGCTGCTCAAGGCCGTCGTCGTCAAGGGCACGAAGCCCATTCCCCAGGCCGATCCGGCCGGCATGAAGAAGGTCGGCATCGACGACCTCCGGGAGGTCAACCGGATCGACAAGAAGACCGGCTGGTCCATCCAGAGCACCAACGGCGTCCTGGCCTGGTGCAACGAGGTCGCCGCCCTGCCGGTCCGCAATTTCCGTAAGACCCACCACCCCGACGCCTGGAAAGTGGACGGCGAGCGCCTCAACAACGCCCGCATCGCGACGTACGGCTGTCCGAATTGCACCATGCGCTGCGGCATCACCATCCACGACGACGAGGGCCGCGAGTCTGAGCTCGACTACGAGAATGTGGGCCTCCTGGGCCCCAATCTCGAGATCTTCGACCTGCCCCAGCTGGGCTCCCTGAACTATCTCTGCGACGATTACGGCATCGACACGATGTCCGGCGGCTGCGTCCTCAGCTTCTACGCCGACGCCATCGACCACGGCGCCGTGACGGGCGACTACGGCTTCAACGATCCCGAGGGCTCGAAGCGGCTGCTCGGCGAGATCGCCCGGCGGAATACGGAGATCGGCCGCGTCCTGGCCGAGGGCTCCATGCGGGCCGCGCGCAAGTTCGGCCACAACTCGATCGACTATGCCATGCAGGTCAAGGGCCTCGAGGTCGCGGCCTACAACTGCAAGTTCATCCCGGGCATGGCCCTGGCCTTCGGGGTCAGCCCGATCGGGGCCCACCACAAGGAATCCTGGGTCATCACCTTCGAGCTCAAGCAGACCTCGCGCGAATCCTACGGCCCCGAAAAGGCCCAGAAGGTGGTCGAGCTCCAGAGGATCCGGGGCGGCCTGTTCGAGTACATTGTCGCCTGCCGCTTCCCCTGGATCGAGAACGGCTGGAGCCTCGAGAACTACCCCAAGTATTTCAAGCTCGTCAGCGGTCTCGACTGGACCTTGGACGACTTCTGGACGGTCTCGGACCGGGTCTACTCCATGATCAAGCTCTTCTGGCTCAGGGAGTATCCCCAGGCCGACCGGAAGATGGACTATCCTCCGGCCGTCTGGTTCGACCCGGCGAACGCCGACACGGAGGGTCCGATCGCCGGGAAGGTCCTCGAGTACGACAAATACGACGGGCTCCTCCAGCACTATTACGACATCCGCGGCTATGACAGGCGCGGCATCCCGACCAAGGCGACGCTCGAAAGGCTGGGCACCGCCGAAGAGGGCCGGGCGGCGGAGAAGTTCGGCAAGCTCACATGAAGATCACGGTCAAGCTGATCGGGCCGTTCGTCCAGCTCTTCGGCTTCAGCGAGAAAACTCTGGAGGTGCCGGAGGGAACGACGGCCGACGACCTGATCGGCCTCGTCAGCATCGACAAGTCGCGACCCAAGATCGTGACCCGGAACGGCCGGGCCGTCGTGCCCGGCGAGGCGCTGGCCGAGGGCGATCGTGTCGTGATCTCGCCTATCTATTCAGGAGGATGAGCGCCCGGCCGGCGCCTTGACGGCCTCGGCCCGGCGCGACCCTCGTCGGGAGGATCTTCGATGTCGCAGAGAGTCCATCCCATCCTCGTCGACGGACATTGGCGGCCTGCCGGGGCGGCCGGGACGTTCCGGGCCCTCGACCCGGCGACGGGAGATCCTCTTCCGGAGGAATACCCGGTCTCGCCCTGGTCGGATATCGAGGACGCCCTGGAGGCCGGAGCGCGGGCCGGGCCGGAAATGGCCCGCCTCGGCCCCGAGCCGGCGGCCGAGTTCCTCGAGATCTATGCGCGGCTGCTCGAGGGGCGCAAGGACGAGCTTGTGGCCGTCGCCCACGTCGAGACCGCGCTCCCGTCCGAACCCCGGCTCGGATCGGTCGAATTCCCGCGGCTTCTCGACCAGCTCCGTCAGGCGGCGGCGGCCTGCCGGGACCGCTCCTGGTGCCGGGCCACGATCGATACGAAGATGGATATCCGTTCCATGTACGGACCGCTGGGCGGCCCGGTCGTCATCATGGGACCGAACAACTTCCCCTATGCCTACAACGCCGTCGGCGGCGGGGATTTCGCGGCGGCCCTCGCGGCGGGCAACCCGGTCATAGCGAAATCTCACCCCGGCCACCCATCGACGACCAGGATCCTGGCCGAAGCCGCCAGGCGGGCCCTTGGAACGGCGGGGATGCCGTCCGCCGCCGTCCAGCTTCTCTACCATTTCGCTCCTGAGGACGGCCTGCGGCTCGTCTCACACCCGTCCGTCGCGGCGACCGCGTTTACCGGGAGCCGGCCTTCGGGCCTGGCCCTCAAGGAGGCCGCGGACCGCGCGGGCCGGCCCATCACCTTGGAAATGTCGAGCGCCAATCCCGTGTTCATTCTCCCGGGCGCCCTCGCCGAACGGTCTGAGGAGATCGCCGGGGAGCTTTTCAGTTCCTGCTCGATGGCCTCGGGCCAGATGTGCACCAAGCCCGGCTTAGTGGTCACGCTGGACGAGCCCGCGGGGCGGGCCTTCGTTGACCAGGTCAAGAAAGCCTTTGAGAGCTCGGGGCCGGTGATCCTTCTCGGCCCGAAGGTCCTCGACGGGCTCGGCGAAGCCTCGGGCCGCCTGATCCGGGAAGGAGCCGAGCGCATCGCCGGAGGAGGCCGGCCGCCGGGGCCGGGATTCAGGTTTTCGCCCTCTCTCTTCAGCCTGTCCGGGATGGCGTTCGTGCGGGATCCCACGGTCTTCCAGGTCGAATCCTTCGGCACCCTGTCCGTGATCGTCATGGCCCGGGACATGGCCATGATGAGAGAGATCGCTTCGCTCCTGGAGGGACATCTCACCGGGGCGATCTACAGTCACCGGGACGGTCGGGATGACCGGGAGTACGACCTCCTCGAGCCGATCCTGCGCGCCAAAGTCGGCCGCCTGATGAACGACAAGATGCCCACCGGCGTCGCGGTCTCGCCGGCCATGAACCACGGCGGGCCCTACCCGGCCACGGGCCATCCGGGATTCACGGCCGTGGGATTCCCGGCCGCCATGCTCAGGTTCGCCGGTCTCCGCTGCTACGACCGCGTCCGGCATGACCGGCTTCCCGCCGAATTGAAGGACGAGAATCCCACCGGCCGGACATGGCGGCTCATCGACGGGGAATGGACGCGCCGATCGCTCTAGGGAGAACGGGCGACCCCGGGGAGGCGGCGCCTTACTTGTAGAGGCAGAGATAGGCCGCGTCGGCCGCGACCTTCAGCTGAAACTTCTTCCCCGCTCCGACCGTGAAGCTCGCGCCGGCCTTGTAGTCATTCCAAGCGTCGCTTCCCGGCAGCTTGACCGTGAGGGCGCCGCTGACCACGGTCATGATCTCGACCGTGGACGTACCGAACTCGTATTCCCCCGCGGCCATGACGCCGATCGTGGCCGGGCCGTCCGCGGTCTGGAACGCGAGCGATTTCACCTTCCCGTCGAAATACTCATTGACCTTGAACATGCCGACCTCGCATCTTGATCAATAGCTCGACAACGAGGTTGGCCTGCATGGCCGCGACCAGGGCCACGCGCGGGGCCATCGGGCTCACCCCCTTCGGGCACTGGCTCGACTCGTCGCCGCAGATGAAGAGATTGCCCAGGCGCCGGGAATGGATATTGTGGTTGCAGCCGTACCCGGCCAGCCCCGAGGCCGCAACGATCGGGCGGCCGGGAAATTTCGCCAGGCTCGCCTCGATGAGCATCTCCTTGGCCTCGGCCTTGTCGAAGGCCTCGACGAGGACATCGACGCGGCCGAAGACCTTCGCCGCATTCCGCCTGTTGATCCGGACGTCGTGGATCTCGTAAAGGGAATAAGGATTGACGGCCAGGAGGTTCTCGCGGAGGGCCTCGACTTTGCGCTCGCCGACCTGGTCGACGAAGTACTGCTGACGATTGAGGTTGGACGGTTCGATCCGGTCGAAATCGGCGATGACCAGCCGGCCGACACCGGCCCGGGCCAGGGCGACGGCCACGTTCGACCCCAGGCCGCCGGCGCCCGCGATGCCGACGGAGCTTTGGCGTAGCACCGCCAGGACCGCCGGATCGCGATGGGCGAAGTACTCCCTGGCAAAGGCGATCGTCCCGGGCTTCGGCAGGGGTTTCATGGCTTCCCTCCCCCCTTGGGCAGGTCGCCCGTCCGGTCGATGACAAGGGTGACCTTTTTCGGCTCGGGGTCGATGCCGCTAAGTGACGTGACCATTCCGAGGACGGTCCTTTCGAAGACTGTCCGGACGAACGGGTTCATGTTGACCTCCCGGCCGTCCACTTCGAGCGTGATGTCCGCCATCTTCGCCTCCTCGAGAGAAAGGATGAGGTCCGCTATCCCGGTAACGTCGTCGGGCCCGAAGACCGGCGCCGCGGCGCCGCCGGGGACCGGCAGGTCCGCGACGACGGCGACAAGCTCCCTGGGGCGGCTCAGGGGCGTCTCGGAGACGCCGGCCCTCAGGACCTCGATCTTGCGGGTCCCCCGCACGTCCTTCCCGCCTTCGATGAGAACGACATCGGCGTCCGGGAAAAGCCGGGCGGCGAGCCTCGCGGCGTCGGGGGCGACCGCCGCCTTGACGATCGCCGCCCAACCCTCCGGCGAGACCATGGCCACGCCGTCGGCGCCGGCCGCGCTGAAGGCCGCCGTATCCTTCCGTTCGGTGTCGAGCGAGAAGTCATGCGAGCAGCGTTTGAGGGCCGAAACGCGCAACCCCCGCCCCTTGAGCTCCCGGATGAGCCGGACGACCAGCCGCGTCTTGCCGCTTCCCGAGAAACCGACGACCGCGATGACCTTCATCGCGTTCTAAATAGCATACGGCCCCGGGCAAGTCAAAACCGCTATTTCCACTCGACTTTCATGTTCTCGGGACCGCGCGTCTTGACCTCGGGACGGAGGTCGAGGGCCAGCAGGGCCGGCTTGTTGCCGATGTCCATGGCGACGAGATAGACGAGCTCGGACACCTTTTCCATCTTGGCGTAGTCGACCTTGGCTTCGACGTCCCCTTCCGTATGATAGTCTTCCGTCGTCCCGCAGAAGAACCACACGGCCGGGACGCCGTAGCGGATGTAGGGATACTGGTCGCTCCGGAAGAAGAATCGGTCCGGGTGGCCGGGGGCCTCGAACTTATAATCGAGGGCCAGGCCGGGCCCGGGCTTCGCGTTCATGGCCTGGATGCTCGCGTCGAGCTCCGAGCT